>Ga0194037_1000662_pt1 | contig 26571 bp, 26 predicted proteins | sample JunL306m_MetaG_FD_148653 | JGI IMG/M metagenome (GOLD analysis project Ga0194037, IMG submission 148653) | Anoxic zone freshwater microbial communities from boreal shield lake in IISD Experimental Lakes Area, Ontario, Canada - Jun2016-L304-6m | ecosystem: Environmental > Aquatic > Freshwater >...
TTTCATGGTTGGCTTGTATGCCCGCTCTGTTGCCGGATGAATAGAATGCGGCGAGGCCCTTATGACGGAATGTTATGATCATGGGAAATCGTAACCTTCCGGGTTACAAAAGTCAAGAAATGCATTGGGCGATGGTACGTCGATTTAACGTTTGGCCGCGTGGACTTTTCCAGTAAGGCAGCCTACGGCCACGTCTGGCCTGTTCGTGGCGGACAGTGGTTCTTGGATTCTTTGATGATTTCCGGTGGATTAAGTTTTGGAAGCCAAAATGTAGGACAGACCGCAAACCCCAAGACGGTGGAGCTTCGTAACATAGGCACAAGCACACAGGCTGTTACCTCTGTCACGCTGACCGGTACAAATGCCGCCGAATTCAGTATACCCCCGGCGGGACCACCCCCTGCGTCAGCCTTGCCCCAACACTGGCAGCAGGCGGTGCATGCACGCTGAGCCTAGGATTTTCCCCTACCAGTGCGGGCGCAAAAACCGCCAACTTGACCATAGCTGCCAACGGCAAGAATCAAGATATTCCTGTAACCGGCACCGGTATCACTGCCATCTCCGGCAAAGTCACCGATCTATCCACCGGTACCTCCTTGGCCTTTGCTACAGTCACTCTCTCCAGTAGCGCTGCCGCCCAGACCGACGTCAACGGCAACTACAGCTTTTCATCCCTGCCAGCTAACGGCACATACAATATAACCTTCAGCAAAACCGGCTATGTCAGCACCGATCGGGCTTACAGAACTGGAAAAAACTATTCCATTGACGGTGGTACAGATACTTTCAATACCGCGTTTGCCGGCACCGCCTACAGCACCTTCACCGGCAAAGTCACCGACCTGTCCACCGGCAGACCCCTGGCCGCCGCTACCGTCGCCCTACTGCCGGTGCTACCACCCAGACTAACACCAGCGGCATTTACAGCTTTTCGCCCCTGCCCGCCTACGGCGTCTACACCGTTACCTTCAGTAAAAGCGGCTACGGCAGTGCCACGGTTACCGGAATCAACTATTCCGCCACCGCCAACACCGTCCTGGACATGGGCATGACCACCCCCGGCCCGCTCAACTTTTTATCCACCTCGCCCCTGGCGGTCGCCAGCACCAGCATCGCCTACAACCAGTCTGTCAACATCACCGGCGGCACCGGCCCCTATACCTTCAGCAAAGCCTACGGCACACTCCCCCCCGGCCTTGCCCTCAACCCGGCTATCGGCACCATCAGCGGCACACCAACCACTGCCGGCAGCTATACCTTTGCCGTAGGTGTGACGGATAAACTGGGCGCCTACGCCGAACGCGAGTTTTCAATCGAAGTCACCATACCTTTTGTCGTGACCAGCGCCACCCTGCCACGAGGCACCATAGGCACTGCCTACAGTTCCTCGTTAACAGCCAGCGGCGGTAAGACCCCTTACATCTTTTCAGTATCCGGTAGTCTCCCCACCGGTCTGACTCTGACTGCCGCCACCGGAACCATATCAGGCAAACCCACAACTGCCGGAACATATACCTTCACCATCCAGGTCGCCGACGCCACCAACCGCACCACGGCCCAAATCTTCACCATCCCGGTTGACGCAGCCTTGAGCAACACCACCGGCCGCCTGAACGACGGCCTCGTCGGAACCGCCTTCACCCAGACCCTCACCGCCACAGGCGGCTTGACCCCCTACACCTGGGGCGTCTACTCCGGCGCACTGCCGACCGGGCTTACCCTCAACCCAACAACCGGCATCATCACCGGCACCCCCATCAACGCCACCACCCTGCCGTTTGTTATCTCCCTGCAGGATTCATACGGCCGCGTCGTCTACAGACAATTCACCATCAATGTGCTCAACCCGCTGCTGATCCTGACCTCAAGCATGCCCAACGGCCTCGTCTCAACCCCCTACTCCGAAGCGATCAGAACCAGCGGCGGCACCGGCCCCTACAGCTTCAGCCTGACCGGACAGCTCCCCCCCGGACTTTCCATCAACGCCACTACCGGCATTATTTCCGGAACACCATCTGCAACCGGGCTCACCAACCTGCAGGTCACCGTCACCGACAGCACGTATCCCACTCCGCAGAATCAGAACCAGAACCTGAGCATCCGGGTAACATCATCAGTCACCATCACCACCGGCGCCGTCCTCACCAACGCCAAAAAAGGAGCCGCCATCACCCCGGTAACGCTGGCAGCCAAGGGGGGAACACCGGCCTACAGTTGGTCAATTGTAGGTGGCGCCCTTCCATCCGGCCTTGCGCTTGACCCGGCAAGCGGCATCATCTCCGGCACACCAACCGATAAAGGGGACTTTGTCTTCACCATCAGAGTAACCGATTCGGTCGGAAACGCCACCGGACCGGCTAACGCTCCCCCCAACCCGGACAAACAGTTCTTCATCCATATATCCGACACACTGGCAGTAACAACCGGCGCTGTCCCCAACGGCGCAATCGGATTGCCCTACTTCACAGCCCTGACCGCCAGTGGCGGCTTAAGAAACTACAGCTGGGCCGTAAATACCGGCACCCTGCCGGCCGGAATGGCACTTGATGCCGCATCAGGAACCATTACCGGCACCCCTACTTCCAAAATCACCAGCAGCGTCACCTTTGAAGTAACCGACAGTGACGCACCAGCGCAAAAAGCGACCACAGCGGCACTGATCTTTGAAATATCCGACACCCTCTCCATCTATGACAGAACCCTGTCCGATGGCAGAAGAAACAACGCCTACATCGCCAACGTCCGCGCCCAACTCGGCACCGCGCCTTACAGCTGGAGCCTGAAGAGCGGCACACTGCCAACCGGCACAACCTTCTCCCAGAACGCCGGAGTAGTCACCATAAGCGGAACACCCACCACCGGAGGCACCTTCACCTTTGAACTGGAAGTAAATGACAACGGCACGAACAACCGGCCAGATCTACGGCATGCAGACCGACGGCACAACCATCACCAACGGAAGCATGATCTACACTGAACCGAACACAATGTGGGAGATAGCAAGCATCATCACCTTCAACAGCGACACCAAGGCTGAACTGTTATGGTGGAACCAGCAGAGTGGACAAACCACCCTCATGACCATGAACGGCCTCTCAATGACAGGCGCAACCCTGCTCTATACCGAACCGGACACAACCTGGCACATTCAGGGGGAGACGGAGTGGCGGGATAATCTGTACGGCAGGGGAGTTACGACGACAACGAAGTGACACGACACCATGACTTTGATTCCACACAAATAAACCTATAAAAAGCATTTGAACATGGATGAACAGGATAAAATCGAATAAAAACATGTAGTTACTGTAAGACATTGATTCACCCAGTAGGTTATCCCCTTTTATGGATTTTGTTGTGTCTTTATCTGTAGTTATCCTGTTAATCCATGTTAAACCGCCGTTTTTAGGAAACAAACGCCCTCCGGTTTTTTGGAGGGCGTTTGTTTCCTAAGAGTCCGTCCTGATCGTATCCTATTTCCCCAACGCCTTCTCAATCCTGTCGCAAAGCGTCTTAAGCACCTTGATGCGTGCATAGTACTTATCATTGGCCTCGACCAGCGTCCAGGGCGCAATATCGGTGCTGGTGCGGTCGATCATGTCACAGACCGCCCGCTCATATTCATCCCATTTATCACGATTACGCCAATCCTCGTCGGTGATCTTGTATCGCTTGAATCCGATCTTCTCCCGCTCCTTGAAGCGCCTCAACTGTTCTTCCTTCGTGACGGAAAGCCAGAATTTTACTACAACTGTTCTGTTCCGTACCATTTGCTCTTCGAAATCATTGATTTCGCCATAGGCCCGCATCCAGTCCTTATGCTCGCAGAAACCCTCGACCCGTTCCACCAGAACACGCCCGTACCAGGTGCGGTCAAAAATGGCAAAGCGGCTTTTGCGGGGAATATTGCGCCAGAATCGCCACATGTAGGGTTGGGCGCGCTCTTCCTCAGTCGGGGCGGCCACCGGAATGACCCGGTATTGACGGGCGTCCAGCGCTTGTGTGATACGGCGGATACTGCCACCCTTTCCTGCCGCGTCATTTCCTTCAAAAGCAACAACAACCGACAGTTTTTTAAAATCAGGATGGCGCGTCAGCAGGTTGAGTTTACCCTGATATTTCTCAAGCTCGCTTTCGAACACGTCTTTTTTCAGCTTCTTCGTCATGTCCAGCGTCTGCAGAATCAGCAGGTTGTCAATGACAGGCATGATAGGAGGAATCGGCTCTGCATGCCGGGGAGGCTCTGCTGTGTCCAGACGCTGGCGCATGGCGTTGAGAATGGCTTTGCCGATGGTCAGATAGCGGTAGTGCGGGTCGGTGCCCTCGACGATCGTCCAGGGCGATTCAGCCGTACTGGTGGAGCGGAGCATCCGCTCGGATACCTGGCGGAATTTATCATATTTCTTATAATGATCCCAGTCAGTATCGGTAACTCTCCAGCGTGTTTTGGGATCTTTTTCGAGCATCCTGAGACGCTTTTTCTGCTCTTTCTGGGAAAGATGCAGCCAGAATTTGAGAACCAGTGCGCCTTCGTCGCAGAGCATTTTTTCAAAACGGATGATACGTTCCAGCCGCTGGTCCAGTTCGGCGTTCTTGATTGTGCCGTAAACGTTTTCCACCAGCGGTGCGGAATACCAGGTTCCGATAAAGACGCCAACCTTGCCGCGCGGCGGAAGAACTCTCCAGTAACGCCACATCTGCGGTCGTTCCAGTTCCTCATCCGTCAGATCGCGAAGGGCGTGAGTCTCAATGTGACGCGGATCCATCCATTCGTTGAGCAGGTTGACGGTTTCGCCTTTTCCGGCGCAATCTACACCGGCTACTAAAATGATTACCGGGAATTTCTTTACCTGGAACAGATCAAGCTGTGCATCCAGCAGCCCCTCCCGCAGTTCGGGAATTTCTTTCTTCCAGACTTCCTTGCTGATTTTGTGCCCCAGTTCGGCGGATTCAAACATGTTACCCTCCCGGTGAGTCTGAAGTGAATTATTTTCCCGCCAGCTCCTTCGACTTGAGGCAGGCCGCTTCGACAGCATTCATTATCACACCCCGAAAACTGCCATTCTCCAGAGCATGCAGACCGGAAATGGTCGTACCGCCCGGCGAGGTCACCCTCTCCTTCAACTGAGCTGGGTGTTCACCGGTCTCCAAAACCATCCGCGCCGATCCCAATACCGTCTGTACCGCCAGTTGGGTGGCGATATCCCGGGGAAGACCATTTTTCACCCCGGCATCGGACAGTGCTTCGATGAAAGTGAAGACATAGGCCGGGCCGCTGGCGGAAAGGGCGGTCACGGCATCCATATGTTTTTCTTCGACACAGACGGCGCTGCCGATCAGCGCAAAGATCTGCCGGACGAGGTCAAGATCAGCGGTGGAGGCCTTTCGCCCCGCACAGACAGCTGTGGCTCCGGCGCCTATCAGGGCCGGCGTATTGGGCATTGCACGGACGACGCGGCTGCCGGGCGCCAGATTTTCCTCAATCTTTGAGCTCTGAATACCGGCCATAATCGATATGACCAGCTTGTCTGCGGAAATAACCGGCTCAAGCAGGTCAAGCACGCCGGCTGCCTGTTGCGGCTTGACCGCAAGAATGACCACTTCTCCCCACTGGGCGGCTTCAAGAGCATCTTCAACAACACGGACGTTTTTGAAGCGGGCCGTAATCTCATCACGGCGCTTTGGGCTGATTTCGGCTACCGTGATGCCGACCCCTACTTCTCCCCGCATCAGACCAAGCATGATAGCTTCAGCCATGTTTCCGCCACCGATGAAGGCAATTTTACGAACTGTCAGCATTTCGTTCCCCCTGGAAATTCTAGTTTACACTGCTTTTCGTAACCATGATTACTCCTGCGCAGATCAGAAAAATACCGGCCCAGCGCATCGGGCTGACATTTTCTCCCAGGTACCATTGCGCCAGAAAGGCCACCACGATGTAACTGAGCGCCTGCAACGGCAGGGCCACAGACAGATCCTCCCATGACAGAACCGCCAGCCAGAGTCCGAAGTAAACCGCCTGCATCGCCGTACCAAGGATCAGCCTCCAGTTGGTCAGTGCCTTGAACGCGGTGTCGATAATCTGCCGGAGCCCCATGGATGATATGTCGCCGGAACTTTTCATTCCCTGCGTCAGAAAAATATCGCCTACCGCTCCGGCAGTTATTGCCACCAGCATGACAATCAGTGTCTTCAGCATTTTACTTCTCCGCGGTAATTCTGCACGTGTATATTACATTGTTTCAGCTTCTGCCTGACCGGAGAACCGGTGATGGCGAGCAGTTCATCATGATGACGATAATCGGGCATACGGCGGGAAATTTCCGCATCCGGCAGCATGCCCGGATGGAAATATATCTCGGTCAGGCCGTCCTTCAACCCTTCAATGATGTTGAGGATATACTGTTCTGTCATCCTCCCCGAATTGAGAACTCCCTTGACCTCGCCGGCATAACGTATTCCCAGCCGGTCAAGCTGGGGCCGGGCGTGGTCTGCCAACGCGCCGAAAATGACATGCTCAATAACTTTCCCGAAAACCCGCTCACGGTCGAAACGCAGGTTGTGAATAAGGCGCTCCCGCGAGAGACGAAAACTTTTGATACCATAACGCTGCATCAAATCGTCAAGAATCGAAAACACCGTCGGGTGCAGATGAATGTTGAGATGACCGTCAATGTGGGAGAGCTGAATGCCGGCGTCCCTGACCCGCACAATCTGCGCCTCGATCTCGCGTGCCAGCTGGTCGCGCAGCTCCCTGCGAAAATAGTAGCGCATGCCGGCAGCCACCGGGTTATCGCTGAAGTTGCCTGCTTCGTCTACCAGCCCGGGTATCTCTTCCGGCGGCAGTACCGATCTCCCCTGCACCAGAACCAGATGCAGGCCAATCTGCAAGCCATTATTCCGTCGGGCGATCATAACCGCCTCGTCAAAAGCGGCGGCACCTGCCATAATCGAGGCGCAGGTCAGTATTCCATCCCGCCAGGCCGTTTCAACAGCCTGGTTAACGCCGCTGGAGAGGCCGAAATCATCCGATGTGATAATGAGCTGTTTCATTGCTGACGCATTATTCTGCATATCAGGGTCTGGCCGATGTTATGAGCAGTCCGAGCAGGATTCTTTCCGCTTTCTCATATACTGCAGGTATTGCCTGCCCTCTTTCAGCAGCTTTTTTCGTTCATCTCCATCAACGATCATACGGCCAATACTTCGCAGGATGTATTTGGGGCGAAAATAGAACTTGTTGTAGAACTCCTCGACCGAGTTGAATATTTCGGTATTGGAAAGGTTCGGGTAGTTGATCACACACTTTTGATGACCGCTGTCGTCTATGAAGTCATCCGAGGAGATCCAGCCGTTCTGCTTGCAGAGTGCATAGAACTCTGTACCGGGGTAGGGAGATGCCAGAGATGCCTGGATGGAGTTAAGGTCAAGCTGCTTGGCGAATTCGATTGTCTGGCGGATGGTATCCTGCGTTTCGCCAGGCAGTCCCATGATGAAGGCCCCATGGATGGAGAGTCCAAGCTTCTTGCAATCCCGAGCGAACGTGACAGCCTGCGAGACAGTGACCCCCTTTTTAATATTTTTCAGGATCTGGTCATTACCGCTTTCAAAACCTACGACTACGTGACGCAGACCGGCCTCACGCATGATTTTCAGTGTTTCGTAGTCGGTATTGGCACGGGCATTGATCGTCCAGGAGATTCCGAGCGGTTTAATCAACCCGGCAACTTCACGGGCATGCTTCCGATCGGCGGTAAAGGTATCGTCATCGAACGAGAGTTCGCGCATCTCGGGGATGTTATCCACAATCCATGAAATTTCTTCAAACACATTCCGTGCTGAACGAACCCGCATCGAACGGCCGGAAAAGGTCTGCGGCCACAGACAGTAGATGCAGTGCGACGGGCAACCGCGACTTGAATAGATCGATACATAGGGATTTTTGAAATGAGGGATAACGTACTCTTTGATCGGCAGGTCGCGTTTGTAGATCGGCGCCACAAAAGGGAGGGCATCCAGATTGTCGATCATCGGGCGATCCGGCGTATGCACGATTTTGTCATCCCTGATGAAACTGATGCCGTCTATACGCTCCCATTCGCGCCCTTCACACAACTCTTTGGTGGAATAATCGAATTCGCCGCGACAGACGATATCAATGGCGCCATGGGAGGCCCGCAATGACTTTTCAGGAAGAACCGTAACGTGCGGCCCGGTCAGCACGGTAACAACAGAAGGCTTGATTCCCTTGATATGCCGGGCGGTCTCAATATCCATCTGCAGCGTGGGGGTGGAGGTATACATCACTACCACGTCGAAATCCATGGCGATGGAAAGACACTCTTCCATGCTTAGCTTCTGCACCGGCGCATCCACAACACGACTCCCGCTGATCATTCCGGCCGGGAAGCAGAGCCAGGTCGGATACCAGAACGAGGTCACTTCACGGGAAGCCTGATAGCGCGCACCGGCGCCACCGTCAAAGTCCTCGAACGTGGGAGGGTTAAGAAAGAGAGGTTTCATCACTACTCCTTACATACAATTGAAAATACTCAATAAATACAGATATCGGCATGTTAAGTCAAGGCATACCTGCCGGAGTACCACGTCTGGCGCCAGTTTAGCGCGCAGAGAGAAATTCATGTTTGAGAGGGGATATGGAGGCGATAATCTCAAAATGCCGGTCATCGTGCAGAAGACACACATTGTATTCCTGAGCAGCAGCGGCAATCAGAGTGTCGGCAAGCGGTGCGTTGAGACCTTTGTGCCGGAGCGTATAGCCAAGCTTGCAGGCCCGTTCCCACACTTTCGCAGAAATATCAAAAAAACGGAGCGCAGCAAGATCCCTGCTCAATTTGTCGTACTCTTTCCCGGATTTCGCGCCTCTCAGAATCTCCATGACAACTATCGGCGTTGTAGCCAGCCTGTCGGCCATGATAAGCGGGACAATGCGTTCCTGAAACTGAATACCTGATCCTCTCAGAAAATGTATCCAGACCGTGGTGTCGACAAGAATCAGCTCATTTGTCGTCAGCACGGTACTCCTCCAGCTCTTCACAGGTCAGGATAACAGCATCGGAAGAGTACATGCCTGCCAGGTGTTCCAATCGTTTTTTTCTGACAAATTCCTGCAGCGACAGGTTGATAAGCTCTTTCTTTGTTTTTACGCTTGACAGGGAAAAAGCCTCTTTGAACAATGCGTCATCTATGGCAATTGTAGCTCTCATGATGTGTCTCCATTACGCACATAATAAATGGAATAATTGTGCATGTCAAACGCGATATATCACGCCCGGGTATCCGTCATCGAACGTGCAGTCTGCTGAAAACGGCAACATGGTTATGGCATTTCCACAACTGTTTCATCCGGTTCTGGCGTTTACATTATCGCCGGATACATATCCGGCTATAACTTCCATATGCCGTCCGGTCGCGCCACCGTTATCGCGCATCATCTTCAGGCCGTTCCGGCCGAGTACCTGCCGCAGCTCGGCACTCGCCATCAATGCCCGGCAGGAGTCAGTCAACTCGCCCGGCGTTTCGATCCGGATTCCGGCTCCGTACTGCAGCACGAGTGCGGCGATCTCGCGAAAATTTGCCATATGCGGACCAAAGACGGTTGCGATCCCCACAGAGGCCGGCTCCAGCAGATTGTGGCCACCTGTCGGCACCAGACTGCCGCCGACAAAGGCGACATCACAGAGCGCGTACAGGCTCATCATCTCCCCGATCGTATCGACCAGCAGAACCTCACCCGGCCTGAACGGCGCGACAGCCGACAGTGTGGTGCGACGCCGGAAAGCCAGCCCTGAGTGCTCCAGCAGAACGGCAACTTCGCCCGCCCGTTCGGGGTGACGCGGCACGAGTACGAGGAACAGATCAGTGACGGTTGTCAGCATTTCCCGGTACGTATCAATCAGGTACTGCTCCTCACCGGCATGGGTGCTGCCGGCAGTGAGTACAACCACCCGGTCAGGGATCAGATACTGAGCACGCAGCCTGATTCTTTCATCATCTCCGATCTGCCGGAAAGGTATGTCATACTTGAGGTTGCCAATGGTATTCACGCGACCGGCCGGCGCGCCGATGGCGACAATGCGCTCATGGTCGGTATCCGTCTGCATGCAGAGTGCGGAGAAATGTTCAAGCGCATGCCGGAAAAACCATCTGAAGCGCCGGTATCCGGCGAATGAACGGTCTGATATCCTGCCGTTGGCCAGCACGAGCGGGATGCGGCGGCGCCGGGCTTCACGGGAAAAGTTGGGCCAGATCTCAGTCTCCATGATGATGATCAATTCCGGTTTGACAGCGTTCAGGGCCCGGCGGACAGCCGGCAGGAAATCAAAGGGGAAGTAAATGCATATATCCTTTTCCGGAAAGCCGGAGGCGATGCCTCGACCGGTTTCGGTGGTAGTCGACATTACCATGGCATGACCGGGGTAGCGCTGGCGGAGCGCCTTCAGCAGCGGCCGGCTGGCGATGGCCTCGCCTACCGATACGGCGTGCAGCCAGATTACCGGCCGTTTGCCGATCTGTGCCGATTCTTCGAGTGATATGCAGCCGAAACGCCGGCCAAAGGCCGGGGGGCGGCCACGGCTGACGGAGCGGTAGAGGTGGTAGAGGCAGACCGGGATGAGCAGGAAGAGTGAGAATATGTTGTAGAGGGTGTAGAACATGGGAGATCAATCCGCCAGGGGAGGTGAATCCACCTGATCCGGCCTCATCAGGTAATAACATGCAACCGCTGTAAGATGCACGATCCCCCAGGACCAGAGAATATCGCTGGCAAAGTGCCCCCCCTGTGAAATGCGGGCGACCCCCATCAAAACGCCGTACAGTATCCCCCCCGCATACACCCGTGCGGCGAGATGCGGTTTCCGCCGTCGCAGCAGGAAAAACGGCATGGCCAGATAGAATGCGGAACCTCCGTGCCCGGAAGGAAATGATTTGCCTTTGCCCGCTTCACCCCGCTCCCACGGCTGATGAAACTGCATGGCACCGCCGAACGGGACGATCTGGCGCGGACGCGGACGGCCCCAATGGTCCTTGAAGAGTGCGTTGACCAGCAAACCGGGCCCCACGAGCAGCAGAACGACCATGTAGGCTGCCTGGCGGCGGAACCGAAGCAGGGTCGGTTTGAAAAATGATGCCGACAGCAGGCCCAGGGATATCAGACCGATGAGCTCCGCCGGATAATACCCCCAACGGTAGAACTGCCGCCAGGGGAACTGATTGCCCACCGGCCATCCCTCGGGGCGGTAAAACCAGGTGGACAATGCCAGGTCTGCGCCTGTTACGGCAAGTATCATCGTACCCAAGAGTAACACAAGCAGCGGCAGTCCGAAATCAAGCAGCTTTCCGTTCATTCGGTGGGATCTCCGGCCCGCTTCCAGCGACGATGCACCCAGTACCATTGTGTGGGGTGAGAAATGATGAATTCTTCCACATAGCGGGACAATGCCTGGGTTTCCCGCCTGACTCCCTCATCACTGGTGTCGCCGCTGAAGATATGGGGAGGGGAAATGGTGATCACGAAGCGCTCCCCTTCGCGATGTATGAAAGCGGGAAGAAAGACGGCTCCGGTCTTCTGGGCAATGACGGCAGGTGCCTTGGAAGCCCAGGCCTTTCTGCCAAGCACGTCTATCAGGGTACCTTCTTCGGGGAACACCGCCTGGTCCGCCAGAAGGCCGATGGTGCCCCCTTTCCTGAGCACCGAGATAATGCCTTTCAGAGCGCCCTGTTTGTAAATGATGCTGTTATTGTAGCGGCTCCGCATGACTTCCACCATGCGGTTGAGATAGGGATTGTTCTGACGCCTTGCTACGACCGACATTCTGTCGTGCTTGAACAGATGGCAGAACGCCAGGGCCATAAGCTCCCAGTTGCCGCAGTGGCCGGTCAGAAACACGACGCCATTCCCCTCCGCCCGGGCCGCCTCGAAATATTCGACGCCTGATACCTCGATGCGGCCGAGAACATCTTCCCCCCGACCGTGATAGAGCCGGCAGATCTCCATCAGCGATCGTCCCAGGTTTTTAAAGGTTTCGCGGGCCAGTACTTCGGCGTCTTCGCAAGGATATTTCCAAAGCGGATGAGATTTCATGTAGGGGAGCGCGCGACGAATATTGTCGATGGCAATAGCCCTCCGTTTCGGGACGAGACGGGGGATGAGGAGCCCCGCAAGCGCGCCCAGGCGGTAGGTGATCGCTGCGGGGAGGAGAGCGGCAACCAGGGTGAGGCCATAGAAGATTGCTGTCTGAAGCAGCCAGATAATACGTTTCATGAAGCGACTGCACCTTCCGGCGCATCCCGGTCGCTGAACTGCAGTGAATGCAATCTGCTGTAGAGACCGCTGTTGGTCACCAGGTCATCGTGGGAGCCGCTTTCCACAATACGCCCGCCTTCGAGGACGACGATCATGTCGGCGTGCAACACTGTGGAAAGCCGATGGGCAATGACAAAGGTGGTGCGGTCGACCATCAGGTTATCCAGGGCTTTCTGCACCATCTGCTCGCTTTCCGTATCCAGGGCACTGGTGGCTTCGTCCAGGATCAGAATCGGAGCGTTCTTGAGCAGGGCGCGGGCTATGCAGATCCGTTGTCGCTGGCCGCCGGAAAGGCGAACGCCACGATCGCCAATGTTGGTATCATACCCCTCGGGGAGCTGCATGATAAAGTCGTGGGCAAAGGCTGCCTGTGCGGCCTCAAGCACCTCCTCCAGACCGGCTTCCGGCTTACCGTAACGGATGTTGTTGGCGATACTCTCGTTGAACAGGGTAGTTTCCTGATCCACAAGCGCAATCTGGGAGATGAGCGAGCCAAGGGTGATATCGCGGATATCGTGGCCGTCGATCAGGATTGCTCCCTGATCGACATCGTAGAAACGGGGAATCAGGGATACAAGAGTCGATTTTCCTCCACCCGATGGTCCGACCAGCGCGATCATGCGATTGCGCTCCGCCGTGAGGGAAATCTCCTGCAGGACCGGTTCGTCGTTATAGGAGAAGGAGACACCGCGAAATTCCACTACGCCGGAGGAACGCCCCACATCAACTGCGCCGGGACGCTCAACGATGCTGCGGCGCTGGTCCAGAAGGCGAAACACCCGTTCGGCCGCGCCGGCTGAACGCTGCACTACATTGTAGGATCCCTGCAGCTTTTTGATCGGATTGAAAACCATCACCATGGCTGCGATAAACGAAAAGAACTCAGAGGCGGTCATCTGTCCCGACATGACCTGGCTGCCGCCGAAATAGACCACTCCGGCCACGCCGAACGAAATAATGGTTTCTGAAACCGGTGTGGCCAGAGACTCGTATGTGAGAAAGCGCCGTACCTGGTTGAAATACTCCCTGTTGACCGCGCAAAAACGCTCCGTGGTACGTCCCTCCAGCCCAAAGGCCTTGATGACCTTGACGCCGGAAAAGGTCTCCTGCAGGATGCCCGTAATCCCCCCCATGACATCCAGACTCCTGCCTGAGGATTTTTTTATCTTCTTGCCGATCAATTGAGCCGGATAGGCCGTGGCGGGGATGACCACAAAGGTGATAATCGCCAACTGCCAGTTTCGATAGAAAATGACGCCAAGAAGCGACAACGCCGAGATCAGGTCGCGGAAGAGGCCGCACAGCACCTGGCTCATTCCATCCTGCATCAGGGCAATGTCGTTGGTCACATGGGACATCAGCTCTCCGGTGGAGTGGCGGTTGAAAAAGGCCATATCCAGGCGGATGCTGCTGTTATAGAGATCGTTGCGGATATCCTGAATGGCTTTCTGGCCTGCCAGCTTGAGCGAGACATCGTAGCTGAAGCGGGTCACCCCCCTGACCACGAACAGGGCAATAATCCCCAGCGGGACCAGCAGGAAGATGGAGGTCTCCTTGCCAGCAAAAATCTTTTTCAGCACCGGTTCCACCAGGTAGGCAAAGACGCCGTCCAGACCGCCTACCAGGGAGGAGCAGAGTGCCGAAAGAACCAGCAGCTTCCAATAGGGTTTGAAATATCTGAGTGTTCGGACCAGTACCGGGCTCATAGCTGTTCCACCATTGATTGGATAATCCGGGCCACGTTGGCGGAGGCTCCGCCCCTTCCCAGACGCGTTCTCACCGTTGCCAGCTTTTCCCTGATCCGGTCACTATAAACACTATCGGTCAGGATTTTTGCAATCTCGTCTGCAATCTTTTCCGGAGTGGCCTCATCCTGGATCAACTCCCTGACCACCGTTTCTCCCGCCACGATGTTGCAGAGTCCTATATGCTGCACCTTTACGAGCCGTTTGGCAACCTGGTAGGTGAGCGGGGAGAGGCGGTAGATAATCACCATCGGGGTGCCGACCAGGGCGATTTCCAGAGTAACGGTGCCGGAAACGGAGATCACGGCGTCGCAGGCCCGGGTCAGGTCGTGGATCCGCTCGCGGATGATTATCACCTCCAGGCCCGCAGCCCGGAGGTGCGGAAGCATATCTCCCTCGGTCAGAGTGGAGGCAAGCGGCAACACGAACTGGACATCCGGGAAACACCCCCTTATCCGGACGGCCGCTTCAATAATGACCGGCAGCAGTCGTTCGATCTCGCTTCTGCGGCTTCCGGGATACAGCCCCACAATCCTCCGGTTTGGGGCAAGTCCGAAACCGGCTGCGGCTGCGTCACGGTTCAAGTCCACCTTGACCATATCCAGCATCGGATGTCCGACGAAGGTGACCGGTACACCGGCATGTTCGTAGAAGGGAGCCTCGAAAGGCAGAATAACCGCCATATGATCCACCAGACGGGCGATCTGCCTGACCCGCCCCTGTCGCCAGGCCCAGATTTGCGGGCTGATGTAATAGAGCACTTTGACTCCGGCCTTTTTTGCAACCTTGGCCAGACGCAGGTTAAAGCCGGGGTAGTCGATCAGAATCAACAGATCTGGGGGGGAATTCCGGATAATCCGTTTGAGTTTCAGAAAGGCTGAGGAAATTACGTCGAAGTGCTTGAGCACCTCCACCAGACCGACCACGGCCATGTCGGCAGAATCGACGAGCGTATCAACACCCGCTTCCCGCATCCGCTCGCCGCCGATTCCGAAAAAGTGAAGATTGGCATCGAGTTTCACCGCCTCAGAAACGAGGCTGGCGCCGTATATGTCGCCAGACGCCTCTCCGGCAACTATCATGATGCGGTGTAAATCAGGCATCTTCATAAAGAATTTCCTGAACAATGGGATAGCCGCCTTGCCGTTGGCGCTCATAGTCGCTCTGTGAGAAAATCAAAGGGGATATATCAACGTCTGTTTTTATCAGCTCTTCGTAAGCCAGATCAATTATCGCGTACTTGGTTTTATAATTCACATCGTTAAGTATCACAACAACATCAAGGTCAGAGTCCTTATGGTCATCGCCTCGCGACTTGGATCCAAACAGGCAGCTATAAAGGTAATTGTCGGGAAAGTGTACCATCAAGAGCGATGAAAATTCCTTGAGAACATTATGTTCATTTTGTGTAAGGCGTGTTTCCATAGCGTCTCCCATTCTGCTTTCAATCAATAAAGCTTGGTAGGTCGATATCAAGAGCGGATACGGGGTGATCTACTGTCGTACCTGCCTATCGAAACCAAAGGAGAGAAACCTCGCCAGATTGTTCTACCGGCTCAAGTTCAATATTTCTAGCTCTTTTTCTTTTGCTTTGCCCGCAATAAATTCATTCACACTGCTAAGCCTCCCCTTGAACGAACCACGTAAGGAATGCACGTCAGGATTTGTCGACTGCTTTCCGCCAGGTATGACTGTCAGCAAAACACGGTCACCAGATGTAACATGAAGCGGCTCAGACGGGAAAAAATATCCATTGCGATATGTTGCCTCTACTGTTTTATACATGGCAATCTCCTTCTTTTCTGATTGTCCTTATTTCTCGTTCCAGCGCTCCAGCGTCCCGTATTGCCTCTTTCTGATTAACTGAATATTTTAGATATTTTTTAAAGATGCATCCTTCAATATCAGCATGTTAGCTCAAATTCCGGACGACCGGAATTCTCTGTTTATTATCCTCGCCACCTTACACTGCACAGCGTATCGTCGGGGTGATTCCTGCACATGCTCACCTTGTTTGACCTGATTTGGTGGTTAAGTAATTCAGGGTACTTCATTCCATTTTGTGAAGAATTTAGCCGCGACCCCATAGGTTTCTTCTTATTTTTTATCTAGCCGTTTTCTGTAGTCACTTAAATAAATTATCTTTCGCTGTTCAAACTCGTTTTCTTCACGGTCAATCTGCTCAGCCATAGCTAAGAACTCTTCCCTTTCCTTCCCATCCATCTCTTCCGCAAGCTTCAGCACATATTCCATGAAGTTCGTACCATCCTCTTCGCTGCTTCCCAACCATTGCAGAACCTCACTAAGAACATCCTTTGGACAATGGCAACGCCTTTCAATCTTTTGAGTATATTGACTTGGCGCCACCCAATAACTGCCCTGAAAATCAGAACAAAAGATTGTCAGTCGGTCATTAGCTTTACACATCGCCATTATTGCAGGGACAATTTTGTCTGCCAGTAAAAAACACTCTCGAATATTAGCTACCTGAATGGCATCGCCTTCATCATCTGTGTACATGCCACCCCGACCAAGTTCCAGAAACATGCGTAAAGGACCAAAGACAAGGTAATAATGAATTGCCATCCAGCTTGCACCGTTCCGCGAATATGAGATGAGTGCGTAATCTCCAACCTCATTGTTGCTGACCTCATCCACATAGAAACTTGAAAAATTCGGTGACATGGGAATTTCCCTCGTGGAAAACAGCATCTCCTCCCGCTGTTTTATTCGTTTTGCAAGTTCTTTGGGAATTGCAGGCAGGTCAAAACCAGCGTCCTGGAAGAGTTGCCTTGCTTTGTCGATATCGGTAAATTTGCAATATATTTGTTTTTTGTATTTCTCCTTGAAGTCAGATAAGTCATAAACACTCTCCTTGTAAAGACCATAACCCAGAAAATTCGCAACCGCGACTTTGATATCTAATCCATTTTCATCAGGGATTTCTTCTAGGTTTTTAAGCTTTGTTGATTCCGGGTCATGGTTGGCAAGCATCAAAATCAATTCGATTGAATTATCGAGATGCTCGACTGGATTATTATTATCTCCCGCTCCAAAATCAACTAACCCCAACTCCCGTTTTTGCCTAAACATCTCAAGCACATCTATCATAAGTTGTTCAACATTGCCTGGTTTTGCTATGAAAGCGGATACATCTTTAACATGATCCATTAGTCCCGCTTTTCCACTCAACGCTTGTGTATAGTATTTCAATTCACAAATTGCCAGTTTAGGCAGGTATTTTTTGGGATATTTACGATGATTTCCATCAGATTCCCATTTGATTGCCAGAAGATCGAATCGAGCCCTCTTGTCATTCGCCATGGAATCATATTCAATATCAACGATAAAATAATCTGTAGCGTTTGAAACAATGGAGTAGTTGTTTTCGCGCACAATAAGTTGTTGAAACTCTCTTTCACTTCCATCTTTGTGACTCACAAAATAAAAATCCATTGCCTGTTTCATTTGTGGGAATGCTTCCACTATGCTTCTGGAATCACTTTCACTTGATACTATCTTGGGAAAAACAGGTAATTGCAATTCCTTATACCTGTCATAGTTTGCATCGAACTCACAAATATAAATTTTAGCATTTGGCTTTATTCCTAATATTTTACCGCCACGATAATAAATATGGACTTCGTTTGATCGGATCTGAAAATCTAGTGTTCTATCTTTTTGTATGCGATTCACAATGGGATGGAGTATTCCCCCATCCTTTAGTGCTGCCATGAATTCAGATTCAAGCCGTCGCATTTTACCTCCAATTTAAAGAATAAATTCTACGCCATCTTCAATAATTTCAGGATGCTGGAATAATTTGCCATATTGGCCAGCGTGCTCCGTATGCACCGGGACCAGCATTTTTGGGCTCAGTGCCTCTGCAAACATCTTTAAATCCTCAACTGTTGCATGCCCGCTGGTATGGGCATACATGAAGTTGACCTGATGATCGTTTCGATAGCCTGCCATTGCTTCAGCGCCAAAATAATCTTCATTCTTGTAAGAAAGATAACCGAGCCATTGCGAATAAATTACGTTAACCGGTATTATTTCTTTGTAAAAGTTGATGGTCCTGAAATGTGACATCTTGCCGAAATACAAGTAATCAGCGGGAGTTGCTTGCATCTCTTCTTTTGAAATTCGATGCTGATAAACCCGTGTGCGGAAGTCTCCAAAAAAATCCGGATTATCTTTCAGCTTCTCATGTTGGCCGAAAGAGAGCTTGACCTTGATCTGCTCCCACTCCATGGCCGGTATGTTCTTTGATACCAGCTTGAGCTGTTCCAGAACCCAGGCTGTGTAAATGTCGAGCACCAAAATCTTGCCGGCGCGCTTGCACGCACGGAAGGCCGATACTATTCTGTCGATGTTCTGTGAAGATGAGATAAGAAATGTTATGTTGTCTTGCCCTTTGATGGTGTCGTATATTTTGTTTTCAACTTCAGCTTCCGTAGGGAATTCGTCATTACTCCGCTGAATCATCGTCCCTTCCATAAAGAGGAGATCAATATCCTTGGGCGGATTCTTGATGATCTTGTCAAACAGTACGGACTTTCTGCCATGCGCCCTGAAGTCCCCGCTGTAGAATATCCGCTTCCCTTCGGCCTCGATCAAAAAGGCGTAAGCATCAACGGCTGAGTGATCCATCAGGTATGGAGTAATTGTGAAATCACCGATGACGAAAGATTGCCAAGCTTTGAAATAGTGGATTTCGTTTTTCAGCAAGTCATTGCCGAGAAGCATTCTGGTGGCATTGATCAGGTTCTTGCTCAATTCCCCCATATAAACAGGCACATCAGGCTTAAGCACCTCGATAAGGCCGAAATGATCCTGATGAGGGTGGCTGATAAGGACGGCATCCGGTTTCAGGGTAGCAACGTCAATTTCCTTGCTGTACTTGCTAAGCGGCAAACCAAGATCAAGCAGAATACTGCTCTGTTCTGTGGTAAGTCGGATGCAAGTGCCTCCGATTTCATTACTGCCTCTGTGAATAAGTACCTTCAAGGCTCCTCCAACTCTTCAATAGGGCTGGCATTTGATAGCTTCGTAGGTCGCGTTTGTTTCATCAACGTGACGTTTGCGGTATTTGTCAGCATCGTAACGTTGCGTTTCACAATAAGTCTGTTCAACACAATCTACCCTCCACACACATGCCCCGAGGGATACCGTCAGACGCCAAGACGAAGCCTTTGTCATGTTGCGATAACGTAATAAGCCACACCGACTCGGCGGGGGTTTTTCCCCGATGCACGGTACTGCCGTCTGTTGGATATTTTCTTTATCGTTCAAAAAGTTTCAAAATAATCTTCTGGCTTCATTTATTAATAACAAAGCTTGTTATTCTCTGTTATTATTTAGGTCAGAGGAGGTGTTAAAAATGAACATTTCACTTACACCACAACTCGAAACACTGGTAAAAAGCAAGGTGGAGAGCGGACTTTATGGTTCTGCAAGCGAAGTCATGCGTGAGGCACTACGTCTACTTGAAGTAAGAGATCGGAGACAGTTCCTGCGTGTAGAAGAACTCAGAACCGAAATCAAGAAAGGCTTGGATAGCGGTGAGCCAACTCCACTAGACGCTGGTGCTATCAAGGCGCGAGGCCGTAAGCGGCTTGCTGCGCAACAAAACGAGGCTAACGTCTGATGTTGAGAATCCTCAAGAGCCCCGAAGCTGAAAACGACCTTGACGAAATCTGGTTGTATATAGCGCAAGACAACCCTGGCTGTGCGGACAAACTCCTTGATGAAATTGAGGAAACAAGCCGGAAACTCGCACAGTTCCCGAATATGGGGAGAAACCGGGATGAACTCCATTTCGGCTTGCAAAGTTTACTCGTCGGCATGTACCTGATTTTTTATATGCCGATTAGCGGTGGCGTTAATACTGTCAGGGTTCTGCATGGCATGAGGGATACTGACGCTTTCTTTTAATGCCTCATGCCTTCACCTGATTGCCTCACTCCGTGCTAGTAAGATCTGTGCCGACGTTTTTTTCCTTATTTCTCCGGCTGGATTTTCTTGGGGGGAGGGGGACGGATATATTTTCGATGACCAGGGATGCTATCCAACCAGCGCCTCTCGAACGGTCTGAGCTACCAGACGAACCGACTCCTCTGGCATCTCAGGGTAAACAGGCAGTGACATGCAGTGACCGGCCACATCCTCTGCTATGGGAAGAGCCACACCGGCACACGCTTCGGCAAAGACATCCTGCCTGTGGAGCGGGATGGGATAATAAACTGCGGATGAAATCTGCTTTTCTGACAGTTTAGCCATGATTGCATCGCGACGGTCCGTCAATACGGTATACTGGTGATACACATGAACGCCTTTGCGATCTTCGTGCGGTACCGAAACGATGTCGCCAAGCAGCTCGGAATACAAAAGAGCCACCCGCCGCCGTCCGGCATTGAACTCGTCTATACGCTTAAGCTTTACCCGCAGAATGGCTGCCTGGATGTCGTCCAGGCGGCTGTTGTAACCGATCAGATGATGATGGTAACGCTCCCGGCTGCCGTGATTGCGCAAAACCTTGACCTGTTCGGCCATTTCTTTCGTGGCGCAGGTGACCATGCCTCCGTCTCCGTAGCAGCCGAGATTTTTGCTGGGAAAAAAGCTGAAGCACCCCAACCTGCCGATCGAGCCGGTCATGCGTCCATCAATGGAAGCGCCAAACGATTGAGCGCAGTCTTCAATCAACATCAGGTCATGTCTGGTGCACATTGCCTCGATCGCGGCCATATCAGCCGGCTGCCCGAAGAGGTGCACCGGTATGACCGCCTTGGTGCGGGGCGTAATGGCCGCTTCGATCAGTGACGGATCAATGTTGAAGGAGCGGGGATCGATATCCACATAGACCGGGGTGGCACCTGCGTAACAGATGGCTTCAGCCGTGGCGATAAAGGTAAAGGGAGTGGTAATGACCTCGTCACCAGGCCCGATACCGGCGGCCAGAACTGCCAGATGCAGGGCATCGGTGCCTGACGCACAGCTGACAGCATGCGGCACCCCCAGATAACTGGCGGCTTCCTGCTCGAAGCCGGAAACATTGGGGCCAAGAATGAACTGTGTACTCTCCAGGGCGCCGAGAACCGCAGTATCAATCTCGGATTTCATATTGTGGTACTGGGTTTTGAGATCTACCATCGGTATCATGTGAGTATCCTGCTGAGGCCGGCATTGATTTTCAGCGCGGTTTCCAGCGCCATTTTCCCATCCCTTCCGCTTACCTGGGGCGGCTTTCCCTCACGGATTGCCGCAATAAATGATTCTATTTCATTCAACAGCGCATCGGACTGTCCAAGCTCACGTTCATCAACCCTGACGTTGGGAACTCCGGGAAAGAGTTCGCCACTCCCCTTTTGCGCCACCAGCACCTTGCGGTTCTGGAAATCAAGGGTGATGTAGGCGTCACGTTGAAATATCCGCATCTTGCGCTCGCTCTTCAGACTGATTCTGCTGGCGGTCACGTTCGCCACACAACCGTTTTCAAAAGCGATCCGGGCGTTGGCAATATCCTCTTCCCCGGTAAAAACCGGCGCTCCGACGGCATCAATGCGATCCACCGGAGATTTGACGATGTGCTGTATCAGGTCGATGTCATGAATCATCAGATCAAGCACCACGTTTACATCTGTGCCGCGCGGCTTGAAGGGTGCGATACGGACTGATTCTATGAAAAGCGGCTGTTTCAGAACCCCTTCCAGTGCGACCAGCACCGGATTGAAACGTTCCAGATGACCAACCTGAAAGACGAGCTTTTTGTCGTCGGCGATCGATATAAGATCGTCCGCCTCCTCAACAGTTACCGTAATCGGTTTTTCGATCAGGACATGCACTCCCGCAGCGAGAAAGTCACGGGCCACTGAATGATGAAACTGGGTAGGAACGACAACACTGACCGCATCTACCTTGCCGATCAGCTCATGATGGTCACGGTAGGGAGTTGTACCAAGCGCCGAGGCAATCTCTGCCGCCCTCGCGGAGTCGCTGTCAACCACCCCCACCAGTTCAACACCGGTAATTGCGGCATATTTCTGGGCGTGAAAGTTTCCAAGATAGCCAACTCCTATGACAGCCGCACGCAGAACGCTCATCCCCGGCAAAAACCTCGCTGTGTCGAATCAATAAAGGCCAGCAGGTAATCGACTTCCGGGCAGCTGGTGATTTCATTTTTGATACGGACGATTGCATCGGGAAGTTTCAGATCGGCCATAAACAGGATTTTATAAGCTTTTTTCAGACTGCCAATGGTCTCTTCGGTGAAACCACGCCGTTTGAGACCGATCAGGTTGAGTCCGCGCAGTTTGGCGTCTCTTTTGCTGGGAGTTGCGATCATATAGGGCAGGATATCCATGCCGACCATCGTGCCGCCTCCTATCATGGCAAAAGCTCCGATGCGCGAAAACTGGTGCACGGCAACCAGACCGCCAATGATAACGTTGTCTTCGACGGTAACATGGCCGGCCAGGGTTGCGACATTGGCCATGACCACACCGTTGCCGATCCTGCAGTCATGGGCAACGTGAGAGTATGCCATAAAGAGATTGTTGCTGCCGACGACCGTTTCGGCATGGCCGGTAACCGTTCCGCGATGAATAGTCGCAAATTCACGCACCATGTTGTTGTCACCAAGCCTGGTCCAGCACTCTTCATCCCGATATTTGAGATCCTGTGGCGGAGCTCCGACTGAAGCCTGAGGAAATATCCGGTTGTTCTCGCCGATTTCTGTCCAGTCACCGACAACAGCATGAGCACCGACAGATGTTCCTTTGCCGATCGAGACATGTTTGCCGATAATGGCGTAAGGGCCGACCTCTACGTCTGTGGCCAGTGTGGAACTTGCATCGATAATTGCAGTTGCGTGAACGCTCATACTTTGGACTCCATACCGTGCACCAGTTTATTGCCTCTGCTGATTTTTACGCCCATTACGTCGCAGCATCCGCAAATGTTGCTTTCATGGACGCCTCAGTTACGAGTTTACCCTCGACAGAGACCTTGCCGTCTACTCCCCAGATCCCGCGGCGATTGAAAGTGGTTTCTATCTCTATCCGCAACTGATCGCCAGGAAATACCGGTTTACGGAATCTGGCGCTGTCGATTGAGAGGAAGTAACTTACTTTCTTACGTGTGGCTTCATCCGAAGCCAGGTAGGCCATGATGCCGGCCACCTGGGCCATGGCCTCAACTATCAGCACACCCGGCATAACCGGATGCCCCGGAAAATGTCCCTGAAAGAAAGGTTCGTTGATTGTGACATTCTTGATACCCACACAACGCTTCCCGTGCTCCAGTTCGACGATCCGGTCCACCATCAGAAACGGGTAACGGTGTGGGAGGATTTTCATGATATCGTTGACGTCCATCAGCATTGGCTATTTCTCCTCATAGTTTCTCGGTAAGTTTTGCTTCAAGCTCTGCGATGCGTTTTTCCAGGGAAGAAATGCTCTTCTTCAATTCCGGCAGACGAGGTATGACCGCCATGGCTCGCAGCCACTCCCTGTGCGGCATGGTCGGAGAACCGCTGTATCCGGCATTGGCGGGAAGCGAACCGGGGACGCCTGATTGAGCGCCCACCATGACATTGTCGCCGATGGTGAGATGCCCCGCAACACCGACCTGACCGGCTAAAGTGACGTGGTTACCAAGTTTGGTACTGCCTGATACTCCAACTTGAGACACAATCATACAGTCTTCACCGATCAGGCAATTATGAGCGATCTGCACCAGATTGTCGATTTTGGTTCCACGCCTGACCAGGGTTACTTCGAGGGCCGCACGATCAATGGTGGAGTTGGCTCCGATTTCTACATCATCTTCCAGCACCACAATGCCGATCTGGGGAATACGATAGTAGGCCTGTCCGTCGGGGGCATAGCCAAAACCATCCGATCCGACGATCGCGCCCGGCTGGATAATGCAGCGGCTGCCGACACGGCAGCGTTCGCGGATAACGGCATTGGCATGAATGACACAATCGTCACCGATAACCGCACTTTCATAGATGACAGCACCGGAATGGATAACAGAACGATCCCCTATGGTAACATTATTTCCGATACAGGCTCCCGGATAGATGCTGATCCCCTCACCCAGGTTAACCTGCGTACCGACAACAGCTTCCGGCAGCACCCCCAAAGGAGGATGCGGTCTTGTATAAAAGAGAGTCAGTAGCTTGGCAAAGGCAAGATAGGGGTTTGCCACCTCGATAACGTTACGGCCATAACTTTCGCCACCGGGCGCCATAAGCACCGCAGCAGCGCCGGTTTCTGCAACTTTGGCAGCATATTTGGGATTAGCCAGGAAAGTGATTTTATCAGATCCGGCCGCTTCCAGAGGGGCCAATCCATTAACCGTGACATTTTCGTCACCCTTGACAATACCGCCCACACAGTTGGCCAGTTCTTTGAGAGTCCGGGAAAAAAGCATGGTCACTTCTTTCTGCCGGCGTTGAAAAGCTTCAGAACTTCTTCTGTCAAGTCAGTTTTTTCATCCACAAACAGCATACTTTCATTCCTGACAAAGATGAATGTATAACCATTCTTGCGACCGAACTCCTGAATGATTTTTTCCATTTCCGCCAGAATTTTGCGGGTGAACTCTTCGTCCTTGCCCTGCAGTTCATCCTGGGCATCCTTGGTAAAGCGCTGAAAGTCTTTAAGCTTGTTCTGATAATCCTTTTCCTTGCCAGCACGGGCAGAATCGGATAAGAGCATCCCCTGCTTTTCCAGTTCATCTTTCAGCTTCTTGAGTTCCTCCTGCTTGACGTTGATCTCGTCCTGGTATTTTTTAACTCTGGCTGCCAGCTGTTCCTTGGCATCTTTGCCGGCTTCAGATCCGTTGAGTGCCCGTTGCATGTCGATGTAGCCGAGTTTCACATCTGCAGCAAACACAGACGTGGAAATCATAACTGCCGATACAATACCTGCCAGAAAAAACTGTTTCATGAATCAATCTCCTTTGATGGTGTGGGCGGTTATGCCCTTAAAAATAATGTTTGTATGGGTTAAAACAGGCTGCCCATAGAAAACTCAAATCTGCCGCTTTTACTATCGATCTGGCCACGAGGATTAATGGGTATGCCATACTCAAGCCTCAGCGGCCCAAGTGGAGAGGCCCAGCGAAATCCGGCACCATAGCTCATCAGCATGGTTTTAATCAGCGTGTTGTTGTCGACGAAAGAGTTGCCGTAGTCAAAGAAAAGAACACCTTTGACGCCTACGTCCTGTAATATCGGGAACGTAAAATCCGTACTGCCGAATACCTCCTTGTCACCGCCCAGGTAAACCATCGAACTGGACTGATTACCGTTTATATCCTTGGTCAGTTGGGTACTGTAAGGGGAAACGGTTCTGGCCTTGTATCCACGAAGTGAAAAAATACCGCCCAGATAGAACTTCTCATCTATCGGTACCCGCTGACCGACTTCCTGAACATATCCAAGCGACAGCTTGGTGGAAAAAATAAGTTTTTTGTAGATCGGATGGAACCAGTTGTGATCAGTGGTAAAGCGGGCAAATTTGTTGTCCCCGCCCAGTCCGGCAAATTCGATCGCGAACGAGTTGATCATGCCGGTACTGGGATCCAGGCGATAGTCAGTTACATTTCTGGTGATGCTGCCAACAATTGAGCTGGTCGTGGTAGTGTCAAGCGGATAATTGTCTTTGTCCAGGTAATTCAGGATCTGGTAGGCTGAACTGGGATGATAGATATCCTTGATTTCGTATTTATACATGAAGAAAACACCGACAAAGTCGTTGATCGGAAAACCGGCTTTTAAATCACCGCCCATCAGGCGGCGACTGTAATCGATGTAATCACGCTCCGAGCGATAAATATCGGCGCCCAGCGTCCATTTGGTATCAAGAAAATGGGGGTCGGTCACGCCAACGGAATATGTTTGGGATTTACCACCGATTGAGGCAGAAACATTCGCCTTAAGACCCAAACCGAGAAAATTGGCCTGCTGCACAGAACCCTGGCCAATCAAACCATCCAGAGAACTGTATCCGCCACCGATGCTGAAGGAGCCGGTCGGCTTCTCCTTGACATCAACATTCACATTAAGCTTATTGCTGGCACTCCCCTTGGCGGTGGCAATATTTGCCTCTTCGAAATAGCCAAGGTTCATCAGGTTCTGCTTGCTCCGTTTCATACCGGTAGCACTGTACAGCTCAGTTTCCGTTACACGCATTTCTCTGCGGATTACCTTGTCACGTGTTTTTGGGTTTCCGGCGATATTGATGCGCTCAATGTTCACCAGTTCGCCTTTTTCCATGTCGAAGGTCATGTCTATGATTCTTTTAACATTGTCAACGCGAGTCAGGGGATTCACATTGGCAAAGGCATACCCTTTGTCGGCATATACGTCAGTCAGTGTGGCTATATCCGTGCGAAGAATTGACTTGTTAAAAATTTCGCCCGATTCACTCTTCAATTTTTTACGAAGTTCTGTCGCCGGGTCAAGAAGATCTCCCTTGAATCCTATCTCGC
>Ga0194037_1000663_pt1 | contig 26560 bp, 23 predicted proteins | sample JunL306m_MetaG_FD_148653 | JGI IMG/M metagenome (GOLD analysis project Ga0194037, IMG submission 148653) | Anoxic zone freshwater microbial communities from boreal shield lake in IISD Experimental Lakes Area, Ontario, Canada - Jun2016-L304-6m | ecosystem: Environmental > Aquatic > Freshwater >...
CTCTATCTGATTGCGATCGGAAATATTCTCAAATCCAAGCAAGAGAATCCCGTTATGCCAACGGTTGGATTTAATAAGTAATTCACCATGCGCATCGGTTTGTACCCGTGCGCCAACGGCAAAGCGTGTATCGGGTTCGTCTGTGCGAACTTCGATCGTAGCCTCACCGTTAATTCCGTGGGCGCGACCTATTCGCCCCACGAGCAAACGCATGGTTAGCGACCTTCGTCCGTTTCCACCAGATCAACACGAACACTGCGTCCTGCGAGCGCACTTACAACTGTGCGCAGCGCCTTTGCAGTGCGACCATTGCGGCCGATGACCTTGCCGATATCTTCAGGGTTAACGCGCACTTCCAACGTGGTTCCGCGGCGGTGCGTTTTTTCCTTGATGACTACATCTTCGGGATGATCAACGATTCCCTTAACGAGATGTTCTAGGGCTTCATCCATCATTGTTATTCGGGCGCCACTTCTTCAGTAGGTGTTTCAACTACTGCTTCAACTACTGCTTCAACAACAGTCTCGACCACAGGTGCCTCTTCAACTGCTGGAGCAGATTTAGCAGCAAGTTTGTCTTGCGCCTTCTTCTTCATAGTTGTAGCGCCTTCTTTTGGCTCGTTCATTGCACTGTGAACAGCTGCTTCGTAAGCAACGCTCTTGTGCACACGAGGTGCGGCAACGCGAAGTGTTCCTTCGGTTCCTGGAAGACCCTTATGTTTTTGCCAATCTCCTGTGACCTTCAAAATTGCCTCTACAGCAGAAGTTGGAAGTGCACCGACTCCGAGCCAGTACAAAGCACGCTCTGAGTTCACTTCGATGTAAGAAGGCTCTTGTCCTGGTGAGTAGCGACCAATCTCTTCAATCGAGAGACCGTTACGAGCCTTACGTGAATCGGTGACGACGATGCGGTAGTACGGGGTGCGGATCTTGCCCATGCGCATTAAACGTATTTTTGTAGCCAAGTGCTTGTGCTCCTGTAAGTGTGGGTGACCATGAATGTTTGGGGGTAGAGGGCCCCGAACAGGTTCGTAATTCTGCCATCTAGGGGTGAAAAGGCGAAATTGAGAGGGTTTTAACCCAGCTCTTCCTGCGCCCGTTTGGCTGGGTTTCCTGACTTAGATTTCTTCTTTTGGATCACTTTTGCAGCCGGACGGCCCATACCGGCGCCCATACCGGCCAGGGCAGGAGGCATACCCTGGGCAGTCCCGCCATTTCGCATCTGGCGCATCATCTTTTGGGCTGCGCCAAAGCGCTCCACTAAGGAGTTCACTTCTTTGACGGTGCGTCCGGCACCATTGGCGATACGAATGCGACGCGAGCCGTTGAGAATCTTCGGATCCCGGCGTTCGCTCGGAGTCATTGATTGAACGATTGCTTGAGTCCTAGTTATTTCACTTTCATCGAAATTTTCGATCTGCTTCTTCATGGATCCAGCCCCTGGAAGCATGGAGAGCATCTTGGACATGGATCCCATCTTGGACATGGCCTGAAGTTGTTCCAGGAAATCCTCCAAAGTGAAATCTTCACCGCTGGCAAATTTACTTTCGAGTTTGGCCGATGATGCAGGGTCGAATGCTTTCTTTGCTTGCTCGGCCAGTGTTGCTACATCACCCATTCCAAGAATACGAGAGGCCATGCGCTCGGGATAGAAAATATCAAAGTCACTGATCTTTTCACCCGTTGAAGCAAACATGATCGGGCGCTGTGTCATATGAGCGATAGAGAGCGCAGCACCTCCTCGTGCATCACCATCCAACTTTGTGAGCACGACCCCATCAAATCCAACTCCGTCAAGGAATGCCTTCGCAGTGCGCACAGCATCTTGACCAATCATGGCATCGACAACAAAGAGGATCTCCGTGGGATTGACGGCATCTCGGATAGCGATCGCTTCCTTCATGAGAGTTGCATCAACACCTAACCGGCCGGCGGTATCGACAATAACCATGTTGTGTTGTTTAGCTTTGGCAAAGGCGATGCCCTCTTTGGCAACCTTGACTGGATCCCCTACGCCGTTACCTGGTTCTGGTGCAAAGACTGGAACGCCCACGGATTGCCCAACTACTTGCAACTGCGTCACAGCATTTGGGCGCTGGAGATCTGAGGCAACAAGTATTGGAGTGTTGCCTTGGTCGGCAAAGTACTTTGCCAACTTTCCCGCCAAAGTAGTTTTTCCAGCCCCTTGCAAACCTGCCAACATAATGATGGTGGGTGGTTGTTTTGCAAAGCGAACTCTGCGGGCATTACCGCCCAATATTTCGGTAAGCCCTTCGTTGATAATCTCAAATACTGCTTGGGCTTGATTAGTTCCCGATTGCAGATTTGGCAGCGCCTCTAGTGATCGGGCGCGGACAATCTCGATAAATTCAGTGACAACAGATAGCGCAACATCGGCTTCCAATAAGGCTTCATGGATTTCAACGAGGGCGCCTTCTACATCTGACGGGGAAATCTTGCCTCGGGAGCGCAAAGAACCTAGGACGCCGCCGAGCTTGGTAGTCAGTGAATCAAACATAAGAGTCCGATCCTATCGGAGCATTTCGCGCAGGCGATCCGCCACTTCATCTGCCCTTTGCCGGGTCAATGGACCACCTGCGATCTCTGTTACGTACAAGGTGTCGATTGCTTCTGCGCCAAGAGTGGTGACAATTGCAGAACGAATATCTACCCGGCACCGGGTCACGGCATCTCCAATGCGAAAGAGGAGTCCGGGCATATCGTGACTTCGAACTTCAAAGACAGTGGCATCTGCCGAGGCGCTCGTGAATGCTTCCACCTCTGGAGCCGGTACGGGAATTGTTGGTCGCTTTGAATAAGTATCCACGCGCTCTTGAATTCTGCGCTCAAGGTCGCTCTGTCCGCGAAGGGCCATATCTAAATCCTGATGCAACTTCTCCGCCGTAGGAATAGGCGCGTGCGGATCTAAATTCACAATCCATTCCATCACGGCGGAGATTCCATGGGACCTAGTGCGTGCTGATCGAACATCTAATCGAGCAAGGTTTAATACCCCCGCGACAATAGAGAGTAGCCCTGGCTTATCTGGAGCAATAATTTCGATCGCGTAATCACTCTCGCGAACCGATACCTCAACGCGCAGTGCTCCGACTTCTGCGAAACCTCTCTGCTGGGCATCGAGTTCTGGTTGCTGGGCAAGGGTTGAACCAGTCATTGCCGCACGAGTACGTGCCACTAGGTCGGCGACAAGTGTTGCCTTCCATGTGCTCCAAGCCGCACTTCCTGTTGCTTCCCCATCGGCAATGCTCAGAGCATGAAGAAGTTCGAGAGTATCAATATCAGGAATAACTGCAAGGACAGAAGCAATTGTTGCAGGATCATCTAAATCACGACGTGTTGCCGTGGCTGACAATAACAAATGGTGTTGCACCAAGATCGTTAAAGTGTGTGCATCTTCTTCGCTAAATCCAATGCGCACAGCTAAGGGTTTAATCAAACGCGAACCACGAGTTGAATGATCCTCATGTGAGCCTTTGCCAATGTCATGAAAGAGCGCGGCAACCAAGAGCAAATCTGGGCGATGCACTCGTCGAGTAAGGGCGGCAGCATGCACCGCCGTCTCCACCATATGCCTATCCACGGTATGACGATGCAGAACGTTTCTCTGAGGCAAACTGCGCACCGTGGCCCACTCTGGCAACCAGGTAGTAATGAGGCCCTCTTGATCCAACGCCTCCCACACCTTCACCATGGCACTACCGGCTCCGATGAGTGCAACAAGATCTTCGCGCGCTTGCCTTGGCCAGGGATTAGGTAATGCTCCCGAGGGCGATCGTGCTAATTCCACGCACGAATCCAGCGAGAGCGGCAATCCAATCTGCGCCGCATTTGCAGCAGCGCGCAGACCCAGAACTGGGTCATTGAAGCTAAAAGCATCAACATCAATGACCACTTCCTGATGTGCAACGCTAATTCCTCGAGCCAAAGAGGTGGTGCGAGGACGGCGAAGAATGCGCCCCAGTCCGTCTTTGCCTCGGTGATCCAAGCGATGACAAGTGAGTTCCATTAAATAATCAACATCTCGAGCCGATTGTGCAACATCGCTCATAAGGGCATCAGCATCGGCATAACCCATATCTAATGCAACTTTATCTTGCTCTTGGAACAGTAAACGATCGCGAGACTTGCCACTATGCGCGTGCAACGCTTCGCGAATATTTCCTAGTATGGATTCGGCTTTGCTAATGCGATCTAAGGAAACATCCACCGCGCCTGATAATGCAATCGCACGCAATGCGGTTATATCTCTCAAACCACCGCGCGCTTCCTTTAAATCTGGCTCTAACAAATACGCTAATTCGCCCGCGCGTGCATGCCGAGAAGTGAGCCCCTCACGCAATTGCGGCAAGCGCTTTCTGGAATCTTTGCGCCAATCATCAATCGCGTCGTGTTGGACGGCGGCTACAAGATTGACATCACCACAAATGAAACGAATATCTAAAAGGCCCATGGCAACTTTTATATCTTCTCGCGCAGCCTCACGAGTTTCGCTGCGGGTACGTACTGAGTGATCCACACTTCGAGGAATGTTCGGATTGGATGTTGTGCCATCCCAAATGGGATAGAGCATGGCATTGACGAATGTCAGGAGCGCATCGGGGGAAAGTTGTCCATTATGTAACAGGAGAATATCTAGATCAGAACCCGGTGATAGCTCGCCGCGGCCGTAACCACCGACCGCGGCGAGTGCTATCCCATCTCGGCTTTTTGCTGCGGACAAAAACAGCTCCGACAAAACACGATCGCTCTCGTTCGATCGAGCTCTGCGCTCGCGTGTTCCCACGTTAAGCAACCGAGTGCATTGATTTATCGATCAGGTGAGGAGGGCTTAGATCGCGTCAACGCCGCGCTCGCCAGTGCGAACGCGTACTACTTGATCAACGGGGGTTGACCAAACTTTGCCGTCACCAATAGATCCAGTGGAGGCAGCTTTAACAATGACATCAATGACGGAATCGGCGTCAGAGTCATCAACGAGTACTTCGAGCCGAACTTTTGGAATCAAATCAACGGTGTACTCCGCACCGCGATAGACCTCTGTATGACCGCCTTGGCGACCATACCCACTGGCTTCAGAAACAGTCATTCCTGTTACACCATGAGCTTGCAGAGCGCTCTTTACGTCATCGAGTTTGAAGGGTTTAAGAATTGCTGTCACTAACTTCATGCGGACGCACCTCCTCGTGAAGAACTAGCCAATTCATAGGCCGATTCTGCATGTTCATTGAGATCGATACCTTCGAGCTCAGCATCACGAGTGACTCGGAAGCCAATCGTCTTATTGATAATGAAGCCAAGGATAAGGGTCACTACGAATGAATAGGCAAGGACTAGAAGAGCACCGAATGCTTGCTTTCCAAGAAGGGTCGCTCCTCCACCGTAGAAAATTCCATCCAATCCAGCGGAGTTCACAACATGAGTTCCGAAGAATCCAATGGAGATACAACCCCAAAGTCCACCAATAAGGTGAACGCCAACGACGTCAAGTGAGTCATCAAATCCAAACTTGTACTTAAGGCCAACAGCCATCGCGCAGAGCCCACCAGCAATAACACCGATGACGACTGCTGCCCATGGTGCAACGAATGCACATGCAGGAGTGATGGCAACAAGTCCTGCAACGGCTCCCGATGCTGCGCCAAGTGAAGTTGGGTGACCATCGCGAATCTTCTCTACGATAATCCAACCAAGGAGTGCACCGGCAGTTGCCACCTGTGTATTCATGAAGGCAAGGCCCGCAAGACCATTGGCGGCAAGTGCGGATCCCGCGTTAAATCCAAACCATCCAAACCAGAGCAAGCCAGAGCCAAGTAGTACGAGCGGCAAAGAGTGTGGACGCATTGATTCTTTGCGCCATCCATGGCGCTTACCCAAAATCAATGCCAGTGCAAGACCTGCAGCACCTGCGTTGATATGGACGGCGGTTCCGCCTGCAAAATCTTCAAGTCCCTTGGCTGCTAAATAACCAGCGCCCGTGACTTTATCTCCCACTTTGTTTCCAAATGCGAATACCCAGTGTGCAACTGGGAAGTAAACGATCGTGACCCAGATAGCAACGAAAACAGCCCATGCGGTGAACTTTGTACGATCAGCAATTGCACCAGAAATAAGTGCAGGAGTAATAACTGCGAACATCAACTGGAAGGCGGCAAAAACCAATACCGGAATTGGGTAAACGCCACCGTTGTTTGTTAATTGATTAACGGCGCTACCTAAGCCAGAGAATGAAATTGCTCCGTACCATGGTGAATTAGCTTTGAAACCAAATGCCAATTCAAATCCGTAGATAACCCAGAGAACGCTGACGATTCCGATGGTGACCATCGACATCATCATCATGTTAAGAACGCTCTTGGTGCGAACCATTCCTCCGTAGAAGAAGGCAAGCCCTGGCGTCATGAGTAATACAAGTGCTGTGCTGGCGAGCATCCATGCTGTATCGCCAGAATTGAGAACGGTAGGAGCCATGTTTCACTCTTTCGTGAGATTTTCTCGCCGTTGAGATGGGCGCAAATATGGCCGACTTCCGTTACCTGGAAGGGCCAGTTGTGTTACAGACGGGTTACAAAAGTCCCTGGATGTAAATTTCAGGCTCAAAAGGTGCGAAATCTGAGGCCAACTCCCCCGTGCCCATGAATTTAATGGGGATATCCAGTGCCTGCTCTATCGCCAGCGCAATACCGCCACGGGCGCTGCCATCAATTTTTGTCAGGATCAGTCCCGTGAGTGGCACGCTTTCGGCAAAGACCTGTGCCTGAGTTAAACCGTTTTGTCCGGTCGTTGCATCCACAACCAAGAGGACTTCCTGAACGGGCAAAACCTTTTCAATCACTCGGCGAACTTTTCCGAGTTCGGCCATCAAGTCATTTTTATTATGCAATCGCCCGGCTGTATCAATCACCAAATAATCTACGCCCCGTGCTGATGCTTGTTGAGCGGCGTCAAAGGAAACCGAAGCCGGATCTGCATTTGGTAGGCCATGTATAACATCAATATCGAGTCGCTCTCCCCATGTTTGCAATTGATCTACCGCCGCTGCGCGAAATGTATCGGCGGCGGCTAAGAGAACCCGGGCATCTTCACCGACGAGTGAGGCAGCTAATTTCGCAGCCGATGTAGTTTTTCCCGTGCCGTTTACGCCAACAATGAGAATGACAGTGGCACCAGATTCAGATTTAACAAGTGCGCGTGATTTCTTGGAAAGGGCAGAGCGAAGAGTGTCGATGATCGCAGCTTCTGCATTTTCGGCTTTCGCTGATTTCGCTGCGGTAATTACTTGAGCGGCAAGGCGGGGACCAAGATCGGCCGCAAGTAGAGCAACTTCTAGTTCGTCCCAATCACTTTCGGAGGCATGGGCAGTTCCTTTGATCTTTGATATGAACTTTCCGAATAGCCCCACGATTAATAGGCCTGGGCGCCGTTATTCGTTGTCGGTCTCGCGAAGGCGTTGAGAAATTACTTCGGTAACACCATCACCGCGCATCGTTACCCCATAGAGTGCATCAGCGATTTCCATGGTGCGCTTTTGGTGGGTAATGATAATGAGCTGCGAACTGGCGCGAAGTTCTTCAAGGATTCCAAGCAAGCGACCAAGGTTGGTGTCATCGAGGGCTGCTTCAACTTCGTCCAGAACATAGAACGGACTTGGACGTGACTTAAAGATCGCAACCAAGAGCGCCACAGCGGTAAGAGATTTTTCGCCACCAGAAAGAAGTGAGAGGCGCTTGATGCGCTTTCCTGGAGGACGTGCTTCAACATCTACACCGGAGTTAATGGGGTCATCGGGCTCAGTCAAGATCAGTCGACCATCTCCGCCAGGAAAGAGTCGTGCAAATATCTCTTCAAAGTGGCGCGCAGTATCAACGAAGGCATCCATAAAGATCTGCTGAACGCGATCATCTACTTCTTTAATAATGTCCAGCAAATCCTTCTTAGTCCGCTTGAGATCTTCTAATTGCTCGGCAAGGAAGCGCAAGCGTTCTTCAAGTGCGCCATATTCTTCAAGTGCTAATGGGTTGATTTTGCCAAGCGTTGCCAGTGAACGCTCTGTATTGAGAAGTCTCTTTTCCTGTTGATCGCGACGATAAGGAATGAGTTCAGTGGCCACGATCTGGCCATCTTCGGTTTCAATAAATGTAGGTACATCATTTTCAGGACCGTATTCGGCAATAAGAGTTGCGATATCAATGCCAAGTTCTTCAACGGCTTTGAGCTCGAGTTGTTCGATGCGCATACGCTGCTCTGCGCGCGCGATTTCATCTTGATGCACGATAGAGGTGAGTTGTTCCATCTCAACGGAGAGTTCGCGAGCACGTGCACGCACCGTCAGGGTCTCTCCTTCGCGAGCAGAACGTGCCTCTTCCAGGCGTCCACGTTCGGCGGCAGCTTTAGCGATAGAACGTTCAATGTGAATGAGGGCTTCATAGGCGGATTCAGCTATTGCTGCAGAAACAAGAGCGCCGCGCGCACGGGCGCCGCGCCTAACGACAGCACGTTCGGATGCTTCACGTTCGGCAATGGATGCATCCTCCAACGCTTTCGCGCGAGCGGCTAAAGAATCCACGCGTTCTTCGCTAGTTCGCACTTCCAGGCGAGCGTCAACTTCAACGCTTCGTGCAACAGAAACTTGAGTGCGAATTTCTTCGGCCAATGAGTGGCTTGGTTCTTCAATATCTCCATGGTGCTGAAGTTGTTGCTGGGCAACTTCAAGTTCGCTGGTGTCACGCGTTTTAGCTGATGTTGCCTCGTCTATGGACTTATTGAGTCGTTCCACTTCGGCGGCGGCAGATTTCGCATGCTGACCAGCCACAGCCAATTGTTCAGTGAGGGCGGCGATACGGGCATCAGATTCGTTAAGTTTTCCAAGTGCTTCATCATGATCGCTTTGGCGACTTGCAACATCAGCTTGGGCCGTCGCGATTTCAAACTTTAAGCGATCGCAGACATGGCCAATAGAAGTTACTTTCTCGCTGAGGTCATCAATCAACGCTTTAATTTCAATCAAGGATGCCGCAGATTTCGATCCGCCTCGTGCACGAGATTGCGTGAAGACATCGCCTTCTTGTGTCACTACGGTCAGATGAGAATGTTCGCGGATAATCCTCTCGGCATCGCGGGCGCTACTGGCGACAACAGTCGTTGCAAGTAATTGCTCAAGGAGCGCACTAATTTCATTGGATCGAAGATGAGTGCTCAGTGGTGTTAATCCTGCGGGAATGGATCCGCCGCTGACATGTGTGCCCGGTTCAACGACAAGAAGATCTGCTTGCCCCAGGTTTTCAGAACGCAGAGCAGTGACCGCAGTTACGGCGGTAGAAAGATCATGCACAACAACGGCATCGGCAAGAGAGCCCAGCGCCGCTGCTGCTGCACTCTCCCATCCAGAATCAATAGTGATGAGGGATGCAACGCTTCCTAAAATGGATAGGCCATGAGAATCCTCAAGCAATGCCGCGGCGCCATCTCGCGTTTGCGATGTCAGGCGCATCGCTTCTAACTTGGATTCCAGAGCATTGCGTTCGCGGTCGGATGCACGCTCTTTATCAACTAAATCAGAGAGTGCGGACTTGGCAGAATCGAGCGCTTTTTTAGCACTTTCAAATTGGGCGTCCAGTCCGAGTTCGCCAGAATCAGCGGTGGTGATCTCAAGTTCGTAGGTGGAGTATTCGCGTTGAGCTGAATCGGCGCGAGCTTGAGCTTCATCACGAGCAGAAGTGAGGCGTGTAATTTCTTCAGAGATCGCACTCAACCTGGCTGCTAAAGATTTAATGTGACCCTCTTGACGGGCAGTACCTTCGCGTTGGTCGGCAATGGCGCGAAGGGCTGATGCCACACGATCTTCTTCGTGCTTAAGTTCCGCTTCGGTTTTGGCAAGTGCGGCGGTGGCCTCTTGCAAAAGTATGCGAGATTGAATGACCCCTTCACGCAGTTGTGCCTCTTCTTGCCGCAGCAGCACTGCCTCACGATCAAGGCTTTCGGGATCGCGCCCTGCTGTACGGGCTTCCTCTGCTTCTTCTGCTAAAAAGCGCGAGCGCTCTTGTGCCAAACTTGCTGTTCCACGAAACTTTTCTCGGAGTGCATTAAGTCGGTAATAGGTCTCTTGGGCTGCAACCAGAAGTGGGTTATCAATTGCCGTCTGTGCATCGAGTTCGGATTCGCGGATACGTGCGCGATCTAAGTCGGCTTCAACAATTGCGCGTCGCTCCCGCAATGCAGTTTCATCAGCAACTTCTGCCGTCAAAGTCTTCGTCAGTGAAATTAGGTCATCGGCAAGTAAACGTAACTTTGCATCGCGCAAATCTGCTTGAATCGTTGCAGCCTTTTTGGCAACTTCTGCCTGCTTGCCCAGCGGACGCAATTGGCGACGTAATTCAACGGTGAGGTCCTGTACGCGAGCCAAGTTCGCTTGCATCGAATCTAGTTTTCGAAGCGCCTTCTCTTTGCGCTTTCGGTGTTTGAGAACTCCTGCCGCTTCTTCAATAAATCCACGGCGCTCTTGTGGGTTCGCCATCAAAATTGCGTCGAGTTGGCCTTGGCCAACGATGACATGCATTTCACGACCGATACCGCTATCGCTGAGCAGCTCCTGAATGTCGAGCAAACGTGAGGCATCGCCGTTGATTTGATATTCGCTGGTTCCGTTGCGGAAAAGAATGCGTGAGATCGTTACTTCTGCGTATTCAATGGGCAGTGCTCCATCAGAGTTATCGATGGTGACAGATACTTCAGCGCGACCCAGCGGGGCTCGTCCACTCGTCCCGGCGAAGATGACATCTTCCATTTTTCCGCCACGCAGAGACTTTGCGCCCTGTTCTCCCATAACCCAACTGAGGGCATCAACAACGTTAGATTTTCCAGAGCCATTGGGTCCAACCACGCAGGTAATACCTGGCTCAAGGCGCAAGGTCGTGGCAGAGGCGAAGGACTTAAAGCCCTTGAGAGTGATGCTCTTTAAATACACGGGGCAAACCTACCCTAGCCACCTCCCCGTTTAAATCGAAGGGGATCCAAGGGGATCGAAGGGCGAGGTATTAAGGATTTCCAAGTATTTCGAAGGCACCGCGGGCCGCTAATTGCTCTGCCTCGCGCTTGCTCTTTCCTGAACCTTCGGCGATTGCCTCACCTGCAACCATAGCCACCGCAATAAAACTCTTATCGTGATCGGGGCCGCTTTCGCTGACTAAGTACTCGGGAACGCCTTTTCCTTGGGCGGCGCATAATTCTTGAAGAGCGGTTTTTCCATCGAGTCCGGCGCCACGCGAAATTGCGACATCAAGGGTTTCGCTGATGAGATTGCTGACCACCGTTGTCGCGATCGCCATTCCCGCTTCTAGGTATATGGCCCCGATGAGCGCTTCGAGGGCATCGGCAAGGAGTGAATTCTTATCTCGACCGCCGGTGACTTCTTCGCCCTTGCCCAATCGCATGAACTGGCCAAGATTGAGTGTGCGAGCAATATCAGCCAGCGCTCGCATGTTAACGATGCCCGAGCGCAATGGAGATAAACGCGATTCATCTAAATCAGGAAAACGAAGGTAGAGCTCTTGAGTAACAATGAGACCTAAAACAGAATCGCCAAGAAACTCTAGACGTTCATTAGTGAGAGTGCCACCGTTTTCGTAAGCATGAGAACGATGCGTCAACGCTAACTCGAGCAATTGCGGACTTACATCGACGCCTAATGCTTTAGCAAGCGATGAGTACAGATCAGACCTCGATTACCTGACGACGGTTGTACATGCCACATGTTGGGCAAGCAGTGTGTTGCAATTTTGGTTGCTGGCATTGTGGGCATGCGGCAAGTGCTGCTGCCGTTGTCTTCCACTGGCTACGACGGGAACGGGTTTTGGAGCGGGACATCTTTCGCTTTGGTACTGGCACGATCGTTCCTCTTTCTAGTTTCTTGCTCTTTCTTGATGCTTCTTTACTGAAGCCTTACCTATGAATTCCATACCCTGCGGGCAAGGGGTTCAGTATTCCCTATTTAGGCGGATTCTTAAAATCCTCTACTCGGAGAGGCCTTGTAACCCCGCCCAACGAGGGTCGATCACCTCATGGGCGTGATCGGGCGACAAATTCGACCATTTCACGCCACATCCTGGGCAAAGTCCTGGGCAATCCTCGGTGCAGAGGGGGTTTATTGGCAGATCCAAAACAATGGCATCTCTTATCGGCGCTTCGAGATCGATGACATCGCCCTCCATCATTAATTCATCATCCTCATCCAGATCATCGGTCTCTTCTCGAGCTCGTTTACGTTGGGCTTTGGTGTGAGCCTTCTCTGGTTCGTATCGATACAACTCTTGAAAGGCGCGATCAACTTCTAGTTCAACAGGTTCCAGACATCGCATGCATTCACCCGTGGCACGTGCAGAAACCTGAGCACTCACGAGAACGCCCTGAGTAACGGATTCCAAGCGAAGATCAACGTGAATATCTTCACCTGGTTGAACGGCAATGACATCAATGCCTACTCGCTCAGGGGCTGGAATATCAAAGAAATATTCTTTCATTTCACCCGCGCGACGAGGTAGGTCGTGCGTATTGAGAAGGTAGACCTGCGATGGGCGCGTCATGGGGCAAATTTACTTGTCGGCAGCTAATTGAGATAACACATCATTGTCATGAGCTCCGGCAAGGCGCTCGCGACCACGAGAAACAGCATCCATCGTTTTGTTGAGAATAACTTCAAGAGTGGCAAGACGTGAATCGATGTAATCCTCAACTTCTTGGCGCTCGCGATCTGCCGTAGCACGAGCATCATCCAAAATACGTTGGGACTCATCGCGGGCTGATTGAACGATGGAGGTCTGTTCCACCATTCGCGCTACCTCTTCGCGAGCCATCACCACAAGTTGCTCAGCGCTGGTGCGACCTTCTTCTAAAATTGCATCGCGAGTGAGCAATAAATTCTGAGCCGTAGCAAAATCTTGAGGCAATCCATTTTTGGCATCATCGAGAATCTCAAGCAATTCGCTACGGTGTACAACGCACGAAGCAGAGAGAGGAACGCTACGCGCCTCCTCCACCATAGTTATCGCCGATGTGAGTTTCTCAATGGAATCCATAAATTACTCCCCTGCTAAGCGGATACGAAGTGCATCGTGAACAATGGGCGGAACCATAGTGGAGACATCCCCACCAAAGTGCGCCAATTCTTTTACGATCGATGAGGACAAGAATGAATGCGTTGGAGAAGTTGCCATAAACATCGTCTCTACTTTGGCCGCCTGGTAATTAATCTGCGCCATCTGTAATTCATAATCGAAATCTGTTACAGCGCGAAGGCCCTTAACGATGGTGCCGATGTTATTTGCAGTGCAGTAATCCACGAGAAGGCCATACCAAGAATCAACCACAACATTGCCGAGACTTTTTGTGGTGTCGCGAATCATTTCAATGCGCTCATCTACGGTGAAGAGAGAGGATTTAGTTCGATTTTCCAAAACAGCCACAATGACTTGATCAAAACGAGCGCTAGCGCGAGCGACAATATCGAGGTGTCCGTAGGTGATGGGATCAAAGGATCCAGGACACACGGCGCTCTTCACGTCGCAAACGCTAGCAATAGTTGGGGCGCTTATCCATTCTGAGCCAGAATCCCGTAGTAAATCACTGCTTGCCCATACTTTCGCTCGCGCAGGACCTGATATCCCGATGGCCATGCCAGCGTGTCGGCTTTTGCCGCTCGCTCAACAGCAATCACTGCATCCTCGCGAATAAATCCACCGGAAAGAAGTTGGACCAGACATGCCTCCAACTCTTTATTCGAATAATCATAAGGAGGGTCGATGTAGATAATGTGGTAACTCGTCGTTGAAGGCGTTTCAAGAAAACGATGCGCCGACATTGAATAAAGATGAAAGAGACCTGAGGTCTTGCCAATGAGTTCCTCATTGTTTCGAATAGTTTTGCAAGCGCTTTCATCTTTCTCCACGGCATGCACTATTGATGCCCCTCGTGAGAGCGCCTCCAATCCAATAGCACCTGAACCTGCAAAAAGATCAAGAAAATTCAATCCTAGGAAATCTCCGAACTCGGATATCAAAGAAGAAAAAAGTCCCTCGCGAGCACGATCAGACGTTGGACGCGTTGCACCAGCAACAGATGAAAGAGTGCGCCCTTTAGCAACCCCGGCAATAATTCTCATGCCGGTATCTTACTTTTTACCCCTTATCAATGTACTCAGCGGCCTCATCGGCTCGAAGGGTCTGCAACTCTTGTGCCAATAAAGGATGTTCTGAAAGGGAAGGGTCTGCCTCAATCAATTCTTGGGCATCGTTTCGAGCGATATCGATAAGCCCCTCATCACGCAGGACTCGGAGCAGTCGCAAGTGAGAGCGGGTTCCTGATTGACTAGCTCCGAGGACATCTCCTTCGCGACGTTGCTCTAAATCGATTCGAGAGAGTTCAAATCCATCCAGCGTTGCAGCAACCGCATCCAGTCTCAATCGTGCAGGGAGATCGGCTTGTGCATTCGTCACCAGGAGGCACAGTCCGGGTGAAGTTCCGCGACCGACACGACCGCGAAGTTGGTGCAATTGAGAAACGCCAAAACGGTCCGCATCCATGATTACCATGATCGTCGCGTTGGGTACGTCGACACCGACTTCGATCACCGTGGTTGAAACCAAAACATCAATCTCCCCCGCTGCGAAAGCTCGCATAGTTATATCTTTTTCTTCCGTGGGTAATTGCCCGTGCAAAATTGCAACCCTTAAACCTGCCAGCGGACCTGCATGCAACATGGGAGCCAATTCGTCAACACTTGCCATCGTGGCTGTTGTGGTTCCAAATAAGAAATCCATATCTGAATCTTGCGCCGAGGTGGCGCTAATTCGAGGTGCCACAACATAGGCCTGATGCCCTTGTGCAACTTCTTCCCTAATTCGCACCCAAGCACGTTCAAGGTATGTAGGTTTTTCTGCTGCTGCAACAACATGTGTCGTGATCGGTTGCCTGCCCAACGGAAGTTCTCGCAAAGTAGAAACATCCAGGTCACCAAAAACAGTCATGGCAACAGTTCGCGGAATCGGTGTTGCAGTCATCACCAACAGGTGCGGGGGAAAATCTGCTTTGGTTTTTAGCGCGTCTCGCTGTTCAACTCCGAAGCGATGTTGTTCATCAACCACAATGAGGCCCAGGTCAGAGAACTCGACCTTCTCGCCAAGCAGTGCATGCGTGCCAATCACTATCCCCGCGTCGCCCGAGGCAGCAAGGGCCAGAGCTTCTTTTCTTGAAGCAGTGTTCTGCGAACCAGTAATGAGAGTGACTTGCGTGGCATGTTCGGCGCCTCCCAACATCCCTCCTTGCGCAAGTGAACCGAGAAGTTTGGTGAAAGTTCGCATATGTTGTTGGGCCAAGACTTCGGTTGGTGCAAGTAGCGCGGCCTGGCCCCCACTATCGACAACGGCCAACATTGCGCGCATCGCGACGATGGTTTTTCCTGAACCTACTTCACCTTGTAGCAAGCGATGCATAGGATGCGAAGCCGCTAAATCACCTTCTATCTCATTGGTGATCACCTTTTGACCCGGGGTGAGTTCAAATGGAAGAGTGGCATCAAAGGCCTCAAGCAAACCTCCGGATCGCGTTGGACGCGCTGTTGCTTTAAGGGTCCGCAGCTCGGCGCGACGGACGACTAAGAGCAATTGCAACAAGAAGGCCTCATCAAAAGTTAAACGTTCTCTGGCTAAATCCGCTTGGTCGAGATCGTTGGGAAGGTGCAAGTAGGTAAGTGCCTCTTTCAAGGTGGGGTAATTGTGTGCACGACGAACGCTTTCTGGAAGAAAATCTGGAACATCATCCAAAGCATCTATCGCTAATTTCATACATTGGGCAATTTTCCACGAAGGTAATTTTCCTGTTGCCGGGTACAACGGCAGATACTTACCGGCAAATTCATCAATGGCGCTATCAACATCACCGCCATCTGCAATGAGTTCATAGTCAGGATGTGAGAGTTGTTTCTTGCCTTTGAAATCTCCAACTTTTCCCGCAAACAAACCTTGACGTCCCACTTGCAATTCTCGCTCCCGCCAAGCTTGATTGAAAAATGTCAGGGAGAGTTTGGAAGTTCCATCAGTAACGATAACTTCCAGAATCGTTCCCTTGCGTCCATGAAGTGTGCGGGTATTAGTACTAAAGATCTCGGCAAGAATGGTTACATCGACATCAGTTTCTAGGGCGGCGATATCGCTGAGTTCTCCCCGCACCACGTATCTGCGTGGATAATGACGCAAAAGATCATTGACCGTATGTGCCCCAATTCCGGTCTCCAGGGCCTTGGCGGTGCGATCTCCTACGACATCGCGCAGTCGAGTCTCCAAGGTTGCCACGGCGTTATTCTCTCGCTTTAGCGCACCAGTTGCAGAGTTTTAGTGGCGCGATTCCAACCTGAATGAGTGATCACGATTAGCGTGCGCCCAAGGGCGATGACGCGATCCTCTATGCGAATGGCTAGCTCACTATCAAGATGCTCGGTGGGTTCATCCAAAACAATAATCGGAGCGGGCGAAACAAGAGCGCGAGCAAGGTTGAGACGTTTCACTTCACCACCCGACAATGCGCGGCCGAATTCCCCAACCACCGTGTCGAGTCCCTCATTCATTTCATCGATTAGTGAGTCGAGTTCGACAATGGCCAGCGCCTTCAACAAAGTTTCATCTGTGGCATCGGGCGATGCAATCTTCAAATTCTCTCGAAGTGTTGTATTGAATACATGTCCACTTTGAACAGATCCTGTGATCCATTTCCATGATTGGTCCACATCTCGTAACTGACTTTTATTTAAAGTGAGTTCGCCTTCATAGGGCAATAAACCCAAGAGCGCCATCGCTAAGGTAGATTTTCCACTTCCGCTACGTCCTCTAATCACGAGGCATTCACCCGTGTTCAGATCAAAGGTCACAGGAGTCATGAAATGTTGATCCCATTTGACTTGGACATTTTGCGCGTGAAGGGAAACCTCAGTAGCCGAGAATGCATCCTTCATTGGAGAGCCCTCGCCGGACTCCTCTTGTAAAGTTAGAATTTCACTTCGAGCCAGCAGCATCTTTCCCGCTCCGTAAAGGTTGGGATACCAGGCCGTTATGCCTTCAAACATCACCAATGGCAAGAAGATCAACATCGTTATCTGAACCGATGGAACTGGGCCAAGGGAATGGAAGTGGTAGGCAATCCATGAAAGAGTGGCGAGAGTGATTCCGATAGTAAGAATAAATACGAACTGATAACGTCGCACATGATCCAGAAGTGATTTCTCTTTGCGCCATATTTCATTTTCGATCTGCTTCGTGCGGGCTAACCTTTCAGATAGATAGCCGTATAACTGTGCTTCGGCAACGCCATGAGCTGCTTTTTCAATGACTGCCGCATATTCGCCTTCGGAGTATTCCACTTCCCGAGCCACAATTTCAGCTCCGCGCTTAAGAACAAATGGAATCAGGAATAACAGTAAGACGCTCACTGGAAGAGTGATAAATAGAGACTCAGGCCTAATCCACCACCCCAATAAAATTCCCATGCCGACAGAAATCATTGCTGCGACGTGGGGTAAAACGATACGTAGTTGATATTCCTGTGCTCGTTCAACATCATCAACAACCCTTTTCACCAATGCACCAGAATTGAAATCTCTGATGAGTGAAATAGGTTTGGCGGTAATCTTTTCGAAAAGTTGAACGCGAAGCACCGTCAGTTGATCAAAGACTAATTTGTGGCTTGTCAGCCTTTCAAAATATCGTGCAACAGATCGGGAAATACCGAAGAAACGCACCATCACGATCGAAACACTTAAGGTGAGTAATGGTGGTTGGGATGAAGCCATCGTAATCAGCCAAGCGCTCGTGATGGTTAATCCCATACCCGCTATATAGGCACTGGCGCCCAACACATAAGTGATCATCCGCTTCATCCTCGTGCCACCGTGATTACCCGATCATCACTTGAGATTGCGCTGGCATCATGAGTAATGCAAATAACCATAGCTCCCCCGCGCTGAGCTGCCCGCAAAGAATTCATCACAAAATGCGCACTGGTTTGGTCAAGATCGGCGGTTGGCTCATCGGCAATAACAAGAAGTGGATTTCGTATGAGGGCTCTGGCTACCGCTATTTTGCGCACTTGACCGCCCGATGCTGCATTGCCTTGTTCGCCTCCGGCAATCGTGGTCTCTAATCCGTGGGGTAGATCAAGGAGTGAAAGCCCGGCTCGCTCTAGTGCGGATTCAATATCTTCATCGGTGAAATCGGGTGAGAGCAAAGTAAATTGATCGCGAACATTGCCCGATGCTAGTTGCGGATTCTGTGGCACCCATCCCAATAACTTCTGCCAGGAGGTTTGTAGTTCTGGCGTTAGCACCAATGAACCCTGACTTGTTGTCAACGTGAGTCCTACTTGATGGGAAACACCCAAAAGATTTCGAGCAAATGTGGTCTTGCCTATTCCGGATTCGCCTACTATGAAAAGAATTTCACCCGGAGCAATGTGTGATGCGGGAATAGTAATAACGTCAGTGTCATTCCTTGAAAAAATCCAATCACTCCACTGCATACCGCTCACGCAAGTTGGATCAATCTCCTTGGAACTCATTTCGATATTGGTTGCCGAACCATCTTTAACTTTCGCTAGATGATGCAGGGCCGCCGTTCCATCCTCTGATGCATGAAAGAGTGAGGCTGCATTGCGAACAGGAAAATAAACTTCCGGCGCCAAAATCAAAACAATAAGTGCCGCCTTGAAATCCATCGATCCGGAAACCAAACGCAATCCCACCGATACGGCAACAACGGCAACTGAAATAGTGGCTACGAGTTCGAGTGCAAAAGCCGAAATAAAGGAGATCTTTAAAACCTGCATTGTTTCGTCTGTGTACTTCTTTCCAATTTCGGCGATGCGCTTAGATTGACTTTCGTTGCGCCCGAAAATCTTGAGCGTTGCAAAACCACGAAGTGAATCTTCGAAATAGCGCGATAGCGCGCCTAATGACTGCCACTTGCGAGAAACCGAATCGGCCGAATATCGTCCAATGAGAGCCCCAAAAAACGGAATGAGAGGCAAAGTGAGTACCGCGATGAGAGCGGAAAGTGGATCAATGATGTACATATCCGCCATTACTGCGAAGGGAACAATTGCTGCAAAGATCATCTGGGGAATAAATCGACCCAAGTAAATATCCAAGGCATTTAGCCCCTTGGTCAAAATGTTGCTCAGCTCTCCTGGGGAAACACTGGAATAACTCGACACCGCAGCGGTGGTGGCGGTTCGCAGGTCACGCTTCATTGCTATCGCTTGCGATGAGATCCAATGCTCAAAACCTGCCTGGAAAAGAGCTCGAAAGACCCACAACAAACCAAGGAGAACGATGGAATGAGGCACACCCCCTTGGTGCTTGATAATGCCGACAATCACATCCGAAATCACTATGGCATTGCTAATAAGAACGCCAGACCATATGACCGCAGCCAAAATCCCTACGGACAAAAGTCTGCGGCTACCACTCGCAGTGAGTAGTAGCCGCAGGTCAGCTGATTTCACAGATGCAATGTATCCAACACTCCGCGTTCTGGATGCATTATCTGGGATGGGCTCACGCGCTTTCTAAATACCCAGTACGTCCAGCCTTGATAGATCAAGACAATTGGCGTCATAACGACTGCTACCACAGTCATTACTTTCAAGGTGTAGTTAGTGCTCGATGCATTGGTGATCGTGAGGTCAAACTGAGACCCCAACGAGCTTGGCATCACGCGTGGATAGAGCGCAACAAAGAGTCCGGTCACAAATGTCATGATCGCAAGGGATGATGCAATAAATGCCCAACCTTCGCGACGAAGATAATTTGCACCAAACCCGGCCACCCACAAAAGCGCAGTCGCTACAGAGAGCGTGAGGAACTTCGCGTTGATGGATGGCAACATGAGATTGCTCCATGTCAGGAATGCCACGGCAGAAACTGCAGCAACCAGCCCCAACTTAACTGCAAGATCATGTGCCCGTACTCGGATATCGCCATCGGTCTTGAGTGCCAAGAAATGTGCACCATGGGTCAAGAAGACTGTCAGAGTAACGATTCCGCCAAGAAGGGCGTATGGGTTAAGCAGGTTGAAGAATCCGCCTACATATTCGATGGATCCACTAGCGGACTTCTCTAGTGGAACACCACGAACAATGTTGGCGAAAGCAACGCCCCAGAGAAGTGCTGGGATTGCACTTGCGATCACGATGGCAAGATCCCAACGTTGACGCCATTGTGCTTTGCCGTACTTACTGCGGTATTCAAAAGCGACACCGCGAACTATGAGGCCAACGAGGATGAGAAATAGTGGCAAGTAGAAACCACTAAAGAGCGTGGCATACCACTCAGGGAATGCCGCAAATGTGGCGCCTCCTGCAACCAATAACCAGACTTCGTTTCCATCCCAAACAGGTCCGAGAGTTGTGAGAACTGCACGACGATCGGACTCGTTGCGAGAGACGAAGGGAAGCAGCATTCCAACCCCGAAGTCGAAACCTTCAAGGATGAAGTAACCAACCCATAGAACAACGATCAAGATGAACCAGACGCTTTGAAATGACATGGTATTTCTCCTTTCCTAGTACGACATCACGAGTGGGCGGTCAACAGAACCTCCGAGAGAAGTGACTTCGTAGTCCTCTTCTGGTCGTGGGCCAATGTTGATAGTTTTCAAGATAAGTCCAACTTCGATGAATGCAAGGATGCCGTACAGGGCAGTGAATGCGATCATGGTGAAGAGAACTGCGCCGGCAGAAACAACAGTGCTTACTCCAGCGGAAGTTTTGATTAATCCAAAGACCGCCCAAGGTTGGCGAGCGGTTTCAGTAAAGATCCAACCAAATGAGTTTGCTAGAAGTGGAAGGAATGGCAATGAAATCATTGCTGGTGCAAACCACTTGCCCTTCGGTGTTCCGCCCTTGCGCAATTGCCACAAAGCAAGAAGCGCGAAGAATGCAGCGATAAAACCAAAGCCCATCATTAACCTAAAGGACCAGTACGCCAATGGAATATTTGGCTTGTAGTCACCAGGGCCGTATTGGGTTACGTACTTTGCTTGCAGATCATTGACACCTTCTACAACACCCTTGAAGTCTCCCGTGGAGAGGAAGGAGAGAACAGAAGGAATATCGATTTGGAAGACTGATCGTGATCCATCAAGTGACCCGATGGTCAGTAATGAAAATGGTGCTGAGTCCGTTGTTGTGTACAAGGCTTCTGCTGCTGCCATCTTCATCGGTTGTTGCTGGGTCATGACGCGAGATGTGAAGTCGCCAGAGAATCCAACAAGAACGAAGCTGATCAACATTGTGACCAATCCTGCTTTAAGGGTTGTCCGTGACATCTCAATGTCTTTCTTCTTAATAATCAACCATGCGGAAACTCCAGCGATAAATGCTGCGCCGGTAAATGCCGCCGATGGGATTGTGTGGAAGAAAGTTGCGAGCGCCGTCTTCTGAGTGAGTACGGTGAAAATGTTGGTGAGTTCGGCGCGACCTTTAGTTGCATTAAGGATGTAACCCACTGGATGTTGCATCCACGAGTTCGCAGCGAGAATAAAGTAGGCCGACAATAAAGTTCCTGTCGCAGCTAACCAGATCGATGCCAAGTGAATCTTCTTAGGTAGACGATCCCAACCAAATATCCAAAGACCCAGGAATGTGCTCTCCAGGAAGAATGCCAAGAGGCCTTCCATGGCAAGTGGCGCTCCGAAAATATCTCCGACGAATCGGCTATAGGAGGACCAGTTCATTCCGAACTGAAATTCCTGAACGATGCCAGTGACGACACCGATAGCGAAGTTGATCAGGAAGAGCTTTCCAAAAAACTTTGTTGCCCGCAGATACTTCAACTTGTTGGTTCTAAACCAAGCCGTCTGTAATCCAGCTACTAAGAACGCCATGCCAATCGTGATGGGGACGAACAAGAAGTGGTAGACCGTGGTTATGGCGAACTGCCAACGAGCAAGATCTAATGCATGCATAATCTCTCCTCTTTACATCTGTGAATTAATCTGGATTAACTCTGAATCAGCAATGCTGCTAACTCATTCCCAATTCTCAGCCTGCTCACATTGCAAATCCTCACATTTGCCTGTTGCGCTCCTCACTCACGCTCATTTACGCGTAAATATCCTGAGGGGCACCACCTCTTTTGCACCACATTGGACCTGGCTCGAGCCAATTAGCCTTCACCCCCGCCTAGGCGCTACCCTTACGCCCGTTCAAAAGGACAAATCCGCACAGTTTCTTGAAGGAGTACGACGATGGCAGCAACATGCGATATCTGCGGCAAAGGCCCCAGCTTTGGCAATAACGTCTCGCACTCCCAGGTAAAGACCCGTCGTCGCTGGAATCCAAATATTCAGCGCGTGCGTACCTTCATCAACGGAACCTCCAAGCGTCAGAACGTCTGCACTTCATGCCTGAAAGCTGGCAAAGTTTCCCGTTAATTAAAGTGAGCAAATCCTTCAGGGTTTTTGCTCAGTCCAAGAATTTCGCAATCACTTCCCTCTACTACTGCGCCGATTTCCAAGCCAGGTAGGCCAACTCCGGTGGCAAGAAATACGTGATCCTCTCCTCCGCAACCGATCCAATCCCATATGTAGGCACCGACTTCGTCGGCTAAATCGCTGAGCCCCTGAAATCCTGGTGCCTTGGAAATTAACTCGGATGAAAACTCCAACCGCACTCCAGAGGCACGAGCAATTTGATTGCCCTGCGTCAATAATCCATCGCTAACATCGCATAGGGAATGAGCATTGGAAAACGCAACGCCTGCTTGATAATCCACATCTGGTGCACGAAATTGCGCCAATGCTCTCTCTGCAACGGCGCTTTGCGAAAGTGCGCTCACAACTATTTCTTTACCTAATGCGTTACCTAATAAATAAAGTCCTGCTGCAGAATATCCAGCCAATGCCGAGAGATAAATTGCATCGCCCACCTGTGCGCCCGAGCGAAGTATGGGATGGACAACATCACCAACGGCGGTCATTGAAATTGAAACAAAAGGCCCGCGAACAATGTCTCCCCCGATAATGCTGACCGCACATTTATCAGCCTCGGATTTCATGCCCTGTGCGAGTTCACGAATCCAATTCATACTTTCATTTCCCGTTAAGGAAACTGCCGCCACTAAATGGCGAGGGGTTGCACCCATCGCATAGATATCTGCAAGGTTGGCGGCGGTGATCTTTGCGCCAATCTCGAAAGCACTCGACCAACTTCGCTTAAAGTGAACGTTCTCAATAGCCATATCTGTTGTAATCACTGCATCGTGCACGGCGGGGGCAACCACAGCAGCGTCGTCACCAATCCCTACACGGATCCTGGAATCGGTTGAGGAGAAAATACTCGCCAGTTCAGCGATGACCTCGGATTCGGAAAATGCCATGGCCATACCTTACGCGGGATAAAAAGCTACTGCCCCGAAGCGCAAAAATGCGCTAACGTCGCCCCGTACAAGCAATATCGAGAGAGGAAATGCCATGTCAGTACAGGCCTACATCTTGATCCAAACTGAGGTCGGAAAAGCATCGAGCGTTGCACATGCTGTCTCTGCCATTGCTGGAGTGACTCTAGCCGAGGGTGTAACCGGCCCATACGATGTCATCATGCGTGCAGAGGCAACCAGCATGGAAGATTTTGGACGCGTAATTTTGTCCAAAGTTCAAGCCGTTGCCGGGATTACTCGCACACTGACCTGCCCTGTAACTACCTACTAATTTCCCAGCACTGAATTTCGGCGCGTGAGCGCGCACTTCATGAGTTCATCTATCACCTGCGAATACGTGATTCCACTTGCCGCCATCAAAGTCGGATACATCGACGATGGAGTAAAGCCGGGCATTGTATTAATTTCATTGATAATAATCTGACCTTCATCACTATAAATGAAATCCACGCGCGCGAGTCCGGAGCAACCTAAAGCGGTAAATGCAGTCGCTGCTTCCGCGCGGATTTCGGTGATCACATCACTCGGTAATGGAGCTGGGATAGCAGCCGTTGTTGCATCATCCAAATACTTTGCTTCAAAGTTATAGAACTCAAATTTCTCATCAATGATTACCTCACCTGGTTGAGATATGACCAGGGAGCCATCGACTTCGAGAACCGCAACTTCTATTTCACGGCCCTTTACTCCCTCTTCCACAAGGGCCTTACGATCAAATCGATGCGCTTCGAGGATTGCATCAGATAATTCAGAAGGGTTGTGTACTTTGGATGTCCCGCGACTTGATCCACCGCGAGCAGGCTTTACAAAGAGTGGATATGCCAAGACTCCAATAAGCGCCTCACACGTTGCACGAGAGCTCTCCCATTTTTCTGTGGTAATAACAATTCCTTCGGCAACCTTCATTGCATGAGATGCGAATATCGATTTCGCAAATGATTTATCCATCGCTGCGGCCGAAGCCAGGACGCCACTACCTACGTAGGGAATATTCGCGATTTCGCAGAAACCTTGAATGGTTCCATCTTCGCCATAGGGTCCGTGCAATATTGGGAAAACTAAATCAACACCTAAAGATTTTCCGCCCACACTAAAACCATGGATATCTGTATTTACTTCCGGGGCATCCTCGGGCACCGATGGAAGGACTCCATCAACGATTTCCAACGGATAGCCCTCAGGCATTAAAACCCAACGTCCCGAGGTGCGCGTTATCCCAATCAATATTGGTTGGTAGCGATTGCGATCAATAGCGCTAAGAATTCCTCCGGCAGAGACGCAAGAAATCTCATGTTCACTACTGCGTCCACCGCAGAGAATTGCCACATGGATTTTGCTCATTCGATGAAATCCTCTGAACGAGTACTAATTCCCATAAGACGAATTAAAGCCTCTTGAGGTGTGATCAGACCTGCTACGACATCCGCAACCGCCTCTATCACCGGGACCTCTACCCCCACGCGGTGAGCTAACTCAACAACTGCCGCCGCAGAGGCCACGCCTTCGACGGTAGCGCCAACATGGGCCCGGGCGTATTCCATAGAACCTCCTCGGGCCAGCGCTTCGCCAAAACTTCGATTGCGAGAAAGTGGCGACGAGCAACTTGCCACGAGATCTCCCATGCCGGCAAGGCCTGCAGTACTTAACGGATCTGCACCATGGGCGGCGCCTAACCTGGCAACTTCATTGAGACCTCGAGTAATTAACATGGACTGCGTGTTTTCGCCAAGATCCATACCCGCTGCCATACCAACACCCAGTGCGATCACGCTCTTTACTGCACCCGCCATCTCGCATCCCAAAATATCAATCGATGCATAGACGCGGTAGTAAGGAGTCGTGAAAAGTTTTTGTAGACGATGAGCCAAATCTTCAGAAACCGCGGCAGCGACGGCACCCGCTGGTTGGCGTTTAGCTAATTCCATTGCCAAATTTGGCCCGGTGATAATCGCAATATGCGCTTCATCGACTTCGAGAACATCGTGGATCACTTCGCTCATGCGAAAGTGCGTAGAGACCTCAATGCCTTTTAGCGTGCTCACGTAGATTGCATCTTTATTGATGAAGGGCTTCCAGCTCTCTAAATTTTCGCGTAAGACCTGAGCCGGAACTGCCAAAACATAAATGCTGGCGTGAGAGAAAGCTTCGGTGATGTCACTCGTTGCGCGAAGATTATGAGGCAATTCGATCTCAGGTAAATACTTGGCATTGGTATGCGATTGATTGATCTCATCAATTACTTCTTGATTACGACCCCAAATAAGTACATCGTTTCCGCCATCGCAGAGAACTTGAGCCATGGTGGTTCCCCAAGCACCCGAACCTAAAACGGTCACGGGGCTCATTGCTTGTTTGCCTTATTTGCCTTGTTGAAATTACCTGTTCGAGGAAGGTCGGATGTATGTGGGTCAAAAACGCTCATGGGCGCCTTTTCTCCACGAATCTCCTCCAGCATCGTCGTAAGAATCTTCATGACGTGGGCGGTAGCTTCCACAAGGGCGCCCGGATCGCCTTCGCGACCATACCAAGGCGACATATCAATAGGTTTTCCAGCAACATAGGTAACTGTTGTGCGCGGAAATAAATGTGGCACTTTTCCGTATCGCGGCAGGACCGTGGATGGACCCCACGCCGCCACAGGAATGATGGGGTTCTGAGTGATGATCGCCAGTCGAGCCAAACCCGTCTTTGCCACCATCGGCCATAAATTCTCATCACGAGTGAGAGTACCTTCGGGATAAATGCCGATGAGGTGTCCAGCTTTGAGGGCAGCAACGGCGTGATCGAGAGCTTTGTTAGCGTTGCCGCTTTCGCGATCTACAGGGATCTGGCCAGCCGCCAAAACAATGCGCCCCACGATCGGGGTATCGAATACAGATCTCTTACCAATGAAGCGCGGGGCTCGACCATTCTTGTACAAGTATTGAGCGAAAAAGATGACGTCGGAGTAGGAGACATGATTGCTCGCCACAATTGCCGGCCCGCTCCTAGGAATGTTCTCCATTCCAGACCATTGGCGTTTTGTAAAAAGACGCAAAAGTGGAATCACGATTTTCGCGCAGATACTAGA
>Ga0194037_1000664_pt1 | contig 26554 bp, 26 predicted proteins | sample JunL306m_MetaG_FD_148653 | JGI IMG/M metagenome (GOLD analysis project Ga0194037, IMG submission 148653) | Anoxic zone freshwater microbial communities from boreal shield lake in IISD Experimental Lakes Area, Ontario, Canada - Jun2016-L304-6m | ecosystem: Environmental > Aquatic > Freshwater >...
GATTGGAATATTTGGGGGGCGGGGTCGGCGATAATTTGAATTGGAAAAGAGGTATTTCAGGACAGGGGTAACAGAAACTTATGAAAATGAAATTGCTCTCGGAATCATACTTCCTGCTTTTCTGCATATAAAATAAATCCATTCTGTTTTGGAACAATTCTTCATTGCAATTATCTTCCTAAAAAATCATTTATCGCTACATAGTTTTCCAATATATTTATAATAATATTATCATGTTATATGTTGAATTTGCTCTGCGATGCCTAGCATACTTACATTGATCAGTGGTACTGGTATAGTAGAGAGACTTCACTCAGCCTGATAGCTCGAATATGAAAATAATATGAAATGATTCTGGATTATATTGACTGGTGTAAGGAGAAGAGCCTACCCACTGTGAATGGTCATGTTTACTGGATTTGTCCAGTGTGTCTGGGGTGAAATGGTATATTTTGATTGTAGTGTATTAAGCTTAGACTGATTCTATATCGAGCATGTAACTGAATTAGCAATGTTACTATGTCAGCTTGGACAGTATTGACAAACTCAGTATAGATCGGTGTTTGCAGCGTTTGGCTTTATTAGTATGCTCGGTCATCGGAGTACATTTTATACTCCTTCACCTACTTCAGTAACTGAGGTATCAAGAATCCGTCGAGTAAGGTACTGAGTACATTGTTTACGGACAATATTTAACTGCGACCTTGCCGATTTTATATGGATAGACCGAATTTCTCCGTCAACGCTTCGAATCTACCCAGAAAACAATCATCTTTGACCCATGCAAGAGCGTTCCATCCGGCTCCAGGTTTTCGAGCTAACTGAGATTGAGATTCTCCAAATTCTGTAATCAGTGAAGCCATTAAACTCCTCACCGACTCATTGCGCGAAATAGTATTTTCTCCGATTTGTGGCTGTAGCTTTCGATGTAATATAATTTCTCTTGGGTTGCCTGTATTGTACCAGCGGTCAACTGCTGCATCATACGCAGTTGCAAGCACTCGAAACCATGGACCGCCATCTTCAAGTTTGAGTAGATACACAATGAATGGCTGCGGGATGCTTGTTCGGCTACTGAATTCGTACGCTCCCTCCTCATATGCCCCAGGCATAAAGCGAACATTATATCCGGCAGTAACGTTCTGGCCGCCATACATAGCCATCCAAGTTTCTACTTCTGTAACTGGTAAGGTAGAGTGATACCATTCGTGGCGGGAATACAGGCGGACGCCGTGGCGAGTCCCATGTGCTGCATGAAAGGCATTTTCTGCTTTGCTGGCTTTTTCTTCATTTTCAAAAGCGAAGACACGCAGACAGTTGATAGGACGTGGGTTGCTGGATTGATTCTTTGCTTGCCGGTTTTCAACGGGCCAGTAATATGATTTTGTCGGGTTTTTCTTTCCCCACGCCGCCTTACCAACTTTATAGAAAACTGGCGTTTCGACCCTTTGATTTATCATTTCAATTTCAGAATTTGTCGCTTCAGTAAATATGTAGATAAACCCATGCTTTAGCATTGATTCTCCCTGAGTTAAAGTTGCCCCATCGCCTGCGTTTCCTGCTCAATCAAATCAATCGAATGCATTACTTCGTCAAAGCTGGTGAGTTTCATGCCTGGATATGCTTGTACATATTTTTGTAAAATGGCAATCGTGTCTTTAGCAATTTTCATGTTTTTGACGCGGATATCATAATCTGTTGATTCATTTGCAGTCGTCAATGAGCTGCTGACGAGAAGCGTCAACGATTGTGCAGATTCTCCGATGAGTGCTGCCTCAGCTTCGGTGAATTTGGGCTCTCCGGATGCAGTAAAAAAACGTTTATCCAAACCATTGTAAGGATCTAGTATAGCTTCATTTTTTACGGGCTTGTCTGTTTTTAGCATAAAATAAACGCACGAAACTATAAGAAGTGCCCACATCTTGCTCAACCCAAAGATAAATAGGCCAGACAACCCGATTATGCCCAGCAGAACGATAATAACTGCGGAATTATCACCGGGAGGTGTCTGAGTGGCGGCAGGTTTAGAAGAGTTCATACCATCAGAACTACCTCCATGTTTTTTATATTCTGTGTAAAACAGGCCGGTTCCCGGCAAACCAACCGTCTGTCTGACGCCTTTTGAGCCGACGGTAACATGTGCTCCCCGTACACCAGCCGACAGTGAAGCCCCAGTTTTGCTCAGATTGAGAGTTAAACCAGGTATAACCTTTATCCTCTTGAAAAATCGAAATCCCATCAATAGACCTCATCACATTCTGTGTTGTCCGGTTAGGACTTTGCGCCAGCCCCGCAGGGGCGTTCGATGGGAGCCGTAGGATTAATCCCACGGGTGAATTTATGCAGTCAATTGGCGAAGCGTTTCCCAGTGTACCGAATAACAGCGGGCATAGAGCTTCAAACGCGATTCATGCGGCACTTCATAGGCGTCCATGAAGTCAATAAAACGATTCGCTGGGATTCCTGAATGATCCTTCTCAATCATAGACATGAAATTGATGTTGAAATATTTCAACCGCTCGGCAATATCCCGTTGAGAAAGACGGGCATTTGTCCTGAAATTTCGTAACTGAGTTCCAATAGTTTCTGATGGAAACAGCTCTTCAAGCTCTTCCAACATGCTTGTATCCAGCCTGAATAGTCTCACCGGTTTCCCTTCCCTATTGAAACTGCTATGCTGACTGCCATAATAATTGCGGCAATGCCAACGATCACTATTGCCTGTACCAGTCGAAACAGATTTACAGCGATATAAGCTGTCCAGTGCGTTGATGTTTCAGCTTTTAACATTATAAATCTCCGCTCCTGGAACAGCCATTGATCATGCCAAAGTTATTTAAGTCATGGAATTATTTTAATATTATTTCAAAACTGCCGAACACGCTGAAGCCAAGTACCACCGACCGGTATGGTCGTAATCTGACCATCTTGCGGTCTTACGCATCCCGGTTTGGGCTGCGATAGATCGTAATGCTTCAGCCCGCACTTCAGTGCTTGCTCTGAAACCCATTCAAGAGTCGCTCCGTTGTTGAGCCATCCAACATTAGTTGCCTTAACGCCAGGGCCAAACTTTTCATCAGAAACAATCTGCTGCCAGCACGATTCCACTTGAACATTTCCTTTCCTCATTTCAACTGTAGGACCCGCTGGAAAAAATGAGTCGTGATAGGCTGCGACAAGGTGGACATGAAACGGGTTGTAGGTGAACGCATATTTGTAACAGGTATCGAATAAAGGCGAGTGCATCACCTTGATCCGCTTTTGAGGGCTCTCTTCCTGAAATACCCACAGCAGACGCTTGTAAACCTCATTTTTATAAAGGTCACTAGGGTTCCGCCAATCGTCATACGGCATTTCCCTTTCCTGGATCTTGGGTGATTGATCCTGGCTTGGCATCGTATTTACTATGCCGGATGAAATAATTTTTTCTACTGCTGCCAAGTATCCGATGTTAAACCATTCTTTACCATAGGTGTCGGTGCGATGGTATTGGCTCAATGCGGAGTGGATCTTCTTTTCAACGGCTTTAATTTCATCTTTTGAATTGTAAGCCCAGATCCCATGGACAATTACATTCCGTGGATTATGCGAACGGACTTGCTCATAACGGGTTGGCCATTTGGAATTATAGCCAATTTTAATCATTTCAGGGTGTTCGATGTCGCCAAGGATATATACTACGTTCAAGGTTGACTCCTTTTTTGAAATTCATTTCAGATTGAAACTACCCAGAGTTCATCTGGAGAAGTGAAAAAAATTATATCCAAGTTTACTGCTCAAGAGACAATGCCGAAACAACATCAAGGCGACCGGCTTTCGCCCCCAGTTTTGCAACTCTGACTGGGTCGTTCTCGATCGATACAGCACGGAAGTTCCCTCTATATTCCCACTCGTTTTCACGCTGCTTTATGAACAGAGGGACAGTCCAGTTCTGCTCCAGAAATATCTGCGCAGCTCTGACAATCTGTTTTCACTTGCCGACTAGGACAATATCAGGAGCATCCGGGTTCAAATCCATTGTCAGACATACACAAACAACAGCATCCTTATTGATCGGCAAATAACTCTGTGTATCGCCGCCAAGAATCTTGTTTATTTCGATGCGTGAATAGGTTTCACCTACTTGCAGTTCGTTCATTTCAGCTTTCTCCTTTTCATGCGATTCCGACGATAACAGCCGAGTCTACTTTTTGAAATGCGTGACCTTCCACAAATTCATCCCACCGTGTTCTGTGTGCGTCTTCAGAAAGACACGCTATATCGTCCGTTTGCCCCTGATTGAGCTCTTTGTTGCAATCGAGGCCGGTCCCGTAGAAAACACTGCCAATATCAGTGAGCAGATACCGATTATGCAACTTTTGCCCTCGCGATTTTTCTTTCCAAATTACCACACGTACCGATAACCCTTTGGGGATAGCCTCTCGGAGTTTATCCTGTAGCCGCTTCATAATTATTGAAGCTTCCTTTGTTTCAGCTTCCGGATCTCGTGGATCCGATGGTTTAAAACATCGCTCAATCGACGTGTGCAGCTCAACTTTTGGTGATGCACTCCCGTACCTTTCGTCAACCAAAGTTTTGAGACAATTCTCAAAAGGCTCTAAAAATCGAGGTGACACATCAAAATAAGGATCAATAAAAACCGCACATTGACAACAACGCAACAGTGAAGCTACCGGTTTTGCCAATTCCACCGGAGTTCTGGCAACGATGCAACTGCTGGGCAGCTTAGGAAGCCCCTTGCATACTTCCTCCGCACTTGACAAGACTGTCACTGATTGAACGTTGCGCGGATTTGCCGTTGCAATAATTCCTTTGAATGGTCGTGACGAATGTTCTCTCTCAGCATTCTCTAGCCAGGATTCCTCTGCCTCATAGTTTTTAGAGCCTCTTTTGACCATACGCTTGTTAAGGAGAGTGATTATTTCTGTTTTCCGTAACCCCTGTTTTATGGTTGGTGTCGGATATGCTACGTGAAAAGATCTTTCAACTTCAGTCTCCCACTTTTTGGGAAATCGTGAGGGAATTCTCCTCTCATCCATACCGAACAGCCTCAAGAAACCTTCATATCCTTCTCTATCACACCATAAACTTACAAGCTGGGGGTCAACAGCAAATTCATAGAACATGGCTATAGCAACTCCTTCGAGCGTTCTTCAAAGAACCCCCTTGGCCACTCGCCAAGAGAATCGCCATCTTCTGAAATGTGCATCGGCCTGATCCGCAATCCATCTTCGGCCAATTCTATATAATTCACACTTACCTGCTCAGGCGTAAGCCCATCAATCCCTTCCGGCAGCTCGCCATCATTCGTCTCACGGATGCGCCTGAGCAACCGAAGTAGCAGATGCTCACTGTGAGTTTCTATGATGAAGGTTTTCCCTTCATTCTGAATCTGACTGATGAATAGGTCACCCAGAGTTGTTTGCAAGCCAGGGTGGATATGCAGTTCAGGCTGCTCGACCATCAGAATGCTGGTTCCATTATCCAGTGCGCCAACCACAACCGGCAAAATCTGTGATATGCCAATCCCTACATCTTGCGGGAGGACATCAAGCTTGCGGCGTTCGTCCGTAAGCAACAGTTGCTTGTCTTCGGGAAGCTGTTCAATCATGCTGACAACAGCCGCCTTTCCTTTCGCTCCTTTTGCCAGCAGGGCTTTATAGAGATCCCCTGCCATGTCCAATTTTTTGTAATTGTACATCCTGATGCTGTAGCCTGAGTTGAGCCTATCTTTTCTGGATAGCCAGTCACTCGTTTCTGTCAGCAGTCTGGGTTCCGCCTTGAATAGTAGATCCCAGGCTGCAAGGCCGCTTGCCCAGCGGGATTCGTCGTAATGTCGTGGGGGTGTGTATTCGCGAGGTGGAATCTTGCGGATCGGGCCTATGTAGCGTGTTTTTTTCAACTCTTTTAGTAGCAGTTCGCCAGGCCCAACTATCAGTTGGCTAATGTAACCTTCAAACTCAGCTTTGTTCTCATCAAAAGTTTTAGTGTGCTCATATACGTGGTGCCCATTATTACTATCCATTTCCTCTGCACATTCGCGAGCTTTTTCGTAATGGCACCACTGAAATTCCATTGCACGCCCCCATTTGGGAATTGCCGTCTCTTGGTCCACAAGTGTGTACTCGTCGTTGAAGGATTGCTCATTGGGTGCATTATCGATAAAAAGCTCATTACGTAGTTTTAAAAGTACATTTGATTCAGATCCGCCAAAACCTTCAATGTCCCTTATGCAGGAATGCTGTAAATCCAGAAAAGATATTTTTGCATTTTTGCCTGCGTCATCACTGCTGATTTGAGCAAAAAGGGCATCTTTAAATCCAACTGAATAACTGCTTACATAAGGCTCATCAGTGACCCTGTTGTAACTTACTTTGAGTTCAACCCAAAAAGAAGTGATCTCTGGAAAAGTCGTGTTGTTGAATATTTTTGTTGTAAACCCCGGTGCTTCTACTAATACAGTCATATAATCAGGAAGTTGATACGACTCAATCGACATCTCAATCCTAATGCGAATACTATTGCTTAGATCGTGGTTATGCACAAGATTCCTAAACCCACCAAGATCCAGCGATTCATCCGCACCAAGACAATGATCTGCATCTACATTATTCCGCTCCAGAATCTCCCGCACATAATGTAACGCCTGCACAATGGTACTCTTACCCACACTGTTGGCTCCAAAAAGAAGCGTGATCGGTTTGAGTTCCACCCGAACCGGCTCGCTGATCCCTTTGAAGTTCTCTATGGTTATGGCGGTTATCTTCATAAAATATATTCTCCTTAGTTGCTGTATATCTCTTGTATAGCAGGCATCGTGCCAACTTATTCCAACCCGTACTTAATTAACCAATTAGTCAATGTCTGATAGTTAGGCAAGCCCAGTTTTTTAGCGGCTTTAGTCTTGTTATTACTGGTATCTTCCATTGCTCTTGAAAGATAATGTCGGGCAACATCGCTGATAACTTCCTGAATATTGAATCCATCGCTGATAGAGCGGTTAAGAACATATTCAGATGGCTGTGAATCAAGTAAAAACAAGGCTTCACGAGCATCTTCAATAGAAATAACATCACCAGAAGTCCACACTGAAGCACGGCAAATGGTATTTAAGAGTTCACGAACGTTACCCGGCCACGGATGGGATAACATAAGATTTCTTGCCCCTGAAGATATTTTCTTATGTATTTTCTTGCCAGGTTCACTGTCATCATGTTCGAGGAAATAATCTATTAACAGCCCTATATCGCCATGGCGCTCCCGCAGTGGTGGAATGTGCAATACAGCGACAGCTAAACGATAGAAAAGGTCGGCGCGAAAACGACCTGCCGCTACCTCACCTAATAGTGATCGGTTGGTTGCAGTCACTATACGTACGTCGACTTTTGTGGCCTTAGTGCCTCCAACCCTAGTAACTTCCTTTTCCTGTAACACGCGCAAAATCTTTACTTGTGCAGGCAGTGGCAATTCACCTATTTCATCAAGAAACAAAGTGCCACCGCTTGCAGCTTCAAAATATCCCTCTCTATCCGCTACAGCACCTGTAAACGCACCTTTCTTGTGCCCGAAGAATTCAGACTCAACAAGCTCCTGTGGTATTGCACCACAGTTAACGGCCACAAACGGTTTAAGACATCGTTGGCTGGCATTGTGTATTGCTCTTGCTAAAAGCTCTTTACCTGTTCCGGATTCGCCTTCAATTAAAACAGGAACAGAACGTGAGGCGACCAGTCGAGACTTTGCAATTAGCCTCTGCATACTCGGACTGCGATGGATAATGTTGTCAAACTCGGGAGCATTGGGCGGAAGTGCGGCAAGTGTTTGCTCAAGACGGCTGTCACTCAGTCGGGCTATTGTAGGAATAAACTCTGCGGAAATATCGAACGGTACATCCACTACCTGGACACCATGATCTTTAGATGATTGAATTAGTATGGCAGGATGGGTTGATTTAGCTAACAGTATCCAGACAGCAGCCATTGCCGGTGTACCTGGGCTTAGGTGATAAGTCAAATTCAGGCTGTTGCCGCAATCCTCATAAACAGATTTGAGAGATGAAGTCGCAGCTTCATATATCTCGGAAAAATTGGTCGGACTGGTGAGTTTTACCGGTATAACTGAAACTGGAATTTGTTTTATCCCAGATAGCCAAGAGATATACGGTTTGAATTCTTTTGGTAAATAGTCACTGAGCAAAACAATCTTGTCAAAGTGGATCGCGGAAATTGCTTGTGCAATAGGACCGAGTCCAATTTCATTGGTGTTCTGAGCAGCATTTAGATCTGTTCTGCCAATCCAGGAAACGAGAATTTTTATCATGCTGACGTTGTATGAGAAAACAACATAATCTTACGATAAAATCTATTGAGACATGTATTTACCATGTTTATGCTCTCACCAGTTTTCCCCTGATACCGCTCTGAATTACTCATTAGACTATCTTGCAGGGAATGCAAGCATCTTCACTGAAAGAATATACAGCACACATTCGATGATAACCGTCAGCAATAATGACTCTGCCATTTACCATATCCCGTACCAGGAGAATAGGTGACAGTTCTTCACCGTCTTTGATCTTCTTACGATCCTTCTCAATGTGAGAGTTACTTACTCCGAGAAGTGATAGGCCAGAAGCCCTGAATATGTCCTTGGCCTTGAATTGAGCAACTTTAGCTTTCATTAACTTTTTGACAAAAGTTTTAACTGAGGTTTTGTTGAAGAGGAGGCTCAGGTATGATGATGATGCTGGATAATCTTTCTCTTCTGGTTCTGGTAGCCACTTAATTTCTTGATGTTGGTTACTCATTTTTTGATTCTCCATAATTGGGAGTGAATATTTTTCTACGAAGTCACAGCATACCTTTAAACAAGTCTCCCCGTTAACCTGGCATTATAAAAGCTGCTCGCGTAAAAATCTGATACTGACACCGTTTCCCGGAACACAAACGTAACATCAACGCAACACAACCGTATCAAATGTCTTGAAATGCCGCATAATGAAGTGTAGATTTACCTCAACTTAATTGAGGGGTGTTCAGTGGCATCTATCAAACGAAGATTCGAGCGCGTTGATATTTCTTTCCAATCAAGATTTGCGGTTGACGAGCATGTTCATACGGCTGTTACTGAAAATTTGAGCTTAAACGGATTGTCACTTTTTACCAATATCAGATTACCTGTAGGTAAAAGGGTCTCAATTTCAATGTACCACCCACTATTCACAGGTGATTCACCCATTACCATTGATGGTGTAGTTGCGAGAAACCATCTTCAAGGTATGGCATTTGAGTTTATTTCTCCAGATCGCGAAACTTCATCTCTGCTGAATACGGTTATACGATCAAAATTGAAGCGCCGCAGACAGGTGCAAAGAAGCTCCGAAGCAAGATTTTAACGCAATTCCGATAACCTCCGTACCTGCATTATTCAAAACAACCCAATTTCCGAAAAGTATAACCATTATTTTCATCATTCTTTAAACCAGTCTACTCGCCAAAGTTTCGATCTTGGACTTCACGCTTTTCGCCAGCTTCGGGTGTTGCTTTTTGGCAATCATGCCTGTAAAGAGTGTACCAACGACTTCGGCCCCGATAGTCTTTGCTGTCATCTTGAGTTGCTTATTGGTTCCGAAAAGCCACCGTCCCATAATTCCCGGAGCAGCAGACGAGGATACCAGCAGTGCTTTTTTCTTTGTCGTCTGGGCTTTTCTGAACTGAGGGCCATTCATGTCCCACGGCCAATACGCATAAACAACCAGCCGCTCCATAAATCGTTTAAAGATTGCCGTGACTGAACCCATATTTGTCGGTGTAGCGAGAATATAACAATCCGCCCGTTCGATCTTTTCAATCAATTCCTTCATACCGTCATGATGTACACATTCCGCTGGTGCTACACTTGGCTGTTGGGTACACGCACGACAATTCAGGCAAAACTCGATAGGGTATTCACGGAGAAGAATAATTTCGACCTCGGCACCAGCCGCCTTGAGAGCCTGAGCTAAAGCGTCAACCGTTTGATCGGTTATTCCATTATCCCGATATGAACCATTGATTGCGAGTATCTTGTTCATCGTCACCATCCCTTTCGGGGAAGAGATATTTTCACAAAAAGAGATCTTTGCCGTTCATGACCGATACGTTTATTTCTGGAGTAATTTTGTTCTGTAACAGATAAAAGCGGCAAAGCGGCTTGCCATACGAGCCGATGTATCCACAACCAAACCAGCATCTGCATGAAAGCCCGAACAGTTCAATGATGTTATTCGTAAACGCCGAATCCCTGCTCAAATAATTGTAATACTCATGTTCTTCTTCTCTGCTCGGCAAATGTTCAAGATCGCAGAGTCCCAGGTTTTCCTTTGATTCCATTAATGCCAGCAGACCTTTCTCATTGTCTGCATGCACTTCTTTGAACAAAGCATGGATGCTAGCGGATGCGTACTCTGATAATTTCATACCTTGACCTAGCTGTCGTACCCCCATACGTTTCGGGTCAGAAACAATATATGAGAGTGCTCGCCACGTAGCAGGGAACACATCCAGCTCACGGACTGCATCCGATCTGGATACTCTCAAGACTACAAACTTGGCCTTTTCCAGCTTTTTAAGGGGCAATTCTTCGGATATGATGCGATTCTTTTTCCTGATCTTGATGTCAGTAAAAGGAGAGTCGTAGTCATTCCACCACCTTCCCAGAAAAGGATTACAGTATTTGTTATCAGGCTCCATGGGGGGCAATCTCAAACCATTTACCAGTGAGTAGCAATCAGCAATTGTGCGATTCTTGAGAGAAGCTGCATCTGCATAGAAAGCATAAGGGCGATGGGGAGAGACCGGTAATCCGACAAATCGTTTAGCGGGGATTATGCGGACAAAATCTGTGGAGGGATCTGTTTCAACTTTAGCAGCACATAGTGCTTTACCAACTGACGACCATATTTTGAGTACATCATCTTCGCAACCATCGGCACTAGGAAAGAGTGCTTTTTTCTGAAGAAGCAGAACATCAATCAGATATGAAATCATCTGACGATCAATATCGTCATTTGTCTCTTTGTATTGCTCAACTTCCCGATTTACATCGGCATGCGATATGGTAAAATTGCCATTTTCATCATGGCAATATGCACGATACACACAATAACCGGTCCAGCTTCGGTGGAAATTGAGTACTCCCTGGTCGTAATACACAAACCATTTTTCTTCCATCACCTCCGGAACGAGTCCCTTGATTATCTTCAGTCTCTCAACTGATGAATAGGTGAGTTGAAGATCAAGCGTTACGTGCTTATCCGGAAACGGTTCGGTTTTCCAATCTTGAGGCCCTGCTATATTCATTTTTCTGAAGTCTCCAGACAAGGAAACTCATTCATATGAGACATCCTTATCTTCAAGCGCCAAACAGAACTCTTCACAAGTGATCCATTCAGTACTCTTTTTTTCCGAACTTAACTGCCATACTGACCGTGAGCGTATCTGGTCAGCCGTCATATCTCGTAAGGCTTTCAAACCACCTTTTATACCAATTCGCATATTGGTCTTTCCATACTTTGCTACTCTGTAAAGATCTTGAGTTCCAAAGGGGCTATTAATCCAGGTCAATTTCTCAAGCGAATGATTTTCAGGATCGATACTCCACTTGGTCAACGTAATGAAATCATCAAGCGTTAAAGTTTGCCATCCTCTGCATTCATCTGACAGTGTAACTTCCTTTTTCAGGAATGCCGGATTCTTCCAACCATTATAAACAACGCCACCTCGACCATACTGAATGGCAACGTAACAATCACCAGACATTTCCAACACATCAGCAATTTTAATTTTCGGGCTGGTATTTTTCTTGGAAGCAGCTTTTTCGTAATAGAATCCTTGGAATTCACCGATAGCGAAATCAACAAGTGAAAGCAGGGTATGCTTTACCTCTGAGCTTATAGGGGTAATCATGCCATTGGCTTCATCTCTTAATATTTCCCGTATGATCGAAATTATTGATACGGTCTCCGACTCCTCATAGATTGAAGGATGCCAGGACACCAATGATTTGAAGTCATTTTCACGAAGCACGACTTTGTCCATTTCGTTATAGAAGCTTGGAGAAACAGACCAACCCCCTTCGGATTGGGTTCCTGGTACCAGATAAATCATTAAGATGCGGTAGTTGTCACCAAATTCACGATTCTTCAGTACCTCTTGAAGGCCCTTATACTGATCCCTGATCTGGTTATCTTTCTTTGATGACTGAATAATTTTGTTCTCAATCATGATGAACCAGTTGTCAATTCTTATGACAACGTCAATGAAACCTCCAGGGTAGGCAAATTCAAGCTCAACTACCGGAAATGAAAACTCATCGCCGAAAATGTTTTCCCAAAGTCTGCTTTTGAGCTGAGCGGCCAATTCTCTTAATGGCTTAGCCTGATTCTTTTCTGCCACATGTGTCAGTAATCGGGTTAATACAGTGAATCCCAGGCCGTGATCCATCTTTGGAGATAGAAGATATGCCAGGAATGCTGAAACAAACTCCTCTCGAAATGCGTGTTTTCCTGAGGCTATTGTGCGGAAAATATTCATCAAAGCTCCATGTCTCAGAAGATCATTGGAATGAGGTCAAAGATTGATTTCTATAAAACACTGGAACCAGGCCAGTTTAAATCCTGCAATTCATATATTGGAAACATTTTGTCTCGTGACTGGAAGATAATCTCAAAGCAGCTTTCGATTTGTATTTCTTTTGGCTCAACCAACTGGAAATTTGTCTGTTGGCCTGCTTTGTTAATCGATTCAATACTGAAATCGCTGTTACCCATTATCGCAAATAACTTTAGAAGAGAATATTCTGCGTCGTTACCATCTTCACCTTGGATATTTTTTATTTCTACGTCGTCAACTACCAGTAGCAGCGGACGGTGCTCTATGGCGAATATCTGCTTAATTTCTTTGAAATCTTCAAGAATACACTCAGTATTTGGAATGTATTTTATAACATCCGCGTGAAATCCATGAATCAATCCCAATAATTCAGACCCAAATGAATTTACAGCGTATTTGACGGCTCTGTCCATGCTTGGTGTAAGAAAAGCACCACCGTGCCTCCATTGGGTGCCTTTCTCTTGTCGTAAAATTACTTTCATCCGCCCAATATAGGATTCACCGTAATCAGGTAAATGCTTTTCAATCAAATTGATAAGTATTTCGAATAGTTCAAGAGCTCTATAATTTTTTATTATATTTACTCCACCTAAACCATGTTCCAGTATAGACGGCAGAAATGCAGTGGATGTCGCATGGTATAAAGCAATTTTAAACCTACCGTTATCAATGATAGAATTCATCTTTGCTTGCATGACATCAGATATTTCGGAGTAATTCATTGTGTCCTCGAATCATCGCAGCAGGATTTGTCTCATTGAGAATTTTTCGGTTCTTCATTCTTTGTTACAAAATCCGATATCTTCATGTTCATCTCGGCCCGGCTCTTTCCATCGATTAGATCAAAAAGCAATTCACATTTTTCCCGATGAGTGAAGCTGTTTTTCAGTATATCTTTTATGAATTCCAACTCTTCAAGGATATCATCTTTATACGGTCTTCGTTGATGAATTGAATCGTTGCATATATCCATTACCTGGGCATAATCACGATCCGTAGATTTAATTCCACGCATCTTGAAAGAATCTGTACCAAGTTCACGAGGGAATTTGGCAATGGCTTCAACAATAGAGAGCGCTTGGCCCCAACTTGATACGGCCTCTGATTCTAATTTTGGAGAGAAATTAACTTCCATATAAGATATCTGAGGTAAGAATCTGCCGCTGACTGCCTTTTTTAAACGTTCCGATAAATCCTTAACAATTTCTTCAATGACTTCCTGACCAAGTTGACCGTCCGGGTTGAAGTCTTTATACATTGTATTTGCATCTTTAATTATACGAGTTATCTGCGAACTGACGAAAACATCAACATCAGTGCCGATGACGCCCTCAAGAGCGTCTCGGCCTTCTTTATTTACTCTATTAAGCTCTTGTTCCAACATATTGCGAGCAGTGTAAGGCATCCAGTAAACCCCATCTGCAAGTGGAAAGCTAAAAGAGTTTATAGTCTGACGAATCGATTTCCTTCTGTTTTCTAAACCCTTGAGCACCTTCTCATCAAGTACCGAGATGCGGTATTTCACTTCCCGTGTTACCGCCCCGATTTGTCGGGAACCTTTTATCCCGAACCATTCAGCTCTGATAGGAGCATCAAGCGGTGGAATTCTGCTCGCTTTATCAATCGTTACCATCGCACCTTTTGTATATAGCCTGGCAATCCTGTTTGCTACCTGATCGAGTCGAGGTACGCCAAGATCCTTTGTTGGCATCTCAATTTCGTTACCGTTTTCGTCACGGGCAGTAACTTCACCTGTTTCAGGATCAACTTCAATTTGGATATCTCCAACTTGCATCTTGTTAAGTGCTAATCGACACTCTTCCTCATATATTCTCCACATCAGCTCAGCTTCATCGGTTCCTTTGGCAGGTTGCAGCTCTGGGATTCTGATAGTGCTATCTATGAGCGGTGATGATTTGAACCAAAGAAGTTCAAACCATTTGCGCCAGCTATCGATAGTCGGAGCATCAGCTTTAAATACAAGGTTAGCTTGTGTTTCCAATGGCTTCGTAATTCCAAAATTTGCTGTTGAGCCAGCGGACAAAAATGCGGTTTGGTCTTTAGTGGAAATGAAACACAATATGTTTGACGGCGAGCCAGCCAAGAAACTGATCTCGGTGGTAAATAGCTTAAACTCGACTCGCTCTTTGAATTTATTTTGTAATGATAACAGGTAATCAAGGTGGGAACTTTTTGTTGCACATGCGCCATATAATGCGAGAACCAATTTTATTCGAAGATTTGGGTAGTGTTCGACCTGTTCTTCTAACCAGCTAATACCAGCTGAGTCAATACTTGTTACCATTCCAAATATACTGTCAACACCCTCCAAGATATCTTGATATGGCACGATGGAACTTTTCAGGGATTTATCGGTTAGTGTAACGGTATCCGGCCAAACAAAAGGGACTTTAGGTTCAATTCTGTTCATCAATGTTCCCTTGAAAAGATAGTTTTTTCATCTCATCAGATTCCACAGTTTAATAATCTACGGCTTGATATAAGCATTCAGACCGATAGTAATAGACTTACCGTCAACTTCAGCTGTAGTAACAGCATTCCCTCTTGTGCTGGCAACCACTAGAGTTTTTCCAGAAGCTGATGGAGTTGGTTTCTCAAGGTCAATTTCGATGCAGAGCTTGTTACCTTTAATTTCAACCGTCATTGCCATTGGTAGATATTCCTTTCAAATAAAATAGATGGCGTCATACCAACTCGACAGAATCAAACATTTTGTGCCCTGAACGCGCAACAGGATATCTCGGGCATGACCATCCAGTTATAGATCGCCCTATTGATGCACTGCTTAATTTGATCATGGAAAACTTCTTTGAGGGTTTTTCCTTATGCCCTTCAGCCTTATCTACGATGATAAAATTCTGTGACACCAAATTACGACTTGTACCTATTTGTGCAACCCCATTTACTTGATAAACACCAAAAACCACGTCATCTACTACAACGACCACAACCTTAATTGGTGGTTGTTTATCTGCCAGAAAGTCATACTTCGAGTTAATTGGTTGTACAAAAGTGTAATCGTCTTCGATGCTTGCTCCGGATTGCTTCAGTTTATTGATCATCCGGTTACTGTGTCTCAACAACATTACCTCATCAGGGGGGACATTCTGCTCCTTTGCAATGAAATTTCCTAATGTCATAGCGACTCCTAGTAAAATATATTGGTGAATCTTGCTATATTTGGTAGCCGTATTGACTGAGCCGCTTTCGAGCAATATCCCTATCTGCCTCAGTGAAAAATTCATTCCACTGTGACTGTAAAACCAATGCCTCAACTGTAAGGTCGAGACGTTTTCTTTCCCATAAGGCGGTGTACCCCTCTGAAACATTATTACTGTGCAAGAGGATTTGGGCGGTCTCAAGACCTCCATGGTCGCATAGCATCTGATGAAATCGGTTGGCCTTATACTTAGCTTCTTCCCAGGCACGATGATAAATACTCATCATTGCCGCATCGAAACGATGCTCAAGATCATTGCTCATGTGCAGCCCCTCTGAAACAATTTAGCTGGAATTTTTATAAATTGGCTAGTGCTCATCATGATTCCACCCTCTTACGATAGCTTCTTCCCAGATTTTTTTGCAGGCAATACAAAGCTTAACACTTGGCCCTGGCTTCTTGCTTAAAGCTCTTCCCATGTTGAAACATTGACTGCGTGCCACACCGTTGAGAAATCCACGCTCTTTGAGCCATTTGGACAAGGCAAACCATTCAGTTGCTGAATATTTATTACAATATTCATATGCATCCGCTACATCCGGGTCTGCAAGGAAGTAACTGGTGTTCGCCTTTGGAAGTCCAGAAATATAATCAAGTTCGATATTCTCGGGAAGGTCAGCACTTTTTTTGGCCAAGCTGTCCCAACATTCATCTTTTTTACAGTATTCGGAAATGTTAGCAGGTGTTTTGCGAATATGAGCATTTGCAGTTGAAGAAAGAAATTCCAAAGCCTCCTTGATTGGTTCCCCAATTTTCTGAGAAGTCCAGATTTTGTCGAGATCGATCCTTGATTCACTTAAATGGAATAACCAAGAGAGGGTATATGCAACAATGTTGTGGTGATACCCTTGATAACCTTGGCGTCTCACCATTCTTTCTGTCCAGTTCCAAAGCATTATCAAAGCAACCGTATTCTTGAAAAATTTAGTCCAATCTTCCCCTTTTTGTTTCTGCAACCAGGAATTAAACCTTACGAAGTTCTTCTGTCCTCCAAAACTGACAACATGCGGTTGTCTAAGATAAGTGTTCCACACCTTGCCAAACTTGATTTTGTCAAATTTCTGATTTTTTGGACGCATTTCATCAAACAGCCTCTTCTGAAGGTCTGTTTTAGCAGTAAGATTGCGTAACTCTTCATAACTACCGCGAGCCCTTTCATAAAACCAATAGGTTTGTTTTGATCCACCGGTTGGATCTGGAGCAAGAGTTGAATTAGAAATAATCTGAATTTCAGTATGAGGAGGATGGTTTGCAGCCAGATCCGCCACTTGAACTTTATTCTGAGTATTAGAAAACTCACTTATTTTGGGGACAATACTCTCAATGTCTTCAGGATTGTGCACAACAGTCAATTTCATTTGGACTGCAATATTGTCCAGTACTGCTTTGTCCTTAAGCCTTGTATGGTATAGTGAAGCAGTTGTCTGGCCACCATTAACAATCTGGAAATCTTCAGCACTTAAAATCCCTAAGGTTTCATCAGGTCCTGTCAATTGTACACTGCGGGCAAATGCTGTTATTCCGTTATTGTACGCGCAGAACATTTCTGGACTTTTTCTGATAGTCTCCCTAAGCCCTTTGTTTACATTGCCACGAGCAGAAAGAAACACCCTAACATTCATATCCAACATCTTAATGCCCCAATATCCATACATATCTGCGAGGGCCGTACCAGGCACAAAGCCCAAGTACGTTGTATATGGAGCTCCATCTTCCCTGACTACGCAGGGTAGCGCACCACCACAGTACTTGGAAAAATCGATCACTATTTTTGGACGTTCACCTGTTCGACAATAATGACATGTCCTCTCTAGATCCCAGATCACATACACAATCTCAATTCCATCAATTTCTTCACTTTCAGCGGCCCTGTTCTGGGTAATTCCGTCGGTAACCAGAATTATCTTTACGGATCGAATTTCCTGTTTGCACTCATTAATAAGTGATGCAAGTTCATGTGCCTGCAAATAAATATCTATATCGTCCTTTAAACTTTTAAGGCTGCGCATGAAAAAGGTTTTAGCTAATTTGAAAAATCTGTCTACTTCACTGGCAGGAACTTTGGATTTATGTGGGTCCTCCTCATCTTTGAAGTTAGAAACAATAAGTGTAAAATCCTTAAACTCATCATCGAAATAGTAGCCATCGATTTTTACACCCGTATTTTTGTATGGAGAAGGAACAAGACTTTCAATTTCCCCATATTCTTCAAGCAACGCCCCCATTTTCAAAACAAAGACTTCTTCTCTCATTGCTTCAATTGAGTGAGACTCGGCTCGAATCTCGGCATGGAACTCCTCCGAGAATGAAATTAAGTCATCATTTGTCATTTTTGACGACTCCCTGTAAGACTCATAGCGTATTTATCTATATCAGTTATAAAGGCTGTACAGGCAGCAAGCAGCACAGAATATCCAAGATCACCAGTACCTTGAGGAATTGTGACGATTCGGGGAAATCCGTCAGTTACATGAAATAATTCCTCTCGTTGCACCGTATAACTACTCGTGTACAACTCTTCGTGGAAATTCAAATAGCCTGCCTCACGAAGGGAATGCTCAAATTTGATCGCCGATAGGCCGGAGAGAATTGTTTTCAGAAATGTCACCAGTTCAGGAAGGGTTTCACCAGTAAAATCATTCTTTATTAACGTTAAAACATAAAGATGCAAGTTTTTTAATCCTGTCTCGTCTAATTGCCGTTCATTGCTGATTTGAACCTTTCTGGGCTCCTTTGTCATTGTCGTTTTGACTTCGACAACATGTCCCATCAAATCAAAATCGTGATAACCTCGTTCACATCCTTTCCATGCTTTTATTGCTGTAGACTGTGCGACACCCTTATTAACCATTCTTCTGATCCACCAAAGTTCACCGAAAAGTCCTCGTTGGCGTTCAGCCGAAAGTCCTTCATTCCCGTGATGTTCGAAAAAACGGCTCCACCTATCCAGAAAACGGGATAACTCATCTCGGCGCTCTTGGTTAGCAAAACACTCATCAAGCCCTTCAATCAAATCTGCGCAAACAGTAGTAAATATATCCCTGAAATGTTCATTCTCAAGATATAGCCTTATATGTTGAGTGGCTTTTTTAGGTACATCAAGCAAGACTATTTCGAATCCCATACCCGTCCACGTTGGGAAATCAAAAGAAACAACTTCACCGAATCCACCAACCTCTACAAGTAATTCCAATGTTTTATTAGGATGAAAACAAGAAACTCTTATCCCATTTTCTTTATTAAGATCGAGTCGACGGTAAATTCTATATTCTTGCGTTTCAGATTTCGCCTTTCCACTTTCGATTTCATGCCATAGTTGGGAAATGGAAGCATGTATGTCCTTAGGCGTAATCATCACAAATCCTCATTGCAAACTGGGTTAGCCCAATATTTAATTGGGGTAGTTGTATCACTCGCAGGGAAACTCACTGCAAAGCCGACAACCTCATTATCTTTCAAGCCATATTTAGAATGTTCTGGTTCTACACAGCAGGGCATGTAAATGAGCATCAAGCCCCTGCTTTTTGGTCTTACGTGTCTTATTGCCATGGGTGTTGGAGTGCCATCTGCTTTGGATTTGTTTCGGCTTTTGTCAAATTCAAGAGCAACATCATATTCTGTTTTGTTTAAATCAAGGAATTCATCAGAGGGGCTAGTAAGAACACCTATTGGTATTTTGTCTTGTAAAACTCCTTCTGAGGTTCTCTTTACGCAGCCAATTGGATATTTATTCAAGAGTTTGTATGTGTGTAGAGAATTTTTTAATTCATTAGATACAATTACAACATGCCATTCAATAAGCTCCTCATTGGAGTTCTGCTTTTCAATAAAGTCCGCTATTCTTTGGGGGTTCACAACTCGAGTGGCATCTTCATGGGCTCTATAAGTTCTTAGAAAATTAATTACTACAGCAGCTTCTACATCATCCCAATGATAGCGGATAGGTTTGTTTGGTTCCAAGGCTCTTGGGGCTTTTCCAATCTGTTCAACCATTATTTCTAGCGCTTTGATATTTTCATCAAGATGGCGGGGATCAAAAAGGATTGTCTGTTTCATCTCGCCTGAAAATGTTATTGAGTGCTCTTCAGCGTTTCTTGACTTGCCAGCAGATGTTATTGCCAGTCTACCCGGGGAAGTCCTGACCTTTAAACCAAACTTTTCCGGTGAACTTTTTATTGCAGCCATGTATTCCAATTGATTTCTAAGCTCTTTGGTTGCAAATGAAATATGCCTGTACCATATTTTCAATTCCTCAGTAGTAAAGATTCTGCAGAGGTCGTTATAACCATCTCGATATCCGAACCACCTACCCATTTGCATTAATGTGTCATACATCCTGCAAGAGCGTAGGTAATATGATATCGACAACCCATCAAGTGTTAACCCTCTAGATAGCTTGTCACCGCCAACGGCAATAACACTAATTCCTTTGTCTTCCCATGGAACTATTTCACCTTTTTCAATTTTATCGCGAACACGAGCATCTTGGTCACGATAATCCAAAATATCTCCTATTTCGCCATTTATACCCTTTACGGCTATGCGTTTTGTAGACTCATAAAGCTCGTTTTTTATGTCGCTCCAATTAATAGGATTTGCTTCGTGAAACCCGAGAGATGCCATTTTAACTGTCTTTGGGGTAAAATCTTTCTCCCAAATCTGGTGAAAATCTGTTAGTGGGTCAGTGCCTGATAGCATCCTTCCAACGATGCACTGCAACTCTTCTTCAACTAGAACCTTAACTTGGCTCTGAACCGCATTCCATTTAGTTACATGAATAAGCATCGAATTGTGAACATTACCACTCTTCCTGATACGTCGAGCAGCACAAACAAGAAAAAATGACTTCATTGCATATTTTAACGTACCTGGCAATTGACTAACTCGCCAACTGATCTTATGGCTATCAGGAATTAAGGCGACATGATCCTCTACAGTAACCAAAAGCGGTAATGGTTCAATTGAGTCAATCCCAACGCTGTCATCACCAGGCATTCCAAATAAACGGTCAGGGCCAACATAATTGTCTGGTTGAGGCAGGCTGGTTATAAAGTGTTTCGGAAACAAATCGTCACCAAATGTTGGGTGATAGTCATCTTTATGGATAAATATATTTGCATAAGGGGTCGCAGTATATCCGACGTATGCACTCTTATGAAAAAGGTGAAGGATCTTTCGAATCATTTTGTTTGTTTCAGTAGGATTCCATTCTTTTACTAGTTTGCCTTCTCCGTCGTATTCAGGTTTTTTGGTGTTAACTGAAGCAAAATCACATTCATCATCTATAAGCAACATTGGAATTTCAGGAATTACTTTCCTGTTATGCTCTTGCATGACCAACGGAAGGGTTGATAACCAGATGTAAAGATTTTGCATAATCTTGGTATGTTTTTTTATTACCAATATAATCGGATCACCTGAATTAGATGGGATCATACCTGCTTGAGCAGTAACTCTGCTGTTAAAATCACCATCATTACTACTGCTGGTGAGAGTATTAACAATCTTGTGATTAGACTTGAACATTTTACCAACGCCTATACGCCGTTCTTCACCGGTAAGTTTCTGAACCCTGTCTAGGTCATATCCAAGTAACTCCTCATTTAGTCGATCTTGGGTTTGGCTTCTTAGGCTGTTATGTACTCCGGCGAGTACGATTATCAGTTTATATCCTGAATCAATAGCTTTACATATCAAAGCTGTAAAGTTGGATGTTTTCCCAGACTGAACGCTCCCCATGACCATTCCACGTCTGTCCCATGAACCTGCGCGCAGAGGATCTTCCAAATGACTGAGAATTTCACTAGAATCTCGATCAAGCGCGTTGACAACATTCTTAGTGCGATTTTTTTGTGTTAAGAGATACTGCTTGAGTTGCTCCCAAAAATGCCACTCGAAATCTCGGTTTATTGGTAAGTTTGTTGACACGTTAAACCACTCGTTGTGACCCTCAGCCTCCTCGAGAGTTACAGTTGAGCCATTAATAGTGACTGAATGTATGTTTTCCAACTTTCTAAATAGCTCGTCTGCATCATACACATGTTCTGGAAATGCCAATTGCATCCTAACAATGAACGCATTGATAGTATCGGGTGTAACTCCATGAAGGGCAAAATATGCATAGGACATATTCACAATTGTGTCTATTCCGTTCAAAATATTCCTCCTATGAAATGCAGTCTTCGAGACATGCCCTGTATTTAGGGTGAGTAGAAAAAGCATCTAGACTACAAACAATCTCTATGGCCTCTTGTTTGTTATGGCCAGCAGAACGATAATCACGATAAAATTCGAGACATAGGGAGATGAGTTCATTTGGTGGCGGATTGATTTCCAGTTGAAGGTCAACATGACAGTCTTCATGCTCTAAGCCGTCCATTATAATAAGTCTATGCGGGACAGTTGTTTCAATGACGTGGAATAATTTGGTAATCCAAGACTTTTTACATTCAACTTCGTCCAGAATTTTTTTTATGACAACGTTTGCCTTGTTAAGTTTATAAATAATTTTGTCGCCTGAATTTTTTTTCAGCCAGACATCGTATGCGTTTTCCCGTGTATTTCGCCCCCCAACAATTCCCGTTCTTGCTCTATAAACTTCAGAAGCTTTTTGTCGACAAACTCTTGCGATCCTTAACAAGTCTGCCCTAAGTCTGTCAGGAGGTGTAGCCCCTGCTTTCCTGACATCGATTGACCACTCGTGGTCCATATCATTAGTTATATCAATGCTGATTCGGGCTAGTTTAAAATGCTCCTCAGCCTTGAGATCAAAGTCAAGATAGCCTCCAGAAACAATCATGCGGTTATTTCTGTAAATGTAGAATCCTTGCTGTGCATTCCAGCCTTTAATGCCACTGCCTTTGATGCTTTCATCCTCTGAACGTTTTGATATATGAGGCAGTACATACGGCATAATCACAACTCTGCTATCTTCATACTTTTCTGATGACATGGGATTCGTAAACTTGTTCTTGATTATAAACGGGTCCCATGGTTCACATTGGGCAACTCCCACATAAATTGAAATTTTCATTCTTGGTCGGTTAACTAAGTAACGATGAAAAACTGTCTCTAAGTATGTCTTAACGCCAAGAAACCTTTTATTAAATGAATCTTCTGGATTATGATTGCCTCCGGGAGTGCTATCAACGAGTCTGTCCAATTTTTCCCACAAAATTGCCGTCCCACTACTCTGTGAATTGAGCGATGTCATCAATTTTTCGGTGGCAGGTGGCAGCTTTTTACCCAAGTCCCAAGACTGAGTCTTCTGTACCCTGTCAAGATCCCAGTACCTGCTTGAAATCTTGCTATCGACCGTCTTTGTTAAAACTGATACCAACTTACACTGGGAAAATGATGCCGTTTTCAGACCGAGACCAAACCTGCCGAGATCTTTTGGATCACGATCATCAAGCGGACTAGTTGACCCGAGTCTCATTGCTTCATATAGGCACTTGTCGCTCATCCCTTTTCCATCATCAATTATCATTATCCATGGATTTCCACCATTCCACGAATAACTGACCTTTACATTTTTAGCTCTTGCAAAAATACTGTTATCTATAAGATCAGCTATAGCCATTCCCAAATCATATCCGAAGGCACGCATAGAGTGGATCATTGCATCAGCCCGCGGTGGACAGGATTCGTAATTTTTATCCATGGCAATTATCCCTAAAGAAAATCGTTTTCAAGAGAGGTCGAATCAGTTATTTCAAACAAGCAGCCTCTGCATGATTTTTTAATTATTTCAGATACTTTTCGAAGGACTGCAGGGAGTTCATTTTTTCTGTTTTTCATTGCACATTCCCAGACAACAACAACTTTCCATCCTGCATTAAGCAACAGGCTTCTATTTATTTCATCGTTCAGCTTGTTTCGAGTAAATTTTATCTCCCAAAAATCTCGATTCGTAGAAGGAGCTTTAAAAAGTTTGCAATCATGTTGGTGCCAGAAACAACCATTTATGAAAAGCACTGTCTTGTATTTTGGGAATGCAAGATCAGGTTTTCCAGGTAGATCTCTAACATGCAAACGATACCTGAAGCCCAGTGAAAAAAGGCCATGCCGAATTACAAGTTCTGGTTTTGTGTTCTTTCCCCTTATTCCAGACATCATCTTACTGCGGACTTCCTTACTAACAATGTCTGCCATTTAGTTACACACGTTTCAGAAAATCCTGGACGATTTCAGCAATCTTGAACGCTAACAGGGGAGGAACTGCATTACCAACCTGTACATACTGCTGAGTTCTGTTGCCACAGAAATAATAGTCGTCTGGAAAAGTTTGAAGGCGGGCAGCTTCCCGAACTGTTAGACTTCGACACTGGCGAGGATCAGGGTGGATATAATAATGTCCGTCTTTTGATATGTGACTGGTAATTGTGGAGGAGGGTCGCCCATATGCCTGAACACGGAACCGATCATTAAAATGCCCGGAAGTGGCATTCTTATGGTTCGGAAGCAATTCAGTCGGATATTCCTGAAGCCTGGCAGATGTGCCACTATGTTGTGCAAAACATGATGCAAACAGATAACGCTGAATATCATTAAAGATATGTCCACGGGTCGAATGATTACAAACGCCATTTATCCGGGAATCATGATACCACCATTTCAACTTTTCACTTATGGAGGGTTTGCAAGGAACAAATACATCATGTCCCCGGTCATGGAGAGCATGAACCGGCGAATTCAACACAGACATGAGTCGATTATAGAAATCCTGACCATACTTTTCAGCAGATTTTATTACCCATTGGTGCTCGGCAATACCGGTGACTCGCTGGAGCCAAGTATCTTGGTTATCAATCTCCCGCGAAAGCCCACTGCGTAACTCTGGTAAACCACATAAAACGTCTTCTGTGCAAACCGGATCTTCAGTCTTTAGTATATTTGGGAGAAAGACAGCAAGATCTTCACGTATCCCAAGTAAAATAACCCGGTGCCGTGCTTGGGGAATACCGTATTGCTCACATTTGACAATATAATCTTCTGGAAGGTGGTATAAATCCGCCTCGTTAGGACACTGTTGGGGACGCTTTACCAGTGAGAAAATTCTATATTTGAATGTCTTCTTATTTTCAAAGTCGGAGAACACAGAGGCAGGATTTTGTAGATCTTCAAGAATACTGGCAAAGATTGACTTGCCCTGCACCTTTGATGAAAGTATTCCCTTTACATTTTCCATCACAAACACAGGCGGTTGGTGTCTGGCTATAATACGCAGATATTCTTTATATAGATAACTTCGGGCGTCATCCTCTAACCTGTAGTCTTTTTTACCACTGTTTCTTGATCGTCCGATCACTGAATATGCCTGACAGGGAGGACCACCTATCAAAATCCATTTATCATGTCCGGCAATTATGCTGGAAATCCTCTGATCCAATTTGCCATCAAAATCTGCGCCACGTCCCAAGGCATCATGCCAAGTTTCATCTTTTGCGGAAAAAGACTGTTTTGGGTGGCGGCAGAAAAGTTCATCCCTTGAAATCTGCCCCCGCAAAAAGGTGTAATAGTCATCAGGCACTTCGTCATATGGAAATTGACGAAAAAAGCTTCTTAACTCCAACGTGCTATGGGCCGAAGCTTCTTTCTCGACAGATACACCGATCTTGAAATACTTCTTTCCTTCAGTGCGGCCAAGCGCCGAGAAACCCTCACCTAAGCCCCCTGGACCGGCGAAAACATCGATAACTGGAATGCTTGTAGTCATGCCAGAACAGCACTTTTAATAAAGGTCCGTCGAACATGCTGCTCTCTTTTAGAATCAGCCATAAGCTTACGAAATGCCTTGTTAATGTAATACATTTGATCCAGCTCAATTGAAGATGATGGGTTCTCAGCTCTTCGCCACATTTCAGAACAGATGGGTTTCAGCACTTCTGGCCATCCACTATCCTCGTCATCAAATCCATCAGGATGTAGGCCGGGATGTTTTTCAAAAATCTGATGATAGCCCCTAACCAGCGTTAAATCCTTTACGTGATCTAGTTGACCAATATTATTTATTACATAATTTAAATATACATTCTGTTTACACATGGCTTTGCTCCTTGGTCTACAGGATAGATAAAAAGTGTATATAAACTTAAATTTCATACCAGAAACCACGCCTAATAGCCACTGGAAACCCTCTTAATTAATGCGGCAATGCATGTTTAAGGAATGTTTTACATAAACGTAACATGATCGCATGACAAGATATGTCATTCTGGTGTACCAATGTGAAATATAAAGAATTCAACTATTGGCAAATCACTGTATTTTGCAAGCTAAAGCCTCTATTGAAGCGGCTTTACAAGACTTGTGGGATTAGTAATGGGGGTAGAGATTACTGATACAACTACAACCATTCACATCATAATTGTCATATATATCTGTACCAGAAGATCATATTCCTCTGAAGATCTTATCAAACTGATACTTGTTCTTTCTCCATTTGAACTGCCTCCTCAGTTGGGCTGAGGAGGTTCTCTGACTAATACGTTGATAAGCATCATCCCGTTCCTCTTGCTTGAATGATGGTTTGATAAGACCTTTTACATTCAAATTATTGCTCGTATCGTAAGCTGTTATTTCTCCGTTAATACAATTTATTGTCTCAGCCTGACTGACATACGTTTGACCAAGATATTTGGCAACCAATGCACCATATGCC
>Ga0194037_1000665_pt1 | contig 26497 bp, 14 predicted proteins | sample JunL306m_MetaG_FD_148653 | JGI IMG/M metagenome (GOLD analysis project Ga0194037, IMG submission 148653) | Anoxic zone freshwater microbial communities from boreal shield lake in IISD Experimental Lakes Area, Ontario, Canada - Jun2016-L304-6m | ecosystem: Environmental > Aquatic > Freshwater >...
TTACCCGTCTGCCTCTCCGTGTTTTCTTGCCAACCGGTGACTCATCAGGTGTTTTTGTCTCTCGTCCCCGCTTTTTAGCGCTTCGAGAGTTTGGCCCACAGAATATCATCTACCACAGCGGGCGGAAATACCGGGTGTGTCAGTTGATTATTCAGGATACCGAATCTTCGCTTCAAGAGGCGAAAATCAGTACCCGGTCAGGTTATTTCCTGCCTGATGGCCAGAAAGACCTTGAAATCTGCCCTTTTTCGGGGCTTAGTCTGGGCGACAATGCCAACAAGATGCATATCCATGACCTGCTGGAAATGTCGGAGTCACGCGCTGAAGAGATTGATCGCATCTCCTGCGAAGAGGAGGAACGTATCTCCAAGGGCTTTGATATCCGAACATTCTTTACCGTTGATGGCGGTCAGATTGATCGGGTACGGAAAGCAATCGTCTCCAGCAGTGAGGGTACCCTGCTGAATATCCGTTATATTCCGGCAGCCCGGCTTGTGCATATCAACTTCAAATGGAAGGCGCAGGAGGCAGAAGGATTTCCCATCGGAATGGTTTCGGGCGACTGGCGCAGCTCTCTACCAGAGCAAGATGCCCAGAGCAGCGAGCAATTTCGGCGAGTGAAATTGATGACCTCAAACCACGCTGATGCCCTGTATATCGAGCCAATTCAACCGCTTGGGTTAACACCGGATGGAGTGATTACGCTGCAACATGCCCTGAAGAGGGCCATCGAGCTTGTCTTTCAGGTGGAGCCAAGTGAGATTGGTGTGGTGACTGTTGGCGATCCGGAAGCACCCAATATCCTGCTCTATGAAGCGGCTGAAGGGAGCCTTGGCATTCTCTCCCAGTTTGTCGAGAACAAGGAGATCAACGCCTTCCATAAGGTGGTAGCAGAAGCCATTGCATTATGCCGTTATGATGACCCCGAGTACAAAGGGCCAGCATCATACAATGACCTGCTGAGTTATTACAATCAGCGAGATCACAAAATCATTAATCGTTATCTGATCAAGGAGGCGCTTGAAAAGTTGATGCTCTGCACCATCGAGATGCAGACCAACAAGAACTTCAAGAGCTACGAGGAGCACTATCAGAGCTTGCTGCGGGGAATTGACCCGAACTCAAGCACTGAACGAAAGTTTCTTGATTACCTTTACAACAACGGTCTTCGCCTTCCCGATGCTGCCCAAAAACGCGTTGACGGGCTTTATGCTCAGCCTGATTTTTATTATGAACCCCGTTTTTGGGTATTTTGCGACGGAACACCTCACGACAATGCTGTTGTGCAGGATAAGGATGAGGCCATTCGTCAGGCCATCATGGCCAGAGGCGACGAAGTTTGGGTCTACTATTACAGGGATAAGCTGCCCGAAAAGGTGGCCGAGCGTCCCGACATTTTTATGAAAGTAAAATGAGCATAACGTATCAACCAGGAAAACTGGTCTCCCTTCGAGGGCGAAATTGGATTGTGATGCCCTCCGATGACCCTGATCTTCTGGTAGTCAAGCCTCTTGGCGGCTCTGACGATGAGATTGCAGGTATTTATCTCCCCCTCGCCATTCCCCGTGATGAACCACAGGATGCGAAATTTGAAGAGCCAACCGGCAGTGACCTCGGCGATATCAGCACCGCCCGACTGCTTTATGATGCCGCCCGGCTGGCATTCCGTAATGGCGCGGGCCCCTTTCGTGCGCTGGCAAAGCTCTCTTTTCGTCCGCGCTCCTACCAGATGGTTCCTCTGGTTATGGCGCTTCGGCAGGAGTCCATTCGCCTGTTGATTGCTGATGATGTTGGCGTTGGAAAAACCATTGAAGCGCTCCTCATTGCCAAGGAGATGCTGGGACGTCGCAAAATTCAGCGTTTTGCCGTTGTCTGCCTTCCCCATCTCTGCGAACAGTGGCAGCAGGAGATTCGCGACAAACTCGATATTGAGGCCGTTATCATCCGCTCAAATACGCAGGCCCGCCTTGACCGGCAGATTCAGGGCGATACCAGTGTGTACGACTACTACCCCTACCAGGTGATCAGTATTGACTTTATAAAATCCGACAATCGCCGGGATGTTTTTGTACAGCAGTGCCCCGAACTGGTTATTGTTGACGAAGCTCACACCTGCGCCCGTCCCGCCGGAGCATCGAAAAGCCAGCAGCAACGATACCATCTGGTGAGTCGTCTTGCAGGCAAGCCAGAGCAGCAGCTCATTCTTTTGACCGCCACGCCACATTCCGGCAAGCCGGAAGAGTTTCACTCCCTGCTCGGGTTACTCAAAGCTGAGTTTGAAGGGCTTGATTTACCCGCAGCTTCACAGCCACAGCGCAAGGAGCTGGCCCGTCATTTTGTGCAGCGCAAACGGGGTGATGTTGAAAAGTGGATGGGCGAAGAGACCCCGTTTCCCAGGCGGGAATCTATCGAGTGGGCTTATGATCTCTCCGGGCATTATGCCCTGTTTTTTGATCAGATACTCGAATTCGCAAAAAAATTACTTGCACCCGATGCATCAAAAAAGGGCCCCCGACGGGTGCAGTACTGGACGGCGCTCGCCCTGTTGCGTGGAGTGATGTCGAGCCCGGCAGCCGGTATTGAAATGCTCAACACCCGGCTCTCCAACCTTGCCCATGTTGCCCTTGACGAGAGTTTGGTGGACAACAGTGAAAACCCTGTGCAGGATAGCGAGTTTGGTTATGAGGGCGACAACACCCCGACCTCACTGCTTGAGCAAACCGACTGGTCAAGCTACCAACGGCAGCAACTGCGAGGATTTGCTGATCAACTGGCGGCTCTGTCGGACTTGAAGCACGACCAGAAATGCGGGACAGCGGAAGCCATTCTTAATGATTGGCTCTCTGAAGATTTTAATCCCGTAGTTTTTTGTCGATACATTGCAACGGCAAAATATGTTGGCGACCTGCTTGCCCCTTCTCTCCAAAAAAAATATCCCAAGCTCGATATTCAGGTCATCACCAGCGAACTGCCTGACGAACTCCGCAAGCAGAAGATCGACGAGATGGGCAAGGCAAAGCAACGGCTCCTGATTGCGACCGACTGCCTCAGCGAAGGTATCAACCTTCAGCAGCAGTTTACGGCGGTGCTGCACTACGACCTCCCCTGGAATCCCAACCGTCTCGAACAGCGCGAGGGGCGGGTAGACCGTTTTGGCCAGCCCGCACCGGAAGTCAAAACCTGTCTACTCTACGGCGCTGATAATCCTATTGACGGTATTGTGCTTGATGTTTTATTGCGCAAGGTTCGCGAAATCAAACGCTCAACCGGAATCAACGTCCCTTTCCCGGAAGATTCGCAGAGCATTATTGATACCATCACCCAGGCGCTTTTGCTCAATCCCGACCGCAAAATTACCCACTGGCGTGAAGGAAAGCAGCAGTTGGCCTTTGACTTCAGCGAGTTTGATGAGGCTCTCTCTGCCAAGGCCACCATCTCCCGCAAAATAGAGGAGGCCGCCGAGCGCGAAAAAGCGACCCGTACCATCTTTGCCCAGAACTCAATCAAAGCCTCCGAAATTGAGGCTGACCTCCGGGAGGTGGATGAGGCAATTGGCGATCCCTGTGCCGTTGAACAGTTCGTGACCAGCACCCTCAACAACCTCTTTGGCGTGCAGATTATTGCTCAACAGAAAAAGGGGTGCTATCGCCTCATTACCGCCAACCTCCCTGACCAGTTGCGCGGCATCCTGCCCGTTGGCGATATCGTCCAAATCAGCTTTCTCTCCCCAACGCCTGAAGGCTATCACTACCTTGGGCGCAACAACCGCTTTGTGGAACAGCTCTGCCAGCTCCTCATGGCCAACACCGTCAACCGTTCCGGCAAGCGGGCCGCCCGTTCCGCCGTCATTCGCACCCGGCAGGTGGCTATCAAAACAACCATTCTTCTTTTCAGGTGTCGAAATGTCATCGAAGACCGAAAAGGGAGCCAGCAGATTGTGGCTGAAGAGATGATTCTCTGGGGATGGAAAGGAACTCCGCAGGAGAAGGAGTATCTCGATCAGGCAGAGGCAAAAGCGCTTCTCGCCTCTGTTCGAGCCAGCTCTGATATCTCCCTTCCTGCCAGAACAGGTTTTTTGGAGAATGAATTGAAACTGCTCAAATCGTTTGAACCTGAATTTGACCGCGTAGCTGAACAACAATCAAAAAAACTGGTCGAAGCCCATGAACGCTTCAGTTCGTTGATGGACGGCAAGCGTTTCCAGGTGGTGCACCCGGTATTGCCGATGGATCTGCTCGGCGTTTATATTCTTTTGCCAGAAGGCGAAGCTGCGGGAGGTGCTGCATGATCTACCCATCCATCCGCATCGAGGGGGCCATACTCTCACCCGATATTCTTGAAAAGCTTGAGGATATACCAGGTCAGCGCCCGGTCGATTTTGGTCTGGAGCCATCGATTAAAGTCAAGGAGGAAATTGCAAGAGCGTGGGCCGATGCCCAGGACTACTGGCGCCTCTTCAATCGCAAGCTTGAGACGCTGAAAAAGGAGTCACCAGCCACCACCGAAACCCGAAACCTCTGGGTGGTGCCGCTTCTTGGACTGCTTGGTTATCAATTGGAGTTTGAGGCAAAGAGCATCGAACTGAATGCAAAGCTCTACCCCATCTCCCACCGCATCGCCAACCGAGGTGGAGCCGCCCTCCACATTATCGGCAGCAATGAGCCCGCCGGTCTCGACCGAAAGCCCGAAAAAGTCGCCTTGCGGATGTCGGCCCACGCCATGTTGCAGGAGTACCTGAACCTCACCGAGCAGCTCTACGGCATCGTCACCAATGGCCGGGTGTTGCGGCTCCTGCGCGACAGCTCCCGTCTGGTGAAGCTCACCTATCTGGAGTTTGACCTCGACCGGATCTTTACCGATGGCCTCTTTGCCGACTTTGCCGTGCTCTACCGGCTGCTGCATGTGACTCGCTTGCCTGCCTCTTGCGATGCCTCTGAAGAGAGCTTCATTGAAAAATACCATCAGGATTCACTCGATTCCGGTGCACGTATTCGTGAAGGGTTGAGCAGTGCCGTCGAAAAAACTATACTCTCCTTTGCCAACGGATTTCTCTCAAATTCAGAAAATGCCGCACTGCTGGCAGCCATTACCTCCGGCCAGATAAAACCAGCAGAGTATTATCATTATCTCCTGCGTTTGATCTACCGGATTCTTTTTTTGATGGTCATCGAAGAGCGAAATTTGGTCTATCCCCAGTCACCCGTTGCGCCCAAGCGGGATATCTACGACACCTATTACAGCCTCATGCGCTTGCGCCGGTTATCGGAAAAGCGATATCTGGCAGACCGCCGTTATAACGATCACTGGCTGGCGCTCATGGCGACCTTTCATCTCTTTGAAGATGGCGGCCCCGAAGGCAATCTTGGTATTGCTCCACTTGCCGGCGACCTCTTCAGAGCTGATGCCATTGGGCCATTGAACCAATGTTCCCTTGATAATGAGACGCTCCTGCACTGCCTTCGTTCATTGAGCCTCTATGAAAGCCAGAAAACCGGGCAGCTCATCAGGGTCAACTATGCTGCGCTCAATGTGGAGGAGTTCGGTTCAGTCTACGAGGGACTTCTTGAGTACGAACCCGTTTTTGTGCATAACGGTAACAATGTCGAATTTGCCTTTGCCGCCGGGGATGAACGAAGCAGAACAGGCTCTCATTACACGCCTGACGATCTGGTTCAACCCCTGATCAAACACTCGCTTGATTATCTCATTGCCGACAAGCTGAAAACCACCAATCCTGAAGAGGCGCTTCTTTCATTGAGAGTGGCTGATATCTCCTGCGGTTCAGGCCATATTTTATTGGCTGCGGCCCGTCGAATAGCCACTGAGCTTGCCATTGTTCGTACCGGTGAGGAACAACCCTCCCCAAGCGCATTCCGGTCGGCTATCCGCGATGTCATTCGCAACTGCATCTACGGCGTTGATCTCAACCCTCTGGCCGTTGAACTCTGCAAGGTAGCGCTCTGGCTTGAGGCCCATATTCCCGGACAGCCACTAAACTTCCTTGACCACCACATCAAATGCGGCAACGCCATTGTCGGGTTTGCACATCGTGAAGAGATGCAAAAGGGCGTGCCTGACGAAGCCTTTGTTACCATGCCGGGCGACGACAAGGAGGTTGTTGCCGAACTTCGCAAAAGAAACAAAGCAGAACGCATTCGTCAGGGAAAACAGGTCAGCTTTGCCTTCACTCCTGAAATCGACCAGAGTTTTTCCCTGTCGCTGAAACAATGGCATGAAATTGCCTCGTTGCCTGAACGCACTCCATCAGAGATTGAAGAGAAAAAGCGCCGCTATCAGGAATTTGCAACGGGCAAAGATTCCAGTTTACTGCGCCAGATCGCCTCGATCCCGATTGCCCAGTTCTACATTGAAAAAACCTATGGGAATCGATCTTCGATTATCACCGACAACGAGTATAGCCAATACCTTTCCGGTCAGCAATCGCCCAGTGAGCAGGCCACCGCTATGGTGCAGGCTATAGCAGAGAGGAAGAACTTTTTTCACTGGTTTCTGGAGTTCCCTGAAATCATTGAAAATGGTGGGTTTGATTGTATTCTGGGGAATCCGCCTTTTCTTGGTAATCGAAAGTTGAGCGGTACCTATGGCAATGCTTACCTTGAATGCCTCAAATATCTATATAACCCGATTGGTGCCGTGGATCTCGTCACCTACTTCTTCCGTCGCATATTTACGCTCCTCAAGGAAAAGGGGTTTCAGTCGCTGATCTCTACCAATACCATTGCACAGGGAGATGCGCGTGAAGGTGGTCTTGATGTTATTGTCAAACAGGGAGGCACTATCAACCACGCTGTCCGCAGCATGAAATGGCCCGGAATTGCTGCCGTGGAAGTTGCGCTTGTGACCATCACGAAACAGCCATGGACAGGGAAGTTCATTCTTTCCGGAAAAGAGGTTGAAACCATTACCCCTTACCTTGATGACGCATCCACGTTGGGCAATCCCTGGCCACTCAAAGAGAATGAAGGCAAGAGCTTTCAGGGAAGCATCATTCTCGGAAAAGGCTTTGTGTTGGAACCGCAGGAGGCAGAAGCTCTGATCAAGAAAGACCCTAAAAACAAGGATGTCCTTTTTCCCTATCTCAATGGAGATGATCTCAACAGCAATCCCGATCAAGCCCCAAGCCGCTGGGTTATCAATTTCTTTGACTGGCCTGAAGAGAAATGCAGAGAAGAATATCCGGATTGCTTAGCCATTCTTGAACGATTGGTACAACCGGAGCGACAGCGATGGAAAAAAGACGATGCCGGTAATGATATTGTTGGTGAATACGCTTTACGCAAACCATTGCCTCAAAAATGGTGGATCTATGCGGATAAAAGGCCCGCGCTTTATCGAGCCATTGCCAAGATGGACGTTACTGTGTCAAGAAGTTTGACAAGTAAACACCACTCTTTAGAACTTATATTTACAAAGCAAGTGGTTGACCAAACTTGTATAGTTATGTCTCATGAAGATTATGTACACTTTTCAATCTTTCAGTCCGAAATACATTCTCAATGGGTTATCAAGGGAAGTGCAAATCTTGGTGGAACAGGCCGTTACAATCTGAGTTTGGGATATGAAACATTCCCATTTCCCCAAAACCTCGCCCAATTGCAGGAAGAGCAACTCAATCGATTCGGAGAGAGCTACCATGAACACCGCAGGCAACTGATGCTTTCCATACAGCTCGGCCTCACCAAAACCTACAACCTCTTCCACGCCCAACCACTGCGCCCGATAACACCAGAAGAAGAACAAGTTGACGACAAAGCCCTTCAAAAACTCCTCGGAAAAGATGCCGCCCACCTGCGCAAGCATCTGGCAAAAACACCATGCACCATAACCTTCAACGAAGCAGTTTCAGCCATCCAGAAACTCCGCAACCTCCACCACCAAATGGACAACGCAGTCCTCGAAGCCTATGGATGGTCAGACATTAATCTCCTACACGACTTCTACGAAGTAGAATACCTCCCCGAAAACGACCGTGTCCGCTACACCATCCACCCCGACGCCCGCCGCGAAATCCTCAAACGGTTGCTTGAACTGAATCATGCGATTCATGCGCGGGAAGTAGCTGATGGGTTGTGGGAGAAGAAAGGAATGGAGAAAAAGAAGGGAGATAATAGAAACGGTCAAGGGACTCTTGATCTATAATAATTGTGTTGCATGATTAGTTTTAATAATAAAGGATGCTGTTATGGATAAAAAAGAAACAAAAGAGCTATTGGTTGCTAAAATTAAAGCATTAAAAAAGCTTTGTATTAGATATCATAATGAGGTTGATAGTCATTTTAAAGAAAGGAGTAGAGATAATTTCCAGAGAGACTATGCACGGTTGATATATTCATCTTCTTTTAGGAGATTACAAGGAAAGATGCAGATGCTTGGCGTTAATTCATCAAGATATTATAGAAATAGATTAACTCATAGTCTTGAGGTTGCACAGATTGCGAGAAGTATTTGTACGACTTTGTCAAGAAAATATTATGGCTATCATTTTTGGAGTTTTTCTGATTTGTATCTAATCGAGACTATAGGTTTGGCTCATGATTTCGGCAATCCACCTTTTGGCCATGCTGGCGAAGTTGTTTTAAATGATTTGGCAGATGATTTTGGGGGGTTTGAGGGTAATGCGCAAACCTATAGAATACTTAGAAGGCTTGAACGAAAGTTTATTGATCATGATGGGTTGAATTTGACAAAAAGAACAATGCTTGGTGTTGTGAAATACCATCAGCAAAGAATCGTTGGCGATAAGAAGAATAAAAAATTTTTATACGATGAGGATTATGAAGAGGTTCAAGGTATAAAAACTGAATTTTTTATTAGTGATAATCAGACGTTGGATTGTCAAGTTATGGATTTAGCAGATGAAATTGCATATGGTGCACATGATTTGGAGGATGCTCTTCATCAAAGATTTATAAATCCATATGATTTGGTCTTTATGTTTAAAAAAGAAGAAAGACTAAAAAATAAATTGCATGAATTTAGTAATGAGGAAATTGCTTTGGCAGTTAATACATTTGATGATTTAGTTTCTAAGACTCTTATATACGCATATAAATGCAATAAAGGGGATTCTGATGATATATTTGAAACAATATTTAGAAGAGAATTGTCATCTCGTTTAGTAAACCTTTTAGTAAATGATATTGATTATGATGCTGAAATAAATGCATTGCGGTTTATGAAATATGGCGCTCTTAGCAAAGGGTTAAAAGTTTTGCTTTTTAATGCGATTAAGAATGATTCTGAGGGTATATTAATTTATGAAAGAGTTGGGGCTAATGTATTGAAAAAACTGTATGCGGCATATATTGATGATTCATTTAATAAAAATAATGCGTTGTTGAGTTCCGTTTATAGAGAGTATGATGACGAAAATCAAAGAAAACGAAAAGTTGTTGATTATTTGTCTGGTATGATGGATTCATATGCGATAGAAGTGTACGAAACAATTTTTGGTAAGAATCCATTTGACGGCGTTTATGAAAAACAAGAGTGAGTGTTTATGGAATGTACAGGGAATGGTTCTGAGACATCCTCAAATCACCGACTCAATCGGTGGCGAGTGGAGCGTGGATGTTTCTTACATGAACGGCCCAATAATTCGGTACGGGCGTACGCTTTTTGTTAATACGTTATTCTCTCTGAAATAAATACTCTCTTGGATCAAAAAATTAGGAAAATGAAATGACCGACAATCCATATCTCGGACGACAGGCCCTTTCCGAGGAGGAAGGTGCGCGTTCCTTGCTTGATCAGTTGCTTACGGATTCATACCTCTATACCACGGGGAAAGATTATCAGGAGCTGCTCGATTTTGTGACCAAGTTGCCCAACTTTGCGCCCTTCAACGCCATGCTGTTGCAAATCCAGAAACCCGGCCTTCGTTTTGCTGCATCAGCTTATGATTGGAACCGGATTTTTCGCCGCACCATAAAAGCAAAAGCACGCCCGCTGCTCATTCTCTGGCCATTCGGGCCAGTAGCTCTTGTGTATGATGAGATGGATACCGAAGGGGATGAACTGCCGGAAGATGTCGCTGCTTTTTATGCGACGGGAGTCATTGATGAAGCCAAAATGTGTTCATTCAGATCGAAAATGACCAATAAAAATATTGGATGGGAATTGTTCGATGGAGGCGACAATCGTGCCGGTGCCATTACTGTAACCCATCGGCCGACTGGGGAGAAAGACAAAAGCCACTATCGAATCGACCTCAATAAAAATCATTCAGTCGCAGTCCAATTCGCTACCCTTGCGCATGAACTGGGACACCTCTACCTCGGTCATTTAGGCCCCGATAAAAACCTTTCTCTTCCTGTGCGTTGTTGTTCATTGAACTACAAACAACAAGAAATCGAGGCTGAATCAGTCTCATATCTTGTCTGCAAGCGCAACGGAGTTACACCAAAGTCTGAATCCTATCTTGCTCAATTCGTAATTGAGAATACGACAATCAGTGATATAGATTTGTATCCCGTGATGCGTGCTGCTGGCCAGGTTGAAACTTTACTTGGCCTTACTTCTCACACAAAGTATGGGAATACCAAGAAATAGTGCATCAATAAATTGAATCTCAAACCATCAATGTGAAATAAGCATGAAAATCATTGAACGAATAAAGCTTCTGAATTTTCGAAGATTTCCATCCTTTGATACTAAGCTTGATAGTTCTCTCAACATTTTTGTAGGTGATAATGAGTCAGGAAAAAGTACTGTTTTAATGGCATTGGATTTGGTGCTATCAGGTAGTAGAGCTAAGATTGATTCTATTGGTCTTGAAAGCCTATTCAACACTGATTGTATTGATAGATATATGGCATCTTCCAGAAAGATTCAAGATCTTCCTGTTCTATATGTTGAGGTATATTTAAATGAACAAAATACGCCAGCACTGAACGGAAAAAATAATTCAGAAAAAATTACATGTGATGGCATAGCTTTTCTTTGTGAACCGATTGAGGAACTTGGAAAAGATATCAAAGAAGTACTTTTACAGGATGGATCAAATTTCCCGTTTGAATACTATGAAACTCGATTTCACACGTTTTCTGGGCAACAATACAATGGATATAATCGACCTATTAGACACTTATTTATTGACAGTTCACAAATCAACAACGAGTATGCAACAAGAGAGTATATAAAAGATTTGTATAGCTCAAATGTTGGAAGTATCGAGAAGAATAAATATCAGAATGAGTACAGAAAATATAAAAATAAATTTAAAGATAAAGTCTTCTTCGATCTCAATTCCAAGCTGGAAAAGTATGAATTTACAATCAAGACAACAGGTAAGGCAAATCTTGAAGCTGATATAACTATTGCTGAAAATGGTATTGTAATTGAAAATAAGGGTAAGGGGCGTCAGTGCTTCATAAAAACAGAATTTGCATTAAAAAAGCCAGATCGAAGTAAAGATATAGATATCCTATTGTTGGAAGAGCCGGAGAATCATCTCAGTCATATCAATATGAAGAAGTTGATTTTACTAATTCGTGAGTCTTTAAAAAAACAACTATTTATAGCTACCCACAATAACTTGATTACAGCGAGACTCGATCTGCGCCGATGTGTTCTTATGAATAGTAGTAGCCCTAAAATCACACTCCTGAACTCATTATCAGAAGACACTGCTGATTTTTTTATGAAATCACCTGATAATAACATACTTGAGTTTATATTAGCAAAAAGGGTTGTTCTTGTTGAGGGAGATGCTGAGTATATCTTGACTGAGGCATTTTTTAAACATGTAACAGGAAAGCTGCCAGAAGAATTCGATACGCACATAATCTCTGTAGGTGGAACCAGTTTCAAAAGATATCTTGAATTAGCCAAACTTCTGAATATTCGGACTGCGGTAATTCGAGATAATGACGAGGATTATAGTGTAAATTGTGTCGAAAGGTACGCTGACTATGTAGGAGATAATATACAAGTTTTCTCAGATACAGATAATGCTCGCTCAACTTTTGAAATATGTTTGTATTTGGATAATTCTGAAACCTGCGAAGCTTTTTTTAAGGCAAGCAGGAAGTCTCTTAGCGTTCAGGAATATATGCTCAAAAATAAAGCAGAGGCGGCATTCCACTTATTAAAAATGACATCTGGAGAGTTGCTTCCATCTCAATACATATTAAATGCAATTCAATGGATAAGAGAGTAATATTTGCTGTGGCTGGCTCGGGGAAAACATCGTTTATTGTAAGCGCACTCTCATCTGTGCGTCGTACATTGATTTTGACTTATACAGATAATAATGTCAAGAACCTCAAGCAAAAGATTTATAATAAATTCGGGTATATGCCCGAAAATATAGTACTTCTATCTTATTTTACATTTCTTTATTCTTTTTGCTTTAAGCCGTTTTTATGGAGTGACTATCGCTGTAGCGGAATTAACTGGGAATTTCCGCCAGAATGGACCTCTAAAATGAAGAGAACTGATAGAAGGTTTTACATTGATGGAACTAAAAAACTCTATCACAACCGGATTGCTAAACTACTTGAAACTGAAGGCGTGTTACCGTTCATAATCAAAAGACTTGAAAAATACTATGACTGTGTCTTTATTGATGAAATTCAAGACTTTGGTGGTCATGACTTCAACTTTCTTAAAACTCTTGCTGCTGCAAAAGTTGATAGCCTTTTCGTTGGTGACTTTTATCAACATACTTTCGACACAAGTCGCGATGGCAATATAAATACAAATCTTCATGAAAGCTATGAAAAATATAAAGATAGGTTTTGTGATATGGGTTTGACAGTTGACGAGAATACTCTTGTCAGCAGTTATAGGTGTAGCCCTACTTTATGTGACTTTGTGTCAGATAGCCTTGAAATTCGGATGCGGTCACATAGAACAGATAGTACCATCATTGATCTTATTGACAAAAAAATAGATGCTGAAAGAATTTTGATTTGCGAAAAAACGGTTAAGCTATTTTATCAAAAACACTCTGCTTATCATTGTTATTCAAGAAACTGGGGTGAATCAAAAGGCGACGATCATTACGATGATGTTTGTGTAGTTCTTAACGAGACCACATTAAAGAAATATCATAAAAACAAACTTCAAGAGTTGCCATCACAAACAAGGAATAAACTCTACGTTGCATGTACCAGAACTCGAAACAATCTTTATTTTCTCCCGTTTCATTTGTTGAAATAAGTAGCAAGATTCTTGGCAATATTGCTACTTATGGTAGTGAAGATATTGTGTAAAAAATAAAATGTGCTGGAAATGGCAAATAAAAAACCCGTAATAGCAATCTGTTATGATTTTGATGGGACGCTATCCCCAGGAAACATGCAGGAATATGGTTTCTTTTCAGGCCTTGGTTAGACGGCAGCAAAAAAGTTTTGGGATGATTCAGAGCGAAAAGCAAAAGAAAATCATGCTGATCCCATATTGGCATATATGAATCACATGATCGAAGAAGCAAAAGTTGGAAATATCGGAACAACAAGAGAGTCATTTAAGACTTATGGGAAAACTGTTGAATTTTTTCCCGGTGTTGAAGAGTGCTTTAATCGGATCAGTGACTATTCAAAAAAACATAATATAAAGATTGAACATTACATTGTTTCATCAGGTCTTAAAGAGATGATTGAAGGTTCTCGTATCGGGAAAAAGTTTAAAAAAATATATGCCTGTTCATTTATTTATGATAATAACGATGCTGCGAAATGGCCTGCAGTTGCAGTAAATTATACCACTAAAACACAGTTTCTTTTTCGAATAAATAAGGGAATAGAGGATGATAACGACAATAAACGCGTTAATGAATTTATTCCAGAAAATGAAAGAGAAGTACCATTTGCTCGTATAATTTATATTGGCGATGGTCTTACAGATATTCCATGTATGAAATTAGTCAAAGAAAAAGGTGGAAATTCTATAGCTGTATATGACCCAAACAATAAAAATAAAAAGAAGAAGGATACGGAAATACTCCTTTCAGATGGTAGAGTAAATTTTATTGCTGAGGCTGATTATAGCAATAATTCACATCTTGATCAAATTGTGACGGCTGTAATTGATAATATTGCATCAAAATTGAAATTGACATTGCTGGCAAAAAAACCATTCAAAATTAACAAGCTGGTGGATGATGTTGATCACAAGGATTTTGACGCGAAAAAAGGCGCCTGTACTGATTGAGTAGAGGTGATTCTGCGGGAGTATATCAAAAATTCACAAATCTATTCAAAACGTCAATAGTCATGCAGAAATATCAAGTCAACCAGTACACCATCGAAAACATTGTCAACTGGGTGAAATCTGGTGAAATTGCCATTTCAGAAATCCAGCGTCCATTTGTCTGGGACAGCACGAAAGTTCGCGATTTGATTGACAGTCTCTATCAGGGTTATCCGGTGGGGCACATCATTTCGTGGAGGAATCCGAATGTTCGGCTTAAAGATGGGACACTCTCAATGGGCAAGAATGTTTTGATTGATGGCCAACACAGTAAAGAAAAGTAATAATTTTGGTAACAGCGATGGCCTTATATTTTAAAACCATTTGATCAAAATATATTCACCATGACTACTGCAAATCCGATCAAATCATCGCTCAATAATCTCCGGGATGCTTTGCTGGAACTAAACCCAACGGGGGCTGCAGGATTTGAGGGATTGCTTGCTGTTGTGCTTGGGAAAATTACTGGACATGTATTCAGATTGGCACGTTCGGGTTCACAGTACGGAAAAGACGGTGAGGCAGTTTCCTCCATAAGCCATATTTCTTTTGAAGGAAAGCTTTACACGGTTGATCTTTCTAAAAATGAAGTACTGGGGAAGGCTACAGAAATCATTGGTAGCTTACAGGTTCCTGACGTCTGGATTCTTGGCGCAACGGTTGGTGTCAAGACACAGATCTTGGAGCCGTTACAAAATACGTTTGAAAAGGTCGGGATCTCATTGGTCGTTCTCGACTGGCCAGATACAGCAAAAATACCACCGCTCGCCTGCGCATGTGCGTTCGCCTGCGAGGAGACTTCCAATTTTCTCTTTCAGCACCTTCAGAATAATCACAATGCAGGATATGTCAAGGAGGCACTACAGTTCATACGAGAACATGAAGATTTTGACACTATAGCAGCACGCCTACAACGTGAACTTCATGAGCCAACTCTTGGGGATTCAATTGCTTTAGAGAAAAACCGTCTATGGCTCAGCGATGCATTCTCCGACCGAAAGCGAGCAAGACAGGTTTTTGGCCAGGTGCTTGCCCCTTTGGCTCCAATGCAAATGCCTGTACTTGATCGCCCGCAATTGCAGGAGGATCTGAAAAAGTTTGTTTCTGGTCCGCCACATTCGCATTTAGTGGCACTGATTGGTGACGAAGGTTGCGGAAAATCATGGCTGTTTGCTCAGACTTGGGTTCAGTGTAGAGGTCCCGAACAACCGTTATGTATCATAATTCCTGCTTCTGAGTTAAAGGGAGTTACTGCCTGCGGGCAGATTGAACCCTATTTTATTGAGCGGATAATTGAACAAACAGGTGGCAGTGTTTCTGATTTCAAAAAGACAAGATGGCAACGGCACTTTGATCGGTGGAAGATAGGCAACGCACCCATATCGCCGCGACTTGTGGTTTTTGTTGACGGTCTGAACCAGAATCCTGAATTTGAATGGGGGCGATGGCTGGATGGAGCCAGCGGTGTTCTTGAAATGTTAGGCGGCATTCTCGTTATATCGGTACGTCAAAGTTATTTTCGTGATCGCATCAAGAACGCTATTTATTCAAATATTGAGATTGTCCAAATTCCCGAATGGACATCGAATGAATTGAGCCGATTACTTTCAATCCGAGGAATTGACCATAAGAACGTCGCGCCCGTGGTCGCTCAAACTTTACAAAATCCACGGATTCTCTCAATAGCCTTTGAACTGCTTGATAATACTCAGATTGAGAATTTTTCCGAACTCAGTGTTGAGCGTTTGCTTTTCGAACACATTCGGATGAGTGAAAAAGAGAACAGTGGGATTGAAAATCCGACTCAGTTCATGAAAAGACTTTCCTTGCATGCGGAAGAAATCATAACCCGTATCAAAGAGCAGAAGCAGGAAGATCAATTGGTGTTTGAAATTGGCACATCGCTCAACCCCAATACGTATAACCTGTCGGATGACCTTCTTGCGGTAATTCAAGGCCGTTTTTTTCATCCACTGCCCGATGACTCGACATTTTATTCACTTACTGATGATGGCTTAGTTGTTGCGCTTGGAATTTCAATAATAGCAGCGCTTAAGAAAGCAAAACGCAATGACCATGATCTTCATGAAAAGTTGGATGAGCTCTTGGAGCCAATAGCCGCGCTGGATAAAACCTCTCAGTCAGTGTTCTCTGCCCTGCTTGTAGCAAGTGTCGATGAAAAATGTACGATCAACATCCAACAGGTATTGTTTGAGACATTCCTTCGTCTTCAAAATATTGATACAGGGTATTATTCTGCTTTTTCATCGGTGGTGCGAACTGCAACGGAAGCTGCGATGCAGGCACTATTCCGGCTCTCAATTTCAACGCGGCATACTGCAAACAAGGATTGGTTGGTTGCAGCGCTTCGCGACCAACGAAAACGCCCTCAATGCTGGAAGCATATATCAGGGCAGGTTGATCAGTGGCTCCGCATTTACTCACTTGCACCCGAGTTGTCCGTTTTTGGTTTGCATAACGGTGAAGGGTTAGCAAATGTTCAAGAAGAAACTGAAAAAAAGCGTCAACGTCTTGAGGAAAAGTTAGAATCAATGACATGCGCAGAAAAAGCTTTTCTGGAAAGTAAAATGCGTCGTGACGACAAGATTGACCCTTCGTCAATAACGAGTGAGGCATTCATGCTTCTGGCAGGTATGCCATTGTCAGAATTCAGCGAAGCTTTTGTTGCTTGGAGCTTTTCACAAGCTCTGAACTCCAGTCATCATGTGCCATATGAGGAGTTTCAGTTTCTTGTCCGATTTAACCAGATGGATTGGTTGAAAACCAGGGAAAGCCTTATGGAGGAGTCTTATGTTTTTCAGGGAGAGAACGCCTCACCAATGGCTATGTGGGCATTGGTCTACATTTTGCGAGCAACCAGTACTATCGAAGATGCAGCGCGTGAAACTGCGCTCTATGAAGAGCTGACGGCTAACAGGGCGAAATATCCTGGTTGGCGTCTGGTTGAGAAATACTGCCCCAATGACCCCTGCGATCCGTCGTCGTCAAGACCGGAAGAAATTGAAATAACGGCGGAGCGCTATGGCGAAGTTGATGTATTCGAGTCCTCAAAAAATCGAATGATGGTTGAGCAGGATCATTTTCTCAGAGATGCCCTTCCCGGTATCGCTCGTTTTGCAGGCGAAGTGGCAACCAAGATACATCGTGCTCTTGCAAGCAACATTGCAGGGAGGGATGGAGAAGCGCTCAAACTGGGGCTGTTTTATCTTGAAGCCAATACAGCAATGCTTGCTCAGGAAACCGTTACAATGCTTCTACAGAAAGCAAAGGTTTTAAGCATGTCGTACGATCATGCCTCGGCTGAGTCACGCGATCATTGGATTGCGGCTCAATATTGTCTTCTGATTGCATTTTCGCACTTGAATGGTTGTGAACAAATTGAAACATTAATGTCGCTGCCATCAAATGGACAAACATTATCAAATCTTAGCGAAGTTCTTAAACCTGCAGATCCTGATGTTCTTGATCGAGTGCTATCTGAAGCATTGCAGAGTGGCGATGAAGGTAAGCTGAGGGATGTTTTAATGTTTGCGAGTTATTCGGGCACAACTATTTCACCGCATTGCAATGAATTAATAATAAGGTTATGTACCAGCACATCTTCAATGGTACGAGCGTTGGCATTTAGTATCAGTTCTAATTTGAAAGACCACTCTTTGCTAAAGACGATAGCACAGGGTGGGTGGAGTGCGGATACACTTGATCCTCAAGAACAATATTTTGAGGTGTGGTACGGGTCTAAAGCTTTGATAGTGGCTGGTGCCGAAGGGATAATAGTACCAGAAGAGGTCATAGCGCGAATTTCACCAAAATTGTTCGGAATTGCAGCGGCGACGCTTGGAAAGCCAGTGTATGCAAACATAGTTGAGCGCCTTCATATATCTATTGAGCGATCGTTGGCGATTGAACTTGAGCAACAGCCTCCCGCCATTGAACAAAACATTAAAAAGGCAAAATATGAAAAGCCTCCGCTGTTTTCGCTGGTTGATAAGGATAAGACATTCCCGATTGAGGACTTTTTCAAGCAGCTCTCTGAAACACCAGATGAGTTTGACGCAAGACAGAAGAGGGGATGGGAAGCATTTGAAAAATTTGAACAATCTCTGACTTGCGAAAAGGCCAGACTGATTGTTGATGATGTTGGAATAGAGGCAATAGAGGCGATGTTGGCCACCAAACCTGAGCGTGCGGAGCAATGGGCCAATGAGTTTCTTGCGTTGCCAGATTACAAGCTCATGTATGTCCATAATATACTCCTGATGCTTGCTCAGGCTCTGTCTGGCGGTAATCCAGTGCTTTCGAGAAAATTGTTTGAACGTATTGAGGGACGCAGGGCCTTCGTGACATTAACATATTGGCGAGGAGAAGTTCCTTTGGAAATTCTAAGCATTTGGAAAAGCGCTGATAACAGCGAAATGAATACACTTCGTACTCTAAGGCTTGATCGAGCTGCTACTGATCATGAGATTGCCCTTGAAGTATTGGCGGCTTTGATCAGTGGAAAAGGAGCATTCATTGACCAGTATACGAAGAACCTTCTCCAGCGCATCGAGCCTTCAGCAGCAGCACGTGCTTTGATGGTCTATGGCTTTGGCAATACGTCGTCTCCTGGTTACGAAATGTTAGACCAGTACGCAGACGCAAAGGGGTTTATTGGAACCGCAGTAAAGACTGCCCGATTCACTTATGACAGGGATCAGTGGTCACGCCACTGGTTTGCAGAGATGTGCCAAACGCAATCTCCTGATGATTTCTGGCGCTATAGCGTTTTATTTCTCAAGATTGTAGATGCCCGATTTGAGTTGTGGGAGAGTGATTTTAAGCGTCACGGATCACCTATCATCAACTTTTGGCCCAGTCTCGAAAGCAAGCTGAAAGACCGTATCAAAAATTGGGCTCAAAAACGGGAAAAGACGCTATTTGGTATGACTGCACCGAGTAATATTTTTGTTTTACCTGATTAATTATGAAGAATTTGTCTGTAATCAGTAGTTAAGATGTAATTAATTTATAATCTGAGCCCGCTCGTAAGGATAAACGTTTTTGTAGTTCCTGTTGAAGTAGGAGCCTACTGAAGGGGCGGTTTTCAAATTCTCAAACTCGTGCTCCTGAACGCCTTTGTAGGCGTATGCTGAACCGTCAAGAAATTGAATATACACGGTTAGATTTTCGGCATCGTAACCGACGGCAGTGATGTTCGTTGATGCCACTGGTTGCATGGTTTCAGGGATTGGCATTGTCGCCTCCTTGGGTAAATGATTGGTTTCTCCAATTGCGTACACTCGTTTCGTACTCTGCAACATTCGGGCTGGCGTTTGCCCAAAGTTTTGAGGCAATTGGATCAGAACTTTTTACGGCATTGTCTGCCTGATAAAACTTGATCCGCGATGGAATCCGAACGGCCTCCCCACTGACAATGGCTTCACCCGTTCGAAGGCTCGACAGTACCTCGGTCATTTCTCGTAACTCATCCTGCATCGCTGATGAAACATGCCCTTTATCCCGGGTGTTTGTCATTCTGAGGGCAATCATGGTTCCGCATTGGCTCAACACGGTTTCATCCAATTCTGATGGCCGTTGGGTCACAAGCAGTAATCCAACTCCATATTTTCTGCCCTCTTTTGCAATCGCCTGAACGGTTCGTGAAGAAATAGACTCCTCGCCTGCTTTAAGGTAAGCATGAGCTTCATCAAGAACAATAAGCAAGGGCTGCTTTTTTCCGCCGACGTGCGTGTTTTGTCCCCAATAGAGCGCATCGTACATGATTTTCAGAATGCAGCCTGAAATGGTCTGCATGATGTTCGACGGAATCGCTGACAGGTCTAAAATAGAGACTGGAAAGTTATGTCCAAACCAGGTCGAGAAGAGGTGAGGCAGGTCTTTATCTGTGGAGCCATTCAATGCAGGCGAATACCCGACCGGTCGGAATAAAAAATTGTAGCTTTGGTCGAGAAGTCGGGAGCGCATCCCTTCAAGATATCCGAGTATTCCCTTTGCTTTGTTGTTCAAAAAGGGGGCACTGCTTCCCAAGCCTGCCGTCGGATAGTGGTTCGATGTAAGGGTTGCTGGGTCGCCCTTGGCAAGAAGGGTTTCAGGTGTTGTTCGGTCAGTCTTGAACGTCATACGCTCGAAATCATCAAGCTCAAACCACAGTTTATGAATCGAAAACGGGATCGGGCTGTCTGCCGTGATGGCTTCTTGGCGAAGCCCGCAGATAGCCACCGCTGAAACGCGCTTCAGTTCCAGTACTTTGCTTCGGATATAATCTTCATTCTGGTCGGAGAGCTTGCCCGGAAATATTGCCATCAACTCTTTGAACGGTAATGCCCAGAAGGCAACGCAAAGTTCATTCTCATCAGTTGCACTGTTTGCCCCAACTCTAAATACTTGACATCTCCCTGCCAATGAGCCAGCATATTCTCCATGCGGGTCGATCATGAGCACCCGTGCACTGGGGAATTTTTTGTCGGCAATTGCTTTGACGACAATGCTGACGGCGTTCGATTTACCACTGCCGGTGGCGCCAAGAATAGCGCAATGCCTGGAGATGAGTTTATCCATGTCGAGTTGCGCGGCAAGACCTTCCGAAGCGCTTTGATTGCCGATGACAATCGACGATTGTTCGTTATATCCTCCGTAGACGATGCGGAGGTCTTCATTGGTAACGAGATGTACCTGATCTCCTGATGTGGGTGATTGGAGCACACCTCGTTCGAAAAATGAACCGATTTGCTCGCCGACCAAAATCATGCGCAACCAGCGGTGACCATCGGTAATTGAGGGGTTCTCCTTGTATGCTGCAAGCAGAGAGTCGGGCATTGCCAGAACTCCGGCTTGTGTAATCAATCCATACAGGTTGGCATACCCAAGCGGGATTTTCAGAAATGATCCAATCTGCCCAATTCTATACACGGTTCCATCGACAATCGGCATGTTCGATGGATAATTACTCACCATTTTGATGGTTACCGAGTTTCCACTGACACTTTCAACCTGGCCAATATGGGTTGGGTTGTGCTTCATGATAGTAACGGCGTGGTGACTGGGCCATCAGAAGATGACAAGTCGTTCAGGAATTCAGTGAGCTTCTGAAAGTCGGGAAGAAGAAAGCGACCTTTTCCAGTCCAACGTTCATCTCCTTTGCCTTCTCCTGACTCCTGGGCAGGCATGGCAGCATCTTCATCAAAATATTGGTTCACTCGAATGGTCTCGGCAGAATTTGGCTCACCCTTCAGTTGCCACTCTCCGAATTTTCCACCAATAACCGCATGACGACGCCCATACACCGACATCTTTCCGCCAGTTTCGCGGGTGGCCAGATTTCGAACCTTGTTCTTTTCATCGGCGAGTGCGCAGGCGCTGTTCTGTAATTCGTCGAAATACATCGCGATAATATGTGAGTTTCCACCTCTTCGGAGCGATGTTACAATTCGCTCATTGATGTGATTGTCACCGAATGAGTAACCGCAGGTGAAGAGAACAGCATCGTCCTGCTGAAGGAAGGCACAAAGCCGGTCGATGAGGCCGACATAAGGCTGCTTTTTGGTGGTGCTATATTTCAGGTGCGATGGGTAAATCAAAATTGATTCTGCGGTTGCACTTCTGTCGCGAATGACGGCTTGGTCTGTCTCGCGATACGTCCATCCCAGTGACCCGTGCATTTTCCAGAGCTTTACCAGTTGAGGATATGACTCAACATCTTCTACTGCTTCAGGGCAAAAAAATGGCTCATAACTTCCGGAAAAGCCGTCGAAATAGGGTATGCCTGAGTCTTCGAGGGCAATTTCAAAAAGGTAATCGTAGTTCGTTGTGAAAATCTCGGAAGGGAAACGACGCCTTGCCTTTGAAATCCAACTGGCAAGTTGTGCATGGGCCAGCTTTGCACGCTCTTCTGGTGGCAAATGGTCGTGAACAGAAACAAGTTTTACCACATTGGTTTTGACGAGATTGGCCAAATCACTAAAACCAATGGAATCAAGACCATTCAGCGTACCGGCACCAATAACCGCACGTTTTGCTTCAATGGTAGACAAGAGTGATTCAATCGTGAATGCAAGGTCGCTGCCTTCTGTTTCAACTCGAATTTCTTTGACGGCAGACGCAAACTCTGGAGATTGAGCCTCAATTTCACCAACAATGACCCTCGTCATGTCGTCAATCGCCGGAACATTAACCCCCTTTACTCCTGTTGCAAAAGAGGAGCCTGCACCAAAAAGGAATCCGATGCGCTTTTTGTCGGAGATCAGAATTTGGTGAATACCCCGGATGTGCTCACGCGGGTCGTGTGTGTGCTGGTTCATGGAGTGTTCCGATAAAAGGCTATGCTGTGATGAGTTTTTTGAAACCGTTGGCTACTTGCAGTAAATATAGTATTAAGGCAAAATAAATCGGGGATAAAATGGAGATAGAGGCCGTTACCAAGATTTTTATTCGCATCAATTCCAGGGGTGTTGTGCTGAGCCGGGCTTATTTTGCGATGTCTAAGATTGTTGCCAATGAAACTTATGGCCTGATCGACAGCGTCTCAATCACGTAACAAAAGAGTTTGAGGCCGAATCGGTCTCATTCATGGTTTGCCAGCGTCAGGGAATTCAGACCACATCACCGGAATACCTGTCACAGTTTGTTCAAGATCATGCAGACATACCCACCATCAGCATGGAATCAGTGATGAAAGCCGCCGGTCTTATTGAAAGCATGAGTAGCCAGCGATTGAAATTGAGGAAGGATAAAGTATGAACCCAAAGTTAATTCGATTTTATACCTATAAAGCAATACCAGGAGCGAGATTTACAATATCTACTGTGATGAATCCTGTCATCTGGAGAATGATCGACAGAAAGCAATGGTGCTCGGTTCAGTCTGGTGTCCGCTGGATAAGGGTCGGGAGATCGCTGTGCGCTTGCGTGAGATCAAGCAGAAACATGGACTATCATCGCTTTTTGAAGTGAAATGGACAATTCCCCGTTCCCACTGGCTGACAGAATTTTTGCTCACATTCATGTAAAGGGCAAAAACAGTCTGACTCACCTCCTCACGCTCACGCAAGGCTTTAATTTCTGTGGCGCTGAACGCATGAACCGGTGTCAAGCAACCTTCGTCAAACTGACCACAGGCTGTGGGACAATTGCCGGTAGCCTCCGAATGGTCGGTAATATTCCCAAAGCCAGTCGTGAATCTCAGCTCTTTTTTGACACATCCGATTTTTTGAAAACATCTTCCAGAGTCGGGGCTGTAAAAAACGCTTTACCCCAAGCTTCCAGCTCATTTCTTTTGGCACTTTTCAGTTGCTCTGAAGCCCACTCGGGCAACAGGCCAAAGCGGCATTCAAGCTGACTTTTCAGTAAGGTGTATTGGCCCTTGACCATGCCAAGTCGTTCTATGCTTGTAACGTATTCCATTTTCTCTTTCTCCTCGATTGTTTCAAGTTCTTACCAGACCTTGGTGTTCAACCAATCCGGCAGATGCATTAACCAATCTACAATATATAACAAATCAATGATACGTTGTTTCTCCCAGTGATGCTGATAGAGTATGCGCACCAGACGGAGTTTTGCCTCGTAGCGTTCCTGATGCTGCTTTCTGGTTTTTTGGGTCAGAATATGCGCTGCCGTAATCCATCCAAAAGCGTTATCTGATTCCCGCAGCTCATCAAGACGCTTTTCGTAATCGGTCAGCTTGGCAACCGGAAACTCAAGAGAGAGCTTGCAGCCCAGCACGGAAAAACTATAAGAGGTTGGTTTCCAGCGCTTGTGTTTATCCGCCAGGACTGCCAGACTGGCAACAGGTCGTTTGTATCGGTCGAAAATACGGTAATTGTAAACAAACATTCGTTCGGCAAACTCAGCCTGTTTGGTACCCTGTACTTCAACGTGAATGTATATCCACTTCTCGTCACCATTCAACACATTGACCCTGACGAGCTTGTCAACAAAACGCTTACCCAACTCGGTATCCTGAACTACGGCTCTTAGCTCTTGGTCCAGAAAGACATACTCCTTTGCCCAATCTATTTCAGCATGGGCCAACGGGAAGTAAAACTCCATAAACTCTTGAAAGTAGTTTTCAACGGCCCTTTTCCACGGGCTGTCATACTGATCGTTTGGCGTATCCATAGGTTGTGTTCCGGTAACGTTCATTGCGCAGAGAGAGTAAGCGCAGTGATGCGTAATAATTGATATAAAACACTTCAAGAATATCAACAAAATTCCTTAATACAAAATAATTCAGGTATTTTACGCATCAATATTTATTACCAGGATGCCGTTCGGGAGATCAATGAATCAGGTATTGAGCGCGTCCTTCAGGATGTAGAAACAGCATATTTGAGCGACTCATTCTGGGATTCCGGCTTGATTCAGCGGTTGACAACCGCAGGTAGTAGTGCGCCAGCGCTTCATGTTTTTTTGGCGGCTCAGGTAAAATTCAATGACAAAGGGTTCCTGTCGCGAGACATCAGTGTGAAGGAGATGATTGAACACCGGGGGGATATCCATCATATTTTTCCACGGCAGTATTTGAAGGAGAATGGTGTCAGCCAGAGCCAGTATAATCAGGTGGCGAACTATGTCTATGTCCAGCAGGAGATTAAACGATATTATCAAAATTTATAACGAGATACCTCGGTTTGAGGGATAGGCATTATTGCCGCCTTGGGTAACGGATTGGCAAGAGCGTTCATGAGCATTCGTGCACTTGTCCGATACGTTTTTTGTCGGAGATCAGAATTTGGTGAATACCCCGGAGATGCTTACATGGTCTGTGTGTGCTTGTTTCATGGGTTCCGGTAAGGCTTCCCTGTAAAGATGGTAATGAAATCGCTTGGTGATCGCGCATAAATGGTGTATTTTTTCTGCTGTGATTTTGTGATATAATAGAAGCGTAGCAGGATATTTGCAGGTGAGTAATTTCCTGGAGATGGTGAATTTATCGGTGAAAAGATTTATGGAATCGAGTTTATTTTTTTATAATGGAGACAATAGTACTTATCACGCTTCCCGTAAGAACAGCGTACCAGGGTAAGTCTTTTGCTTAGGCCTCACGGGTTCCTTAATCTGTGAGGCCTTTTTTTATTTATGGTTATGAATTATCACAAGCAAGCCATTCCGGTTAAAGATCAGATTCAGTTATTGAAGTCAAGAGGCTTGCTTGCAGGAGATGAGTCTCTTGCTGAACATTATCTCAACAACATCAGTTATTATCGGCTTGCGGGTTATTGGTGGCCAATGCAGGCGGATAAAGTCAATCATCTTTTTAAACCGAACAGCCGTTTCGAGGATGTTGTTGCTCTCTACAGTTTTGACTGTGAATTGAGACTTTTGCTCTTCAATGCTATCGAACGGATTGAGATCGCTCTTCGTACCCGTATGATTAATCATCTTGCTCACGAAGTTGATCCTTGGTGGTTTGAGAATCCTTCGATTTTCAAAAATAAAGTGGCATTTGCTGACAATTTGAAGGCGATTGACCGTGATCTTAATAATTCGAAAGAGGTTTTTATTCATCAGCATTATCAGAGGTATCATGCTGATAGTCGTCGACCACCTGCATGGAAAACGCTTGAGGTTGTCAGTTTTGGGCTCTTATCTAAACTCTATGGAAATCTTGGATCAAATATCGCATCAAAGGATACGATTGCGAAAGAGCTTAATACTGTAAATCACACTTATTTAAGGACTTGGCTTCAGTCGCTTTCGCAAATCAGAAATATTTGTGCCCATCATGGGCGGTTATGGAACAAAAATCTACCGGGTCGTCCAAAGTTGCTGCCGAGACCTCCCGCACCATGGCTTACTTTGGTGCCGCCAGTTTCTCAGCATCACGCTTTGTATGTGCATTTTTGCTGTATGAAATATCTTTTGGATGCAATAAGCCCCGGACACAGGTTTGCACCAAAACTGAAAAACCTGTTTTGTAAATATCCGGGTGTTGATCTTGATGCGTTAGGGTTTTCGAAAATATGGGAAAAAGAGCCACTCTGGAAGTCATAGCTAATTATTGCGGCACTAAACTCAGTTAAGGTGGCAATCTGTTTTCGACTGCCTAAGCCCGCTCACTGGGATAAACGTTTTTATTGTTCCTGTCGAAGAGCGCTTTGAGGTGCTCAATCCGGCAATCCTGAAGGTCAAGGCATGGGTTCATGATATTGCTGAAATCATCAGGCCAGAGTTTTCAACGCTGCTGTTTGTACGAAATTATCAGGAGAAGAAACCGGAAGCCAGCGAAAGCGAACAATCTTTCCGGTGGCTGTATTATTCAG
>Ga0194037_1000666_pt1 | contig 26496 bp, 27 predicted proteins | sample JunL306m_MetaG_FD_148653 | JGI IMG/M metagenome (GOLD analysis project Ga0194037, IMG submission 148653) | Anoxic zone freshwater microbial communities from boreal shield lake in IISD Experimental Lakes Area, Ontario, Canada - Jun2016-L304-6m | ecosystem: Environmental > Aquatic > Freshwater >...
TGATCTGCATCAATCCGAATTTACTGATGGCCAGTACGGCATGCTTGGCCCGGTCGGTACGCATGTACTGATCCATGGCATCGGCAAGACGCTTCTTATTATCGGCCAGTTTCATATCAATGAAATCAACCACGATGATCCCACCCAGGTCGCGCAGGCGAAGTTGACGGGCAATCTCTTCTGCTGCTTCCAGGTTTGTTTCCAGGGCATTCTGTTCCTGGTTATTGCTTACACTTTTATATCCGCTATTCACATCGATCACATGCAGGGCTTCTGTATGTTCAATGATGAGATAGGCGCCACTAGGAAGGTTTACTGTTTTGCCAAAAGCGGCCTTCACTTGTTTGGTGATGCCAAAGCTGTCGAAAATAGGAGAGCCGTTATTATAAAAGGAAACGATCTCTGTTTTTTCCGGAGCAATACGTTGAATATAGGTCTTGGTGTCGCTGTAAATATTTTTATCATTCACTACGATCCTGTTAAAGTCTTCATTCAACAGGTCTCTTAAAATGCTGGTGGTCTTCCCCTGTTCGCTTAATATTTTGGTTGGAGGAGTGGCACCTTTCAAGTTGGTTTGAATGGTTTTCCAGGTAGCTACCAGGCTCAACAGGTCTTCGTGTAGCTCTGCAGTGTGTTTGCCTTCAGCAGCTGTTCTAACGATCACACCCAGGTTCTTAGGTTTGATCGCTTCAATGATCTTATGCAGTCTCTTTCTTTCTTCTGAAGAATGAATTTTTCGGGAAATGGCGATGATATCGTTGAATGGGGTAACCACTACAAATCTTCCGGGGAGCGACAGTTCGCAGCTTAACCGGGGTCCTTTTGCAGCGATAGGTTCTTTCAGGATCTGTACCAGTACATTGGGCCGGCCATTGAGTACTTCGGCGATCTTACCGGTCTTAATGATCTCCGGTTCTACCTTGAATTTTGTAAAATCGGAACCCTGTTCAGAATTATCGTGGATGGCTTCTTGAGTGAATTTTAAGATGGAACGTACGTAGGGACTGAGGTCGGTATAATGCAGAAAAGCATCTTTTTCAAAACCTACATCAATGAAGGCTGCATTCAGTCCGGGAATAAGTTTTTTCACTTTACCGAGGTAAAGATCTCCTACGCCAAAGCTTGCATCAGCTTTTTCGCTATGCAACTCTACCAGTTTTTTATCTTCCAGCAGGGCTATTTCAACACCCTGTGGTGCAACATTGATGATGAGTTCCTTGGTCAAGTGAAATGATTTGGAAAGACCATTACATCATGGAACGAAAACATACACGGCATTGATCACTATACACTAAGTAACAGTGATCAATGCTGATAATGTGAATAGGGTAGAAGATACCCCATACCGACAAGAAAAAGCTTACTTCTTCTTATGACGGTTCTTTCTTAAACGTTTTTTACGCTTGTGTGTAGCAATTTTATGACGTTTTCTTTTTTTACCACAAGGCATATCTAGTCTTTTTTGTGTTTAAAATAATTATTTAAAATAGCTTGTTTTCAATTTTTATCTCAGCGCATCTGACTTAAATGGTCATCAATTTCCTTGCTGTACTGCAGGTCATTGACCAGTCTTTTGCTTATTTCGAACCATTTTCTGGCATTTACCAGATCGCCCTTTGCTTCAAAGGTCTGGGCCAGATAGGTCACGGCTTCGGCATTATCAGGCTGTGCTTTTACCACTCTTTGAAGACGCTCCAAAGCCTTGTCATATTGCCCCGAAACGAATCCTCCAACGCCCAGTGCCAGTTGCGCTTTCATATTCGTTGAATCCTTGTGAACCACGGCCAGCAACTGTTGTATGCCTTTCATGGTCTCTTCCGGACCCCCGAATCTTCCTTTCCCAAACACGTAGCAACTTCCTAATCCGATCTTCAGGTCATCGTTCTCAGGATTAAGAGCAATGGCTCTTTCAAACAGGTCGATGGCCTCTGCCGCTTTCCAGTTTAATTTAGCTTCATCCGTCTCTCCCCGGAGGTCGGCTAAAATCAATTGGGCAGCAAAGGTGAGGTTTTTTTCTGACTTATCCAATTTAGCTGCTTCCGAGAGGTAAAAAGCATAGGGTTCAAAGGAATGTAGACTGTCTTTCCAGAAATTGGCCAGTTGGGTGTTGGCGGCAACTAATTGGGTATTCACATCACCCCTTTTTACACTGTTCTCCAGTTTCCCGAGGGCAAGCGTCTGGGAAGGCGTAAGTGAAAGTTTCGCCTTTGTTATGAATTGATCAATGTTGAATGTGCTTCGGGCAGTAGTAGAAGCAGGCATTCCGGTGTTGCTTTTGGGAACAACCGTTTGCCCGAATTTAAATAGTGCGATTACCAGTACTAGTCCGCAGGCTATTAATATCAATTGTTTCTTCACCGGAAATATCCCCGTTTTTTAGTGGCGGGTCGGCAAAGGTACGTTAGTCTTCGCTTTCATCATCTATTTCCGGCGTCTCTTTAATATTTTTTGAGGATTTTATTTCCAGCATGAATTCTTTCGCCGGCTTAAAGGCAGGAATAAAATGTTCGGGAATTTCAACCGCAACATTCTTCTTGATATTGCGCCCGATTTTTGCAGCTCTTTTCTTGGTGATAAAACTTCCAAACCCTCTGATGTAAATATTTTCACCAGTTGCCAATGCATTCTTTACTGACTTGAACATTGTTTCCAAAGTAACCAAAACGTCTACTTTTGGAATGCCTGTTTTGTCAGAAATTTGATTGATAAGGTCGGCTTTTCTCATATCATATATTTTTAGGGTGAATTCTAATAAGAAAAGTACAACAAAATTGTTGAATTTTCCAAACAAGTTCATGATTATCAATTACTTTGTGAAAAAAAATCTGATCCTGCAGGAATATCTGCTTTATAAAATGTTGATTTACATATTACTATAAATAAATTACGTAATTAATTAAGAACCTGAAAAAGGATATCTGAACCAAAAATGAATGCGCATCATTTTTTTACCCGATCTCTCTTAAAATGGAATGATCAGTACAATACCAGGGAAATGCCCTGGAAAGGGGAACCCGACCCCTATAAGATCTGGCTCAGTGAGATCATTTTACAACAAACCCGGGTGGAACAGGGCTGGGATTATTACCAACGTTTCATAACAGTTTTCCCAACCATACAAAAATTAGCGAAGGCTCCAGAAACTAAAGTTTTTAAAATGTGGGAAGGTTTGGGGTATTATTCCCGCTGTAAAAATTTGATCCATACAGCAAAGTTCATCAGCAAAAATTATGCAGGTAAATTTCCCGATCAATATGAACAACTATTGGCCTTAAAAGGGATCGGCAACTACACCGCTGCGGCCATTGCCTCTTTTGCATTTAATCTGCCCTATGCCGTGATCGACGGAAATGTGTACAGGGTACTGTCGCGTTATTTTGGGATTTCCACAGCAATCGACGAACCCGCAGGGAAACAATATTTTGCTACACTGGCCAATGAATTACTGGATAAACAAAAGCCCGGTATCTATAACCAGGCCATCATGGACCTTGGTGCCGTAATATGTAAGCCCCGTAATCCTGATTGTGCAGATTGCCCCCTTAACCGGCATTGTGTTGCCTTTTTGCAACAAACAGTTCACCAACTACCGGTAAAGGCTAAGCGATTGGAAAGAAAGCAACGATGGCTATATTATTTTATCATTAAACATAGGGGGAAGATATGGGTGAGGAAGCGGGGCCTGGGAGATATTTGGGAAAATCTATATGAATTTGTATTGGTGGAAACTGAAAAGGAATATACTCCGACGGCAGTTTGGAAACTATCGGCCGTTAAGAAAATATTCGGGCAGTTGGATCCGGCCAAGGCGGCATTTTCTCAAAAAATACGGCAGCAGCTTACCCACCAGCAGATCCATGGGCAATTCATTGAAGTGCATACCAATACCTCCTTGACCATAAAAGGCTATGAGCAAGTATCCTTGAAAACCATTGATAAATTGCCCTTCCCGCGCCTGATTTCCGGATATCTGGCCGAAAACAGGATTTAGCCTTTTGCTCAATAAAAATGTATCTTTAAATTTGTTACAACGCGATACAGGCCAATAATACACTGATCTAAAATAACAATTTATGAGAGGCGTAAACAGGGTAATGCTGATCGGCAATTTGGGAAAGGATCCGGATATTCAATTATTGGAAGGAAATATCCCGGTGGCTAAGTTTTCATTGGCCACTACCGAATCGTATAAGGACCGAACCGGCAAACTGATCGCACAAACCGAATGGCATACGGTGGTGTTGTGGCGTGGACTAGCAGAACTGGCTCAGAAATACCTGCACAAGGGAAGTTTAGTATATGTTGAAGGACACCTGAAGACACGCAGCTGGGAAGATAAGGAGGGGCATAAAAAGTTTGCCACTGAAATTGTAGGAGACAACCTCATCATGCTGGATAAACGAACCGATGGGGGACAAACAATACAGGGTATTGAGGGAATTGAAGGAAATGGGAATCCCCCTGTTGATGAAGGAAATGATCAATTGCAATCTGAGCATTAAAATAAATTCAGGAACACTCTGCTGTAAGTAGGGTAGCATTTTTTACATAAATCATTTGTTTTGGATTATCATTCGGCTGTAGATTTTTTTGTGCTTCCCACATTTTCTGTTTTGGCCATCACGCCTGCTGCTACCACTGTACTTATCTTTCTGATAGTGTTGCTTTTTTGCCTCTCTTTCTTATTCGCTGGCTCAGAAGTAGCTTTTTTTTCGCTTACTTACAAAGACCTGAACATGCTGAAGACCAAGCAGAAACCAGCATACAGACGGATAGTGAGTTTGCTTGATCAACCCAAAACACTGTTGGCCGCCATGCTCATCACCAACAGTTTTGTCAATATCGGCATCATCTTAATTTCAAATATCCTGATCGATAGTTGGATCAGTAGTTTCAACCTGCAGTTCTGGCCGGTATTCCTGATCAAGGTAGGTGCCGTCAGCTTTTTGTTGCTGCTGTTTGGTGAAGTACTGCCGAAAGTATGGGCCACCCATCATAAGATCTGGTTTGCTGCAACAGCCTCTCTGGCGGTAGAAATATTTAACAGCCTCTTTTACCGGTTCAGCAAAAGAATGGTCAGGTATAGTGATAAGATCGAGAAAAAATTCTCCTCCGAGAATTCATCCACAATGGATAGTACCCACCTCGATTATGCCATTGACCTGCTGCCCGATCATGAAGCCACCAGCGAAGAAAAACAGATCTTAAAAGGGATCCGGAAATTTGGCGACACCACCGTAAAGCAGGTAATGCGGACCCGGCTCGATGTAAGCGGTATCGATTTTAGTTATAATTTTTCTGATACCGTAAAGAAAGTAGAAGCCCTCCATTATTCACGACTACCCGTTTACCGGAGCAGTCTTGATGAAGTAGTGGGTATTCTGCATACCAAGGACATGCTTCCGCACCTGGATGAAGGGGCCGACTACGACTGGCATGCCCTCATGCGCCAACCCTATTTTGTACACGAACAAAAACTCATTGAAGATCTTTTACAGGAATTCAGGAACAGGCGTATACACTTTGCCGTTGTGGTAGATGAATTTGGTGGTACTTCGGGCATTGTTACCCTGGAAGATGTGATGGAAGAAATTATTGGAGAGATCAAGGATGAATTCGATGACGAAGAAAGCAGCAATAAAAAAATTGATGACCATACCTATATTTTTGAAGGCAGGACGATGATCAATGATGTATGTAAACAAATGCAATTGCCGAAAGATACTTTTGATGGCATCCGGGGCGATAGTGATTCACTTGCCGGACTGGTGCTTGAGATCGCCGGAGAATTTCCACAGATTGAAGAAGCTGTGGTGAGCGGCGATTTTACCTTTATTCCCCTGGCCATCAATAAAAACAGGATCGACAAAGTGAAAATAGTCATCAAACAACTTTAACCCACTCAGCCCATGCCTTTTGTTAGCTCTATTATTCGAATAGCTTCCTTTTTTTGTATGCTGTTTTGTTTTGCAGCATTATTTTCCTGTAATTCCAATTATGCCTCAAAAAGAACGGGTTATTTTAAGGTCGATTTTCCGGAACGTAAATATGTGCAATTTGACAATAAGGATTTCCCCTATAGTTTCGAGTATCCTGCTTATGCCCAGGTGATCAAAGACAGCACTTTCTTCGACAGCAATCCCGAAAACCCCTACTGGATCAATATTGATTTTCCGCAATTCGGCGGCCGGATATTCTTAAGCTATAAGATCATTGGTGGATCCGCTACCTATAAAATAAAAATGTCCGATGGTACCTATAAAGATTCTTTAGGCATCAATGTTTTTGATAAAATGGTGGATGATGCATTCAAACTCACCAATAAAAATGAATCAGTGGCCAGTTCTATAAAAGACAGTCTGATGCATACGCCCAACGGACTTACCGGCGTATTCTTTAAAGTGGGCGGCAATGCAGCCACCTCTAAACAATTCTTTCTAAGCGATACCACAAAGAATTTCATCCGCGGAGCCCTCTATTTCGACGTAACCCCCAATGTTGATTCTTTACGGCCGGTGCAGGATTTTCTGCAAACCGATATTGAACACCTGATCAACACCTTCAAGTGGACCGGGCATCAATAATCTTTCTCTGCTTTGTTTTTCATCATGTTTTGCTTCAGGAGTAAAACAATCATTCCTCACTTTATTCGAATACTTTAACTTTGCCCCCTATGATCGCAATTGATAACGTATTGGTCAGTGATGAGATGGTGAAAGCACAATTCGTGTGCGACCTTTCAGCCTGCAAAGGAGCTTGTTGTGTGGATGGCGATGCCGGAGCACCATTAGCCAAAGAGGAACTGGATAAGATCAACGCTGTGTTTGATAAAGTGTTGCCCTATCTGGAACCCGCTAGCATTAAAGAACTTGAACGACAAGGACGCTATGTGTATGATAAGGAATTTGGCTGGGTAACCCCCACCATCAATAGTCGGATATGCGTGTATGGCATCACCGACCCCTCGGGTATTGTAAAATGCGGCATTGAACAAGCTTATCTAGACGGAAAGATCAAATGGAAAAAGCCCATCAGTTGTCACCTGTTTCCGGCCATCGCAAAAAAAAGTAAACTCAACGAAACCGAATACCTCAATTACGAACCCCGGGAAGATAATTGCAAAGCCGCCTGCTCGCTGGGAAAAAAATTGAAAGTGCCGGTATATGTTTTTTTGAAAGATGCACTGGTGCGTAAATTCGGACAAAAATTCTATGATGCCCTGGATGCTACCGCAAAACATATGGGGATAAACGCAAAAAAATAATATAGCCGGTCCAAGGCCGTTCCAATACAATAATCAATCCTGTCATGAAAAAAATAATTGCCTCTTTATTGCTCCTTTCCGCTTCATTGATCTTTTTCTCTTGCCAGGTGAACAAGGCAAAGAACGATGATAGCCTGAAAAAATATTTTGATGAAAATCAGGTAGAGGGATGTTTTACCCTGCTCAATAACGCCAGTGGTGAGATCACGGTGTACAATATGGAATTGGATACTCAGCGGTTTTCTCCCGCTTCTACTTTTAAAATTGTAAACGCCCTGGTAGGGTTACAGACCGGAAGGATCATCGATGAGAAAATGGTGATCCGGTGGGATGGCATCAAAAGGCCTGTGGAAGCCTGGAATCAGGATATGGATCTGACCACAGCATTCAAACAAAGTTGCGTTCCATATTTTCAGGAAGTAGCCAGGCGTATTGGAAAAGACACCCTCAAACAATGGATCGATAGTATTGGTTATGGCAACAAAAATATCAATGGCCCTATTGATTCTTTCTGGCTGAACGGGAAGCTCAAAATTTCGCCTGATGAACAACTAGGCCTGGTTAAAAGATTATATTTTGATCAGCTTCCTTTTCGTAAAACAGTGCAACAGGCCGTTCGGGATTTGATGCTGCAGGAAGATAATAGTGCTTATAAACTCAGTTACAAAACCGGTTGGGGCGCAGATGACAACCAGCACGATATTGGCTGGGTAACCGGTTGGATTGAAGAGAACAGGCATGTATATTTCTTTGTTACGTTTGTAAGATCCACCCATCCCGGAACGGATATCAGTAAAGTGCGGATGGACATCAGCAAAGCAATACTCAAGCAATTGGGCTTTATGGAGGGGAAAAAATAATAACAGTTTTAATATTCCTTTGTGATATCCTCATATGGAAAAATGGTATTTTGACCCTTCATTGTATTCCAATTTTTTACAGCCTCATTAATGGAGTTCTGTTTGCATGAATATTCATTTTCAACATATCAATTATTTAGCAGCACTGGCCATCATTCCGGTTTTTGTGCTGTTGTATTTTTTGCTGTTGAGGTGGAAAAAAAAGACCATTCAAAAAATCGGCGACGAACGGCTTGTACATGCCATCACGAAATCCTATTCGCCTAAGCGATTCACCCAAAAATTTCTGTTGATCTGTCTGGCTTTTGCTATCGGTGTGCTGGCACTCGCCAACCTGCGTTCACCCCAGGGTTCGGAAAAAGTTAGTCGCAATGGCATTGATGTAATGATCGCATTGGATGTTAGCAAAAGTATGCTGGCACAGGATATCAAGCCATCCAGACTCGATCGTGCCAAGCAATTACTGGGCAGGTTGATCGACGGACTCAGTAACGATAGGGTAGGTATTGTAGTGTTTGCCGGAAGGGCTTATCTGCAAATGCCCCTCACCGGTGATCATGGGGCAGCTAAAATGTTCCTGTCTGCTGCTTCACCGGATGCGGTACCTACTCAGGGAACCGTGATCGGAGATGCATTGACCATGTGTTCAAGTGCTTTCAATGGCCGAGAAAAAAAATATAAGGCAGTCATCCTGATCAGTGATGGAGAAGACCATGATGAAGGAGCCCTGAAGATCGCCTCCCAAATGGCGAATGAGGGGGTAAGCATCAATACGATCGGTATTGGGTCTCCGGAAGGGGCCACTATACTGGATGAAACTACCAATGAATTAAAAAAGGATATCAACGGGAATACCGTGGTCACCAAACTTAACGAAACCAGTTTGCGCGATATTGCCGCAAAGGCAAATGGAATTTATCAGTTGTTCACCAGCACAGATGAAGTGCTCGCAGGCCTGCAAAAACAACTGGGTAGCATGGACCAGCGAACGGTCACCGAAGATTCGCTCATCAATTATAAAAATTATTTTCAATGGTTTTTGGGCCTGATGCTATTGTTGTTACTAACCGAATTGTTGCTGCCCGAAACCAGATCATTGATTAAAAATAAAATGGGCATGCAACAAGCCATACCGCTTGTATTGGTCTTGATGGGAAGTTTGATGCCCATGTCTTCTACTGCACAAAAAGATAAACAACTTATCCGGCAGGGAAACGAGGCATTCGGCAAGAAGGAATATGAAAAAGCCATCAGTAAATATAAGGAGGTGCAATCCGGAAATCAGGTTGGTCCCATAGCACAATACAATCTGGGGAATGCATTGTATAAGAACCAGCAATTTGATGATGCCGTAAATGCCTACGAGAACGCTCTTACCAATAGCCAGTCGAAAGAAGATAAGGCAAAATCGTATTATAATAAAGGGGTTGTGTTACAGAACAATAAAAAGATCCCGGAATGCATTTCCGCGTATAAGAATGCGCTGAAACTGAATCCCGAAGATGAAGATGCAAGACAGAACTTGCAAAAAGCATTGATCCAGCAACAACAACAGCAGCAACAGCAAAAAGAAAAGGAAGACGACAAAAAGAAACAACCGAAGCAGAACCAGCAGGATAAACAAAAGCAGAAGGAAGAGGATAAGCAGGAGCAGCAAAAACCACAGCCTTCAAAGATCAGCAAGCAGGATGCGGAGGAAAAATTAAAAGCTTTGTTACAACAGGAAAAAAATCTGCAGGATAAGCTAAGGAAAGTAAATGCCGCTTCTCCCAATAAGCCGGAAAAGGATTGGTAAGTTCAGCCTGGATGAAACTTATCTAAACAATGCCCTGTTAATTATTGTTATTTTTGCAGCAACGCAACAACTATGCAATTCTACTGTTCTTCATTAACTGATTACCGTCGATTACCTACCCGCGAAGTAAGGATCGGCAAGCTGCTATTGGGCAATGGGCATCCGATACTGGTACAAACCATGACCACTACCGATACCATGGATACGTTGGCTACCGTGGAACAAAGCATCCGATGTATTGAAGCCGGTGCTGATCTGGTACGCATCACTGCCCCTTCCAAAAAAGAAGCCGAAAATCTGCAACTCATCAAAGACGAATTGAGGGAAAGAGGATATGAAACCCCATTGATCGCCGATATTCATTTTACACCCAATGCGGCAGAGATCGCGGCGCGTATCGTGGAGAAAGTAAGGGTGAATCCGGGCAATTACGTAGACAAGAAAAAATTTGAGCAGATCGAATATACCGATGCTGAATATGCAGAAGAGATTGAAAGGATCCGGGAACGGTTTACCCCTTTGGTGAGCATCTGTAAAGAATATGGAACGGCTATGCGCATCGGCACCAATCACGGAAGTTTGAGCGACAGGATCATGAGTCGATATGGTGATACAGCCATGGGCATGGTGGAAAGTGCCATGGAATTTTTACGCATTGCACGCTCAGAAGATTATCACCAGATCATATTGAGTATGAAAAGCAGCAATCCTCAGGTGATGGTGCATGCTTACCGGTTACTCATCAAACATATGATGGAAGAGTTTGGTGAATGCTATCCGCTTCACTTAGGCGTAACCGAAGCAGGAGATGGAGAAGATGGCCGGATCAAATCTGCCATTGGCATTGGCACCTTGCTGGAAGATGGTATTGGAGATACGATCAGGGTTAGTTTAACAGAAGACCCCGAACTGGAAATACCCGTATGCCGAGATATTGTTCGTAGATATGAAAATTCAGGAAGCGACGCTATAGGAAATACTGTGGCTTTGGAAACCCTTCCTTATTCACCCTTTGACTACAGGCGAAGAACCACTGACGAGCTCAGTAATATAGGAGGCAAGCAGGTACCCGTGGTGGTTGCCGATTTCAGTAACAGAAAAAATATTTTACCAACCGACCTGCAAAGCATCGGATATATGTATGATGCTGCAATGGATAAATGGAATATAGGAGATGCTGCAGCTGACTATATTTTTACCGCAAATCAGGAACTGGAATTTGGCTTGCCGGGCACACTGAAACAGATCATGGATCATGATGCCTGGACTAAGGCAAAGAGTAAATCCCATTGCTTTCCAATCTTTAATACTGATCAATACCTGGATGAAAATCGGGAACAATCTGGCCTCGTAAATTTTGTGCGGTTGAACTGTGCGCCAGGATCACTGACCGAATCAGTTATGGAAAATTTATTGCTCAGGTTCAGGCAAGATAAAACCGTGGTGATATGTTTGAGCAGTACGGGCCGAAATGCCCTGCAAAATATCAGGCAGCTATTTATTCGTTTGATGAAACAGGGGATCAATAGTCCTGCACTTGTGTTTAGTGTTAGTCAGCATAATACCCAAGCCGAAAGCCTTATTCATTATTCCATTGAAACCGGCGGTTTATTACTGGATGGCTTTTGTGATGGGATCAGCTTGTGTTTGCCTACCCTTCAGGAAACGGCCGTTGAGCAGAACCGGAGCTTGAATACCATTGCTTTTGGCATACTACAGGCAACGCGTACACGCATTTCAAAAACGGAATACATCAGTTGTCCCAGTTGCGGCCGAACCTTATTCGACCTGCAGGAAACCACTGCCAGGATACGGGCGGTAACCCATCATTTGAAAGGAGTAAAGATCGCGATCATGGGATGTATTGTGAACGGGCCGGGTGAAATGGCCGATGCCGATTTCGGCTATGTGGGCAGTGGAGTGGGTAAGATCACCTTGTACAAAGGAAAGGAAGTGGTAAAAAGAAATATTGATAGTGCTATAGCCGTAGATGAGTTGGTTGATCTATTAAAAGAGCATGGTGCCTGGGTAGAAATGAAGTAAACCCCGGGCTAAAAGTTGTTAAAGGATCAATCACTAAATCGCATGAGCACCTGATTTAAAAGAGCGCATATGAAAACTGATTTTTTGATCATTGGTTCGGGTATTGCAGGACTTACTTATGCATTGAAAGTGGCACAGGATTGTCCGGATAAAATTGTAACCATCCTTACCAAAACCCAAAGCGACGAAACCAATACCAAGTATGCCCAGGGAGGCATTGCGGGTGTGATGGATGCCAACAACGATAGTTTCGAAAAACATATTGAGGATACACTGATTGCAGGGGATGGTTTGTGTAATAGGGAAATAGTAGAGATCGTAGTGCGGGAGGGAGTAGACAGAATTAAAGAGATCATCGATTGGGGTGCTCAGTTTGATAAAGAACCTGATGGGGATTTTAAACTCGGTAAAGAAGGTGGACATAGTGAATTCAGGATATTGCATCATAAGGATGTTACCGGTATGGAAATGGAAAGAGCCTTGCTGGAAGCCATCAAACGCAAACCCAATATCAGATTGGTGAGTCATTGCTTTGTACTCGATATCATTACGCAGCACCACCTGGGTTATCTGGTCACAAAATCTACACCGGATATTGAATGTTATGGAGTGTATGTACTCGATCTGTCGAGCAGTAAAATAGAAAAGATCATTGCTTCTGTTACCATGCTGGCCAGCGGTGGTAACGGGCAGGTATATCGTACCACCACCAATCCTTCCATTGCCACCGGCGATGGGGTGGCCATGGTTTACCGGGCCAAGGGCAGGATCGAAAATATGGAGTTCATCCAGTTTCATCCCACCGCGTTGTATGAACCCGGTGTTCGGGGCCAGTCATTTTTAATAACGGAAGCGGTTAGGGGCGATGGAGGTATCCTGCGCAATAACCTGGGAGAGGCATTCATGGAACGGTATGATGCCCGCAAGGACCTTGCTCCCCGTGATATTGTGGCCCGCGCGATCGACAATGAAATGAAGGTTACGGGTACCGAGCATGTTTACCTCGACTGCCGGCATTTCAGCAAAGAGAAATTCATTGAGCATTTCCCCAATATTTATGAAAAATGTTTGAGCATTGGGATTGATATTACCCAGCACATGATCCCTGTTGCGCCTGCCGCACATTATAGTTGTGGTGGCATAAAAACAGATGAGTGGGCAGCTACTTCGATCAAGAATTTATATGCTGCCGGAGAATGTGCCAGTACCGGTTTGCATGGTGCCAACCGGTTGGCCAGTAATTCCTTGTTAGAAGCCATGGTGTTTGCACATCGTGCTTATAAAAAAACAGTAGCATTGGCCAGTTCAGCAACAGCTGCTGGGCAGGAATCATTGCATGAAGCGATTCCCGACTGGAATGCTTCGGGTACCACCTCACCCAAAGAAATGATCCTGATCACCCAAAGCGTAAAAGAATTGAAATTGCTGATGAGCGATTATGTGGGTATTGTACGCAATAATGAAAGGTTATACCGTGCTATGAAACGCCTCGATCTGTTGTATGCAGAAACGGAAGCGCTGTATCAGAGAACCGTTGTTTCACCCCAGCTCTGCGAATTAAGGAATATGATCACCGTGGCCTATCTCATTGTGAAGGGAGCTGAATTCAGACATGAAAGCCGGGGACTGCATTTTAATACCGACTATCCTGAGAAGAGTATGATTGTGCAGAATACCATTTTATAATATTCTAAATTCATCTGTCTCATAGTTGTACGGCTGCTTTCCGAAACCTACCTTTGCGCTTTAATTATTTCGATGTATTATATCATCTTTCCATTCTTATACCTGCTTTCCCTGCTGCCTTTCTTTGTGATCTATGGCATCAGTGATGGCATCGCGTTTTTATTATTTCATGTATTCAAATACCGGCGCGATGTGGTGATGAATAATCTGGCGATCGCTTTTCCTGAAAAATCGGATGCAGAGCGGGTGCAAATCACGAAAAGATTTTACTTGTATTTTACAGATACCTTGTTGGAAAGTTTAAAATTCATTTCACTTTCCAAAAAACAATTATTAAAAAGGGGTACAGGGAATTTTGATATCGTGAATGAGTTGGCGGCAAAGGGGCACAATATCAATCTGATGGCGGGCCACCAGTTCAACTGGGAGTTTGTGAATCACCTGACAGCCATAAAGGTGAATATTCCGTTCATCGGTATCTATATGCCCATCAGCAACAAAGTATTGAACAGGGTGTTTATTGATATTCGGAAAAGATATGGCACCGTATTGATCAGTGCCACTGAGTTCAAAACGAAGATGCATGCTATTTTTAATGAGCAGTTTTCCATCGGGTTGGCTGCCGACCAGAATCCGGGAGATCCGCGTTCAGGTTATTGGATCCGGTTCTTCAATCGGCCAGTTCCCTTTGTTACAGGCCCCGAGAAGGGAGCTGTAAAAAATAATGCAGCTGTGGTGTATGTGTCATTCAAAAAAATTAAGCGGGGCTATTATCATTTCGAATGTAGTTTGCTAGCTGAAAGTCCTGCAGGATTGAAGGAAGGAGAACTTACCTGTTTATACCGTGATAAGTTGGAGCAGACGATCAAGGCAGATCCTGCCAATTACCTATGGAGTCATCGTAGATTTAAATTTGAGTGGACTCCTGAATATGGTGAAATAATTGGATAAAAAAAACCGGTTGATCAACCGGTTTTTTTGTTAGCTTAATTAATTCAGTACAGCTGATTCTTTTATTATTTCAATAGTTGCTTGTTCTTTTATTTTATTCCACCCTCCCAGCACGTTGCGCAGGTTATGAAGGCCCTGACGTTTAAGTAAAGATGCTGCTATCACACTTCGGTATCCGCCCGCGCAATGTACATACAGGTTTTGTGAATCATCGAACTGTGCCAGTTTCACCAGGTCTGTCATTTCATCTACCGGTAAATTAACCGCCTGCTTTACATGGCCATCGGCGTATTCGGTGATCCTGCGAACATCCAGCACCAGTAGGTTTGGGTCGTGTGGAATATCCATGGCCAGTTCATCTGCTTCAATATCGATGATGAGGTCGGTAGTTTCTCCAGATTTTACCCAGGCATCATAGCCACCTTTCAGGAAACCTTGTAGCTGGGCAAAACCAACCCGTGATAAACGGATCACGGTCTCTTCTTCCTTCCCAGGTTCGGTAATCAGCATCATTGGTTTATCGAAAGGCAGGATGGTTCCGGCCCATTCTGCAAACCTTCCTTCCAGTCCGATAAATATACTGCCCGGAATAAATCCCTGTGTGAACACTGTGGCGTGCCGGGTATCGAGAACCCAAACATCTTCCTGCATGAGTTTTTTAAACGCTGATAGGCTAAGTGCTGTTAGTCCTTTTTGTTTTACCTCTTTAAGGCTTTCATATCCATGCTTATTGATATTAGCATTTATCGCAAAATATTTAGGTGCGGTGGCTAATCCACTGGTCACGGCTTTAATAAATGCTTCCTTGCTCTGTGGTTGAAGGGCGTAATTGTTTAATTTTTGTTCCCCGATAGTACTAAAAGTTTCGGGTCCCATATTTTTTCCGCAACTGCTGCCTGCTCCATGGGCAGGGTATACCAGTACATCATCGGCCAAAGGAATGATCTTGTTTTGCAGGGTTTCATACATGATTCCTGCTAATTCATCACTGCTCATATTACCACTGCTCAGGTCGGGCCTGCCCACATCACCAACAAACAAAGTGTCGCCGGTAAAAATGGCATGAGGTTTATCCTGTTCATCCCTCAATAAATAACAACTGCTTTCGAGGGTATGGCCGGGTGTATGTAATACTTCTAGGCTGATCTTGCCCAGTTTAAAGATTTCTCCATCCTTGCTGATATGTGCGGGAAAACCGGTTTCTGCTTGGGGTCCAAAAATAATTGGCGCACCTGTTTGTGCACTAAGATCGAGGTGACCGCTTACAAAATCGGCGTGAAAATGTGTTTCAAAAATATATTTGATCGCCGCATTTCTTTCTTTGGCCATGTGGAGGTATTCGTCCGTATCGCGGAGGGGGTCAATAATGGCAACCTCACCTTCGCTTTCAATATAATAAGCAGCTTCGCTGAGGCAACCTGTATAGAGTTGTTTAATGAACATAATTCCTGTCGTAATTTTAATATATCAAAATAAATACAAGTAAAGGTAAAAATAAAAAAGCGGATGTAAGATACATCCGCTATAAAAATAAAATATGTTGAATATTAGCCTACTAATTCTTTTACAAACTGGCTAATTTCATCTATGCGTTTATAATTCACTGTATAAAATATAAATTTTCCATCGCGTTCTGTATTTACAATTCCAGCTTTACGTAAAATAGCCAGGTGTTGTGAAGCCACAGATTGTTCCAATCTTAAGCGAACATAGATCTCTGTAACAGTGATCCTTTTTTCATCTTCAATAAGCTTCAATAATTGTTGGCGCAATTTGTGATTCAATGCCCTTAAAACCATGGCAGCTTTTTTTAATGCATGGTAATCTACATTGAGTGAAGAGCTGATGGTTGATTTTGCAGATGCCAAAGTCTGCTCTGGTGATTGCGATGTAATCATCATAAGATTTAAATTTTAATAATGCTTGAACAATGTTGAACATTACAAATATACAAATAATCGTTCATGCTTGCCCCGAATATTTGTATATATAATCCGTTAAAAGCTAGGATGGACGGCTATTTGTTGATAACTGACTGAAATTCTTTAAGATACAACGGTTCGCAATAAGCTGGTTCTACAAAAATAGATTGTAAAAATTTTTCTTGTGTAAATTTTGCCATCGCATGAGGATGGAAGCTGATATTTTCGAAAATCGCATGAGGATGGTTGCAAAGATTTTTCCATTTGTTGGCACCAGAGCCGAAGAAAATTATTTTCCCTTGTAGTAAATTTTCTACAAAGGATTCTGGTTCCAGGATCAGGGCCTTGGGTGCAATAATATTTACCATAGAGGAATTATAAACAGCGGTGAACACTTCCATCCGCCTGGCATCGATCATCGGGCAGAATTTGATGTCGTTGAAATCTGACAGGGAGGAAAGCTGGTAAATGGCTGATGCGGTCAGTATTTCAAGGGTATTACATACGATCAATGGGATATGAAGCGCATAGCAAAACCCCTTGGCGGATGCCAGGCCTACCCGTAGACCTGTATAGGAGCCCGGACCACCAGTTACCGCCACGGCTTCAAGGTCTTGTAAGCTCAATTCCGCTTTTTGCAAGAGCTGTTGCACCGCAATATGTAAAAAGGCAGCATGATCTTTTTGAGATGCATGTTGCAAAAAATGCAGCATCTGACCATGGCGTGAAATACCCACGATCGCATTTTCTGTTGCAGTGTCTATGTGCAGGATCAAGCTCATGAATGGGACATTAGGGTTTTAAGCAAAGCGGGGGAGGGTTGATAGCGGCTATCCGTTTCAGTTAGTTTTGTTAATAATGCCACAATTTTTTCTGTACCAATCGCGGCGGCCCATTCAAATGGTCCGAATGGATAATTGGTGCCCAGTTTCATGGCCGTATCAATATCGGCCATACTGCTTACTCCATCACCATACGTGAAATAGGCCTCATTGATGATCATCGACAGTATGCGTGCAGACACTAAACCGGGTTCATCGGCAACAGGGATCATCTTTTTATTCAATTCCGCAAACGCTTTACCTACTGCCTCATGATACGCACCGGCCAGCTCCCAACTTTTTCTTTTCAGAAATCCTGGCCAGCCATTCATCCGAAATACATTTGATGGGGCTTGCATTTCCTGTAAAGGAATCGTTACTTCATTAATGATAATGGGGATCGTTAAGTGGCTGTATGACGGGAGTAAACCATCCGCTTCCAGGTTCAAAAATGCAATCGCTTCAGGATATTGTGCTATTTCTTCAATGTGCATGATCCTGATCAAGTATTCCGGAGAACAGCTTTCTGTCAGTTCTTTCCACTGCCCGGGATCTGCTTTAACAAGGATGGCCATCAGTATTTTTTTTACAAAAATAGGTGGTTGAGAAAAGATATATTTGTATTTCTATAAAATTAAATAGCATGGCTAAAATAATCATTAACACTCCCAATGCACCCGCCCCCATTGGCCCCTATAACCAGGCCGTTGTAGCGGGAAACTTTTTATTCATTTCTGGACAGATAGCACTGCAGCCCGGTACCGGTGAGTTGATCAATTCCGATATAGTAATAGAAACCGAGCAAGTGATGAAAAATCTGGCAGCCATCCTGACCGAGGCGGGGTTGGATTTTTCCCATGTAGTGAAAACCACCATCTTCCTCAGTGATATGGATTTGTTTGCCCAGGTGAATGAAATTTATGGCAAACATTTCGTCTCCGAATTTCCTGCTAGGGAAACAGTGGCCGTAAAAGGTCTTCCCAAGAATGTACGGGTAGAGATCAGCATGATCGCGATGAAATAAGTTTTTGTTTCCTCAAATTCTGTGTATATGTCGATTCCCGGAAAACTGGTCATCATTACCGCTAAGGTTCATGAATATCTACTTGCCGCGTTTACTCAACGGGGTTATGAACTGCGTTATGAACCGGAGATCAGTTATGAAGCATTGTTGCTGCTGATTGATCAAGCCTACGGTTTGATCGTGACCACCCGCCTGCCCATTGATAAGGTAATGATCGACCGTGCCAGTCAATTGCAGTGGATCGGCCGATTGGGAAGCGGAATGGAACTGATCGATACGGAATATGCCGAAGCTCGGGGAATACGTTGTGTGAGTAGTCCGGAAGGCAATCGTACTGCAGTGGCCGAGCATGCATTGGGCATGTTGCTGGGATTGATGCATAAGATCAACAGCAGCGGAAAAGAAATTGCAGCGGGTAAGTGGATCCGTGAAGCCAACCGCGGTATAGAGCTTACGGGTAAAACCGTAGGCATCTTCGGGTATGGAAATACAGGTAGTGCATTGACTACACTATTATCTGCCTTTGATGTAACCATCCTGGCCTATGATAAATATAAATTCGGTTTTGGTGGAACCCGTGTAAAAGAAGCTTCTCCCGAACAGATCTACCGCTATGCCGACGTGATCAGTTTTCATCTTCCCCTAACTGCCGAAACCAGCTGGCTCGCCGATGCAAATTTTTTTAGCCGGCTTGAACAAAAGCCCTTTATCATCAATACCTCGAGGGGTGGCATCATTGATACCAGCGCATTGGTAGGGGCATTGAAAAGCGGCCAGGTTGTGGGTGCCGGTTTGGATGTGCTGGAGAATGAAAAGCTGCCTACGTATACTCAATCAGAACAGGAACAACTGGATTATTTGATACAACAACCCAACGTACTCTTAACTCCGCATATTGCCGGGTATTCCACGGAAGCTTTTTATAAGATGAGCGCCGTAATAATTGAAAAGTTGGGAATTTAATTTTTTTACTACTTTTGTAAGGAATACAACGCCTTAGGCTTACTGGGGCGTTGTATTTTTTTTCTCATAACGTAAACGGAAAATGATGAGTGATACGAACTATGTAACGGAGGAGACCTTTGAGCGACTGAAGACTGAATTGCAACATATGAAGGGTGTTGATCGTCCAGCTGCCAGCAGGGCCATCGCCGAAGCACGCGAAAAAGGCGATCTGAAGGAAAATGCAGAATATGATGCAGCTAAGGAAGCGCAGGGAATGTTGGAAGCCAAGATCAAACACCTGGAGGGCGTGATCGCTACGGCCAGGATACTAGATGAAAAAAATATCGATACCAGTAAGGTTTCCATTCTTACGCGTGTGACGCTTACCAATTTGGGCACCAAAAAAAAGGTGACCTATAAGATCGTTTCTGAAAATGAGGCCAACCTGAAGCAAGGGAAAATATCGGTCACTTCTCCTATCGGCAAAAGTCTTTTGGGAAAAGTAATCGGTGATTCGGTTCAGGTACAGGTTCCTGCAGGCGTATTGGGTTTCAGAGTAGAAAATATTGAGTTATAAGTATTAGACAGAAACTATGGCCCATTCTTTTTTGAATGGGCTTTTTTGTGTGTTATCTTTAGGCTTTCATGTTTTTCATGCCCAAAAAAAATGTAGTATGACCATTTTCTCCAAGATCATTGCCGGTGAAATTCCCTGTTACCGGATTGCTGAATCCGAAAAATTCATTGCCTTCCTGGATATTGAACCCCTGGTGATCGGCCATGTGCTGGTAGTGCCAAAGATGGAAGTGAATAAGATATTTGATGTGCCTGATGATTATCTGGCAGAAATGCTGGTCTTTGCCAAACCCATTGCCAAAGCCATTGAAAAAGCATTTGATTGCAAACGTTGCGGCATCAGTGTGATCGGGTTGGAAGTGCCGCATGCACATATGCACCTGGTGCCCATCAATACGGCAAATGATCTGAATTTTACCAGACCCAAAATGGAGATCACAGATGAAAGCTTAAAGGAGGTTCAACAAAAATTGTTGGCCCATCTGTAATGGATCAATCGGTCTTTAACCTGAAACCCACACCATGTATGGTTTCCAGCACGATATTCGGATCAGCCTTAAAGTGTTTGCGGAGTTTGGTAATGAATACATCCATGCTTCTTCCTAAAAAATAATCATCCTTGCCCCATACATTCAATAACACTTCCTCCCGTTTTAAAATTTTATTCAGGTGCTGGGCAAAAAATCTCAGCAGGTCTGACTCCCGCTGGGTCAGCGAGATCACTTCCTTATCGTGATAGATCTTTAGTTCGTTGAAAACAAATCGCAGTTTTCCGATCTGATATTCTTCTTTGATGTCGGCCTGAAGTTTTTTACTGCGTCTTAAAAAAACTTCCATGCGCATCATAAGTTCCTGCATGCTGAACGGCTTGGTGATATAATCATCGGCACCTGTCTGGAATCCTTTCAGTTTATCTTCCTGCATGGTTTTGGCGGTAATGAAGAGGATGGGTACCACATCTGTTAGAGAGCGGATCTTTTTGGCCAGCGAAAAGCCATCTCTTACAGGCATATTGATATCGAGCAAACAGATATCAAATCCCTTTTTCTGAAACTGTTGCCAGGCCACTTCTCCGTCGGGGCAATGCACCACTTCATATCCTTCGTCTTGCAAGTTATCTTTGATCACAAATCCCAGCGAGAGATCATCTTCTGCCAATAATACTTTTGCTTTGCTCATGGGGTTCGTTTTATTTTTTTGGAATTTTTATAATAAATGTACTTCCCTTTTTTTCTTCACTGCTCACTTCGATCTTTCCATTATGGGCATCTATTACTTTTTTAACAAAATTCAGGCCAAGTCCAAATCCTTTTGTCGTGTGCAATTCTCCTTGTGTAACCCGATAGAACCGGTTGAATATCTTTTTATGATGTGCCCTGCTGATGCCGATACCATTGTCTTTCACCGACAGGCAGAGTTCGGAACCTGTTTCACTGGAACTGATCAGGATCTCGGGCCTGGCTGAATATTTGATGGCATTCTCGATCAGGTTGATGAGGGCCAATAGCAGGTAAGATCTATCTGCGAGCAGGAAAGCTTCGGGATGTTCAAAGGCAGTACGAATAACCGCCTGTTTCTGTTCGGCCAATGGCAACAGGTCATTAATGGCCTGCCGGATCAATGCATTGGCATCAACCTGTTCTTTTTCCAGCGGGAGAGAACTCCGGTCGGTGTAGGCTATTTCGAGCAGTCGCTGCACCTGGGCCTGCAAGTGCCCGGTTTGATCACTGATGATGCCGGCATAATTCCGAAGCCTTTCGGGCTTGTCGGTAATATTCTCCTGTTCCAGTACATCGGCTGCGATCTTTATAACGGCAAGGGGTGTCCGAAACTCATGGGTGAAGTTGTTCACAAAATCCTTTTGGGTTTCATTCAGGAACTTCTGCCGGTACAGGTAGAATATGCTGGCACCAAAGGCGATCAGTACCAATAACAACACAACGCCCGAAGCGATCCAGAAGAACATCTGCTTCAGAATGTATTGACCCCGGTGGGGGAAAAATAGCACGATGTATGAATAGTCGCGCTTAAACATCGGCACCGGCGTTTCTTTGGAATTAGCATGATAGGAATCCGGAAGGTCAATATATTCCTGAATGGTGAAAGCATTTTTTTCGGTACTGTATACAGCGGCCTTGCAATCGGTGTACACATCAAAATCGGTGAATTCTGATTTAAGGTTAAGCCAGAGGCTGTCGAGGTTCGGATTGCAATCGATCCTGAGCAGGTAAAGGTCGGGACTCGGATTTTCGATCAGTTTCTGTGTATTGTCGGATACATCATTTACGAGTTCCATGTCATCATACAACCCGCGAATACTTTTTGATACATTGATGTTGAACTGTTTTTCTTCATACAAGTATACTTTCTGCAGCCAGAACAATTGCACAGCAATGATGATGGTAACCAGTATTGTGCTGGTGAGGATAACTAACCGTAGTGTTTTTGAACGAATGACCATATGCAGGATTGAACCACAAAGGTTTTAGAAATGCAAAGGTAACCATGTTAAGTGTAGGTTAACAGCACAACCTATTTGACCGTTTTTATCCTTCCGGGATTATTGGCAATGAAGGCTGCCCAACCCGCTTCTTTTTTTCCTGGGGTAACTGTTGGATTTTTTTCCTGGAAATAATGGCATAGCGCTACAGCCAATGCATCAGTAGCATCATAATGCTGAGGAGTTTCAGTGAAATGAAGAATCTGCTGCAACATCTTCGATACTTGTTCTTTATTGGCATTGCCATTGCCGGTAATGGATTGCTTTACTTTTTTGGGTGCATATTCTGTTACTTCAAGTCCGTGCCGCATAGCAGCCGCGATGGCTACGCCCTGTGCCCTTCCTAGCTTAAGCATACTCTGCACATTTTTTCCGAAGAACGGCGCTTCAATGGCAAAAGCATCTGGTTGATATTTAGTGATAAGGCCACTCACCGTGTTAAAGATGAGTTGCAGCTTTTTATAGCTGTCTTTGATCTTACCCGGTTGTAATACCCCCATTTCGAGCAAGGAAACCTGATTGCCGGTAATGGAGATCAAGCCATAGCCCATGATGATGGTGCCGGGGTCGATCCCTAATATGATGCGATTATTTTTTGGCAAAGCCCTGATAATTTTTTCTAACTTGATAATTGAACTAACATTGTGTATTGAACAAAAGTATTAAAATATTCATCAAATGGTTCGTTGGCCCCATACTGGCAATCTGGTTATTCTATTCTTTATATAATCAGGTGATAGCACAGCCTGATTTTAATGCTCAGGTTTCGATGATCCGTTCTCTGCCCTATGGACCGCAAGCCTGGAAATGCTGGCTGGTACTGCTTTTGGTATTTCTGAACTGGGGGCTGGAAGCAGCAAAATGGAAATTACTGGTGAATACCCTGCAACCGATGAATTTTTTTCAAGCATTCAAATCTGTTTTATGTGGGGTTACCCTTTCTCTGAATACGCCCAACCGCATGGGTGAATATGCCGGAAGGATGTTGTTTGTACAGGAAGGGAACAGGTTAAAGACGATATCGCTTTCTATGGCCGGAGGACTTGCACAACTGATCATCACCCTCATCATCGGAACCTGTGGAGTGGCCTGGCTTTTATTTTCTGCAACTGGCATCAGCCTGTTCATCGATCTTGATCAATACTGGTTGCTTTTGTTTTTTTACGGCAGCATATTGGTTTCTCTCGCCTTGGTTTTTTTCTATTTCAGGCTGCGCGGACTGATCTGGCTTGTGAATAAATTACCTTATTCCCATAAGTTTTTAGAATACATTAACGTATTGAAGGCATTGGATGTAAAAATTTTGTTAAGGTTGCTGCTCTTGTCATTAGCGCGTTATGGGGTCTTTGTTTTTCAATACATCTTTGCAATACAATTGATGCAGGTAGAGCAACATGTGGGACAAAGTTTTTGGTTGGTGAGTATACTTTTTTGGATCTTGGCCATCATTCCATCCATTGCCATTGCAGAATTGGGAATCCGGGGTACCATTGCAAAAACATTATTCGCTTACAGTCATAATTTACTGGGCATACTTACAGTTACCTTCGGTGTATGGTTCATTAATTTGTTCCTGCCAGCATTCATTGGTAGTTTATTAATTTTGGGAATTAAAATAAAGCCTAACAAATGATACGATTCAGCAAAGCTGGAATTTTAGTGATTGCTTTATGCGGACTAAGTTTCAGGCCAGCATTCGATGATTTCTGCGGCATCCGGAATACGGCTTTCCAGGATGGTGAAAAAGTGACCATGAAGGTATTTTACAATACACTGGGCATGTATGTGGGTGCCGGAGAGGCTACTTTTACCACTACCCTTGAAAGGTTCAATGGCAAGCCGGTGTATCATTGTGTGGGAGAAGGCAAGTCTTTTTCATTCTTTGATAATTTCTTCAGGGTGCGCGACCGCTATGAAAGTTATATTGATACCGCCAACCTGCTTCCCTATAAATTCATTCGTAATGTGGATGAGGGAGGATATAAAAAATACAACAATGTGAGCTTTAATCAGTCGGCCAACACCGCCGTGAGCACAAATGGTGTATTTAAGGTTACCAACTGTATTCAGGATGTAGTGAGTGCTGTATATTATGCCCGCAACATCAATTTTGATAAATATCAGGTAGACGATAAGATCCCTTTCGATATGTTTCTGGATGACGAAATTTATCATTTGTATATCCGGTACCTGGGCAAAGAAAAGATCAAGACCCGCTATGGAAAATTCAATGCCATTAAATTCAAACCCCTGTTGATCAAGGGAACAATATTTGAAGGCGGTGAAAAAATGAATGCCTGGGTGAGCGATGATCCCAATCATTTGCTGCTTCGGGTAGAGAGTCCGATCGCGGTAGGCAGCATCAAGATCGACATGATGGACTATGCCAACCTTCGATATCCGCTTACTTCACTCATCAGTGCGCGATAAATTTACAATTCACTTAATCGGAAACTATCTTTTTGTCGAATACCCCTATCTGTTAGTTGCAGGTTGCAGCATTCGGTGAGGGGGTCGTGTTCAAAAAATAATACGAAATCTTTTTGTTGAGCCTCGGTAAGAAAGGTCTTTTTTTCTTTCAAGGTAGTTAGCGGAAACATATCATACGCCATCACATACGGCAGGGGGATATGGGCCATGGAAGGAAGCAGGTCGGCCATGAAGACAATGGTTTTTCCTTTGTAATTCAATTGGGGCAACATCATGGCATCGGTATGTCCAAATGCTTGTCTGAACTCAATGGCACTCGGCATTGCTGCCGCATCGATATCGGTGAACCGCAGTTGCCCGCTTTCCAGTATGGGAATAATATTTTCCTTTAAAAAACTGGCTTTCTCACGGTCATTGGGAACCGTTGCCCATGCCCAATGTTGTTGATTGCTCCAATACAGGGCATTCTTGAAGGCCGGAACCAACTGGTCGCCAATTCGTTCAATACTTCCGCCGCAATGATCAAAATGCAAATGCGTTAAAAACACATCGGTGATATCATCCCGGCAAAATCCATGTGCTGCCAGCGATTTGTCCAGCGTATCTGTTCCATGTAAAAAGTAATGACCAAAAAATTTCGCATCTTGTTTATTGCCCATGCCGTTGTCGATCAGGATCAGCCGGTTTCCGTCTTCCACCAATAAGCATCGAAGGGCCCAGCTGCACATATTGTTTTCGTCGGCCGGGTTAAGTTTGTGCCAGATACTCTTGGGCACAACACCAAACATGGCACCGCCATCTAATTTGAAGTAACCTGTGTTGATGGTATATAAGTTCATGGAGTTATAGCGTTTGTGGCAAATGCTTTTTTTGTGCTGCAGCCGCAGTGAGTAATAATAACAGGCCCATCACAAAAAAGACGATCAACACCAGCAAGGAATTCCGCATATTATGCGTAATGCCTTCAATGAATCCGAAACTGAAGAGTCCGATCACAATGGCAAATTTTTCGGTCACATCATAAAAACTAAAATAAGAGGCGGTATCTTTTGTTTCGGGCATTAGTTTAGAATAAGTAGAACGACTGAGCGATTGAATCCCGCCCATGACCAGCCCCACCAACGATGCCAGAATATAAAAATGCAATTCGGTGCTCATCAAATAGCCTGCAATACAAACAGTGATCCATAATAATACCGTAAGGATCAGGATCCTGATATTGCCATACTTGAAAGAAAGTTTTGACATACCAATGGCACCCACTATGGCCACTAATTGAATGATGACAGCGGTTATGATCAGTTTGTCATTGGCCAGTTTAAGTATTTTAATCCCGAAATCAATGGCTACAAGCATCACGGTTTGTACGCCCATACTATAAAAAAAGAAAGCACTCAGAAAGCGTTTCAGCACGGGTTGATTTCTAACCTGTTTCCACACAATTTTTAGTTCGTGGAATCCATTTAATAACACATGCTTTTTTGAGCTTCTTTCCGCTTTGGAACTAATGGGAAGTCGGGAGAAAGTGATCTGTGCAAAACCCACCCACCAGATGCCCACCAATAAAAAGGTAATGGTTAGGGCAAGGGCTTTATCTTCCATCAGCATCACCATGGCAAAGCCCACCAATTGCATCAATACACTGCCAATATAGCCCATGGTATAACCTTTTGCACTTA
>Ga0194037_1000668_pt1 | contig 26438 bp, 19 predicted proteins | sample JunL306m_MetaG_FD_148653 | JGI IMG/M metagenome (GOLD analysis project Ga0194037, IMG submission 148653) | Anoxic zone freshwater microbial communities from boreal shield lake in IISD Experimental Lakes Area, Ontario, Canada - Jun2016-L304-6m | ecosystem: Environmental > Aquatic > Freshwater >...
ATCCCCTTCAGCTCAAGCAGCTCCCTTACAATACCGCTCTGAATATTTGCAAGATCAGCATCATCAATCTCCCCCACCTCTGCAGCAATCAGTTTGTCAAGAATCACCGATGGACTTTCGTAGACAACTTCTTCAAAAACATCCTTTTTATACCGGGAAAGCGAAAGATCATACCCGCCCTCACCTTCAATTTCCGAACGAGAAACCATAAAAAACTTTTCAGTTCTGTCGTAGTCGTGCGCTGCATTACGCTTTTTATATTTCTCAACAATATCCAGCAAATCACCAAAACCCTCCTGCTTGCTTCGTTTATCATCGAGGGAATAGCCGTCCGACTTCATGTCATAGAACCAGACGAACTCTGTCGCCGGTTTGCTGACCTTGTCCAGCGGGCCCCAGACTTTTGTAAAGAGCAGAATTGAGGTTGATACTCCGGCATAGGGTTTGAATACTCCACTGGGCATGGTGATAACCGCTTTGAGGTCGCACCGGTCAACAAGCAGTTTGCGCAAATCCTTGAATGCAGCGCCAGAACCAAAGAGCACACCTTGTGGCACAATAACACAGGCTGTTCCACCTTTTTTCAGAAGCCGATAGATGTTTTCAACAAACAACAGCTCTGTTTTGGTAGTGGAGAGGGTAAAGCTCTCGTTAATGTCGCCTTTGTCAATGCTGCCGGTAAAGGGAGGATTGGCCATGATGATGTCGTAACAGGACTCTTCGGTAAAGCTTTTGCTCAGGGTGTCTTTATAGTCAATTTCAGGTTCGTCAATTCCGTGCATCATAAGGTTCATGAGGCCAAGGCGGACCATGGTGCTGTCAATATCGTACCCGAAGAGTGTTTTGCTCAGAATGCTTTTTGCGTGTTCGGTAAGGCCTGCTGAAACAGAGGTGCGGAAAAATCCGTCTTCGTCGGGGAGAAGATTTTTGTTGCCGGCACGAATTGCCAACTGTGTAACGATATATTGATAGGCCCCAAGAAGGAATCCACCGGATCCACATGCTGGATCGGCAATATTCTGGCCAAGCTGAGGCTCTACAAGATCGGCCATCATCTTGATAATGTGACGAGGTGTACGGAACTGGCCGTTTTTACCTGCTGAAGCAATTTCGGAGAGAAGAAATTCGTAGACATCACCTTGAATATCCTGAAATGCCTGACCCTTTTCGTTCGAGTCTGTTTCCATCACTTCAAAAATCTCATCAACCGTTTTAACGGCCTCAACCAGGAGAGAAGGCTTGGGAATAATGAAGACCGCATTTTTCATGTGATGGCTAAATTGCGACTCAGCACCGTTCAAGTCTTTGAGGTAGGGAAAGACTCTTGACTGCACATGGGTGAGCATATCTTCGGCCTGCATGTGCTTGAATTCACTCCAGCGAAGTGTGCTTTTATCGATCGCATAATTTGCGGCATTTTCTTTGTCTCGGTATTCCGGTGGTATCCACATTCCTTTAAACTTGGAGCTGTAGGTGTCGCCGGCCCACTCTGCACTTGCCTGCTTCTCTTTATCCTGATCGTCCATCCGCTTCATAAAAAGCAGATAGGTGATCTGTTCGATGGCTGTGAGTGGATTGGAAATACCGCCGCTCCAGAATTTGTTCCAGAGTTGGTCTATTTTTGATTTCAGTTCAGGATTGTTTTGAAGCATCGGCTATTGACCTTTATTTAAATTCTTTACATAGCTTGACCCTTTTATGGTAAGCTGGTACTTCTGCAGTCGGCTGCCGGGCTTTTCAGGGAGAGTATAGGAGATAAGTCCCTGTTCGAGCAACACCTTTATAACGCGCTTTAATGCCCCTGTTTTGGTGTCAAGACCAAGTATTCCTGTAAGCGCCATAGCAGACCGGGGTGTATCGGTCAATGCCAGAAGAACCGCTTCTGACTGGGCCCTTGACTGGGCCCCTGACTGGGCCCCTGAGGTTATTGCTTCACCTTTAAGCACCTCATCTTCCAGCGCAAGAGCTTCTTCAGATATAGGAAAGGTCGCCCGGATGAAATGGGTAGAAAACGTGTAGGCTTCACGAGGGTAAGCTTTGAGAATCCGAGGCATTCCGGATCCGAGATATTCCACCATATCAAGATCCTTGAAAACCCTCATCAGAGTTTTGTTGCGAGGCATGGAATACCCTGCAAAAAAATCCTCCTGCTCAGTGCCAGAATGAATGGCGCCGGCTGAGGTAATTTCAAGCCGGTCAGCAAAAATTTCAAACTTTGGTACGAGTTCGGTACTGTAGTCGTTATGAATGATGGCGTTGATAACTGCTTCACGAAGGGCAACCGTGTTCCACAGACTTCGGTTTATACGCTTGCGGGAAGTTATTTTGTTGATCACACGGTTCTCAACTCCCTCCAGACGGTCGAGTATCTGCTTGCAGGTTTTAACAAGGCAACAAAAGCCGTAATCCTTGCTCTCAAGCAATTCAACCCTGTCAGTACCTGCGTATTTAGCCACCTGCACCGAGTTGCCGTTCTGGTCTGCCAGCAGGTATCCTGCATAGTTGTAGGCGCCATCCTCAGTAAGCAGTTCGAGATTGGGTGCAAATTTGTCGCCGAGTGTGAGACCAGCCTCTTGATAATAGATTTTAAGCTGCTCAAAGGTGAGATCCTGCCGCAAAGAACGGATACGGGCGATTGAATTACGCGTACGTCGGGCGAACAGTTCTTCAATCATGTGCTGCGACATGGGCTCACAGGCACTGTCAATACCAAGCCAGATAATACCTCCGTCGTGATAGTTCAGAAATGCGATGACCTCTTTTTCAAGACCGTCAGTCAACTTTCGCTTGTATTCAATGCGGTTATTTTCGGTCATATTATGCTGCCAGTTGTTCGGCCAGAGCCAGGATTTCGTTAATTTCAGCCGGACTGAACACCCCTCGAATACCTTTTGGATGTATGACTGTAAATGGAGCGTTAATCAAGTCTCTCTTTTCTACCTTTTCGCGCTCTATAATGAAGTTTTTGAGAAGATTTAAAAAGTCCAATTGCCGACTTGAAAGAGTTGAGTGCTGTTTGATAAACCGATCGAAAGCTTCAGCAACCGCTTCAGGGAAACTCTTGAGAATTTCCAAGCCGAGAATATGGCGGATAAATTGAATGAAATGTGCCTTCCGGTTTTTATAGACTGAACGCAATAGTTCCTCAGTAATATGCGGGCGCTCTTCGTTGAGCAACTCGGCAAGCTCACTGGCCTCTTCCGGCGAAATCTCTTTGCCATCCTTGATTTTAGTGAGAATCGGGTTCTGTTTAGTCAATTCGGTAATGAGGGCTTCGACCATTTCACGATAGCGGGTAATGCTTACGGCCTCATTCCCTGGGCCGAATTCAACCATCTCTTTGTTGTGGAGAAGATCAACAAGATTCAGATGAACTTGGCCGATTGCACCGTTATCCTGCTCACGAAACTTCATAAGCGGTGAGAGCTTTGCAATAAGCTCATCAAAGGTGTCTTCGGTTGCCTTGTTCCAGAAGTGGTTTGTTTGAGCAGCCCTTATCAGTTCTTCTTGCTGTTTCACAAAACCGACGTTCAAAGGAAGCTGGCTGATCTGCTCGACAATGGCATCGTTAAGGGTATCGTACCTCTCTTGTTGGTCGCGCAGTTTTGCCAGGGAAGTCTCCAGAATATCGCGCTCAAAACGCATGGCTTTAAAATCAGCATCGGATACGGTTCTGAACAATGGTTTGACCTCATTTCTCAGATATTCTATCTTTTGCGGTGAAAGTGAAAGCCAGAAAGTTTCTTCTTCAAGACGATAAAGCACCGATGCGGCATCTTTAATAACCACCGACGTGTGAGGCAATTCTGCAATTTGCTTTCGGAGTTTTACAATTTCCCTCGTTGCAATCGCTGTGTTACCAGTTGAAAATGCACTCTCAATTTTGTCGAGCCGAAGCCCAAACAGTTTTACAGGAAGCGGCAGTTGCGGTTTCGGCTCTTTTCCTTTTGGCTGAAGCTTGAAATATTCGAAGTTATCCCAGCAGTCAAGAATCAAAAAGAGCTCTTTTTCGGTACACCAAGGCTTGATTTTACCCAGTTCAAGGAGTCGTGTGCCTCGGCCGATCATCTGCCAGAATTTTGTATAGGAGTAGACTGGTTTAACAAAAACGAGATTGACAAGCTCTCGAATGTCAATGCCTGTATCAAGCATGTCGACACTGATGGCAATGCGTGGCATATCGCTGTTCGTGAATTGATCGAGCAAGCCACCTTTGCCATAAACGCGAGGATCTTCGGATACCAGAACCTTTGCAAGTTCACCCTTGAATTGCGGGTAGAGCTTGTCGAATATCTCTTCAATTCTACGGGCATGGGCTATTGTCGCGCAGAAAAATATTGTTTTTCCGGGAAGAACGCCATTTTGGTCTTTTATGCACTCTTCCATGAACTCTTTGACAATAAGGGTATTCGTCCCCCGATTGATGACTTGCTTTTCAAGCTGCGTTCCTTCAAAATTAATCTCTTCGATATCTTTGCCTTCAAGAATCAGTTTTTTCTGATCTTCAAGGGAGATCGTCCGTTTACTGATGCCTTCCATCTGGAATTTCGTCTGGATTTTCATGACCTGAAAAGTACTCAGCCAGGGTGGAATATTGTTCACCGCCTCTTCGTATGTATAGGCAAAAGTTGGAAGGCCATCCTCGCAATGAAAAAGATTGAAGGTGTTGTGGTCAAGAATATCTGTGGGGGTTGCCGTAAGCCCTAACGTGATTGTTTTGAAGTAATCGAGGATTTCGCCGTAGGTGTTATAGATGGAACGATGGCTCTCATCAATGACAATAAAGTCAAAGAAGTATGGCGAAATGTACTGCGATTCATCCCTGATGAGATTGAGCATCATGGGGTAGGTCGCTATATAGATACGTCGATCTTTTGCGAAAACCTTTTCGCCGGTGTTTGGCCAACGAGGTTCGTGGGGCAAGTATTCCTTAAAAGCAGAAAGTGCCTGTTCGCGCAAAGCAATTCGATCCACAAGAAAAAGAACTTTTTCGGTATGTCCGCCACGCAGTAAAGCATCGACAAGAGCAATACAGGTGCGGGTTTTCCCGGTGCCTGTAGCCATCACCAGAAGGAAATCACGCTTTTTCTGCTCAATTGCTTCAAGGACTGATCGAATTGCGCGAATTTGATAATCGCGTCCGGCAATTGTTGTGTTGATCAGTTCCTCGGTGAGAGGTTTACGGCTCCTGCGGATATATTGGAAACGCTCAAGGTCGTTACGGGTTGGAAAGCCGATAACTTTTCGAGGTGGGTAGTTGTCGAGATCCCAGAAAAATGTTTCGATACCATTGGTATAAAAACAGAACGGAGGATCAATGCCCAGTTGTTTTTGGATATTGTAACAATACTGCTTGGCCTGTTCACGGCCAATGGCTGCATCACGACTTGTTTTTTTTGCCTCAACAACGGCAAGAGGCTTACCATCTTTCCCAAGTAAAACATAGTCGCTGTATCGATGGCCCTCGTATGGAGTTCGAGCTTCATGCACTCCTTCAGGCAAATCAACAAGAATGTCGAACTCTTCGACAACCTGAGCTGGATCTTTCACATTCCAGCTTGCCTGCAGTAACATCTTATCAATCAATTCGATACGAGTTTGCTGCTCGTTTTTCATAACTTGTTGACTGGTTGCATCACATTATAAATCCAGAGACTTTTAATATACACCATGATTACAGAACTATACAGGAAGAGGAATACCAGTTATAACGATTTACCGATTACTTTGGAACTAAAAAGAGTCGGAGCTTCTTCCATGAGTTTGCGGACGTTTTGAGTCAGGCGATTCAAGCCGATATTATTATTCAGAGCATTATTCCGCCATTTCATAAGTTATCTTCATTCCTGACTCTCCAGTTTTTAGAAGTTTTCAGTACTTTGAGGTGCTTGAATAAGGGAGTACTTATGAATTCAATACCTTTGAATACATTAAAATCAAGTCACATATAATGAGAATATTAAGCCCCCGAAAAAAACTCTTTACTGCCGCATTACTCCTGCTGCTTGCTCTATTGTCCTCTTGCAGCAATAACTCGGACGAACTTCGGCGCAGCCGGATTATTACCGGTATTTCAGCTGATTTCGACCATCTTAATCCCCTGCTTATCCAGCTTTCCATGTCGCGTGAAATCTGCACGCTTTTATATCCTGCGCTGGTTAAACCATCCTATGACCAGCAGAAGGGACGGATTACCTTTCAGCCTAATGCAGCAAAAAGCTGGGAGTTTTCACCGGACGGGCAAACAGTAACCTTCCACCTGCGCAATGGGATTGTATGGGAAGATGGAATTAAAGTTACATCCCATGATTTTAAATACTCATATACATTATACAAGCATCCAAAAATTGCCAGTTCACGACAACACTATCTCAATGATCTGGTACTTCTTCCAGACGGGACTGCTGATATCCAACGCGGAGTAGAAACCCCTGATGACTCAACGCTGGTTCTGCATTTTAACAAACCGATGGACAACGCAATTGTACTCGACCATTTCAACGATCTGATGCCGGTAGCCGAGCATGTCTTTAAAGCATATTTACCCGAAGAAATTCGCATCAAGGCATCCGAAATACCGATAGTGTCCGCGGGACCATTTAAAGTTAAAAAGTGGACGCGCCAGGCAAAGCTTGAACTTGTCAGCAACCCCTTATCACTGCTGCCAAAACCTGCTGCGATAAAAACCATGATTTTCCTTGTTGTGCCCGAATACACCACAAGGCTTTCTATGCTGAAATCAGGCCAGATAGATGCCATGATCTCTGCGGGAGGAATCAATCCAAAAGATATTAAAGAACTAACCAGAACAACACCGTCAATTGTCATCAAACCGGTAAAGAACAGATACTTCGATAGCGTTGTATGGTTGAATATTGATGGTGAGAGTTACCGCAAAAACGGACAAATATTGCCAAACCCCCTTTTCGGCAGCAAACTTGTCCGTCAGGCGCTTACCCTCGCTATCGACAGGCAATCAATTATTGATGGCTTCATGGGACCAGAGCACGCCACTATCGTCAATACCTCCCTTTCGCCGGCGTATAAAGAAATTGCAGACCCTTCACTTGCTCAATACAACTATAACCCCAAAAAGGCATTGGCGTTATTGCAGGAGGCCGGATGGAAACTTGGCCAGGACGGGATTCTGCAGAAAAACGGCAGGAAATTTTCTTTTGAGCTTGCCGCACCGGTCGGGAACCCGCGTAGGAACTACGCAGCAACTATTATTCAGCAGAATCTCAGGGAAATTGGAATTGACTGCCATCTTAAATTTGATGAGAGTCTTATTTTTTTAAAAAACCAGAACGAGTTTCGATATGATGCTGCCCTGTCAGGAATGGCTGCTGAAACACTGCCATTCCAGCTTATAATATGGGGATCTGATTTTGCAAAACATACATTCAACTCTTCAGCATTTCAGAGTAATGAGCTCGACAATATTATAGCAGAACTCAACCATCCACTTCCCGAGGACAGAAGACTTGCATTGTGGAAAAATTACCAGAAAATACTGCACGATGAGCAACCAAGAACATTCCTTTACTACTACGATGAACTGGAAGGATTCAACCGTCGCATCAAAAACCCTGATGTCAATCTTATTTCCACCCTATACAACGCCTTTGAATGGAGCATACAGTAACCGCCAATAAAGAGCGTAATAAGCTTCACTTGTCGCCACTGTCGATTTTTACTATATTCAACTACTTTTCTCAAAAGTAGTTAATGAACTTCTACCATCAATTGTGAACTCATTGTTTTATGCCCCGTTACACACCTGAACAGCTTGAGAGACGAAATGCATCGGTCTGGACAAAAGTACAGGGTATTCTGGCCCCTATACAGTTTTTGATGTTTCTTGTCGGTCTTACCGTCACCTATCTCTATCAATCACATATCTGGGTAGATAACTTTTACTGGATCACCTTCTTTGTGGTACTGAAAACCCTCATGCTTTTTTTAATTTTTATTACCGGAGGGTTTTTTGAAAAAGAAGTTTTTGGAGCATTTGCCTTTGCACCGGAATTTTTCTGGGAAGACTTCGGCAGTGCTATAGCCATGGTTGTTCATATTTCGTATTTTATCCTGTTTTTTATCGGCCTTGATGAAACCATTCTTATCCGCACAGCCCTGCTCGCATATCTGAGTTACCTCATCAATGCTGCACAATTTGTCATCCGTCTGCTTCTTGAAAAACACAATGAGAAAAAGCTGAAAAGCATCAGATGACCTGAGCAATTCCGACCAATAATGCGTTATGAAAGCTAAAGCTATTGTATTCCGAGGTGTAAGAGAAATTGAACTCTGTGAAGTTTCTCTGAAACCCCTCTCATCAACTGACGTACTTGTCGAAACGTATTGGTCGTCAATCAGTACCGGTACTGAAAAAATGGCCTATAACGGCTTGATACCTTCCTGGCCATTTATTTTCCCTTTTATTCCCGGCTATGAATCCGTTGGAAAAATCATACAGGCCGGGGATCATGTAAACCAAAGTCTGATTGGTAAATTTGCATACGTTGCAGGATCGTTCGGATATGAAGGAGTAAATGCAGCTTTTGGAGGTGCCTCTGAATATATAGTATGCCCTGTCGAAAGCATTACCGTATTGGATAATATTGACAATCCCAAATGTGGTATTGCCTTGCCGCTCGGAGCCACAGCTCTGCATATTGTTGACCTTGCTCAGGTTAAAAACAAAAAAGTGCTTGTACTCGGCCAGGGTGCTGTAGGTATTCTCGCTACTGAGCTGGCAAAACACATGGGTGCCAAACTGGTCGCTGCGACTGACACACAGAAAAACAGGCTCAACTATTCATCGGCCGACTTGCGGGTCAACGCAGAAACTGACGATGTTTCTGCGGCACTCGCCGGTCATGAGTTTGACGTTTTGATTGACAGTACCGGCATCATGAGTGCCATTGATACCGGACTCCGGTTTTTGAAATTTCATGGTGTGGTTCTCCTCGGAGGGTATTATCAGAGAATCAACATTGATTACTCTCAGGCTTTTCAAAAAGAGCTGTCGTTTATTGCCGCCAAACAATGGGCAAAGGGAGATCTTGAGCGAGTAAGAGAACTTATTGCACAAAAAAAACTGAACGCTGAACGGATTTTTACTCATCAGCATACCGTTGAAGACGATATCTCTTCGGCCTACCTTCAGGCATTCAATGATCCAGACTGCCTGAAAATGATCCTGCTGTGGAAAACCAATAGCAAACAGGATGATATAGCATTCTCAATAACTGGATAATTATAATAGAGCGACTGAATGGCAGCAAAAACAATAGCTATTTATGGCAAAGGCGGAATAGGAAAAAGTTTTACAACAACCAACTTCAGCGCTACGTTCGCTTTATTGAACAAAAGGGTACTGCAACTTGGCTGCGACCCAAAACACGACTCAACGACCTCTCTTTTCGGTGGTATACCATTACCAACAGTAACTGAAGTTTTCGCCGAAAAAAATGCATTGAACCAGCAAGTCTCAATCAGCGATATAGTCTTTCGCAGAGATATACCAGATTTTCCCCAGCCGATTTACGGTATAGAACTCGGTGGCCCTCAGGTTGGAAGAGGATGCGGCGGTCGAGGTATTATCTCCGGATTCGAGACTCTTGAAAAGCTGGGAATCTTCGAATGGGATATAGATATCATCCTGATGGACTTTCTCGGAGATGTTGTCTGCGGAGGTTTTGCCACGCCACTGGCCCGTTCACTCAGCGAAGAGGTCATTCTTGTTACAAACAATGACCGGCAATCCATCTTCACGGCAAACAATATTTGTCAGGCAAACAACTATTTCAGAACCATAGGAGGTCAGTCGCGACTGCTTGGATTGATTATAAACAGGGATGATGGCAGCGGCATTGCTGAAAAATATGCAGAAGCAGCAGGCATAACCGTACTCATGAAAGTCCCATATAATGCTGACGCACGAGACAAAGACGACAGTTTCGACTTCGCCATCAGACTTCCGGCGATTGCCGAAAAATTTCAAACGCTTGCCAGAGAAATTCTTGATAATAAAATTACCCCTTGTGAAGCCGGCGGACTTGATTTTATGGATTTTGTCAGGCTGTTCGGTGATGTCAGCAATGATGCTCCGATACCGGCAACAGCTGAAGAGCTTTTTGGACAAAAAAAGGGTTCTTCAAGTAGCGGACAGGTTGTTAACCCGACACTTCTCGACAATGACAATCTGAAGATTAACAGATGCATTGAAAAGCTTGCAGCTGAAGAACAAGAGGTGTACAAGATGATCGAACAGGAGAAAAGAAGTATCGGCGAGGTAGCGGAACTGACGCATCGAGAGGAATCAGCGGTCCGGGAACTGTTTTCAAGCGCCCGGACACAACTGAAAAAACTGTTCTTCGATAATTAGCTGTTCGCTTTTTTGGTTGCTTTCTGCCTGAGATTCATGTCAAGAATCTTCTTCCTGAGTCGGATACTCTGAGGCGTTACCTCAAGAAGCTCGTCATCATTGATAAACTCAAGTGCCTGTTCCAGCGAAAGTATTTTCGGAGGGGTCAGGCGCAGCGACTCATCTGTTCCGGAAGAACGCATGTTGCTGAGCTTTTTTGTTTTGCAGACGTTCACCGTGATATCAAGACCTCTTGTGGACTCACCAACAATCATTCCGGCATATACCTTGGTGTTCGGTGAAACAAAAAAAGTACCACGATCTTCAAGCGCGCTCAGTGAGTAGGCAACACAAGTTCCTGTTTCAGCAACAACAAGTGCACCGCTCTCTCTGGACGGCAATTTACCCTTGAATGGCTGGTAGTTCAAAAACACATGTGACAGTATTCCCTCTCCCTTAGTATCTGTAGTGAACTCAAGGTTGTAACCGATCAACCCTCTTGTAGGAATCTCAAATTCCACTCTGACCATTCCACCGCGAAGGGTACCCATATGAGTCATTTCAGCCTTTCTGCGACCCATTTTTTCAATAATCACACCAGTATACTCTTCAGGAATATCAATAGTAACACTCTCAATCGGCTCAAGCAGGTTGCCATTCTCATCATCATGCATGATAACTTCAGGCCTTGAGATGGCAAGTTCGTAGCCTTCACGCCTCATGGTTTCAATCAGCACAGAAAGATGCAACTCCCCTCTTCCTGAAACCCTGAACGTATCAGCACTGTCCGTCTCCTCAACATTAAGAGCAACATTGGTCATTTTCTCTTTCATCAGTCGCTCGCGGATCTTCCGGCTGGTAACTTCTTTCCCTTCAAGTCCTGCAAAGGGAGAGTCATTAACTGAAAAAAGCATTGAAAGTGTCGGCTTGCTGATGTCGAAGGATGCAAGCGAAACCGGATCGTCAACAGAGGCAAGCGTCATGCCTACTGTGGCATCGGGTATACCTGCAATGGCAATAATGTCACCTGAGGTAGCTTCTTTAGACTCAACCTTCTGGAGTTTGTCGAACTGAAATACTTTTGTTACGGTTCCCTTGCCAATCACTCCATCTGGACCGACCACAGCAAGTTGGCTGCCGGGGCTTACCTTTCCGCGCTGAATACGTCCGATGGCTATCTTACCAATGTAATCGCTATAGTCAAGCGTAGTCACCAGCATCTGGAAACCTCCGTCGTCATGGGCTACCGGTGCAGGAATCTCTTTAACAATCATGTCGAGCAGAAGACTCATATCGCCATCTTCATCGTCCATGCTGTATTTGGCAACACCATTTTTCGCCGAAGTAAAAATGTAAGGGAATTCAATCTGATGCTCTTCAGCACCGAGGGCAATAAACAAATCAAGAACCTGATCGTGAACCTTTACAGGATCCGACTGTGGACGATCTATCTTGTTGATAACAACAATAGGCTTCAAATGCAGCTCAAGTGCTTTGCGCAAAACAAACTTTGTCTGAGGCATAGGACCCTCAAACGCATCAACAAGTAGCAGTACACCATCAACCATCTGCAAAATACGCTCTACCTCACCGCCAAAGTCGGCATGGCCAGGGGTATCAACAATATTAATTTTATAATCTTTGTAAACTGCAGCAGCATTTTTTGAAAATATGGTAATACCCCGCTCTCTTTCCTGTGGATTTGAATCAAGTACACGGACGTTTACCTGTTGATTATCTCTGAAAGCACCTGTCTTCTGAAAAATCGAATCAACCAGAGTTGTTTTTCCATGATCAACGTGAGCGATAATGGCTATATTTCTAATATTCTTTGTCGAACTCATCTTTTTTCCTTGTAAATAAGTATATTTGTATCCCGTATTGGCCGGAATATACATTTTTTCTTTGTAATTATGGCACAATCTTTGTCTCTGGCTAATCGTTTGAAACGACATAAATTCAGGCGTTTCAAAGAGTCCATTTACTGGCCATTCACCCCACTTATACCTGGACAATGAACAATATATTACTAAACCATTTGCCGTTACTTGTCCTTAACCAGATTGTTTCAATACTCTATCTGGGAACAACGTTTCTTTACGGAGCCCATTTTTTCAAGGACATTCAATATGCTAAAACATACAAACAACCCCTTCTTGCTCTAACTGTCCTGTCTCATGTGGTTTACCTCGGACTGTTGACTTCTCTTGAGGGATACAAAATCAGTTATTCGACCGTCAATCTCATGACCATGGTCGCCCTCACCCTGACCATAACTTATCTTTTCATAGAGTTTACAACGAAAAGTGATAAAACAGGGTTTTTTGTCATAGCCTTTGCCTCAGGTGCGCAACTGATCTCATCAATCATGACTGCACAGATCCCCAATACTGGTATTGAAAAATTCAGCGGTATCGGAATGGGTGTCCACTTGATCGCTGCCATTTTCGGGTTCAGCGCTATAGCTATTGCCGGACTCTACAGCATTCTTTATCTGCTTCTCTTCCGACAGATTCAGCAAAACCGCTTTGAACTCCTCTTTCAGCGCCTGCCGAACCTTGAAGTGCTTGAAAAGTTAACCATGCATGCGGTTGCTTTTGGGTTTCTTTTCCTGTCTCTTACCCTTTTTGCCGGAATAATTGAGCAACAGGCATCGAGTCAGACCATAGGCTTGCTGGAACCTAAGCTTGTAACACTGGTCATTATATGGTTACTCTACGGAATAAGCATTTTTATCAAACCTATAATCGGCTGGGACATAAAGCATATGGCCTATCTGTTTATACTTCTATTCGTTTTTATCACACTATTGATTGTCCTGATGACATTTCTATCGCCAACCTTCCATAAGCTGACCTTATAATTACTTCTGTTTGAAAATATGAGCTTTTAAGAATATATTTAAAGCTTATTACCTTGGTAACGAAATCAGCTCACTAAAACAACCCTGCTATGAACATCATTTCAGTTGGTGTCAACCACAAGACAGCACCTATTGAAATCCGCGAAAGAATCTCCCTTTCAGAAGTTCAAAACAAGGAGTTCATTACCGGCCTTATTTCAAGCGGATTGGCCCATGAAGCTATGGTGATTTCAACCTGTAATCGTACCGAACTGTATGTGGTACCCGCCATGCACGAGGTTACAGGAGAGTTCCTCAAGGAGTATCTTATTTCTTACAAGGATGCTCGCAAGGAAGTACGACCGGAACATTTCTTCAACCGTTTTTACTGCGGCACGGCGCGCCATATTTTTGAAGTTGCCAGTGCGATTGATTCGCTCGTCCTAGGTGAAGGCCAAATACTGGGCCAGGTTAAAAACGCCTACCGGATTGCTGCTGAAACACAGTCCGCCGGCATTCTAATTACCCGCCTCTGCCATACAGCATTCAGCGTAGCAAAAAAGGTAAAGACCAAGACAAAAATAATGGAAGGGGCTGTTTCGGTAAGTTATGCTGCCGTGGAACTTGCCCAGAAAATTTTCTCGAACCTCTCTTTGAAAAAGGTTCTTCTGGTCGGAGCCGGTGAAACTGGCGAACTGGCAGCGAAACACATGTTCCAGAAAAACGCTCGTAATATTGTTATCACCAACAGAACCATTTCAAAAGCCGAAAGTCTTGCGGAAGAATTAGGAACCAATCAGGTTCTTCCTTTCGAAACCTTCAAGAATCATCTTCACGAGTTTGATATCATCATTACAGCGGTCAGTACCAAGGAGTATATCCTTAATGAAGCTGAAATGCATCAGAGCATGATCAAGCGCAAGCTGAAACCTGTCATTATTCTTGATCTTGGTTTACCGAGAAATGTTGATCCTGACATTTCGAAGTTGCAGAACATGTTCCTTAAGGACATTGATGCCCTTAAGCACATCATTGACAAAAACCTTGAACGACGAAGCGCTGAACTGCCAAAAGTTAATGCCATTATAGAAGAAGAACTTGTCGCGTTCGGGCAATGGATAAACACCCTGAAAGTCCGGCCAACCATTGTAGATCTTCAGTCAAAATTCATTGAAATTAAGGAAAAAGAGATTGAACGATACCGCTACAAGGTTAGTGAAGAAGAACTCGCAAGAATGGAACACCTTACCGACAGAATCCTGAAAAAAATTCTTCACCACCCTATAAAAATGCTCAAGGCTCCTATTGATACCATGGATTCAATACCGAGCAGAGTCAATCTCGTCCGCAACGTATTCGATCTTGAAGAACCAAATCAGTCACACTAAATAAAAATCTGTAATTGCATTGAAAAAACAGCTCATCATCGGCACAAGATCCAGCCCCCTCGCTTTGTGGCAGGCAGAATTCACCAAAACGGAACTTTCCAGACATTTTCCTGAGCTTGAAATCACTCTGAAACTGGTTAAGACAACCGGCGACGTGATTCTTGACTCTCCCCTTTCAAAAATTGGGGATATGGGACTGTTTACCAAGGACATTGAAAAACATCTGATCACCAAAGAAATCGATCTTGCTGTTCACAGTTTGAAAGACGTCCCCACAAGCACACCTGAAGGCCTTATTATTACATCCTTTACCGAGCGTGAAGACACAAGAGATGTCATCATTTCCCGGAATGGTGCAAAACTGAAGGATCTGCCGCAAGGTGCAAAAGTCGCTACAAGCAGTCTCCGTCGTATGTCTCAGTTGTTGAGCATGCGTCCTGATTTTGAAATATGCGATATCAGAGGCAACCTCAACACTCGATTCCAGAAGTTTGATGAAGGGAAATTTGACGCAATGATGCTTGCCTATGCAGGTGTCTACCGCCTGAATTTCAGCGATCGTATTTCTGAAATCCTTCCACACGAAATCATGCTTCCAGCTGTTGGTCAGGGAGCACTTGGCATTGAGACCCGTGTTGACGACGAACAGACAAGAGAGATCGTCCGAATTCTCAATCATTCCACTACGGAATACTGTTGCAGAGCTGAACGAGCATTACTCCGTCATCTGCAGGGCGGTTGCCAGATTCCTATAGGAGCTTATGCCTCATTTAAAAACGGAACTCTGAAACTTCTTGCCTATGTAGGCTCAGTCGACGGTAAAACCGGACTGCACAATGAACTCACAAAAACCGGCCTTACTTCACCCGAACAGGCTGAAGAAGTCGGTATTGAGCTTGCAAAAGAACTGCTGAAACAGGGTGCAGAAAAAATTCTGTCGGAAATCCGCAAAACCCGCTGATGAAAACTGTACTTGTAACCCGTCCAAAACATCAGGCAGTATCATTTGTAAAAGAACTGGAACAATATGGTCTGAACTCGTTTGTCTTTCCGACAATCGAGATCAGGCCGGTTTCCGGTTGGAATGTCCCCTCACTCAGCAAGTTTGATGGTGTCTTTTTTACCAGCCCCAACAGTGTCAGTTTTTTTATGGACCAGTTAATGCTGGAAAGCCCGGCAGAACTGCAAAACATACAAAATCTCAACGTATGGGCTGTAGGGAAAACAACAGCACAGGATCTGGCCAAATATGGTATAACTACCGAACCGATACCTAAAATTGCTGATGCTGTAACGTTGATGGAGGAAATCGGTAATGAGGCAATAGCAGGAAAAACGTTTCTTTTTCTGAGAGGGAGTCTTTCACTGGGCACCATTCCTCTCATTATCGAAAAGCGTGGCGGAACATGTGTTCAGTTAACCGTTTACGAAAACCTCCCCCCTTCTCTTGAAGAGAGTTCCAAAGTAAAAAAATTGCTTGAACAGGGTGAACTTTCGTGCCTTTCATTTACCAGCCCTTCAACAGCTGTAAATTTTTTTGAAGCACTCGGAACTACCAAACTTCCTCATGGAGTAAAGATAGCCGCCATTGGAACAACAACAGCGGACGCTCTCAAAAAATTAGGTCTTGCAGTTGATGTCATACCAGAAGACTTCAATGCTTCAAGTTTTGCAAAGGCTATTGCTGAAGCACTTCGATGATAACGGCCATCAGGTTCAAGCACCTGGACCACTATTATACATCGGCCAAGTCTTCTTCAATATCCGGAAGGTCATCGTCAGCAAAAACCTGGCTTACTATGTATTCAGGTTTTTCCAATACAGGTTCTTCCAATACACTGGGTTCATCGAAGAGCGGCAACTGTCGGTCACTTTCCGACACCTGAAAACGAGATGCTCTGCATCGTTTAACAGCAACATCCTCTGTCCCCGCCACATCATCATTTCCGTCCACTTCAAGCCTTGACGGCACCCCTTGGTTAGAAGATGATTTTTTATGTCGGGATGGTGCGCGCCTGTTCATAACCTCAAACGATTCAAATTGCCGTTCGAGGCTTTCACTGATGGATTCTTCAAGATCAATACGCATGGCATGCAAAAGCTGAATAGAATCAGCCCTATGCTGAGCGAGTTCACGGCGAAGCTCCCTTCCTGTTTTTTCAATTTCCTTCTTTTCCCGGCCTGGCCAGCCAATCAGCATCATTGCAACAAGCCCGATAAGCAGGAAGACAATCAGAATCAGCAGTGCAGTTACCATGTGGTCAATTTATCCCTGTTTTTCTATAGCCTCCAGCAGGCCAGTGCCAATTGATTTATTCGCACTGACAAGACCTTCACCGGATATCGTCGTCAATCCTCGATAATCAAAACAGCATCCACCCGCTTCTATAACTACCGGAATCAGAGCCGCACAATCCCACGGGCTCATAACTTTATCCACCGACACTTCCGCTCTGCCTGACGCAACAAGCATATGGCCATAACAATCGCCCCAACCACGTACCAGGCCGGCATTTCTTCGAAGCTCGTCAACAGGGTGACATGATGGAGGGTCAAGCAAGTACTCTTTTTCAGTATAAAGAACAGTTGCATCCCTGACATTTGAAATAGAAGAAACCGAAATAGGCGATCCATTATAAAAAGCTCCATTACCCCGTTCCGCATAATAAAGTTCGCCAAGCGCTGGAAAATGAACAACACCAAGCTGAATATCTCCATCAACTTCTAAAGCAATCAATACCCCGTAAAGAGGTACTCGATGAATGAATGCCTTGGTACCATCGATAGGATCAATAATCCAGCGCCGATTATTTGCGGCAGGACGCTCGTCAAATTCCTCACCCAGAAGCCCATCCTCTGGATATTTTGATGTAATGGTTTTCCGTATGAGTTCCTCAGCTTTACGATCCGCTTCTGTTACCGGAGTTGAATCCCTCTTAGTGAATATTTGAAGGGATTTCCGGGAAAAATAGTCCAATGTTAATCGGCCCGCCTGTTCGGCCAATTCAACGGCAAGCTGTAAATCCTGAGTCATGGTTTTCTATTGTCTGGAAACATCTTTTAAAAAGAATAAATTTTAACTTAATTCACCCATGTATGCTTCTACAGGCGGTTATTCCTTTTTTATTTTCAATATTCAAGGGCAAAAAGAACGCAAAGAAAGGAAATACTAGGGTTGCATGTACAGCGCAACAGTATAAATTGAGACCATAAAGCGTTTCACGGGTGGCCATGGGTGGTTATTCACTGAAGAACAGCCGCATGATAAGTTAGTTAATTAATATACTTAAAACACAATGAAACGCTTAATTGCGGAACGCGAAAAAGCCCGCCTTGGAGGTGGAGAAAAACGCATAGAAGCTCAACATAAAAAGGGAAAATTTACTGCCCGCGAACGTCTTGACATGTTGCTTGATGAAGGCAGCTTTGAAGAGTACGATATGTTTGTATCGCACCGAACAACAGATTTCGGGCTTGATAAAGAACAATATCTCTCAGATGGGGTTATCACAGGACACGGAACCATTGATGGACGCACCGTCTATGTATTCTCCCAGGACTTTACCGTTCTGGGTGGTTCACTTTCTGAAACCAATGCCCTTAAAATATGCAAGGTTATGGATCAGGCGATGAAGGTCGGTGCACCCCTGATCGGGATTAATGACAGCGGAGGGGCAAGGATCCAGGAGGGTGTCAGAAGTCTTTCGGGCTATGCAAGTATTTTTCAGCGAAACGTCATGGCATCGGGAGTTATTCCCCAGATATCAGTCATTTTTGGACCATGCGCAGGTGGTGCGGTTTACTCTCCTGCACTTACTGACTTTGTAGTCATGGCCGAAAAAACAAGTTATATGTTTGTGACCGGACCGAAGGTTGTTAAAACAGTAACCGGCGAAACCATAACCGATGAGGATCTTGGCGGAGCAACAGTTCATGCTACAAAATCCGGAGTCACGCATTTTGTAGGGGCCAATGAAACAGAAGGTATACTCCTGATTAAAAAACTGCTGAGTTACCTTCCCCAGAATAACCTGGAAGAGCCACCCTTAACCGTCTGCAGCGATCCTTGCGACAGGCTGGATGAAAACCTTAATACCATCATACCGGAAAAGCCATCCACTCCCTACGATGTTAAAGATATTATTCATACAATCGCAGACAACGGAGAATTTCTGGAGGTACAACGACAATATGCACGAAACATCGTTGTTGGTTTTGTAACCTTTAACGGAATCTCAACCGGCATTGTCGCCAATCAACCTAACTACCTTGCCGGCTGTCTCGACATTAACGCCTCACGTAAGGCTGCGAGATTTGTACGATTCTGCGATGCTTTCAATATCCCTCTTGTTACCCTCGTCGATGTACCGGGATTCCTCCCTGGCAGCGCTCAGGAGTTCGAAGGAATTATCACGAATGGAGCAAAACTGATCTTTGCTTATGGTGAAGCTACCGTTCCAAAAATCACCATTATACTCCGAAAAGCCTATGGTGGAGCTTACATTGTCATGAGTTCAAAACAACTGCGTGGCGACGTTAATTATGCATGGCCTACTGCCGAAATTGCTGTCATGGGTCCTATGGGCGCAACTGAAGTTCTGTTTAACCGAGACCTGAAAGCACTGGATGACCCCGAAGAAAGGTCAAAATTTGTAGACGATAAGGTAAATGAATACCGTGAGAAATTTTCCAATCCCTATGAAGCGGCCAAATACGGATATATTGATGATATCATAGAACCACGCAACACCAGGTTCAGAATCATCCGTGCGTTACAGACACTTTCAACGAAAAAAGACGTTAATCCTCCTAAAAAGCACTCTACCCTGCCACTTTAACTGTAAACATAACATTAATGACCACAGTCGTTCAAATGTTACCGATTGATCTTTCTCGCATCGGGACGGAACATTTTACCCTTGCCGTTATTGGTTACAGCGTAGTGTTTGGTTCACTGTTTCTGATTTATCTGGTGTTCAGTTTCTTACCGAAGTTTTTCACCCGTAATCTGAGAAGAAAATTTAAAAAAGAAGGTAGCGAGAACAAAGCTGCTCTTGCCGGCAATAAAGTACCCGGAGAAGTCAGTGCCGCAATCGCCACGGCGATATCACTCTATCTGGAAGAATTGCACGATCAGGAAACAGCTATTCTGACCATAAAGAAAGTTGGAAAGAGTTATTCCCCCTGGAATTCAAAAATCTACAATGTCATTAACTTTAACCGTTTTCCACGATGAGGCGATATAAATTCACGATCAGCGGAAACAAGTACAACGTTGAAATCAAATCTTTAGAGGAAAACATTGCCGAAATCGAGGTAAACGGGACGTCCTACCAGGTTGAACTGGGCAAGGAAATCAAAACACCCCAAACCCCGAAACTTGTACGTTATACCCCTCCAACGCCACCAAAAGCCCCAGTACTTAATTCTCCTGGCCTGAGCTTGATCAAAGCACCTCTGCCGGGAACCATTATCGCAATAACAGTACTCCCAGGAATGCAGATTAAACTGGACCAACCAGTCATCATCCTGGAAGCCATGAAAATGGAAAACAATGTTTTTGCCGAGAAGAGTGGTACAGTTAAAACGATTCTCGTTGCCGTTGGTGATACTGTCATGCAGGGGGATATTCTGATCGAAATTGAATAATTCCTGAATGGCATCATAGGTCAATTTTTTGCCCAAGCACCGATGCGCTGCGCTGGAAAGTGTTGTCAGGGTAGCACAGCCTGCCGTGCAATGGAAACTATCGAACATCGATACACGTAAAGCTCGTAATCCGCTCAGGCATACATCAATGAAATTGTATAATCAAAAGCATGTAAAGTTCTTTATCGGGTAAATTTCTTTCAGTTGAATAACTCAAGTGGATTCAGTTCAAGGAATTCCTGCCAGGGAATACCAGAGTTGCCGACAAGAAGAACTTTGTGGGGGTTGCATTCCTTACAAAAAGCAGCCATGCCTGATGCTTGTTGTGATCGACCACATTTGATTTCAAGACCGATTATTGTCCCTCTGTGCTCGAGGACAAAATCAACTTCATGATTTCCCTTACGCCAGTAATAGAGCTTGAGTGCATCAGTACGGGTATGATTGATAAGATGCGCGCCAACTGAAGATTCGACCCATCTTCCCCACAGTTCGGGATTTTCTGAAATATCGCGAAAAGTGTGCTGCTGCTGTGCGCTTATCAGTGCCGTGTTATGCACCTGAAACTTCGGGCTTGATGCTCTTGATCGCAATATTCCTTGATGATACTTTTCGAGTCCCCCTAATAAACCTGCAGTATCAAGCAAGTGTAGATAATGTGCAAGAGTTGTTGTATTACCGGCATCCTGAAGTTGTCCGATGATTTTGGTGTAGGAAAGAATCTGTCCTGAATAGCCGCATCCAAGTTCAAACAGTCTTTTCATAAGAGAGGGCTTGTCGACTCGGGTAAGCATCAGAATATCTTTTGATATGCTTGTTTCGATGAGAGAATCTACAATGTATCTTGCCCATCGCTCTTCATCGTCTATCAGTGTTGCTGCTCCAGGATATCCACCAAACCAGACATATTGCTCAGGGGTAAAGTTAAACGCGTGTTTCATTTCACCGTATGACCAGTGGCCCAGATAGATTGTTTCAAATCTACCTGCAAGTGATTCAGTAAGTCCTTGCTGGATTAACAACCTGGACGAACCCAGCAGAATAACCTTGAGGTTTTTTTGATTGACCGAATCAGCATCCCACTCTTTTTTAACTGTTTCACTCCAATTGCTGATTTTTTGCACTTCGTCTATGATAAGCACTGCCTCCTGCTGTTCAGACTTCAGGAGTTTAATCCGGGCAGCTTCCCATTGCTGACTTATCCAGCTTGATTGTACGGCGGAAACGAGGTCAGCCGAGGCGAAATGGGTCGGAAGGTGAGTTGCTTGCATAAACTGCTGCGCAACTGTGGTTTTGCCGACTTGACGGGGACCGTAAAAAACCTGAATGAATTGGCGAGGTTCAGATTCGATTCGTTTTGTCAGGAGCGATTTTTGTGCTCTTTCTATCAACATGATACTTATGCTCAGTATATTGAGTAATTTTACTCAATATAAATAACTATATGAGCGCTGACAACAACGATAGGTGTTGCATAAACAAATCGTGATCGAAGTGTTTTTCTTTTTTTCCGGATTTGGATGATGCAGCAGACTTGACCCAATCGCGCTCTTTACTGTCAAGAGAAAGTTCTTCATCGACGAAGTGCCAATGTCCGGCAACTCGCAAAATCTTACTGCCTGCATGTGCGACGACCAGTTGTCACGCTATGCAAGTGGTTTGGAAGGATTGATATTTACAAAGGAGGCCTAAACCTCCTTTGTTTAAAAATAGCGGTTCAATTCAGAGGCCCACTCTCAAGCCTGCAAATATACTATTACTTGCGATTTGTAACGATCCTTCATTATTGTCAAGACTAACCGTGCTTGTTCTGAAGTAACGATAGCGAAGGTCAAAATCGACATTCTTATTAAGAGGTATAGAAAGTCCAGCACCAAACTGGTAACCAAGAGCAGAATGTGTCTCGTTAAAAGTGTCGGGTGGATTTGGCACACCATGAAGACCGACTTCGGCAAGTCCTATTCCAGACGTCAAATAGGGATTAACGCCACCAGCCTTGAAATCATAATAGCAATTTGCCATATATGAAGTCACGGAGTAATTGCCCGGCGAGCCAGAAGCCGAAGTACTGGTCGTATAATGGTCACCATTGTTTCTTTGGTAACCGAATTCAGCCTCAAGCCTGTATGTGTGACACCACTTGAGGCCAATAGCACCTAAAACGTTGATACCTGCTGTCGTTGTTACTGTACCTACTTCAGATTCCGCTAAAGGGTCATGTGGTTTAATATCATTGAACCACGAGGAACCGGCATCTCCACTTATATAGAGAGAAGGAGCGGCATAAGCAGGAACTGTCAGCATACCAACAGTCAGAACTGCCCCAAAAACAGCAAGAAATTTTTTCATTGTGTTTTCTGATTAGTTAAGCAAAAAAAACAGTTGCCCATTATCACCACTACCGTACATAACGAACCGGATTTTCGCAAAGTTCAAGCTGGTTATTATTCAAACCTAACACTTGACGGATAACACACTCTAAAATTTAATAAAATCTTTTCACAAAAAACTTAATAAGTAATGACTTCTAATTTACGGCTTCAAGGGATACATCCACACGAAAACCACATTAACGGAGAATCTGAACTTGCTCAAAACACCAATGCCCGGACAGCACCGCCGATTCGGTGTGGCATCGGTAGTTAACGTTATTTCAGAATAAGAATTCAAATGATTGAAAATCATTTGCATAACTCAGATGGACACCAATCTTCATGAAAAAAAATTTTGCTGCTCGTATCGTTTTAATTAACCTTTTAAATTACACATACTTTTCTTTTTTCTCATTCATGCCTTTACCATGTGCTCTATGGAAAAAAAGCAGCAGAGCATCAATCTTATGGCCCTTTCTGAGCTGCGCTCTCTTGCAGAAGAACGCCTGAAGAATAAACACCTTACCACTCAGCATTCCCTGCTCAACACTACGCCTTCACCCGAAGAAGCGCTTGGGCTTGCCCATGAACTGGATGTTTGCAAGATTGAGCTTGAAATACAGCAGGAAATACTGGTTCAACGTACAAATGAGCTGGAGAATAGTCTTACAAGATTTACGCAGGCTCTTGAAGCTTCACGGGCCGGTGTTTGGGAATGGGACGTCAACACAGGAGAGAATATATGGTCAGACGAGTTATGGTCTTTGTTCGGGTTGAAACGGAGCACTGCAAAACCATCGTTCGAACTATGGACAGATATTATTCATCCTGATGACCGGGAGATAGCAATCCAGACTGTTTTAATGGCCGCTGACAACGCTCAAACCCTGAATGTTGAGTTTCGAGTCTGTTTTCCTGATGGTACTGTTCACTGGATTTTGTCACGCGGCAAGCCTTTACATAACAAACAAGGGGAAGTGGATCGTTATATCGGTACTGTTATCGACATCACTGAACGAAAGCAGACAGAAGACGCACTCAAGAAACAAAATGAGCGCTTCGCCTCACTCTTTGACAACATGCTCAACGGTATTGCCTATTGCCGCATGTTATTCGAAGAGGGTCGTCCGGTTGATTTTATCTATGAACAGGTAAACCCAAGTTTTGAAAAACTTACCGGGCTACGTCAGGTGGAGGGCAAAAGAGTTTCAGAGCTTATCACCGGTATCCATCAGATACAACCTGAAATACTTGAACTCTATGGACGGGTTGCAAGAACGGGTCAACCTGAACGAGTGGAGCTTTACGTGTCACCATTGATGATCTGGCTTGACATTTCAGCCTACAGTGTTCAAAAAGACCACTTTGTTGCCGTCTTCGAGAACATAACCGAACGCAAAAAAGCAGAACAACTTGTTGTAGAAGGGAGGACAACTCTGGAAGCAGCTCTAACCAGTATGAGCGATGCCTTCTTTATCTGTGATACCACAGGAAACTTCACTCACTTTAATGAGGCATTCGCAATATTTCACAGGTTCAGGAACAAAGAGGAATGTGCCACGACGTTTGATGAGTACCCAAAGTTTATCGAAGTATATCTGATCACTGGAGAACTGGTTACCGTTGACAATTGGCCTGTGCAGAGGGCTCTACGAGGTGAAACCGGTACTGGAGTGGAATTCAGAGTGCTCCGTAAGGATAGCGGTGAAACTTGGTTTGCAAGCTACAACTATGCACCTATACGCAACAAGGAAGGTCTTATCATTGGCTCAGTAGTCACCTGTCGAGACATCAGCGAAAGTAAAGTTGCTGAACAAAAGATTAAGGGCTATGTGAAAGATTTGGAAACCGCAATGCATAGCACCCTGCAGGCAATAGCAAAAGTCGTGGAAGCCCATGATCCCTACACCGCAGGTCATGAGTGGCGCGTAGGCGTTATTTCGGGGGATATAGCTCGGGAAATGGGGTGGAGCGAAGAGAGGAGCAACACACTGCACCTCATCGGATTGGTGCACGATATTGGCAAAATGAGCATACCTGCCGAGATACTATCCAAACCGGGCCGATTGTCAGCAATCGAATTTGAGCTCGTAAAGACTCATGCTGAGCAAGGTTATAACATCCTCAAGGATGTCAAGTTCCCTCTGCCGATTGCACAAATCATCAGGGAGCACCACGAGCGTATGGACGGCAGCGGCTATCCGCAAGGCCTGAAAGGAGAGGAGATACTTCCTGAAGCGCGCATACTTGCCGTAGCCGATGTGCTTGAATCCATGGCCTCAAATCGCCCTTACCGACGCTCATTAGGCCTCGAAGCAGCCCTTAAGGAAATCGAAACTTATCGGGTACAGCAATTCGACCCGGAAGTGGTTGATGCCCTTCTCCGCCTGTTTCGTGAAAAAGGCTATCAACTTCCGGACTGATTCAAGCCAACCGGTTCAGTGATATCCCATGGGAAGATACAGACACCCCTATCTTGACGTTTTTTATGAATGCCCCGGCGCCACATTTCTATGTTTCGCCTTCGTATAAGCAGGATCGGAGGAGTGAGCTATTTCGATTAAGGAACTGCTGGAGGTGGTGGGGATATTGATAAGGTGACAAGGATGGAGTTGTCGCAAGCGCAGGATGCAGCCGGGCATGCTGTGGAGAAGTTGTTTCCTGAGAGGGAATTTGGCGGACAGCCAGTACATTGGATGGTGTGAATCAGTGCTGAGAAGAAGGAAGGAATTCAGGCATTATTGTAATCTCACTGACCGATGAAACTCTATTGCTGGAAAACCTTATATTTGCCGGAAGAATAGCTCTTTTTGGCTTTGTTGGAATTTGTAAACTTTTGGTAAATAAGGGTTTTATATTGCGGTTAAATAGCGCAATAACTTCCAATAATAAAGCAATTTAATTGCTTTCCCTGAAAAAATTGATTGAAATTGAATAACATTATTATGGAAGGAATTGTGCGGTTTTTTGAGAATTCAGGTTTTGCCAATGCAACGCCGGGACACCTGTTGATGATTCTGGTTGGGCTGACATTTATTTACCTTGCTATCCGACATGAGTTTAAACCACTTCTTCTTGTTCCTATAGGATTTGGTATCCTGATCGGGAATACCCCATTCGTTGCACATACAGGTATGCACCTTGGCATATATGAGGAAGGCAGCGTCATGAATTATCTTTACATGGGTGTACTGAAAGGGATATTTCCTCCTCTGATTTTTCTTGGAATCGGTGCAATGACAGATTTTTCACCGCTGATTTCAAACCCGAAGCTCATTCTGCTGGGAGCTGCAGCTCAGCTTGGTATTTTTTTAACTTATCTCGGAGCCCTTTCTCTGGGGTTCACTAATCCTGAATCTGCGTCAATCGGATTAATCGGTGGAGTAGATGGCCCAACGGCAATCTTTCTCTCTTCAAAGCTTGCACCGCACCTCATTGGTTCAATCGCCATTGCCGCATATTTTTATATGGCGCTTCTTCCAGTCATTCAGCCTCCGATCATGCGGTTGTTGACTACCAGTCAAGAGCGCAGGATAAAAATGAAACCCCCTCGCTCGGTAAGCAAAGTGGAAAAAGTTCTTTTCCCTTTGCTCGCTCTCATTCTGACCGGATTTATCGCTCCAGGATCGCTGCCACTTCTCGGCATGCTTTTTTTTGGAAATCTGCTGAAGGAATCCATGGTTACAAAACGCCTTGCCGATACGGCTAAAAATACGATTATGGACATAGTTACCATCATTCTTGGAGTAACCATAGGCGCTTCAACTCAGGCAACCACATTTCTAACACGTGAAACAGGGCTTATATTTATTCTCGGT
>Ga0194037_1000669_pt1 | contig 26437 bp, 26 predicted proteins | sample JunL306m_MetaG_FD_148653 | JGI IMG/M metagenome (GOLD analysis project Ga0194037, IMG submission 148653) | Anoxic zone freshwater microbial communities from boreal shield lake in IISD Experimental Lakes Area, Ontario, Canada - Jun2016-L304-6m | ecosystem: Environmental > Aquatic > Freshwater >...
ACTAGGGACTGAGTTATTAAATTCAAATAATCCTGAATATTATTCGAATACTCAATGCCCTCATGAAACATTTGTCGATGTTTAAAACAAAAACCATTCTTGCCAATACTTTCTGACTGGGCTAGCGCGATATCTGCTCTTGATAAAACTGCATGTGGCTCTTCACCCTGATAAAAATCGGAAAGGCCTATGGCTAGATATTGACGCTCTTGGTAAAGATTACCTAATTCAATCAGGATCCGCTCTCTGACCATCCCAATAAACTTTTCTAAATCTTCATTGGCAAAAACAATCAAAAAGTCCGTGCTAGAGAGGCGCCCCACAAATCCATTTTTTTCTGCTGCGACAGTCTCATTTAATAGCTTCGCGACTGTTTTTAGGATCGAATCTCCAAATGCCCTACCCTGCTGCCGATTGATTTTTGCTAAATCAAGCAGTCGAAATATGGCACAGCCGTTATATTTAATCTCATCACAATTTAAATTTTCTTTTAATTTGAGCAATACAAAATGACGATTCATCAACCCCGTCAGTTCGTCATAATTGAGCTTTTGTTTTAACGTCCCTATATTTTTTTCTTCTTCCTCGAAAATGTTTTTTAAGCGACGTGCACTTGAATTCATCGCATCGCTCAGGCCTCGCAACTCAGCCACATCGGAATGGGAAGCCTCAATGAAATTCTTCTCAGGGAGGTTTTTTACTTGTTCAATTAAACGCTCCAATGGACCTTTGAATCGATTCAGAATAATTCCAGCCAGCACAATGCCCATCACAATACTTATAAAGGTCACCCAGATCGACTCAAGCGTACTTTTCCATAAGGCTTCATAGGCATACTGTTTTTGACTCACTAGAAAAATCGTGCCCATCTGCTTCCAACCACTGGTCACCTTTGCCTGACCAACAGGCACCTCTAAAGAAATAGCATGAATAAACCAAGCTGGAATTGTTTTAATTGTCTCCGAAGATTTTTTGTCGACAACAAGTTGACCCTTATTATCTTCGAACCAAATTTTCTCGTAATTTCCAGTATCAAATTGGGCAGATACCGCCAACTTAATCTTAATAAGGTCATTTTCTGACTGAGAGAGACTGATCGCCAAGGCATTGGCGTTATCTTGATTTTTCAACTGCAGTTGTTGAATAAGATACAGCCTTGAATTATAAGTCGAACTAAAAACGCTCCCTATTAAAGCAAAAATCGAGACTAAAATGATCGCTAAAAACAATTGTCTTTTAATTGACATACGGCACCTTCACTTTAATTGAATCCTTCTTGCATCGACCTTTTTAACAGGTCTTGCCACCTGGACAAACTAGCACGATTCACTGACTCGTTAGATCCATTAATGCTTAAAAAATTGCCCTCGCTATTAAAGCTAAAGATAGGCGTTAAATCTTTACGTCTAGAGGCAGGTTTGATATCGGTAATTTGATTATCCAAAATCAAAGGGTCCGAATCAGGCGTTTTATAATAGGCTAAAACCATATGTGCTTTCCCGACATCCTCATTATCCAACACATTGGATTTAATTTTTACATAAACTAATCGCAAAGATTCTACAGGAAGGCCAAGATTAATTAAGGTGAAATACTTTGCAATCGCAAAATCTTCACAGTCCCCAGCTCCCTTTCCAAGGGTATCCATTGGCGTTGCCCAGTAATCAGACATCCCCCAAAGCGTCAGGTCATCACCCCAGCCTATTCTTCGATTAAAAAACTCATTCACTCTTTTCAACTTTCCATCACTATCGAGGGCATTTGCAGCGGACATCATGCCCTTCCATGCAGTAAAATTCGGCAGTGAATTCATTCCGAACTTCTGAACAATCGCGATTTGCAAACGATCAAAATCGATCGCGATACAGGTCAAACAGGCCAAATAAAGGCACAAAAAAAATAAACCATTTTTAAGATTAGTGCTCAAAACCTAAGCCAATCTAGTGGAATCAATTTCATTTAAAATTAATTAGTTGTAAAGATCAATTAAATTGATAATACAATATATCAATCGTTTTCCAGTAAAAAAGAGAATATGAAGAAATTTTTTATCCTTGCAAATTCATTATTGCTACTTTTAAGTTTTAATTCCGCTCAACTATTTGCAGAAGAAATCAGTCTGCCAGATAGCGCATTTAAAGAGGAACCCCAGCAGGTCACAAGCAACGCCCAAGGCGCCGAGGAGCAAAATGCCGAGTACCGCGTTTTTAAAAAACCCAATCGTATTATGATGAAAGCCGCGGTAGAGAACTATAAAAGTGCCATCAGATTCTTAAACGAGAACAGCATGGCGCCAGGGGTGGTCACCACAAAATCTGGACTCCAATATAAGATCATTAAACCAGGCAGTGGCCAAAAGCCGAATGAAAACAATTCGGTTGAGTGTCGCTATCAAGGAAGTTTGGTTAATGGCACCATATTTGAACAGTCCCCACCCAACAAGTCGGTTGTGATCAAGATCAGTGATCTTATTCCTGGACTAAAAGAAGCCTTAAGCTTGATGCCCGTTGGCTCAAAATGGGAAGTCTATATCCCGCCTAAACTCGGCTTTGCGGAATTAGATAATGCCCCTAACGTCGGTCCGGCAGCCATTCTGGTCTATAAACTAGAATTGCTTAAAATTGTAAATACTCCTTAAAAAAGACTTCTTGCACAACATGTCCATCTCACGCATCAACAGCATCCTTTTTCTAGTTAGTTTCTTTGGCATTTTTAATCCGCCTGCCTTTGCAGACGATAAAATTGGTGCAGATATCTATCAAGCCGGAAAGTTATCCAACGGCAAGGATCTTGTTGGCGTTAGAAAAGATCTTAAAGTCACGGGGGCAGAGGCTGCCTGCATGAATTGCCACCGGACAAGTGGGATGGGCTCTGTTGAGGGCAACATCCAAGCCCCACCGATCACAGGAAGATTTCTTTTCCGCAGTGACGATCGATTGTTTGTCACCATGGATCCTAGAAGTGGTAAACGCTTTAATCAATATCACGACGCCTACACTGAGAAGTCTCTCGAGCTCGCAATTACCCAAGGAATCAATGTCAATGGGCAAGCGATGAATGAGCTCATGCCCAGATACTCTCTTACTGAACAAGAGATGAAAGGCTTAATCAACTACCTGACTAATCTGTCACAAAATCGTTCACCAGGCATTGATGAGGAAAAGATTCATTTCGCGACCATCGTGACCCCCGATGTTGACGAAAAACAAAAACAAATCCTCATTACCATGATGAATGCAATTTTTGGCCAAAAGAATGGAAGCACCATCACTGGCAAAAGCCAAAATCGTCGGCACATGGTCAACGCTGCCCAGTTCGTTCTGGGAACTGAAAAAAAATGGGACTATGAACTATGGCAGTTAGAAGGCGATCCATCTTCATGGAAAGGCCAACTAGATAAACTGTATGCAAAAAAACCCGTGTTTGCTGTTTTATCTGGAATTGGAAGAGCAGAGTGGGATCCCGTCTCGCAATTTTGTGAATCGTCCAAAGTGCCTTGCCTATTCCCAAGTATCGATTTTTCAGCGGAGAATACCAATCACTACAACATCTATTTTCAAAAGGGCGTGCCTCTAGAAATAGATGCGCTTCTAACCTACCTAAGAAGAAATCCTATTGCTGGGAAAATCATTGAAATACACAACCATGAAAAAATTACCCAGCTCAACGCCCATTACCTCAAAAGTAAGGCCATAGGCTCTAAATTGGAGCAGATCAATTTAGATGAAATTTCTTCCGGAGCACTCCAAAATATTTTAAATAAAACAAGTAATGATGACCTCGTCCTTCTGAACCTTAAAGCGAAAGATTTAGCGTTGATGTCAGGCCTGACTATTGGCACATCTAACATTTATACTTCAGGTCGATTATTAGACGATCAGTTCACTTTGATCCCTAAAGAGTTAGTCGCCAAATTAAAAATTCTTTATCCCTATGAATTGCCTGAGGATCGACTTGGGAGTTTAGATTATTTTCATAAATGGATGAGAATCAATCAAATTCCTATGGAAGATGAGCCATTACAATCGGAAATCTTTTTTGCTTCTGAGTTCGTCTCAGACATTATTGCTGACATGCTAGATAACCTTTACAGAGACTATCTAATTGAACGCATAGAAGACATGAGCAATCGCATGGAAAGAGGCAAAACGGAACAAAGAGAACGTACCCGAGAAGGACTAAGGCTGACCTCAAGAAATCCAAGAGGAACACAAGACCAAGTCTCAGCCCAGGGTAATGACATTGCTTTGAGTGAGAAAGTAAAAGAAAGCGGCAAGCAAGATCAAGTGTTTGGAAGAGGCACTTCGATCTACCCTAGACTAAATCTTAGCATCGGACAAAGGTACGCCTCAAAAGGGATATACATTGTGACTTTCGACCCTTCGACGAGCGACTTAGTCCCCCATCTCAATAAAATATCTGACTGGGTTGTCCCTAATTAATTGAAAAGGAATTAACGATGTTGAAAAAGCTTTCCCATCTATCTCAATTGAGCCTGCTCACATTGTTAGTATGCATGAGTTCACAAACAATATTGGCGCATGAAATGAATGAAAGTCATGACGTGGCATCCAAAATCTCAAAATCCACTGCTGAAGTCGTTTTGCCTAACCTAAAAGTTATTAAAAAGGATGGAACCGATGTCAATTTGCAAGCTGAGTTAAATGCGAACCAGATACAGGTGGTGAGTTTTGTCTATTCAACATGCAAGACCATTTGCCCAATGACAAATCAAGTATTACAAAAAACCCAAGAAAGACTTGGAAGCGACTTAAAGTCAGTGCACATGAGTTCATTTAGCATTGATCCTGAATACGACACCCCCGAAAGAATGAGAACCTACACCAAGATCTTTCATGCAAAGGACGCATGGCAACACTATAGTATGTATTCTGAGAATGACAGCATTGCGATTCAACGCGCTTTTGACATCTACAAAGGTGACAAAATGAATCACATCCCGGTGTTTTTTATTAAGTCACCTAAGGATGTGAAGTGGATTCGAATTGATGGGTTAATTTCAAGCGAAGAGTTAACGAATGACATTAGAAAATTAATCAAATCAAATTAATGATTACTTAGGTCAGCATCCTCACCAACACCACCAGCCTTAGCATCCTTGCCATAAGTAATAAGATCGTATTCATCTCCAGCTGCCCCAGGAATGCGATACTGATAGGGTGTACCCCAAGGGTCTAATGGAACCCCTTTGGATAGATAAGGACCTGCCCATCTAGCTTCGCTACTAGGCTTCACAACTAACGCTTGCAATCCCAAATCCGCCGCTGGGTAATGCCCAACATCTAGGCGATACATATCAAGCGCCTTTGTTAGTGACTCAATCTGCGCCTTAGCAACCTTCACCTCAGACTTACCAACCTGCGCAAAATATTTTGGACCAACATAACCCACGAGCAGCCCAATAATCACCATAACCACCAATAACTCTAGCAAGGTAAACCCGCGTGAATACGCGTTTTTGGCTACCTTGGACTGAAAACATTTCGCTTTTAAACTATTCATTTTAATTCCATCCAAAAATTGATTTTTTAGTTTACAACCTAACCTCAAAGATCTGACTAAATGCTGGACTTAATCGTCACCAGTTTATTTTCAATCGCATAGGCAGTTAATGAAGATGAGTTATGCAGGTTGAGTTTCAGCATCAAATTTGATCGGTGCTTCTCAACTGTTTTAATACTGATAAACATCACGCTTGCGATCTGCTTGTTGGTATAACCTTCAGCAACTAACTTAAGTACTTCCCGTTCGCGATTAGAAAGCCTTTCCCAATCCGACACATTATTCGTCTTGTCCACGCCCTCAAAATTAGCGGAAATCTCGGCAGACAAATACTGTTTACCTTTTAACACCTGGTGAAGCGCTAAGACAAACTCATCACGAGTCGCATTTTTTAGGAGGTAGCCATCCGCCCCAGACCGCAATGAATCTCTCACATATTCATCCGCCTTATGAACGGTTAATACCATGATTTTAATTTTTGGATGGGTCCGCTTAATCTCAGAGAGCGCCTCGGTGCCATTCATCAATGGAAGATTGATGTCCATGAGCACTAAATCTGGTTCCAAAAGCTTGGCTTGGGTCACCGCATCCCTGCCGTTATCAACCTCACCAATGACCTCCATTGTTGGATCTGATAATATCATGTCGACCAAACCGTGTCTAAGCAGGGTATGGTCCTCGACAATCAAAATGGTGTGTTTTTTTTCCAAACAAAGTCCTTAATCAACCGTTAATGAATTCTTGGGACAGGCCGCACATATCCATTCACCATATTGGGCGGCATTGCAAATTGATTTAAACGCGGTACGTAAACAAAAAGCCATTCCGCATAATGCTCTTTACCCTCTAAAGCGGCATCCTCCTTAGAAAATCCGCCTTTCTTAAAAGGCACGTCATTGGAAGCGCTATGCACCCCCATCACCTCGCCTGCTTTGCCATATATTAATACCCAATCTTGTTTTTGGGTCATCGGATCCAAAAAAATCTTTCGAAGAAATCGGTTATTAGCCGTTTGTTGATCATTTGCGCCCAACATCACTTCTAAATTCGGTGGGAAGTGCCCACCAGACCAATTGTAGTACTTGCCGATGGCAGTTTGAAACTGATGTCCAATATAGAGTAGTTCTTGCTCATTCTCACGCTGCATCGAGGTATGCCAAACTTGCGCTGTAGATTGCATGGCAATGGCAATAATAAAAACAATGATCATGACCCCCAAATAGGTAAAGCCAGCCTCGGCAATTACAAATACGGTTTTAGCTCTTTGATCACCAGCTTTCATAGGGAGTTCCATCCGCCCCAATCCCCGCAGCGCCACTTTTAATATCATAGACCGTACCAGCTACCCCACTCTTTGGCGCCACAATCACCCAAGTAGCATCACTATCAGTAATGGGGTCTTTAGGAATTTTACGAATATATTTATAGGTCACTAAATCATCTAAGCTGCTTGGATAAACATTTTTATCCCCATAGTATTTATCGATAGCCTCTCTCATCACGGAAAGATCCTGCCTCAGGATCGTGTCTTTAGATCGGTCAACACTCCCAAAATATTTGGGCACGGCAATCGACAAAAGCAAGGCGATGATTGCCATTACCACAAGAAGCTCAATCAAGGTAAATGCTCGCTGACGAGATTGCTGTCCTCGCATTTCACCACTCCGCATAAGGAATTCCATTTAAACCTTTGTCTTCCGACATTGAGAAGATATCAAATACATCTGCACCTTTTGCTGGTGCCTTTGCACTACTCGCATAACATCTTAAGCCCCAACTGTCTGCGGGCTTTAGAGCCGGATCAGCGAAAGGGTCTCTAGGCAATTTTCTAATGAAATAGATCCGTTTATTATTGGGAGAAGCTGCATCATCAACTCCCTCCTCTAATATTTCTAGATTGGGTGGGTAGCCTGACTGATCGACCTTTTTAAGCATATGACCGGAATCATATGCCGCTTTATAGGTGTCAATGGCGTCTCTAATTTGCCTGAGAGACTTCTTAAGGTCCTGTTCCTTCTCTCTTTTGATGACCACCTCACCAATCGGCGCGACCATCGTCGCAATGAGTCCTAAGATTGCAAGTGAGACGACGAGCTCAATCAAAGTAAACCCATGCATGGAACTTCTTGAAAGTTTCATCTCAACTACTCACAAAAACATCACTAATTCTTTGGTTTATTAACAACAGCCCCACCCATTCCCGTTCCGCCCGCAGGTATTGGAGAATTGGGATTCAATGGGATTTGCCCGGATGGATTCACTGGGACCGCAGGCCTAAAAACGACCGGTGGCGTTGAATTTAGAACCGGCATGGCTTGAGGCTGGCTCAAGTCTCCTGAGGGCACATCAACCGCGGCGGCAGCTGCGGGCGCTGCTTCAGACGCAGGTGCAGGTGCAATTTCCGGCAAGGTGAAACCATTTGGTGAGCCCGCATTCAAAAGTGAATTACCGCCCGAAGAATCAACTTTTAAAGTATCAACTTTCTCTAAGGTAATCGGCCTTGATCTCACATTATTTCCTGTGCCTGACCAATAAGAGGACAATCCAGCATCTGGCTGATGTTGATTTCTAATAATATGAGGGGTGATAGACAGAATGATTTCTGTTTTAGACTTGTTGGTCGTGTTATCGGAGAACAAGTGTCCAATAATTGGCAACTCTCCTAATCCAGGCACACGATTAGACGACTTCACATTTTGGTCATTAATTAAACCCGCAAGCACTTGGGTCTCGCCATCGTTAAGTCGCAAAACCGTATTCGCAATTCGGGTGCCAATTTGATAGGCAACTGAGCCTGACGAAGCATTCGTGACCTGAGCGCCAATGTTGCTCACTTCAAGAGAAGTCTTAATGGAAATCTCACCATCCATATGAATATGCGGCTCCACTTCGAGCTTGATCCCAACATCTAAATATTGAACACTTCCCGTCACCACCGGCGTTCCTGTTGACACAGGGGTCACAGAATTGGTGATGATTGGCACCTTGTCGCCAATATGAATCTTCGCTTTTTCATCTTGCTTAACGCGAATACGTGGACTGGCCAAAAGATTTGATGAGCCATCTTGTTGCTTGAGATCCATGACCATACTAATCGCACCCGCACTGGTCAATACATTTATATTGCTAGCATTGAGATGTTTAAGGCCTTGAATCGTTGTACCCCCTTGCGAGGCAGGTGAAGTGACAGTTCCACCCGTTCCAGTTACCGCTGCTGTTGACAGGTTACCAACTGAAAGGCTCACTGAACTTGGATACTGAGCACCAATTTGCGTAAGTTTATTATGGTCAACCTCTAATACCTCAACCTCTAACATTACCTCAGGCTGATCTTGATCCTGAGCCGCAAGTAGTTTTCCTGCCAATTCAATCGCATCAGGCGTATCCCGCATCACTAGGGAATTGTTTTTGTCATTCACATAAATGTCATTGGCTTTCAATACCGTCTTTAGCATGGTTTGCATCTGCTTAGCATCTGCATTCGTTAGCAAAAAGGTACGAACAACCAAATCCTGAAATTCTTTCGTCTTCGCGGGTGTATTCGGATAGATATAGATCGTAGAGTCATTAATAATCTTCTTCTCAAGCTGATTTTGCATGAGGACTAGACTAATCACATCTTCAACCGTCACATCTTTAGCAAAGATCGTTGTCTTAAGGTCATTCTTAATATCTTTATCAATCAGAATATTGAGTCCGCTCGATTTTGAAAGCGCTTCAAGCACCATTTTTAAATTGGCATCTCTAAACTGCATCGAAACCGCCTTTTTAAAGGTGGCCTTTAGTTCAGGGCTAGTATTAAAGGAATTTCCATTAAAGCGACTAGCATCAATCTCAGCACTTAGATTATTCGCCTCAGCATTCTTAGGGTCTTCTAACAGAATGGTTTTAATCGCTTCTCTAGCTTTATCAAACTGATTATGACCCAAGGCCTCTCTTGCAACCCCAATCAATTCAATATGATTACGCTTACGAGCAATATTGATCAGCCCTTGTTTGGCTTGTGCATTGTCAGGATCAATTGACAGCACTTTTTTATATCCAGTTTCAGAAATATCCAAATTGCCTTGCACTAATTCAAGTGAGGCCTCTTTTAGGGATTGATTGACAGCGCGCTCACGCTCTCTTAAATAATCTTGGCGATAAGGAATATTTCCAGGATGATCTTTTGATGATTTTTTAAGGTTGGCAACACCCTCATCAGTTGGCCCTTCTTTTGTTTGCTTCATCGCAAATGCATGAAAAGGATCACTTCCACAACTGACCAGCACAAACATCAGTCCCGCATAAAATGGCCAACGCAGAAAAATGAATGCCTTTCTAAAAGCATTCACCGAAAATAATTTTCGTATGAAATTGAATTTCATTAGTTAACCCCGATACGCAAAGTTTGTTTAATATTAAGTGGTAAATAAGTCATCCCTAGGTACCCATCTTGAATATCATCGATGTGATACAAGTTCTCAAGAGTATCGCCGGATGATACCAAGTAAATTTTACCGAGACGAGTCAAATATATCGAAAGCTTTCCACCAGGCTCCTGATAACTCCCCAGAAAAACATAAGGCAATGGCGGCGCTGAAGGAGGCGGTGGTGGCGCAGGAGGCGGTGGTGGTGGAGGTTTTGGTGGCGGTGGAGGCGGAACAAACCAAGACTTACTCTTAAAGAGGTCTTCCGGCTTAACGTCGCCAAAGGCTCTAGCCTGTATTTTAGGCAGACTCTCCTGAGCAGCGACAGAGTGCGCCTGGCGGCTGGTTTGTGAACGTGATGCGCTACTGACGACATTGTCGTCAGGCGCTGGGGCACGCAAAGCTAAAAAGGCAACCAAGCCGCCAAAAATTGCAATCCATACCCATTGATTCTTACTCTTCAAGTTAGCCTTCCCTTCTCATATAAAGGGTAAAGACTAATGTCGCATCAAGGTCCGTATCGCCAACTTTCTGTCTTTGCAACAGAATAGCATCTAAGGATAAGTGATGAATTTGACTCAATGCATCAAAAATAAACTTCAAGATATTTGGATAGCTCCCTTTTAATGGGATCGATAATTGATAACTAATTAAGTTGCCAGGGTTCGTCGTCATTAATTTATATTGCGCCTGATTCGCTGACAATCCATTCTTAGTTGCAATATTAATCAACTCTTCAGTCACATCTGTACTTGAGCTCTCCGTCGGAAAATATGCATTAAATAAATCTATTTGACCCGAAGGTGTTTGGTTCAAAGACTCTAAGTGCGCTCTTTGAATTTGCTTGAAATTGTGTTGCATCATCGATGCATGTTGACGAGTTTCGTTTAAATCGCGATCCAAAGGAAGCATCACAACAACATAAAAAATAAATAAGGCCAATAAAAATGCGATCGCAGCAACCCATTCCCAACCCATTTCTTGGGAGAATCGTTTTGAGGCTCTAAAAAAGCGAATTAAGACTTGTTTGTCCAAGAGGCCTCCAATGTAAAATGGATGGGACGGTCAGGATCTTGTTCATTCACTTTATGTTCAATTAAATACACTTTTGTCATGCCAGACTTTTTATTCAAGTCACGCATAAAATCAAACATCGCCTTAAAATTTCTAGCTTCGCCATTTAATTTAACCACGCCTTTTTTAATGTTTGGCTCTATCCCTAATAAAGCCACTTCATCAGAGTGGGCTTTTCCTAAAGAGTCAAATAAATCAGCCCAAGGCAAATTTAACTTATTGACAATCTGATTGGAGAAAACAATCAATTCTTTTTGCTGCTCAAGATTTAACTCGGCGCCAGAAGACGTTGTCCTATTTGGCAAAGCCTTTCCTTCAATTTTTTCAATCAGCGCAGTTAAGTTTTCATTTTCATGGGACACGTGAGAGTAATGCATTAACAACACAATGCTCAGCACCAAAGAAATAAACAGCATTAAATAGGCAGAATAACGAACTAAGCGATGATCCTGCCGATAATCGAGATTAAGGTGCCGCATGGCTATTCTCCATAATACCGACCGGTAGATAATGTCCCGTTATTAACAGTGGTTGATCAAGCTTCACTGTTTTCACATTCCAGCCATCCAAATGCAATGACCGAACCTCTATATGATCAGGCGCACTAATCAGCATATTGCCTTGCTTGGGCTCTAACTCAAGCGCATTAAATTCTCTCACAAGCAAACTTGGCAACTCAGCTCTCCATTGATCAGAGATTCTCGCTTTTCGAATGCTCTGACAAACCCCATCTAAGAAATAACTGATGACCACCTGACCGGACTCAACTAAAACAAACCACTGCGTATCTTGTGCCAGACCCTTCACTAACAAATTAAATCCGGTCATAAAATTCGGCTGAATCGATCGACAAATCACCGCGCTTGGTTCCAGGGTCTGATCGATTGCACTCAAAAAATGCTTATCCACCGCGCTCGCCACTTGAGGATCCATCGAGACATCACCAGACCAACTCAAGATGAATTGTTCAGCTTGAGCGCCAAAGATCTCCGAAAAGCAAAACCGCACATACGCTTCTTCTTCGTCCCGCGTTGACAATCCCTCTTGATCTTGAACACGCAAATAATTAACGAAATGGCTAGAAAGATAAACATAAGCATCCGCATGACCGCTTTGCTCAAACATTAACTGTTCAAAGGCTTCAATCGCCGGCAACCAAATGGCCTCATTAGCTTTAGCCTCACGGCATCGCTGATTAGCACGCATGAACTCTGTTGGCTTTAAACCGCGACTGTAACGAACCAAGTCGACACTGTGCGGACCTAAAAAAATATGTAAACGATCAGTCCACGAAGGTAACACGGTTAATCTCCCTAAGTGTCGTTTCGCCATTCTTAACCAAGTCAATAGCGGCCTGCCTTAAGAACCGCGTTCCATTTTTTTGTGCCATTTCACGTATCATTTTGACAGGGGCTCTATCAATGATCATCTGTCTAATTTCATCATTTAAGTTCAACAGTTCAGCAATTGCTCTTCGACCCTTAAATCCACTGCCACGACATTGTCCACAGCCTTTACTATATTTAAAGTCCCATCCCTTAACTTCCTCCCTACTCAGGCCAGAGCTCTGAAGCAAGGCATCATCAGGAATTTCAGAGGCCATACAATGCGGGCAATTCACCCGAACCAAGCGCTGAGCCAAAATACCATTCATCGCAGAAACAAAGCTATAGAGGTCTACCCCCATATGCGTAAACCTGCCGATGACATCGAGCACATTATTCGCGTGTACCGTTGTAAACACTAAATGCCCTGTTAAAGCAGACTGAATAGCAATCTGCGCTGTTTCAGGATCTCGAATCTCCCCGACCATAATCTTATCTGGATCATGACGAAGAATGGATCTCAACCCCCTAGCAAAAGTTAAGCCTTTCTTTTCATTCACCGGAATCTGCAAAATACCTGGTAGCTGATATTCCACCGGATCTTCGATCGTAATAATTTTGTCATGGCCATGATTGATTTCAGAAATGGCCGCGTACAAGGTGGTTGTTTTTCCGCTTCCGGTAGGGCCTGTGACTAGCATCATGCCGTAAGGCTCACTCGCCATCTTACGCAAATTGGCAATCGACTTCTCATCAAACCCTAGATAATCAAGACGTAATCCCTTAATTTGATCAGACAAAGACTGGCGATCCAGAATACGCAATACCGCATCTTCACCAATAATGCTCGGCATAATAGAGACCCGAATATCAATCTCGCGTCCCCGCAATGAAACCTTAAAACGACCATCTTGTGGAACGCGTGTTTCCGCAATATCCAATTCCGAAATCACTTTAATTCTAGAAATGGCTTGTTCAGCCAATTGAATTCCGTCGGCAGCGCCAATAGTTGTCAAAACCCCGTCTATACGATATTTGATAGACATCCCGGTAGGCGTTGTTTCTAAATGGATATCACTGGCTTCCATTTTTAAAGCATCATATAGGGTTGAATGCACCAATTTGACGACAGGGCTTGTATCTTCACTAATACTTTTAATGGATAGTTCATGGATACCGTCATCCAGAAATTGCGTGGATTGCTCTGACTCAAATACGCTATCCATCGCCAAGAGGCCTTCCTCTTTTCGACTTAAATAAGCGGCAATATCTAGAGGACTTGCAAGCAACCAGGAAAATTTTTCACGGACATGAACTTCAGCCCAGGCTTCTAAATTAGCATTAAAGGGATTACCAAAGACCAACTTTAAGTCTGACTGGGCATCTCTAAACGCTATACACTCATGTTTTACGGCATCCGAATAATCAATCACCCTAAAGTCAGCGAGAAGTTCATTCAAGTCATCCATTGATGCGACAGGGTAATGCATCAACTCCCCAATACTCGCCAATACCGTCTCTGGCGTTGCTGATGTCATTTCCACCAAGACATCAAATAAATGACGTCGAGAGCTTGAAGCATCTTTTTTTGCTTTTTGTAGCATCTCAGGACTGATATGAGCCCCAGGAATACTTTTATTACTTGTTGCAATCACTGAATACTCCCAGCCAATTCAAATATTGGAAAATACATTGATACGACAATTAAGCCAATCAAAAGACCGATGAAACACATCAGCAATGGTTCAAAAAGCTTAGTAAACCAATCTATCCATCTTGCCATATCATCGTCATATAAGTTAGCAATTCTATCAGCCATCTCATCCAACTTACCTGTTCGCTCGCCCACCCGAAGCAATCGTGTCGCAATCGGCGTAGTTAAACCATTAATATCTAAGGATGCAGAGACTGGCTTTCCTTCATTAATGCCATCTTTTGCTTTTGTTAATTTAATTCTTAAATCTTCTTGTAGCAAACCTGAAACCATTTCAAGTGCTGGAACAACAGGGACCCCGCCTTTAAGCAACATCCCAAAAGTTCTATAAAAGCGTGCCAACTGATAAATATGAATCCGATTGCCAATATTGGGAATCTTTTTAAATTGATCCAATACCTTCTGCCTAACTCTTTTGTTACCCGCCGCGTAAAACCCACTAAAAAATAAAGCCCCTAAAAACATGAGCACGACAACCTTATTGTCTCCTAGGAATTCTCCAATGTTCATAAACATTTGCGAAAAGAACGGCAAATTATGGCCCATGTCCTTATAAATCTGGCTAAATTTAGGGACCACATAGAGCATCAAAAACATCGTCACTAGAAGCCCTGCAACAATAAGAACGATAGGATAAACAGATGAGCTCACGACCTTTTTACGAATCACATCAATTTGCGCTTGATAAGCAATATATCGAGATAAAGAATCAGTAATGTTCCCTGTTTTCTCACTCGCCTTTACCATCGCGACATACAGAGAATTAAACTCATTTGGAAAACTTTCCAAGGCTTTAGAAAGTGATTTTCCCTCATACAACTGGTCAATAATTCCCCGAACTAATTTTATATTAGTGCGCCTACGCTCTTTTTCTAAAATGGTTTCCAAAGCCTCAACTTGCGGAAGCCCCGCATCCATTAATGCAAGCAGTTCTTGGCTAAAAAGAGAAAGTGAAAAACGAGATGTAAATAACTTTGGTAGTTTAATGAAGGAGCCGATGGGCTGGATTGCCAGGACAGAATATCCACTTTGTAAGACTTGTTTTTTTGCTTCTTCAATAGAACTGGCATCTATTTCTAGATTTAGCACTCCTAAACCAGATCGAGCAGCCTTTACTTTGAATTGCATCTAACTAGACCTTTGAATTAGCCATGAAATTAAGTTGTTTACCTAATGCAACTTTATCACTAAACACTCACTTCAACTGAATATTCTAACTCAAGCCTTCTTTTGCAAATAAGCCCACTTACATAAAATGGTCGTTCCTTCACTCTTGCTTGAATGCAGTTCAAAACTTCCATCAGAAGTTTCTGCACGCTCTTTCATGCTTACTAAACCCAAAGAGCTGTTATTTTTATTAGGCTCAGTGGTCGATTCGTAGTTAAATCCCTTTCCATTATCTTTGATCGATAAGTGAATAAAACGACCTTCTCTACTGAGGGAGATTGAAATTTGGTTACAACGACTGTATTTGCATGCGTTATTCACCCCTTCTTGCACGATTCTAAAAATTTGAGTTTTCTGCAGATCTCCAATTTGCTCTTCCTGCAAGTCATTCGCATCAAAGGTGAATTTAATCGCCGGATATAACAAACCAACTTCCCTAGAAAACCATCTCAACGTTGCAAGAATCCCGATATCATCGAGAATAGAAGGCCTCAAGTCCATAGAAATTCTTCTGACCTCTTCCACAGCGCCTTGTAACTTACTGACCACTAAATCCAGCCCATTGCCGGGAACTTTTGAATCTAATTCAAGTTTGTTAATCGTATTTTCTACATAAAATTTGACAGCACTTAACGTTTGACCGAGTCCATCATGCAATTCAAATGCAATCCTTTTTCTTTCCAATTCTTGCGCATTTAAAACTTTGTGAGAAAGTAAACGTAGCTGACCATCTGCTGCGATTAACTTTTGCTGGGATTGAACGTAATCATCAATATCAGTAATCACTAAGGATTGGGAAGGCAATTGCGTCAATTCATTGATTAAATTTCGAACAGAGACCTTAACCCAGAAAATACGTCCTTTAGCTGACTTGAGTCTAACAACCAATCCTCGTTTATTTGCAATACTATTCAAATCAAACATTGACGAACTTAAATCATCATCAAAAACAAAATGGCTAATCTTTTTTCCTACAAGGTGCGACTTTGAAAAATCAAGCATCCGGCTAATTTCACGATTCACATAGACGATATTGGATTGATCATCCTGAACAACGATTCCCTCACTCATCTTATCTAATAGGTCAAAGTAGGCACGCTGACTTATTTTAAGACTTGCTTCAGCTTCATTTAGCTTATCAATCTGAACGATCAACTTCTTATTGACCTTCTCAAGAGCAATACTTTTCGCTTCAATTTTTTTGTTTAATGTCTTCGTAAGCGACTCAAGAGTTGAGCTTGATGAATTAATTTTTTTGACATTACTCACAGAGATAATGACTAACTCTGATTCCTTAACAACATCAGACAGGATTTTATTAATTTGATATTTTAGATATTTTTTTAAATAGGGGTCGTATATTTGGAGTTCAGCAGATTTCCCAGAAACAATCACTTCCAGTATGGATTCATTAAAATTATCCAAATAACAATTGGGATCTGTGCATCCAAAATGCATTAAGTCATGAAACTTTTTACCTTTAACGGCTGTAACCCTCGCTAGCTTCCATCTCTCAATAGCACGATTAGCTCTTACAACACGACCCTCAGCATTCGCAACACAGAGCAACTCTCCAAGCGCATCAAGCGCAAGCTCCCATTCCTTTTTTATATTTTCAATTAGTTGGGAGTCGTGCTCTTGGGAATCCGTATCAAGATAAGACCTTGTATGATCATTAGAATGCTGACCGAGTGAAAATAGATCTTCTTGTTGCGATCGCTCTTTTAATTCCCATCTATGATCATGATGACTTGGGTCCTTGGAACCCAAACTCGCTATATCTTGCATCGAAATAACGAGCGCTTTACCTTGGAAATCTTTCCGATCTATTTTGATTGGATTGATTTGAATGTGTATTTCTAAATTGAGCAAATAATCAAATGTTTTAAAATCAACCCCAACACCACCTTCAATAACCTTATTTGAAAGCTCTAGTATTTTCTTGAAATAACAGGATGGATCTGAACAATTTGGGTGAATTGCTTTATGGAGAGATTTTCCTACAACACTTCTAAAACTGAGATTGCCCCAATTTTGAATCGCTTTATTTGCTCTTAAAATAGAGCCATCTTCTTTAATGATACAAATTAATTTATCAACAGAATCAATGGATTGCTGTAACTCTAATTTTGCCTTCTTGATGACGTCTGGAAAGTTGTTTTCATTACCAGTCTGAGTTTGTAAAACTGAATCAAGAGATTTCATATCACTCGTTTATTAAGTTAGCTATGTGAAACATACTATATTTTCTTAGAATTATCTTCAATTACTACTAAGCCAATTCATGCTGACTTTTGCTAAGTCAGCACTAGCAACCAACCTTATTTACATCAAAATTAAGGATGCGACCTTTGAAACATAGGCAGTAGTTTCTCTAAATGGAGGAATCTTTAGACCATACTTAATGACTGATTGCTCACCAGAATTATAAGCCGCGACCGCCAATCTTTTATCATTGTTGAATAACTTGAGAAGATAAGCCAAGTAACGAGCGCCACCATGTATATTTTGATAAGGATCAAATGAATTGACAACTCCAAAACGCCTAGCTGTGGATGGCATTAACTGCATTAGGCCAACAGCGCCTTTTGCTGATACCGCTCTGGGATTGTAATCAGACTCCACCGTGATGATGGCATGAATCAAATTGATATCAATTTGATTTTCTTGCGCCGCATGACGGATTTCATCTTTAAAAGCAGCGTACCTTAATTGTCTAAATGAAAAACCCCATCCAATCTCATTGTTCTTATCTTCTAATTTAATACTATCTTCCTGAATAATTGGCTCGGTCGCTAGTAATTCATAGTTGCGGCCTTCATTATTATCAGTCAAAAAAATCGTACCATTATCCTCAGACAGCCCATAAACATCGGCTATCGCAGCCAAGGAGTTGACGGCCATCCATCCGAGAATAATCAGTTTTATCAGTAACTTCATTGAAATTTTCATAGTATGAATTAGCGCACAAGTTACATTAAAACAACAATAAGTAAAAACCCTATGATTTATTGATAGAAACTGTAGAAAAAGTCTATAAATCTGTTATCATTTTCACTAACTAAAAAATAACTCAAAAGGTTTAACGTGGAAAAGAAAATTATCTCGGCAATTATTGCTTCTTTTTGCCTTACCGCTGGTATGACATGCGCTTATGCAGACGAACCAGCAAACCTTCAAAGCATTGTTCAATCTGCGATCACAACCAATCCAGAAGTCTTGCAAAGCTACCACAATTATCTTTCTGTTGTAAAAGATAAGGACGCTGCGTTCGGTCGCTATCTGCCATCAGTGGATCTCACAAGCTCTTTAGGGACTGAGTACCGCAATGACCCGTTGAGTCGTTCTACAAACCCAAAAAATCCTAGCAGCTTTGACAGAAGTCAAACTTCAATCTCGTTAAAACAAATGATTTTTGATGGTTTTGCAACCAGCTCAGAAGTAAAAAGATTAGATTGGTCAAGCAAAGCGAGATTGTATGAGCTCGAAAGCACCTCACAATCTGTGGCGTTCGATGCAACGCGTGCTTATATTGACCTTATTCGCTCAAGAGCGCTAACCAGTTTAGCGGAAGATAATTATGTGGCACATAAAATCATTTATGAGCAACTAAAACAAAAAGCAAATGCTGGCGTTGGTAAGAAAAGTGATGTTGAACAAGCACAAAGTCGACTTTCATTAGCTGACTACAATATGACCATGGAAGGGTCTAACCTGCATGATGTCGAAGCACGCTTCCAAAAGGTGACTGGCAACATTCCGCCGGCTGCATTAAGCAATTTAGAACCCATCAATAAAGAAGTCCCTTCAACCGCTGTTGAAGCGGTTAAGGTTGCGCAAAGCCATAACCCAGCATTACTAGCAACTATTTTAGACATTAGCGCACAGAATGCTGCTGTCAGTAATCGACAATCCGCTTTCATGCCACGCGTTGACTTTAGAGCCCATAGCGATCATGGCAATGATTTAAGTGGTTATTCAGGCAATTGGAGAAATGATGTTGCAGAAATCAATTTCTCTTGGAATCTGTTCAACGGGATGACAGACAAAAATCTAAAAGCCAAAGAACAAGAACTGCTTGAAGTTGCAAATAACAGAAGAGATAAAACCTGTAAGGATATGCGACTTGAACTTCAGGTCGCTTTTAATGACATCAAAAAACTCACTGATCAGGCGCAATATCTTGATGCACGTCAAATTTCAATCGAAAAAGCACGTGATGCCTACCGTAAACAATTTGAAATTGGTCAACGCACATTAGTAGATTTACTTAATGCAGAAAATGAAGTTTTCGAAGCTAAGAGACTCTATGTCAATGTGACCAACGATCTAAGTGTGGCTTATGCCAAAACGAATCTTCAAATGGGGACATTGCTAAGCGCACTTGGCGTTTCAAGATTTGCCAATGATGCAGCTTCTTTAGCTGAAACTGCAGGATATGACTCAGCAGTTTGTCCAGCCGAGGTACCAGAGCAATACAACCCAAATCACGAGAAATTAGATGCTCTTGCTGGTGAGTTTTTATCTGCGCCAAAGAAACGCTAAGAATTTCTATCCGCTATAGAGAAGATGCATGACATACGTCAGAAGAGACCAGGAAGGGCATATTGTTGCAATTAGCCTGAATGAATCTGACGAATGTCATGAGTTGATTGATACCGAATCGCAAGAACTTAAACTTGCCATCCTAAAATTCAGCAACACCAACACCGAACTATTAAATTCAGATCTAGCAATGATTCGCGTCATTGAAGACCTTATAGACATCTTAATCTCAAAGTCTTTAATTAGTGTGAATGATCTTCCGCAGTCGGTTCAACTGAAATTGCTTGCACGCAAAAGCTACCGTAAAAATGGCAACTTCAATACTGGCTCATCTGACCTTATTAAACTCTAACCTCAATTTCGCTTTTCGCGCCAAGACCGATACTGAATCTGCGTACTACTCTTAGATGCATTAGAGGTCGTCTTCACTATCGTGCTTACACCCCCTGATTTGGCAGGAACGTTACTCAATCCAACGTAGATATTCCCTTTGTTATCAATCACGGGTGCAGTAGCAACCCCGCTCACAGGCGCAGAAATAATTGTTGATGCGCAACTATCTGTCAATTCAATCAACGTGCTCGTACCAGTACCACAGGTCAGTCCTGGCTTATAGGCTGAGAAATATACATTTTTATTATAAATCGCGGCGCGACCTACTATCTTTTGGTGATCATCAGCTGCGGTTGTCCCAGTTTTTGCCCAAACATCGGCATACCATGAGTTTTGGACAGCGCAACTGCTCGTGTTCACGTTGACAAACGAAGGAGCAGCAACAGTTAGGTTTGATAAAGTCAGTCCTGTGCCCGGGAAATCAGCATCCTGCACCCCATAGATGCGATTATTAATGGCTAGGTTACGACGCTGTAGATGGGTAATGTCCCCTGTACCAAAATAATTAAACACTCTATTCACCGTGCCTGTTGTGCCAGCGATCGTGCCTTGAACTACGGTAGTCCCAAGCATATTAAAGCCATAACGATCATTTAATTGGGTTGCTTCCGTTTTAAAGGCTCTTATCAAGCCTAATGAATTCGTGTTGGCATCACTCAAGCTTTTCTTGGAAAGATTGAGTTTCCATAGCTGCCCTTGTAGGTCTGTAAAATAACCAATCCCACCATAATAAGTTGCTAGCGTCGTTCCATCGGATGAGACTACAGTGAGATGCGATGGCACACCATTTACAATATTATTGGAGCTTGCAGGATCAGAAGGAACAGCAATATTGCTTAGTATTTGGCCACCGGATGATGAAGGGCTGGCACTAGCATTAGAGTCGACATCTAGAATAAATACTTGGGCACCTGTGCCTGTGCTAGTTCCGCCAGCATACCCACCTCCAAACACGGCCACCCATTTTTGCTGAATACTTCCTTGTATGTATGGCAACAACATCAATACTGGCCTTGACCATGCATCGCCCAAGGTGGAGAAGTTAATATTGCTTGGTGCTGAGGCATAAGGATAAGAGGTTTTATTACCTGCGGCATCCCAATAGATCACAAGCTTATTGGTAGCATCATTTTGCACTGTAAATAGATGGGATGGCTTATCTGGATCCGTAATATCTAAGGCGTAATAACTTTTACCCCCATATCCCAACCCCCCCATTAAAATGGTTTTCCATTTACCTTCGGATACCGAATAAATATCCTTATAGGTGATCGGTCCATCGACATTAAATACTGTATTACTAGTTCCAAGTCCTGGACCAGTGCCTTTAATTGCGACCATTTCACGCAAATGACTTAATACGGAAGGCGGAATAAAAGCCCATCGTTCATTTAAATTTTCATCAAATGCATGCAACATTCCATCATTAGCGCCCACATAAAGTTGTTTACGTCTTGATGCGTTGCTTGTGATAAAACTCAAATAATTATTTTTTCCACGATAGTAAGCTTCAGTATTTGCAAGATTAACTGAATCGGTTGTATAAGCTGCGTTTGGAGGCCCCACCATCACCATTTCAGAGTGGAAAGTATCAGCCAACACGGAAGCCCTCACACTTGATGTAGTGCCTGTGCCTTCCCAGTATGCGTCTAGGCCACGCACAAAATTAATCAGGTCATTGGTTGCCGTTGTGGACACTGGTGAGCAATTGAACATTAAAAGTCCAAGCGAAGTGCTATTGCTCAAACTAAAGTTATTATAATTAGCATCACTTGCGATCCCTCCTGATAAACAAGCTGGATCTTTACCTATGGTCCATATGGATCGTCCGCCACTGCTATAGGGCATATTCACTGTAGCACTTCTCGTTTGCAGTAAAGTAGATGCGCTAATTGGTGATGCTGAAAGTATATTGCCGTTAGAGTCTAAGCCGTAACGCTTAATATCTCCTGGCCATTGGGTGTAGCCTCTGTATTGAAAGGTTGCTTGATAGAGATAGGATCCTGACAACAAAGGAGGGGCATAGGTCTGTATATAAGTGGGATCCGTTTTAATGCCTGCAGGCAAAATAGCTGTTTTAGGAGGGATGGTTGGTGGGATTGAGGTCCCACTGACACCTTTAAAACCAAAGGCATACGGATAGTTAAAAGTGCCAGTGACTAAGTTATTATTAGAAGACTCTCCCATCGAATAAACCTCAGCCCCCACTAACTTAAGCGCCCCTAAAAGTCCTGTTCCAGAAGAAGCTGAACCTACAGTAGATGCAGCCCCGTAATAGATCATAAAACTCACCGACTCACCACAACCTAAATCCCCAAACGCAAAACTAAGCGAAGCTCCATGGTTAGTTGGGCCATTTCTCGAATAATCAACATTTTTAGTATTGGTATTTACCCAGTAGTCATTGGTGACTAATGGATCTGGATTTCCAAAACCATTGTCTCCAGCGTAAATCACGTGGGGAAGTGCTGAGGCAAGGGAAGATGCAACTCCGCTATTAGTAACAAATGCATTGCTTAAGCCATTTGGGGGCGCATCCCAGTCCATGACGCGACGATATCGAATGTCAGTTAAAGAACCTCCCGAAATATTACTAATCGTCACCACCCCCTGAAACAACTGGTCAGGCGCTTCTAAAGAGGGGCCATAACGTTGATTGACTTCTAGCATGGGGTTGCCCTTAGAATCCATAATCCATACCGTAGATAAAATACTCGTGGTATCCACCACAAAGTTCTTCACCTGGACATTCACGATGCCTTGATTACTATTACAATTTGAAAACTTGACCTGTGCATGGCCTGATGTTGGCGTGCCATAACCATCATTGGCACTGACCCCCCAACCCTCACAAGGCCACCCTGGTGAGGTCGCATCCGCCCATCCCGCTGGATAGGTTTGGCCATTCGAATCTTTCCAACTATTGGCCCAATAATAAGCGATCCCCATACTTCCGCTGGCTCCGTTAGTCGTCAGGTTAGTCCCAGCATTGAGATGCCCTTCTGGATTAATCCCTAAGGCAATTTTTCTATTTCCAACATCGGTTGAATTGTAAATAATGCCGTAGGCAGGATAGGTAGAGGCAGCTAGGGAAGCTAATGGAATCAGGCAGACAAACACTACCCTCAGCATCATAATAAGCAAAGCGGGAAGATTAAACGTTGATGTCATGCCAGTATTTTTCATGGGATATAATCGAGCACAATCTCCAACAATGATCTACTAGAATTAGAGTTCCAATACTTACTATTGATTGTTCCATCTGAATTATATTGCACATTAAAATTCCCGTCTGCGGTAATTTTGACGGTATAAGAAAGATTAGAACAATTGTCACACGTCCCAATTTCTTTGCCAACGCCAGTAATGCTAGTCGCAGCGACTTTTTGGATGACACATGATTTAAATCCACCCCGACCAGCCATGTTTTTAAATTCGCTACTCCTATTATCTGCAACCCCTGTGGGTGCTGTATCCGTCAATAGATTATGTTGGTAAAGGGGTCCTTTCGAGGGATCTGCCAAATCGAACGCAGACCCGACACCAGTCACCCAATTAATCCCATCATTTGTTTTCAACCAATCAGTTGCTTGATCTACACAAGTTTCGGCAGCGTTAATGGCTTGAGGCTTCAAAGACACGGCGTTGGATAAATCAACATAAGCTGATCCCATATAGGCAATACCAGCGGCCATCAACATCAAGACCAATAGCAATAGCAATGTCACGATTAAAGCAAATCCTGACTCGACATAACGCATTCTTGAAGAATTATGGGACCAAGGATACATTCTTAACCCTTGCTATAAAGTTAAAATTCTTTGAAACAGAAATTGTCGTTCCTTCTATTTTATTTGGCGAACCAATTTGCAAATTAATTTGGACAGCTTGAAAAATTCCTGAAAAAGTCCCAGTGGTCTTAGCGCTCAAACCTGTCACAGTAAAATTATTAATCCAATCCAAAATAGGTTGCCCCTTAGAGGTTCCTGAATATTTTGACGTCGAAGAGCTTAAATTGCATCCTGATGCGGGGTTATTACAAACACGCCAATCACGCATCAATCTATTACGGGTCAACCCAGTAGTACTCGAAGTGTATGGCTCTAGAGAGTAATGGATCAATGCACGATAGAGGCTATTACTCGCATCGTAGTCATCATAGACCAGTACAAGGTCACTTGAAGAGATGACGACCGCTTGGGCTGCTTGCATCGTATTAGGGGATTGATAATCCTTATAACCCGCCATACGAATATCTGACTGCATCAAATCTACGACCCTCAGTGCATTTCGGTCGACCGATGTTTGAGCATTGAGTAACTGCTGCTGTCTTGCTAAGAGGGTATAGCCCGCATAAGAACCTGCAATCACAATTGAACTGACAGCCAGTGCGACCATCAACTCGATAAAAGTATATCCCTCATCGGCTCTAGGCAGGCCCTGCCTAATAATCCTCATGGTCTAATTTTCCGAGTATAGAAACTTTTAACACCGCCACCTTCAGTGGCCAGCGTTATATTCACAATGAGATTCGTCGAGTCAAGCAACACATCGACCTGACGAACTTCTTGACCCGATTTTGAATTGAATGCCCCCACCGTATTATTTAAATCCAAGCACCAAGACTGCCTAACATCCGTTGCAGGATAATTACAGGTTGCGAGACTACCTGTGTAATTAGTTGGCGTAACAAAGGGGTTCATAATATCTGTAGTGGATCGTTTACTTTCATTTGCGATTGTCTGGGAGATTCTATCTGCCATCAGATTGAGATACATTTTTTTCTCAGATGAAACGATCGCCTGCTGTGAAATTGTAAAAAAGAAATAAAGCCCACTAAAACCAATGGTAAAGATCAGCATAGAAACAAGCGCCTCCACCATCGTGAAGCCCTGCATTTTTTTGCAAGAAACCCTGCGCTTAATCAAGCTCACTCCAGGAACCCTTTGTCTTATTCCAAATAAAACGTTGAACAAAAGAGGTCGATTGATTGACAAGAATTCGATAGGCAGGGTAGTTGACGCGATCATTTTTATAGTTAATTTCTATATCAATATTGCCCCCCCCTTCAATTCCAGAATAAGCATTGGCAACAAAGATTCCACGTGTTCCCTCGCATAGCGAAGAAACAATATTTGTTTTCCCAGAAAGAACATTGAAATTTGGATTGGTTACTAAGGGATCCTCAACAAGGAGCGCTGAAAAATTAGGATCTACGACACTATTGCTTGACTGATAATTAGTCGACACCTGATAGCTGAGAACGCTGTGATTAGTGCACTTCAGTAAAGCAGTTCCATTGACGAGCCTAACTCGGGTCTTTAAGTTTTCAATCTGCGCCAATACAGACTGATAATCAGCCTCCACTTTCGCTTTTGCGGTCCATGATCCAATGGACGGAATAATAAATGTTCCCATTACCCCTAACAATGCAATCACCACAATCAGCTCCAAAAAGCTCGCCCCACGCTGCAACTTAGAAAGTTGACCCTCGATTGATATTGATCTAGCAAACAAAGTCATATCTAGATAGTATCTACGTAGCACACGTTAGAAGCCTGTCCTAACATTCTGCTGATTGATACTGAAAATGATGCTTGATTTCTTTTTAGACTTAGCATACGCCACATAATCATCTGACTGACTGCCATTACATGTCGCGCCAGCAGTCCCAGTAATGTAAAAAACATAGTCATTCGACGTACCCACCACGATTGGTCCATTATTTGGCGAAGTCGAAGACATTAAATACTGATTAATACTCGCAGCATAGTCCCCAACAGTTGGCGTAACGTAATAACAATAGTTAGAAGCGAAGTAATTCTTTTCCATCATATAAATCGCTTGCAATGTACTTTGCGCGGCCTGAGCCTTTGCTGAACTCACATAACCGTTATACATAGGAATACCAACGGCAGAAAGGATCCCGATAATGCCAATCACGACAATAAGTTCGATTAAGGTAAATCCGACGTTTTCCACTTTAAGCGTCATTTATTACACCCTCTTTTCAAAGTAACAATCAAAAAAGTCCCACTACAAAACATATCAAAATCTAATCTGATGATCGCAATTTAAATAATACTCATTAATTAGCAAAGATTAATTGCCATCCCCGGCCTCACAGCCCTTACTAAAGGATTAAGATCCATTAATTGGTCTACTTTTATCCTAAACCGCATTGCTATCGTTGCTAAAGTATCCCCGTAACTTGCCGTATATTGTGCACGATGGAAACTATCACCACAACGCGGTTGTGCTGAAGTGTTTGACGCATTTTTAAAGGT
>Ga0194037_1000671_pt1 | contig 26406 bp, 31 predicted proteins | sample JunL306m_MetaG_FD_148653 | JGI IMG/M metagenome (GOLD analysis project Ga0194037, IMG submission 148653) | Anoxic zone freshwater microbial communities from boreal shield lake in IISD Experimental Lakes Area, Ontario, Canada - Jun2016-L304-6m | ecosystem: Environmental > Aquatic > Freshwater >...
CTGTTGTCGTATGTAACGGCTTGCGTATTATCGAATTGAGTCCAGCCCACACCCTTTAGGCTGATCGTGAATTCTTCTCCGGCTTTAAAGGTATTGCTAGCTGCACCTGATTGACCGCGTGCGATGACATCTGGCGCAGTGGAAAGGTCTGCCTTTGCAATTCCCATGCCGATTACTTTTCCGGCCTTATCAAGGAATGGCAGAATACTTTGCTTGAGGTAGAAAGGAATCTGAGCCTCAATAAGGTCGCCCTTCTTCACCTGCAGAACGTGCCATCCACCCAAGTTGTCAGGAATTGTGAGCTCTTTGGTGAATGAAGTTCCGGTGACATCGACAGTTGCAACGGGAAGCGCGTCATATGCCCAGCAAACGCCGGTGCAGTTAACGCGGTTACCAACAACTGTTGCCCACACGATTTGGTGAGTTCCCGTGGTCGATAAGCCCGTGACATTCATCGTTGTCTTGGTAAGGATTGTGCCACTAGATGTTGAAAGGGTGGCTACAGCCTTTGATGCAGGATCTAGTCCAACCGTTGTGAGCATCGTGCGTGCTGTAACTGTGGCATCCATGGCTGTTGGATAAATAATCTTCGCAGGGAGAAGTCCAGCATCCTTGGTTACCTTAAAAATCCCAGTTCCACTATTTGTATATGGGATTGGAGATTGAATGACGTTGAGGTAGGCGGTTTGCAAGGCATTCTTTACTTCAAGAACGTGATCACCGACGGCACCTGATGCTCGAAGGATTACCTTTGCAGTTCCACGAGTCCACATAGATTGCATTTCACCGGCAAAGTGGTTATCCCAATAAGCGGCAGCTCCTGCGGTGTACAGGCTTCCACCCATACCCGTATAAGTAACGGTGATTGGTGTTCCGATTGGACCACTCTTTGGTGACATTGAGAAGCCACGACCCATTTGGAATCCGCCGTGTGCAATCGCGACTCCAGATTGGATTGCATAGATGTCGTGAATGCCACCGAAATCTTCTGGGATCTTAGTTTTGAAAGTGAATGCGCCTGTTGCATCTGTCGTCACGGTTGTCATACCCACGCTGAACTTATCTGCGAATGAATAACCCATGTAGTTGACAGTGTTTGGCTGAATATCTGCGCGCCATGTTGGGCTCAGAGTTGACCATGTGAGGTCAAGAGTGGCATTTGCAGGTAGCCCAGCACCGGAAATTGTCACTGCATCTCCAACATAGCCCGTTGCTGGTGCGACGAGAAGGTTTGGCATCGTTGTCGATGTAGTGAACTTTGCTACCTTCACTCCCGTAAATGGGAGTGGTGCAACATTTGGAATTGCAGTTGGTGCAATCAGGTTGATTGGGGCCGGTGGAAGGCTATCTGCACCGACCGCCGGGGTAACCATCGCAACAGTGAAAACTGATGCCGCTGCGATTCTAATCGCGAGGGATTTCTTACTGTGTGGATTAAACGAAATTTTCATAATTATTTTGCTCTCCGATTCCTTGTACTTCTTTTAGTTTTATTGTTGGTGCCTTTTATGAGACCGAGCCAGGAATCAATGAAGTTTCCTGGCTCGGCTCTATAAGTGATATTTAGTTATGCAGTTGGTACTGCGTACAGAGTTACAAGCGAAGAAGCTGTGAAGTTGGACTGGAATGTTCCGACTGCACCCTTAAGGGCAGGAGATACAGAAACAGTCTTAAGAACGCTCACACGCTCGTACTGATATGCGCCATCAACTTTGACTGCAACACCATTCACGGTCTTGCGAACCAAACGAGTTGAAAGAACCTTCATGGTGTCTTGATCCTTAGCGATCATTGTCACCTTGTAGCTGATAACACCAAGGGTGTTGTAGAGACCTGCTGTTGTGCCGGTCTTCAAGATGCCTGTCCAGAATGCGACGCCAGAGTGATTGCCGTACGCAAGAGGAATTGGATCTTTCACGCCTGCAACTTCGATGTAACCCTTAACGGTGTTGGATGTATCCATCACTGCACCACCAAGGTTTTCGTTGTTGCCATAAATGCGCCAAACAATTGTCTGACCCACGATGAATTGGCTAGTGATTGCGCAGCTCACGCCAAAACGTGGTGCAAGAACGCCTGTTGATCCGCTGGCAAGAACTGTGTCTACATAAAGGTGAATTGGTGAGACGACTCCACCTTGAACTGGAACACCGACCTTAACCGTAAGTGCGCCTGCATCAACAGTTGTGAAGTTTGCTGCATCTGTAGGCGTAAATGTGGCGCCAAGAACGGTGCTGCCGGCTGCCTTTGCAACCCATGAGCACTTGGCAACGAATGGAGTCACGGTTGTAGTTGCAACTGCTTCGCAACCTACGATGACTGCACCGGCTGCTTTGAATGCAACGGTTCCTGCGCTACTTGCAGTTGCAACGATGATCGCTGGATCAAGTCCGAAAACTCCGCTGCCACCGGTGAGAACAACTGTTGAAGTGGTTGCTGCATATGCAGGTGTTCCACCAACAACGGCTCCTCCGACTACTGCTAAGGCGCTGATGACAACGCCCGAGATGAATCTCTTCATGTGCTTTTCTCCTTATTATTCTTACGCGGGTGTGTGAGAACTATTTGGTAGTGATCGTGCCTGTGATTGTTGCTGTGAAGTTACTTGTGAAATTTGAACCCTCAGTGGTGGATTTCAAAACAAATGCACCTTTTACTTTAAGAGTTCCTGTGGCGCCAACATATTTGCCAGTTCCACCAGTGATAACGAGATCTCCAGTAAGGGCCATGTTTTCACCAGCTGTTGCGTCACCGCAGGCCTTGGATGTTGATTTGACTTCGAATTTAAGTGAGTTGCCTGCGCCGCTGAGAGTTCCTGAGTCAGCGAATGAATCGCAACCACTAGCTGAACCAGATCCTGCCAAAGTATCCAGACCGGCTACATCACCTTTGCCATCGCCCTTAACAGTTACTTGCAAATCAGATGCCGTGACTGAACCTGCGACCGTACCCGTGAATGTTGCGTTGTAGGTAACAGACTTACTTGATGCTGGCGCCGCTGGCGTAGATGGCTTAACGGCTGCCTTCGTTGCAACAGGTGCTACAGGCTTCTTTGTTGAATAACCTGTTGGGCATTTAGCGGTGGTTACTTTCTTGACCACTGTTCCCTTGTAGCAAGTGATGGTTTTTGTTGCAGCATTGGCAATGTTGGCATTTGCTGTCATGACTCCAAAAGCAGTCACAATAATCATTGCTTTCAGCAGTCTTGATGTGTTTGTTGATTTCATTTCAATCCCCACTCTCCATGAGTTACTTCTTGGTGCTTACGGGGGAATCATTACACTGGAAGCTCTCAGAAACCTGGATTGATTGAGGACTAGCCCTTAGCGCGCTATTCCCTTAATCACATCGCTTGAGGTATACGTGAATTGCTATTGCCTAGGTCACAATTAGCATTGTAATTGCGGGTTACACCCCGTGTATTTGTGACGCTACATACACACGTTGTCCTCACATTTGCCCTGTATTCATTGACTTTTCATGTATACAAAAGAAGAAGTACTCTCAGATCACGTCGAAGTTTTGAAGGTTAACTTCTGAATTCGAGGGCTCTTTTCAGGACTCATCAGCATCTCCACCTCGATCATCACTTCGCCGCTTTGTACTTTCCATTTTGCGAAAGATAAAGTCGGCGCGGTGAGGGAATCGGCAAGCACAGTCCATCCTGTCAACCCTGTAGTGATCTTCTCCAGTGCAGAACTGCGCTCTTGTCTGGGTTGATCTAGGTCCATATTTTCCGTAAACCAGCGATCACAAATTACGTTATTCCAAGCATTGAATAAACCATTAACAACGCCGAAAGCTTCTTGAGTTGCGTGGCCAAGTATCACCTTTGGCTTGTTGGATTTCTTATAGAGGTAAACGATCTGGTTCATAATCTTGGAACACGTTGGAGCCATCGGGGCATACGTCAAATTAGCAAGACCGACAATCCCCCAACCAGATTCGGGATGCCAACGCATATGTGATCCAAACCCTGGATAACCGCCACTATGAGAAACAAAACGACCAAGCGTTGCATCCTCATCGATATAAAGACCGTACCCATAACTTGAGGTGATAATTCGTTCTGGAATTTCACCGTGTTCATTTGCAAACACTGATTGAACCAACCGATAAGGATTCTGTGCCTCCGATTTCCCATTCTGAAACATCGAAATCCATAAAGCTAACTCCTTGACGCTGCTATGTAGACCGCCCATGGGAGTAAAGGCACCATTGCTAGTTGTTGGTTCTGGCACGACTCCAGATTCAAACTTTGCGTAGCCATGTGCCCTCAAATTCTCCGGGACCAAATCAGAAAAATAAGTGGAAGTTGTCATGCCCAATGGATCTTGAATTTCGCGCTTCATAAACATTTCATACGGTTGCCCAGAAACTCCAGAAATGATGCGGCCAAGAAGGGCAAAACCGAGGTTGGAGTACTCAAATCCCGTGTTTACCTTTCTATTAAAGGTAAGGCCCGCGCCAACAAGGGCGTCAAAATCGGGCAATGGTAAATATTCTTGGCGATCACCCCATGGGTCATCGGTCGGCAAGCCCGCGCCCATCGTTAAGAGATCGCGAATGGTTATGGGCGCCGAATCCACTGGAAGGCCAATCGTTGCCGTCCAAGGTAGGTAGGAAGTGATGAGGTCTTCGAGTTTTAACGCCCCGCGATCACGCAAAAGCAGAATGGCCTGGGCGGTAAAACTCTTCGACATCGAAGCGATGCGAAAGATCGAATCGGCGGTGGGAGGGCTCTGATTTCCCAAAAGGGTCTCACCGAGTCCGAAGGAATATACAAGTTGTCCTTCCTTCATCAACCCACATGCGATGCCGGGAATTCCTTTTTCAATTCGAATAGCGTCAAGTTCTTGTGTTGCGACCGCAACGGCATCTTCAAGGATCATTCGTGAAGATTACTCGTTACCTAATTACCTATCGATTAATTAGCGATTAATTTGCGCGGTCGCGTCTCTCACCATATGAATATAAAAGCGACCAGGCTGTCGATCGCTAGCTTTTTGCTCCCCTGTGGCAGCAAAGCCAAGTGCTTCATAGGCAGCAATCGCGGTGAAATTATCGGCCCAAACCCCAAGTCCCTGACGTTGCCAGCCCTTGTCATTTGCATGAAGATCCACGAAACCAAAGAGCGCCCTAAGTACTCCCTGGCTTCGAAATCGTGAATCCGTCCAGCATCCGCCCACCCAACAAGTTGCGCCATGATCGCCATGGAGAACTTCGATAGACATGAGTCCCACATCATTTCCATCGATCGAGGCTGCCAAGTAAACCAACTTTTCAAACTTAGATCGCCACTCGGTTTCGGTCTTCACTTCTTCGATTTCGAAAACCCCGCCGAATGCTTCTGGGTTTTCCTTCAACGATCGGAGCCGTAAATCCCGCAGGCGTTGCCACTGTTCTATCGGCAATTGCGTGACTATAACTTCCACTGGCATTGTCACATGATGCACTAATACCCAAATAATCAGTACTTTGCGCCTAGTTCTCAGGGAAAATTAAGCATTTCTTTGCATGTGCGAGTTGTTAGCACCTAGTTCATCAGCGGGCCATATCAAATTAGTTGAACTTTCAACTAATTTGCCCTACACTAATCCTGTACCGCTGATAGCGGTTCCACCAACACTCTTAGCAAAGGAAATAAACATGTCGGTTCTTTCATCGTTACCAGCAGGAACATTCAACATCGATCCATCACACAGCCGCATCGGCTTCAGCGCACGTCACGCAATGGTCACCAAAGTCCGTGGCGCGTTCAATGAATTTACTGGTTCAGGAACTGTGGTCGATGGCGTTGCAACTTTGAACGTTAATATCTCTGCGGCCTCAATCGATACACGCAACGCAGACCGCGATGGTCACCTACAGTCCGGTGATTTCTTTGATGCAGCCGCATTCCCAAAGATCACTTTCGTTTCCACATCAGTCAAAGATGCAGGCGCCGATAAGGTTGTTGTAGAAGGCGAACTCACAATCAAAGATGTTACTAAGTCAATCTCGATCGAATTCGAATACACAGGCACCGCAACAGACCCATACGGCAATGCGCGTTTTGGTTTCGAAGGTGCTTCAGAGATCAACCGTAAGGATTTCGGTTTGGTATGGAATGCAGTCCTAGAAACTGGCGGCGTTATCGTCTCCGAAAACATCAAGCTTGAGTTCGAAATCTCAGCAATCGCTTCAGTTCCAGCCGTTGCCTAAATCTGATTAGTCAAGAGGGAAAGGCCCCGTGAGAAATCGCGGGGCCTTTCCCTTTGCCCGAAGGTAAACTTCTTTCATGCATGAGTACGAAGAAGAAGCCCAAGAGCGGTGGGGCGATACTGAGGCCTTTCGCCAATCCAAGGTTCGAACATCGAAATACACTCACGCGGATTTCGAAGCGGCAAAAGTAGACCAAGAAAGTGCCGTCGAACTCTTTGTTACTGCTTTCGGCAATAGTTTGCCGGTTGATTCATCTGAAGCACAAAAAGCAGTTCTCGCTCATATATGAAATTTATCTGCTCGCCGCAATCTCCGCTTCAAGCATCTCTTTAAGGTGCCGCGGAGTTGGGACTCGTCCAGATAAAACAACTTTGCCATTAACTACCAGTGCCGGAGTACTCATCACTCCAAAGGAAGCAATGGCAGCGTAATCCTCCACTTTTTCGAAAGTGGCGCTAATTCCCATTTCAGCGATCACTTCATGCGCAATTTTATCGAGGGTAACGCAATTCTTGCATCCTGGACCAAGTACTTTGATCTCCATATTTTCACTTCCTATTTAAGAATTGCATTGAATAGATAACCAACAAAAATGATTCCGCTTCCAACGATTGCGAAGTACGTTGCGAGTAATTTTGGTTTGAGTACTCTTCGAAGCAAAATCATTTCGGGCAAGCTCAAAGCAACGACTGCCATCATGAACGCCAAGAGCGTTCCCATCGGTAAGCCTTTGTCATGGAGAGCTTGAACTATTGGCATTACGCCAGCCGCATTTGAGTAGAGGGGTATTCCGATAAGTACTGCGATAAGAACAGCAAAGGGGTTACCTGCCCCAGCGTACTTGGCAAAGAATTCGGTAGGTGCCCATCCATGGATAAGCGCCCCAACGGCAATTCCGGCCAAGAGATAGAGCCAGATCTTTTTGAAGATGGATACGGCTTCTTCTCGACCCATTCGTGTTCGGTCTTGAAGCGTGTAGTGAGGAGAGGCAAATTCACCCTGGCCATTCATTTGATTGGCATATACAAATGGCTCCACCCAGCGTTCTACTTTAAGTTTTCCGAGAACCATGCCCGCTGTGATCGCGATTGTTAATCCAGAAAATAGATAAATAGCAGCAATCTTCAAGCCAAACATCGTAAAGAGAAGTCCTACGGCAATCTCATTAATCAAAGGGCTTGCAATAAGGAAGCTCAATGTCACGCCAATCGGTACTCCCGATGAAAGAAATCCGATGAATACCGGCACTGCACTGCACGAGCAAAAGGGAGTGACTACGCCAGCCGAAGCTGCCATTACGTTTCCCACACCTTGACGCTTACCGCCTAGGAATGCTCGTGTCCGTTCGATTGTAATAAACGAACGAATCATTGTCACGACGAAAGTGATGCCTACCAACAAGAGAGTGATCTTTACCGAATCTGCGAAGAAGAATACGGCTGCTTGCCCGAACTTACTATGTTCGTGCAGGCCGAAAACTTTAAATAGAAGTGTGTTCCAAAATCTCTCATTACCCCAGTAAAGAACAAACCAAACGCCGGCAATGGCCATGATTTTGGCTACGCTTCTACTTTTCTTTTCTCTCTTGCTGAGGGTCAAAGAAATAGACATAACGGCCTACTAGCAACAGGCTTTGGAGGTACCAGACGTTGCACACCCGCAGGCGCTCTCCTTTGAATCTGTAGAGCAACAAGCTTGATCTGTCTCTGTTGTGGCACAGCAAGCTTCTTTAGTTTCAATCTTCACTTCAGCCATTAGTTTCTCCTTAAATCGAAGTATATCGATATGACCAAGCTACTCTCATATCGAAGAATGACGATGATTTCGATACTTATTAATGGGGCGCCCAGCAGTTCCGTACTGCAATTCAAGATGCAATAACTTTCGATCTACCATTTGAGAAAGATAGCGCTGAGCAGTTGCTCGACTAATCCCTAAACCCTCGGCAACTTCACTTGCGCTGAGAGCATCGGTTGTCTTTGCGAGGTAGGTGCGAATCGCCTCTACAGTTGGATTCTTCGCGCTACCTGTTTCCATCGACTCCACTTTGCTCCCACGCATGAGCGCAGTTACACGGTCTACATCGGCCTGAGACACATCGGTCTTTTCAGCTAATCGCTGAAATGCCTCTTTATATGCAATGAGGCGGTCTGCAAGTTGTACTTGGCTGAAAGGTTTAACAATATAGTTAGCTGCACCCAATTGGAGAGCTTCTTTCACGCTGGCTGAATCTCTTGCGGCGCTGATAACGAATACATCGATCTTCTGTCCTCGGGGAAGTTGTTGTAACTTAGCGAAGAGTTCTAAACCATGTTGATCCGGAAGGTATAAATCGAGCAGGACTAAATCAGGTTGCAACTCAAGAACTGCTTCATATGCAGCGGCGGCAGTATGAGCCTTGCCAATAACTTCAAAGCCGGGCACTTTAGACACATAAGCAGAATGAATATCAGCAACGCGGAAATCATCCTCAATAATGAAGGTTCTGATCATCGCTTCATGCTCTTTCAGCGTTGCTGGTAGGTGTTGTGGGGATGTCTACGACAAAAACCGCACCGTCTCGATTGAAACATGAAATTGAGCCATCAACTTGCCGAACCAATCGTGAAACTATTGCCAATCCCAATCCCCTATGAACCCCCGAAGTTGCCTGCTTGGTAGAGAATCCGTCCTCAAAAACCACCTCCGGGTTCGGTTCGGGCAATCCCGTACCCGAATCTTCAACGCGAATCAATTTATAACCTGGACGTCCATGTGTAAATGAAATCGTTACCGCAGCTTTCGATGTTCCCGCGGTTGCATCGATGGCATTATCGATCAGGTTTCCGACGACCGTCACTTGTGCATTCCCATCCAGTGCCAGGTCATCTAGAGAGACCTGAGCATCTATCGACAGAGCAACTCCTTTCTCTCGCGCAATAACCACCTTTGCTAAGAGCAGAGCGGTGATCGTTGGGTTTGCAATCTTGTCGCTTAGACGTTCTGCAAGATCCGCATCTAACTCCGAGATCTCTCCAAGATAATCTGATGCTTCGTCATATCTTTTGAGTTCGAGTAGCCCATTCAAAGTGTGAATTCGATTTGCATATTCATGCTGCTGTGCGCGCAAAGCATCAGTAAGATTTTTCACGCTGTCGAGTTCGCGCAATAGACCCACATGTTCAGTGCGGTCACGAAGAGTAATAACGGCGCCAATTTCCCGGCCCATTTGCCGGACTGGACGATAATTTACTCGCAACGAGAAATTTTCAGTAAGGACACTCTCGTCATCTCCTTGTCGGGTTTCACCTTCTAGTAAATCAAGGAGACGTCCCTGGGGCAGGACTTCATCAATGGATTTGCCCACTACGGCATCCGTCACTCGAAGAAGGCGCATTGCCTCATCATTTATCAAAAGGACTTTCTTCTGTGGAGTAAGAGTGATTACTCCTTCATTAATGGCATGAAGCATTGCTTCGCGCTCTTGATACTTAACCCGAGTGCTTTGTAATTCCGCATCAATTCTCTTCTCTCTGAATCGTCGAGAAAGGAATTCGGCCAAAAACAAGCCAAGAATTATCAAGCCAATTCCGTAAAGTAAGAAAGCCTCGCGAAGATAACTCGTTTCTCCAGTGAATTTACTCGTCAGGAATCCGGCCGAAACGAGTCCAACTATCACTCGGTTGGAATTGTAAATAGGAGTCTTGCCGTTAGCCGACCGGCCAAGTGATCCATTGTTGAGTGTGGTGTATGACTTGCCTTGTAGGGCGAGCAAGGGCCCATCGATTCGTAATCCAATATTTGCTGGGTTAGGGTGAGTAAGGCGAATTCCTTTATTGTCTGCGATAACTACGTATGCCGCACCTGTTTCTTTTGCAATCTTTGCAGCCAATGGTTGTAGCAGCCCTTGCGGGTCACCTTCCTCGATCAATGTTGCTACCTGAGGAACTGCGGCCACGGTTTCTGCCAGCGTTAAGGCTCGTTCTCTAAATTGATTGTCCTGAACATGGCGTGAAACATTGAAGGTCAGAACCATTCCCACGACGGCGGCCAAAAGAACTATCAGTGTGCGATTCGTGACGACTTTCAGAGCCGTACTTCGCCACTTATGCATTAGAGCATTGTGCTCCAACTCCCTTCTTTTGATAAGCCCTCACCCTGAGCACAATGAGCAAAATGCTGAAAAAGAAGTAAAAAGAGAATCGGTGAGCAAAAACCTTGGATTTCAGAAGCGAACTCATATTGTCCCTCCATGTCCAAAGGCGTACACGTTAAGTTCTCGAATGTCTCAAAACGATTCCGCACACCTAAAGGTGACTGGTATCAAGCCCTGAAAGAGTTGAATTTCGAAATTCAACGAGGCGAGTTTGTTGCACTAGTTGGCCCTACAGGATGCGGTAAATCGACGGCGCTTACTTTGCTTGCGGGATTGGAACAATCAAGCATTGGCGAAGTGAGTGTTGATGGAACAGCAGTCAAAGACATTGATATCCGGACAGGATTTGTCTTTCAGCACGATGCCACCTTCCCATGGATGAGTGTTGCGAACAACGTAGGAGCAGGTCCAAAGTTTCGCGGTCTTGATCCAAAAGAATATCGCCCACTTGTTCAGAAATGGATTGCAAAAGTTGGATTAGTGGGATTTGAAAAACACTACCCCCATCAACTCAGCGGCGGAATGAAAAAGCGTGTTGCCCTAGCGCAGGCTCTAATCAATGAACCACAGCTGCTACTGATGGATGAACCTTTCAGCGCGCTCGATGTACAGACTCGCAGCATTATGACCGATGAATTAATGGCGCTGTGGGAGACCACTGGATCAACCGTACTTTTCGTTACTCACGATCTGGAAGAAGCGATTGCACTTGCTGACAGGGTCATTGTACTTACCGCTGGTCCCGCCCAAGTGAAGGCAGATTTCAAGATTGAACTCGCGCGCCCACGTAAAGCTCGTGAAATTCGCTTCACAGAAGAATTTCTCAAGATTTATCAGAACATTTGGGAAGTACTTCGCGATGAGGTTGATATCGCATACCAACGTCAACTTATTGCACCATCAGAGAAGTAGGGGAGGAAATATAAATGGTTGAAGATTTTCTTTCCGATGCGGAAATCAAGCGTAAGCAGACTAAACACAGAATTAATGTGCATTCTCTTCAACTTGCCGTTGCGGTTGCTCTTCTTGGAAGTTGGCAAATACTCGCTGATAAAAAAATTCTGGATCCATTCTTTTATGGACGTCCAAGTGGTGTAATGCATCAACTTGGCGTCTGGATTCAACACGGAACTTCCATAGGTTCTATCTGGGTTAATGCTTGGGTCACTCTTTACGAAGCAACATACGGATTTCTTGCCGGCGTCATTCTTGGAATCATTTTCGGGGTCTTTTTAGCTCGCAACCCTACTGCCGCTGAAATATTTGCCCCTTACATCAAGGTTTCCAACTCCATCCCCCGAGTTGTCTTAGGCTCGATATTTGTTCTATGGCTTGGCTTGGGTTCAATTTCTAAGGTTGCTCTGGCATTTGTTCTTGTTTTCTTCCCTGTTTTCTTTAATGCCTTCCAAGGCACGAGAGAAGCGGATAACAAGTTGATCGCGAATGCCAGACTACTGGGGGCATCAAAACGCCAGGTAACGACAAAAATTGTTTTCCCTTCGGCGCTTTCTTGGATTACTGCTTCCATGCATGTGAGCTTTGGCTTTGCGCTCATCGGTGCAATTGTTGGCGAGTTCCTTGGAGCGCAACGCGGACTTGGACTTCTCATTGCCACCGCCCAAGGAAACTTCAACCCAAATGGCGTGTATGCAGCAATGTTGCTCATTGCAATCATGGCTCTGACTGCCGAATGGCTCATTACCAAATTGGAAGATCGCCTTCTTAAATGGAGGCCAACACAGGTTTCTGGAACTGAACACTAACAATCCAGAGAAAAGAGGAAAGATGAGAAAGGTATATTCAAGAGTCGCCGTCGCATCTGCGCTGGCGCTCTGTTTTTCAGTACTTGTTGGAACATCTGCACAAGCAGCTATTCCCACAGTACGTATTGAAGTCGGCGGACTTTCAAAGCAGATTTACATGCATGCCAAACTTGCAGAGTCATTGGGCTACTACAAGAAGTACGGCATTAACGTAGTTCTCACAGATGAAGCTGCCGGCGCAAGTGCTGAAGATGACATGTTGACTGGTTCAGTTGACTTCGTTCTTGGCTTCTATGACCATAACATCGACCTCCGTATCCACGGAAAGAACACCGTCAACGTTGCAACACTTCTACAGTCTCCTGGAGAAGTTGAACTGTGCCGCTCAGATCTCAAGGGCACCATTACCTCTGTTGCTGACTGGGCGAAAGTTAAGGGTGGAGTTAGTCTCGGAGTAACTGGACTTGGTTCCTCAACAAACTTCTTGACGCTTTCACTTGGTGCTCATGCTGGTGTTCCACAAACTTCAATGCACTCATTCGTTGCCGGAGCGGGAACAACATTCATCGCTGCAATGAAGAACAAAGCCATTGACTGCGGTATGACTACTGAACCAACAATCAGCCAGGTCCTTGATTCTGGTCTTGGATATGTTCTTACTGACATGCGCTACGGTGATTTGACCAAGGCCGCGCTCGGCGGACCTTACCCAGCAACATGCGTCTACGGTCGTGAAGACTGGGTTGCAAAGCACAAAGATCTCACACAGCGCGTCGTGGATGCGATGATGGATACAACTGCCTTCATCGAAAGTCATACTTCCGCTGAAATCGCTGCAAAGATTCCAGCTGACTACTACGCAGGAACTGGAATCGCAGTTTGGGAAAAGGCACTCGACAATGAGAAGGTTATGTATAACCCAACAGGATTGATGCCTACCTCTGGCCCACGTAGCGTTCTTGCTATCGATGGTCGCGGAAAGTTTGCCTCAGGAAACTGGTCGGCAGCTGACATGAAGAATGTTGACTTAAGAGCTACGTACACGGATTATTACGTACTTCACTCCAAGGGAGACATCGCCAAGGCTGCAGCAATTCCTAACTACTTCAGTACAGGTAAGGGTGCATTAAAGGCCTAATAATCTCCATATAAAAACCCCTGGCTGCATGAGTGGCCAGGGGTTTTTATTGCCTCCGAATTGCTTACTTCAATGAAGAGAGCGCTAGCGTTGCTACTTCTTTGCAATCGCATTATTACTGAACCATGGGAAAGACTCAAATAGGCGCCATTTTTGCAGCGGCTGTCATTGTCACTATTGTCGCAGCAGATGTGATCTTCTTTAGACATCACGCTGCAGAACGATTAGCCGTAAATGTGGGCATCGTGCTGGTCTACGCGGCTTTCTATTGGAGATTTTTCAAACGTTTCTAACCTGTTAATCGATCGTCAAAGATTTGCGCCTTGTGAGAGAACTCAACCAAGCAGAGGTCGCAACTCAACCTTACGGTTGCAGGCCTTGGATCCTTCAAAGGCAAGGTTGCGTGCGGTCTCAAGATCGGGCACTTGTATCAACCAGAATCCACTGAACTGCTCGGGATTCAGAAATAGTGGCTGACCCGTTTCGATATTTGCACTCCCCCGATTGTCGATAACCGTGGAACGCGATGGTGCCGCTAAACCCCCTGCAAAAATCCATTGGTTGTTTGCGCGCAATTGATCATTGAATGCATCAATGGCAACCATTTCCGCAGGCGTACCAGATCCGCTTAGGTCATCAATGACAAAAATTATGAATTTCTTGCTCATAATTGAAGTATAAAAGGTGGATGCAACTGCGCACTATCGCCACCAGTAAATAAAGAGCTGTAATGGGTCGGATTGCGCGATATCCCGTCTTTGAGATGCTTTTTCAAAGTTTTCGAATCAAACCCCGTGAGCTAGTCGATTACCTTCACGAGATCTGATTCACTCGCACCCGTGCGTTCAACTTTCTTCAGATAAGCCTGATAGACGCCACTGACAGGCATGTTGAACAACTTTTCCAGCTTTTCTGTCATGTCTAAATCGTAAGCCCTTTTTCAGCGTAATTGAAGAAGAGGCGCCCTATGAGCCGGAGACGTCATTGTTGAGCACGCGCTCACTCTCAAAAATAGCAGCTGCCTTCAATATTGCCCCAAACAATTACAGAGAAAACCAAGATGTAGAAAGGTCATTCCAAGGGTCAGAAGCAGAGTTCTTGTATTATTTCCGCCATGACATTTACAGGATTTAACTTCATAGGGATTCTCGTAGCTTTCGGATTCTCATTCGTAAGTGGCGCAATATGGTTTGGGCCTAAGACCTTCTATCCAATATGGATGAAAGAACGTGGTATTGCAACTGGCCAGTTAAATTCAAACCAGAACAAGCCAGTTCTCCTCTTCGGCGGCACAATCCTCGGCGTGCTTATTCAAACTCTTACTCTGGGTCTGATCATCAATTCACTCCAGCACACTGGTACGGATATCGGTATCACTGACGGAGCAGGAATTGGCTTCGCACTAGGTGTGGGAATTGCGGCATTCGCATCCCTTTCGCATCGACTCTTCGGTGGAGAAAATATCAAGGTCTGGCTCATTGAAACCACTAACGATGCGCTCAACTTAACTGTCGCTGGTGCAATCATCGCATTCTTAAACTAGGTATCTCTTTATGACTTCGTTTTGATAGTTTTTTTGTAGACTTTTCCCTTCGAATCATAAGTAATCCATATTCCAACTTGCACACCATTCTTAAAACTACCTGAACGCATGATTACCCCAGTTTTCCGAAACCATTTCCAGTCGCCATGGATGTTGCCAGCCTTGTATTTACCTTTGGCCTTTAATACTCCATTTGTGTAGAACGCTAGGTACTCACCTGTCTTCTTAGGATACGCATCATTAATCTGTTGAATTCTTTCAGTAAGAATTTGATTGATGAGCAGCTTCGGAATACTTTTCCCACACTCAAAGTGAATGGATCCTTTTGTTTGCGCGTATTGCTCTAACTCCTTTTTAAGCCGAGAGTTAAATGAACCGCTATAAGGAAATATGCTGTTGTGATACTTGTAACCATCAAAGCCAATTACTGGTACATCCTCAATCAGAAATGTTGGTATACCGTATTTAATTATTTGTTCTGATTTTGGCAGTTTAGAAGCTATGTGATTGCGCAAATCCGTAAGAATCTTCTTCTGGTCGGGGCCGAACTTCTTGAGGTGGGCAGTTACTCGTGCATTAGACATAAGAAAATATTATTGCGTTGCTGCGCAGAATTCTTTGCAGCGCGCGGATATCTCGTACTTTGTCCCGTAAATGCTTGCAAATACTTTTATGAACTTTTATAGGCTAGATCCTGCTGGTAGCGTCGTGGGAAAGACTTCGATATCCCAAAGAGCGGCTAGCGGGAGCGAAAGGATGGTTTCTAAGACTCTTTGATCGTCTTGACCGAATGCTTCAAGAAACACCGTGCGCTTAGGCATCACAACTTTGATGCGCCCCAACAAACCTTGTTCTTCTAATAATTTGGCCTGCACCTGCTCTGCTGGAATGAGTGCTCGAATCTAAGATTCTCTTGAATAAGCGAATATTTACCGTAGAAATATGAAATAGATTCGCGGCCGGGAACTTGGACAGCATAGGTCCACGGTCATTTCAAAATAATACTTTCTGACCGCAAGAAATAATAGAAAAAGCCGCCCTTTAACGTGGCAAAAGCCAAATTAGCTTTTGAACTTCCGTACCTCCTGCGGCCACCCACATGCTAAACCAACCTTGGCACCCCACATCTTTGCCTCTTCATCACTGGCCACATTAATAATGGTAAGTCCGCCCAGATATTCACCAGAGGTTGTAATCGGTCCACTTATTGAGCCGGTGTCATCTGCACCAAAAGCCAAGTGAATATCTTCTTCTAAGCCACCTGCGAATATGAGTGCCCCTGCCTCTTTCATTTCTGCCACTACTGCCCGAGCCAACGGGCCGCGTGGTTCATACCATTCGGCCGGGTGTTCGCCTACCCATTGTTGATTAAAATAAATAATGTAATTAGCCATCTAAGAATCTTACGTTAACGTGAATTATAAATAATGAAGAGTCGCCCTATAGGCCAAACCCCTTATAAACAAGATATTGAAAAACTGGTTTATTCACCGAATTTATCTGCGTACGCCCACAAATCAAACTCATCAAGGGAGATCGAAGAGTAACCACGAGCTTCGAGTGCAGAAACCAACTGCGCCCGATGTTCGGTTGCATGGTGAATGGCCTGAAATATGATCGTAGAACGGGCTCTCTCTATTAATTTGCCCTCGACTTCACGGTAGACAGTTCCATCGTCTAGTTGAGCCTCCCCTAGCAAAACGGCATCTGCCGCTTGTAAGGATTCAACCATTTTTGAAATTTCTGAACTACATACCGGAGCTTTTTCATTCTGGATGTAATCGTTACGATCATTTTCGCCTGACTGAATGTCAGCAGGAGAACGTATTTGAAGTCGGTATCCATAGAAATGTGCTGACCGCACAAGATGTTGGATGATTTCTCTAACAGTCCACTCCGGATTAACTGCGTAGGCGCTAAGTGCTTCATCTTCCAATGTTGCAACTTGAGAAAGAATTTCTGCATTTGCCCAGGCCATATGCTTAAGCATTTTCTCTGAAGAAATCATGACATCATTCTAATTTGCGTCCACGTAGAAAAGTGACCATCTCCGCACGGGAAATGGTCACTAATCACTAATTTAAAGAAGGGTCGCCCTATAAGCCGGAGCGAAGAATCTTCTCTAATGGCTTACCCTTGGCAAGTTCATCAACCAACTTATCCATATAACGAATCTTCTTCATTAACGGGTCTTCAATTTCATCAATCTTCACACCACAGATTGAGCCAGTAATTAGCTTCGCATTTGGATGAATTTTTGCAGCCTTAAAGAATTCACTAAATGTCGTCCGCTCCTTCAGGTGACCTTTGAGTGTCTTTGAGTCGAAACCTGTGAGCCATGAGATTATTTTGACCAACTCAGCCTCGGTGCGGTCTTTGCGCTCGACCTTATTCACATAATGAACGTAAACATCGGCTACTGGCATTTCAAAGATTTTATGCGTCATATTGAAAAATTATTGAACATGCTCGGGGTTCATCCAGAAAAGTTCCCAGATGTGTCCATCTAAATCTTCAAATCCCCAACCGAACATAAACGGGTACTCATCTGGTTCTTTATATTTGCGTGCCCCTAACGAAAATGCTTTTCCGCAGAGATTTCGGACTTCATCAATCGATTCACATGAGAGGGCAATAAGCGCTCCGACAGAACCTCTATCTGCGATTGGCTTATCAATGAAGGTAGAAAACTTTGCCTTTTCTAGGAGCATCACAAAGTTCTCTGGTCCAATGACCATGCATGTTGAATCTTCGCTCGTGAATTGAGGGTTAAATGTAAATCCGAGTGCGGTGAAGAATTCAACCGAATTAGATAGCTTCTCAATTGGCAGGTTAACAAATAGAGACTTGTTCATACATCAATCGTATCGACAAACTGGAAAATAGAAGAGTCGCCCTATAAGCCGGAACGATTAATTTACCCGGGCTGGATCCAAAATAATTTGGTCTTTTTTAGTAATCATTAGGTAAATAACGAGGAGGGTGATAGCACCTAGAAATATAAAGCTTGTATTTGTAGTGCCCAATCCCCAACCACCGTACTTAGGATCGTTCTGCGCCATTTGATCTCCGATTGAGGCACCTAGCGGACGGGTGATTACGTAGACAGCCCAGAAGGCAAATACATGATTGATGGCGTTCAACTTCCAGAGCAAACTAGTTACGAGAATTACACCTGTAAATATAAAGAAAGAGACTCCATAGCCGAGATCAAATCGCTCTGCAATCAAGTCACCGACGCCTGTTCCTAATGCAAAAGTGAAGAGAATTGTTAGCCAATAGAAAGCCTCACGCTTGTTTGTATAGATACTGTGAATCGACAATGTCTTTTCTGACCGATACCAAGCAGCAAAAGTAAGTCCAAGCAATATTGTCCAAATAGCACTTGAAGTGAGTAAGGAAACGTTGAGGTTGTCTGTCAGATTATCCGTGAAAAGAGTTCCTGCGATCGAAATTAGCACAACGACTAACCAATATAGAACTGGTTTGTATGTCTTCGAACGGAACTGAAAATAAAGTGCAATCGCAAGTGCAATTACAGTCACGACAGTCGTTCCATTTAGACCAAATCCCAGAGTGGTATTCAGGAAATCGGCGAAAGTTTCTCCGACCGTTGTACAAAGGATTTTAATAATCCAGAAAAAGGCGGTTACCTGCGGGACTTTTACAAGAAGTCGGTTGTCATGAAAAGCCTTGTGCAAGTGGTCTTGGTTATTTTCTATGTGGTAAAGATACGGGAAGTAACCTCTTACAGCGAGCTTGCTCGCTGAATATTACCTGTGAGAAAAATAAACCTTCGCCGATTAAGCCAGGAAGGAAATACACTTTGCGCATGGAGAAAACAGGGCTTGGCATATTCTTCTCCGTAGCCGTAGTCACAACTATCGTGACAGTGGATCTTCTTTTCTTTAGACATCACACCACCCAAAGGTTGCTTGCAAACATCGCAATTGTGCTTGCTTATGCCACTGTTTACTTCACTTTTTCAAAACTAAAATAAAGAAGAGTCGCCCTATAAGCCTGATGCGCCTGGATACTGTTGTGAAAGCTGAAATGTCCGCTGGTTTGCCCGCTCATTAAGGCAAGTAGTTGCAAAGACTCGAAATTGCGAGTTTTGAAACCTACATTCCCTGGACAAAGACAAGACTGCCAGAATCGGTGAGCTCATTCATTCTGATGTCTCTGTATGGAGCATAGTCATCCGAGACGTACCACTCCTCTGCCAAGGCCATGCTTGGGAAGCGCAGCACCGCTGACCAATTTCCTTTAAAAGTTCCTTCTTTGGTGACCGGAGCGTCAGATCCTGCAATCATCTCGATACCCCATTTTGCGAGGATCGGAAAGACGTGCTGGGCATAGCGCTCCATGAACTCTGCTTGATTTGTAATGTTTATTTGAACTAGGCCATAGGCAGGCTTTATCTCTTCACTCATTTTCCATATCTCCATCTGTGCGAATTGCAGGACATTGAAACACTAGGTTAATAACTTGCATTTTGCAAGTGAAGGTGTATCTTTAAAACCTGAGCGTCACTTACCCACACGTCGAAGGAGTTATTTCATGGCAAAAAGAGTTTTGGTTACTGGAGTCACCGGATATATCGGACAGCATGTCGCAGCTGAACTTCTGCGCCAGAAATATGAAGTTGTTGGAACAGTTCGCTCGCTAGCAAAAGCTGAGAATACAAAAGCCGCTCTCTCCTCTCTGCCCAGTGCGTCCAGCGTGAAATATGTTCAAGCAGACGTACTTTCAGATTCTGGTTGGGCCGAAGCCATGAATGGATGCGATTTCGTCATTCACCTTGCTTCCCCGTTTCTCTTAGCTGAACCCAAAGATGAAAATGTCATGATCACTCCTGCTGTTGAGGGTACAAAGCGAGTGATTAAGGCTGCAATACGAGCAGGCATTAAGAGAGTCGTGCTTACCTCATCTGTTGTTTCAATGACTTCAGGTCGACCAAGTGGAACATATGGACCAGATTCATGGTCTGACGTAGACCAAAATATTGGTGCTTATGCAAAGAGTAAGACTTTGGCAGAGCGAGCTGCATGGGAAACCGTTAAGGGAAGTTCCATGGAACTTGTTACCATCAATCCTGGTTTTGTACTTGGACCATCTTTAGGTACTGCTGGTGACGGCACAAGTGAATCAATGATTGCGAATCTTATCGGGGGCAAGATGCCAGCTATTCCTAATATCGCTATGGGTATGGTCGATGTGCGAGATATCGCCCGACTTCACGTTGCAGCATTGGAAGCTCCTAAAGCTGCTGGTAAGAGATTTATTGCAGCTAGCTCGCAACCAGTTGCTATGGCCCATTTAGCTGAAACGCTCAAGAAAGCTGGTTACAAAAAGGTGCCATCTCGAAAGGCGCCGAACTTCGCTATCAAACTCATGGCTCTCTTTGATCGTGAAGCGAAGGGAATGGTTCCTAATCTCGGCGTAAAGATTGCTTACGATAATCACGAAACAGTCGAAATCCTAAATTGGAAGCCGACTCCCCTAGAGATAACCTTTACCGAGATGGCAGCAGCTATCTCTAAGTAAGGGGGCAGCGTGGCAAGCAAGAAGGCAAGCCCTGTCGAATGGCGCTCTGAGTGTCCCATTAGTTCTGGGCTAGACATCCTTGGAGACAAGTGGTCCCTACTCATCGTGCGAGATCTCATCACTTATGGGACTCGTACGTACTCTGAGTTCTCTGAATCACCCGAGAGAATTTCTACAAATATTCTTGCTGACCGACTGAAATTACTGACAGCCTTGGGAATCATTGAAAGAGTAGATGCCGATCGAAGTCCTCGAAATAATGCATTCCAACTCACTAAGAGCGGAAAAGAACTTCGCAAAGTCCTTGAGGCTATAGGTAGATGGTCTTACGCAAATATGCGAGATCTGCATCCAGATATCGTGAGTATTGACTAGTTTCGCCTGAGTCTACTTAAAATTCTGCCCGCAGATTTGCCCGCATGACCGCAAAATTGACCGCTAATTTCAACAAATTCACTCTAACCCTTGCAAGCACTTCGACAAGATCATTACACACATTACGCACGCTCTTATGCGGAAGGTAAACAAAATAAAGAAGAGTCGCCCTATAAGCCGGAGACGTTTCTTTTATGAACGTGAGTAATACACGTCCAGCGAGGCCGAAGAAATCACTTTTCCAGTCATAGCTGTAAGCAAACTACTTTCGGTGGCTTCCGTGGCCGAAAGAGTTAACTTAGAGCTGAGTGCGTATAGATAAATTGAATACTTCTTCGCTCCTGGGCCTTGCGAGCATGGGGGTGTGTAACCTGGAGTCTTTCCCTGGAAATTTTGACCCAAGGTTCCGATATTTGTTGCTCCTGAGGCAATTGAGGACACAGTCTTTGGAATATTAAAAATTGTCAGATAGAAGTGCTTTCCAGTGTCCACTTCCCCCGGACGAAGTGGGCCAGGTTCTGTGTCCATGATCAGCACAAGTGATTGAGCATTGACTGGAACGTTTGACCAACTAACTGAAGGTGAGATCCCCTTCCCGTCACAAGTGAAGTCTTTTGGGAGAGTTCCGCCATTGTTGAAGTCAGGGCTACTTAAAGTCAGGAGGTTTGACGCCGAGACAGAGGGGGCTGCCTTTACTACTTTGCGAAGCAAGATGACATTGTCTAATTTTAGATCTGAGGACCAGACTAACTTGGCAGATGGTGACCAAGTGAAATCAAAGTAGCCGTCCTTTACCCCCACAGTTTCGGCAGAAAACTCAGATGCAAACTTCCAGGTTGCGTCCTTAAAACTTGCTGAAGCCCATGAAGTTGGAACCTTGGCATTGGATGACTTGCAGTCGACAGTCGGGTTATTGGAAGTTACGCACTCGGGATTTAAAGGCGCCTTGTTGATTGTTAGAACTTTCCAGTCACTTGAGGTTTGGGCAACAATTTGCCCAGAAGTAACTTCACGAATCTGGAGGATTATTCCAGCATCTCCGATCTGTTGATTAGGTTTTCCGATGTATTCAAGACCAGAGGCATTTTCAGTGAAATCTTTAGCAAAAACGCCAATAGTTAATGGGTAGGTAGCGGTGAATTTGATCTTCTCGCTATTGAAAGATTTTTCAGTAGTTATCGGAATGGAATCCTCTCCTACCTTCTTGCCATTCACATAAAGTGCGAACCAATTATCAGCCCACACTTCAGCTTGAAAGGTGACACTTTTAGCGACAACGGCATGTGTTGGTGCAGAGAATTGTGTAATTAGAAGTGCAGCTAAGGCGATCAGAGTCCTTTTCATCTCTAAGCCGATCTCGTGTAACTATCAGCTAATTTTCCATCAAAGAGAATGAAGTCAACCTGAGCTGTATTTCCTGAAGTAGATACTTTTAGAAAGCCAGAACCTCCAACCCCTTTGCCAGAGATGTACCCATACTGATTGACATTTATCTTGTCTCCAGGATGGCTTGGCTGTGGAACAGTTTGATATATAACTCCATCAAGCTCCTGCTTCACATAAAGGTGATCATGGCCCTTGAAGACGAATCCAACTTTGTAATCGAGTAGAAGCTGGTGAATCGGCTTTCCCCAACCTGGTCTATTGGCTGCAAAGCCATCAGATCCATCGTTGTTCTTACCGCCCCATTCGTTCTTCATGGCAATCTCAACGCCACCCCGTGACTGAGGGTCTCCGACTAGTAGGTGGTGAATGTAAACAAACTTATGTTTTTCTTTTGAATTCTTCAGAGTTTCGACTAGCCAGTCGTATTGGGTCTTTCCCAAAGTCCACTCCCAGCCATCGGCTGTCGGATTCTTCGTTGTGTATGTAAAGGGATCGAGCACTACATGAAGTTGGTCTGAGCCCGTAAAGGAATAATAGGCAAGTTCCCCAGTTTGTTCTGGAAAGTATTCTTTCCGATAGTTCTTTGTATTGAATTTGCTATATCCAAGTTCTCCATCATGATTTCCAAGACAGATTTTTAGCGGTACATCACCTAACTTCTGATAGAAGCCCTTCATTAACTCAAATCTGCCACGAATGTTAGCTTCGGATTTGTCTGCTAGTTTATCAACCATAAAAATATCACCGAGATCCATCAGGAAAGCAGGAGATGCGGCAACTATCTGCTTCAGTGTTCCTTCATACACTGCTGCACTTGAGTTTTCATCCATGTGTGGATCTGCTTGGACCGCAAAGGTAGTTGTAGAAAGAACCTGTGCTGGAGCGGTCTTTACGCTCATTTGTGTCAGTGATGAATAACTCTTACTTGCTCCAACAGCATATTTAACTTTGTAGTAGACCAGCGAATTGGCTTTTAAGTTTGTTATAGAAATGGTTTGGGAAGAATCTTTGGAAATACTATAAATTGAAGTTTTGCCCGCAATCGTACCTTTGCTATAACCATACTCAACATACGCCTTCAATGCTGAGGTCGCTGCAACTGCAATCGAAAATGAGCTAGAGGTAGAAGTTCCAACCACTTTTATTTTTACCGGTACCGCTGCCATAGCTTTCCCAATAGGAGTACTGGAAAGGATCCCAAGGAGTGAAGCCTTTAAGAAGCCTCTACGGTTCATGAAACTAAATGGATTACTCATTTGCGCTGATATACCTCTGTCCGTATAGATCCGGTCGAATCGATGAACTGCATACTTACTTCCTTGAGGGAGGCTGTGTACTTCACGTGATAATCGCTGCCGTTGAACGTGTATTTCAAATCAAAGGTTGAATCTCCAACTCGCTCTAATCCAGTAATAACTGCCCCCCGAAGCGGTTCTCCCGCCGGCCTAAATGCTTTGGTTAGCGATTGCGGATCTACCTGTCCCTGAATTTCGGTCACAACGCCTTTGAATCCTCCATTTATATATGGATAAGTTGTCGTTGCGTGATAGTGATAATTCTTCTTAGAATCGAAGTGGCCATTAAAACCATCTAACCCAGTCACTTTCTTTCCATCTATTTCGGTCTCACCGTAAATAGGAAACCCATCTAGCGCATAGGCAATTGGAACTGTCTTTCCTAGAACACTTTGAAGATGCGTGGGAGCGATGTGATAGTGATAGTCATCTGCACGTCCACAGTGGCCTCCCCAATCGTCGAGTTCCCCAGCCACTAATGCGTCATCACCTCTATTATTTAGTGCGTTAAAGATCGGAACACCATTAACGGCAATTGCAATTGCCCCACGTAAAAAATGATCTTTTGCTGAAATTGGATTTGTTGCAATGACCGGCTTTATTGGTATGGACCAAGCATTAGTTCCCGCATAATTTTGGATAGTGGGCACTTGTTGCTGCCAACTCTTAATGCCAACCATCATTTGATGGGCAGGGATTCCATTACTTTCAACGAGATAATACTTATCACTCTTAAAAACTTTTACTGATTTCGCAAAGGCGGTGAAGCCAGGAAGTTTTGCTGTCGGAAGAGCTGCTGCTGATTCAAGCGAGAGAATCGAATTGGCAAATACTAGGCCGGTTGCCAAGCCTGATAGTTGAAGAAATCTTCGCCGATCTACTTCTGATAAATGTCTAACTTCATGTTCATGGCTCATTTCTATGCCTTTGGCTTAATTACGTAGCTGTGTGCCACGCTTAAGTTCTTGCGATTTGTGTCTTGACTACGAGCCGCTAAGAAATACTCAACTTTTGCTTGTGATGGAGCCACTGTCACCCGTACGTGCCCAGAATTAGGGGCTTTCGTTCCACTCTTATATGCATCATCGTTAAACATAGAGAATGTGTCATCTGCTGGATTAGGCATTGATTGATAAATCAACCCGTCACGTTCTTGAGTGCAGAAGATGTGGTCATGTCCTTGGAAGAAAATAGAAACCTTGTTTTTAACCATGAGGTCGTGAATCGGTAGCTCCCAATTAGGACGCTCCTTGGCAAATGTTGACTGACCTTTAGGATCTTTTCCACCCCATTCATAATTGGTAGAAACTTCAATGGCTCCACGACCGGTACCCATTACATGGTGTGCAAAAACAAATTTATATTTAGCTTTACTGGTTTCGAGAGTCTGTTTGAGCCATGCATACTGCTCGTCGCCAATTCCGATGCTCCAAAGATTTGTTACTTTTCCATTGCCCGTTGGTGCCGCAGGTGCGGTTGTTCCTGGTGTAGCGCCACCATTCTTCTTTCCACCACCACCTCCACCACCTTTAGTTGCAGATGGATCCTCTACGCCTGCAACGTTGTCCACGGGATTACTTGAATGCCAATAAGGATCTAGGGTTACAAAGAGAGCGTCTCCCCATGTCCATGAGTAGTAGTCGCGAGGAAGTCCGACTCCGGGTATTGGAGTTGGGTCTCCGTTATAGAAATTATCGGGCTCAGGAAGAGGGAAATATTTTAGACGTGCGTTACCAGCCAAGATTGCTGGGTTCGTTGATGTGCCATCAAGCAAATATGCTGCTGCTTGCTCATGGTTTCCATTTACAAGAAAGAGTGGCACTGAACTGGTAGCAATCGTGAGCCAGTTTCTATGAGTGCTATAGATTTTTTCGACGCTCTCTTGGTTCGCCTGGCCCTTGCTAATTAGCGGATCAATACTGAAATCATCGCCGACCATGATGTGAAAGTCAGGCTGCTGGGCAGCTATATTGGCAAGAGTAACTCCATATAGTTCAGCGTTGAACATCTTGCCGGCACGCTCTGGGTGAGTATCTCCGTGAACTGAGAAACTAAATGTTGAACCTGCTTTTCGAGCAGTTGTAAATGAGTACTGCTTTCCATTCATAAAGTTGGCATCAGCGCTGCCTTTGTAATTTACTCGGTAATAGATTTTTGTTCCGGCACGCAATCCTTTGATGTCAAATACTGCTGGTGCTCCAGGGGCTGTTTGTAATTGTGCCGACTTTCCTGTGTAACGAGTCTTTGAAGTGCCGTACTCAACAAAAGCAGTAATCGGCTGCGAAGATAAAACGCTGACCGCAATCGAAGAGTTAGTTGGACGACCCAATACTTGGGTAATAACTGGAGCCGTAACGCCGATTGCCTTTCCGATGGACGTACCAGCAACAGCCGTTGTAGCGGCCATCAAAAGCAGGGATCTGCGGGTTATTGGCGCCTTAGCCCAGGATTTCAACAAGTACGAAAAGTCATTTTTCATTTCAAAACTGTAAATGAGATATCTGGTGCTTACCAGAAGTCTTAGATCAGAAACCCTAGGAAAATCCTGTGAATTTCACGCCTTGAGCACGAAATTATAAAAGAAGAGTCGCCCTATAAGCCGGATGCTTCTTTACATTCCCTGGACAAAGACAAGACTGCCAGAATCGGTGAGCTCATTTATTCTGATGTCTCTGTATGGAGCATAGTCATCTGAGTCGTACCACTCCTCTGCCAACGCCATGCTTGGGAAGCGCAGCACCGCTGACCAATTTCCTTTGAAGGTTCCTTCTTTGGTGACTGGAGTGTCAGATCCTGCAATCATTTCGATACCCCATTTTGCGAGGATCGGAAAGACGTGCTGGGCATAGCGCTCCATGAACTCTGATTGATTTGTAATGTTTATTTGAACTAAGCCATAGGCAGGCTTTATCTCTTCACTCATTTTCCGTATCTCCATCTGTGCGAATTGCAGGACGTTGGAACAGTAGGCCAGTAACTTGCATTTTGCAAGTGATAGTGTATCTTTAAAACCTGAGTGT
>Ga0194037_1000672_pt1 | contig 26400 bp, 17 predicted proteins | sample JunL306m_MetaG_FD_148653 | JGI IMG/M metagenome (GOLD analysis project Ga0194037, IMG submission 148653) | Anoxic zone freshwater microbial communities from boreal shield lake in IISD Experimental Lakes Area, Ontario, Canada - Jun2016-L304-6m | ecosystem: Environmental > Aquatic > Freshwater >...
ACCATGTCGGGGTTGGCGAAGTTGAGAATCACCAGGTCGTAGTCCTTGAGCTTGGCCACCACCGTGGCGGTCACTTCGGGGGCGCTCATTTCCGGCTTGAAGTCATAGGTCGGCACATCCTTGGGCGACTGGATGGTGATGCGGTCCTCGCCCTTGTTAGGCACCTCCTCGCCGCCGTTGAAGAAATACGTGACGTGCGGGTATTTCTCGGTTTCAGCGATGCGCAGCTGGTTGAGGCCGGCCGCGGCGACGGTCTGGCCGAGCACCATGTCGAGCTTGACCGAGGCGAAAATCACCGGACAGGTGTATTTCTCGTCATACTCGGTGAGCGTGTAATACTCGGTCTTGGGCGCGACCTGGCGGTCGAAGCCGCTGAAGTCGTCCTTGAGGAACGCGTCGGAGATCTCGCGGGCGCGGTCGGCGCGGAAGTTGAAGAATAGCACCACGTCGCCATCGCGGACCCGCTGGGTGTCGGCCTCGGTGAAGACCATCGGCGGCATGAACTCGTCGGTCTTGTTGAGCCGGTAGTAATCGGCCACCGCCTCGCTGGCCAGCACGTCGCGCGGCTCGCCCTTGCCTAACACAATCGCGTCCCACGCGAGCTTGACCCGGTCCCAGCGCTTGTCGCGGTCCATGGCGAAGTAGCGGCCGATGACCGTGGCAATGCGGGCGCCGGCCTTGGCGGCTTCGTCCTCGACCTTGGCCAGGTATCCTTCGCCGCCGGTGGGTGAGGTGTCGCGGCCATCGGTGATGGCGTGGATCATGATGTCACCCACGCCGGCCTGGTGGGCCAGCTTGACCATCGCGATGAGCTGGTCCTGGTGGCTGTGCACGCCGCCGTCGGACACCAGCCCGATGAAGTGCAGGCGCGTCGCCTTGGCCTTGGTCAGCGCCTCAACGAACACCGGATTGGCGGCCAGCGTCCCCTCTTCGATGGCCAGGTTGATGCGGGTCAGGTCCTGATAGACGATGCGGCCGGCACCCAGATTCAGGTGGCCGACTTCCGAGTTGCCCATCTGGCCGGGTGGCAGTCCGACATCCAGCCCGGATGCGCTGAGCGATCCCTTGGGATACTTCGCGAGCATCACGTCGGTGAAGGGCGTGTTCGCCAGGAGCACGGCGTTGCCGTCTTTGACTGCGGTGGCTTGACCGCCGGGATTTGCACCCCAGCCGTCACGAATGATGAGCACTACTGGTTTCTTGGCCATGTCGGAACGCATTTACCCCCCTGCACCCGCCCGGGCAAGTCTTGTTTGCTCAATCGCCCGCGGCCTGGATGGGCAGCAGCGGTTTGGTGTGGCGGTGGATCCACACGCTCTGGACCAGCCCTAGCAGCATCATGCAGATCACCACGAAGGCTCCCGAATAGCTGATCAGGGGCAGCGGAATGCCGGTGATGGGCATCAGCAGCACGTGCATGCCGATGCTCTCGAAGACGTGGGCGAAAATCATCGTGACCACCAGGCAGGAGAGCATGCGGCCGCACACATCGCGGCTGTAAAACGCGATGTAGAGCCCTTGGATAAGCAGTATCGCGTAGGCGGAGAGCAATAACAGGCTGCCGCGAAACCCGAGTTCCTCGGCGATCACCGCGAAGATGTAGTCGTCGTGGGCCGTGTCCTTGGGGATGAACCCCTTGGCGTGCAGCGACCCCTGCTCGACCGTCGCTTTCCAACCGACCCCCTTCCAGCCGGATTTGCCCACAGCCATCGAGATGTTATGCGGGGCGTAGGCCTCGTCGGAGATATTGACTTCGCGCCCCTGGAGCATGTTCAGCCAGGTGTCGATGCGCTCCGGGCCGCGCTTGGAAACCAACGGCAGGACCACGAAATACATCAGGGGCAGCAGTCCGACCCCGATGAAAGCCATCCATGACAGGTAGCGGAACGGGATCCCGCCTATCAGCAGCGCGACGACCGTCACCGGGATCCAGACCATCGCCGAGCCCATGTCACCCATTTTCATGACCATCAGGCAGGGCATGCCCGCCAGCACGCCGATGACGCCGATGCGCATGAACGGCGAGCCCAACCAGCGGTGGACTTTCGGCAAATCCTGGATCAGCCACGCAATGAGCAAGATCCCCGAGGAAATCCCTAACTGGGTCGGCTGAAACGTCACCCCGCCGATCACTAACCGGTGCACCTTGTCGTCCACCAGCATCGCCTTGACGATCAGCCCGAGGCCCACCACATAAAACGGAATCCCCAACCAGCGGATCCACCGGTAGTCGACCAACGCCACCGCGAAATACACCACGCTGCCGATCAGGATCCAGCGCTTCTGCATCGCGGCGTAGTACGCGCCGACACTGCCATAATGGCTGAGCACCTCCTGGGAGGCCGGCAAATGCCGCGCCGCGCTCTCGATCATGAACACCCCGAAGATGAGCAGCGCATACATCACGAAGACGAGCACCCAGTTCATCCCCAGGATTTTTTTAAGGAACGGCGTCATGAGGAATCGCGGTCACCCGCCATCACTTACTTGCCCCAATGATTCAGCAACGTTTGCGCCATCACTCCGGGCGTTTCCGCCACGGCTATGCCGCATTCTTCCAAAATGCGCTTCTTGGCCACGGCCGTGTCTTCCTCTCCGCCCACAATGGCCCCGGCGTGACCCATCCGGCGGCCCGGAGGCGCGGTGGCCCCGGCGATGAAGCCGGCGATGGGCTTCTTGCAAAACTCCTTGGCCCAGCGCGCGGCTTCGGCTTCGGCATTACCGCCGATTTCACCGATGAGAATGATCGCTTCGGTCTCCGGATCCTCGTTGAACATCTTGAGCACGTCAAGGTGCGAGGTGCCATTGATCGGATCGCCGCCGATTCCAACGCACGTACTCTGGCCGTAACCGAGTTGCGTGAGCTGCCAGACGGCCTCGTAGGTCAGCGTGCCCGAACGGGACACCACGCCGACATTGCCGCGCTTGTGGATGTATCCGGGCGAGATGCCGATGCGACATCCTCCGTGGCTCTTGTCGCCGCGGCCGGGAGTGACCAAGCCCGGGCAATTCGGCCCGACCAGGCGGGATTTCGAGCCCACCAGCATGGCTTTGACGCGCATCATGTCCATCACCGGAATGCCTTCGGTGATACAGACGATGATTTCCACGCCGGCGTCCGCCGCTTCCAGAATCGCATCCGCGGCAAACGCCGGCGGCACGAAAATCGCCGAGGCCGTGGCCCCGGTTTCCCTCACCGCTTCCGAGACCGTGTCGAAAATCGGCACGACGTTGTCAAACAACTGGCCGCCCTTGGTCGGGGTGATCCCGCCGACGATTTTGGTGCCGTATTCGAGCGAGAGGCGGGTGTGGCGCGCGCCAAAACTGCCGGTGATGCCTTGGATGAGGACTTTGGTGTTTTCGTCAATGAGAATGGACATTTGAAACTGGGGTGAGTGAGTGATGGGTGAAAGGAGCGCGGCGCGCCCAATGTTAGAATGCTTAGGATTCAAGTCGGAGAGCAACGTTTTGAGGGAGCACAGCCAGCAAATGCGGGTAAACTTCGACGAGCCGCGAAATATCGGCCAAATCTTTTTGGCGCTTGCTGGAGCGGCGGCCGGGGTCGGAGTAGGCCGCGAGTTTTCCCCGCAGCGTGTCTTCCAGGCTGGCGACCCGCATCAAAATGCCATGCACATCCGCCGGGACGGCGCGGGCGGGGAATTCCTGATAGATCGCCTCGGTGCTGATCTGAATGCTCACCTTCGATTGGCCTTTCAAATTGACCGACCACTCGAAGCGGTTATCGGCAAAGCCAAGTTCTGTTAAAACCGCGACCGCCTCGTCCACCCGTCCGGCGGCGATGACGAGATCCACGTCAGCGGTGGCCATCGGCTCCGCGGCCCAATGATTGACCGCGAGACCGCCAATCATGCACCACGGAATTTCATGTTTCTCCAAGGCATTGACCAGCGCCAAGACATCACTGCCTCCGCCTAAAGTCTGCCAGTCGTAAAATTGCCGCTGAGTCATGAATGGGAACAATAACGATCAGGCGACCGCGGCCACGATCTTGAGGGCGCCGTCGTCCATGCCCGCAGCGGACACGATGTTGAGACCAGAGGCGGCCAGCGTGGCCTTGCCGGCTTCGACGTTGTTGCCTTCAAGGCGGACCACCAAGGGCAGCGACAGGCCGGTTTCCTTGGCCGCAGCCACCACCCCTTCGGCCACGATGTTGCAATCCATGATGCCACCGAAGATGTTGATGAAAATCCCCTTCACGTTTGGATCGCCAAGGATGATTTTGAAGGCGGCGGTCACCGCGTCCTTGGACGCACCACCCCCGACATCCAGGAAGTTGGCCGGATCTCCGCCGTGAAACTTGATGATGTCCATGGTCGCCATCGCCAGGCCCGCGCCATTGACCAGGCAGGCGATGTTGCCGTCCAGCCCGATGTAGTTGAGATCGTGGGCGGCGGCGGCCACCTCGCGCGGGTCTTCCTCGTCGCGGTCGCGCATCGCGGAAATCTCGGGATGCCGGTAGAGAGCGCTGTCGTCAAAGTTGAATTTCGCGTCCAGCGCATAGACGTGGTCATCGACGGTCTCGACCACCGGGTTGATTTCCACCATCGAGCAGTCGCATTCGATGAACAGCTTGTAGAGGGAATGGAGCAAGCGGCCGAACTGGCGGGCGGTGGTGTGCAAGTCGAGCGCCTGGCAGAGTTTGCGCACCTGGTAGGCCTGCAGGCCCGCCAGCGGGTTGACAAATTCGCGGAGGATCTTCTCGGGGGTCTTGGCCGCGACCTCCTCGATGTCCATGCCGCCTTCGGTGGAAACGATGATGACCGGCTGACAGGTCTGACGGTCCAACAGAATCGCCAGATAGAGCTCGCGGCGGATCGTCACCGATTCGGTGACCATCACCTTGCGCACCAGGCGGCCAGCCTCGCCGGTTTGCTTGGTCACCAGCACCTGGCCGAGCATCTTGGCGGCCACCTCGCGCACCTCCTCCGGAGATTTCACCAGGTGCACGCCACCTTGGAAGCCATTCTTGAAGGTCCCCTTGCCCCGGCCACCGGCGTGAATCTGCGCTTTGACCACCAGATTCTTCACCGCCAGCCACTTGGCCGCGTCGAAGGCCTCCTTGGGGGTGACTGCGGACCACCCCTTGGGGCTGGGCACGCCAAAGCGGTCGAAAAGTTCCTTAGCCTGGTATTCGTGAATGTTCATGGTGCTCGGAATCGATGAGTGTTGCGAAAAACGGCCGCCACCCTATTCCCCCACCCCAACCACGGTCAAGGCCTACTCAAGAAAAGATATCCCTGTTATTTCAGCTGCTCTAACCGACCGGCCGACTCGCCGAGGCCCCCTTCCGGGCCCGGACCTAAACCACCGGGCGAGTGAGTTTTCATCCTATAAGGGAAAATGAAAACCGGAATCCCTGCCTTTTAAAACCACTGATTGTAGTGATTTTCCACACCCGGTGCGCACCGGGTTCTGGTGCTCATCATGGATTGGAAGTGGCATCAGGGCCATCCCCGCGGCCCGATGCGCGGATCATCCGCGCGAGGTCGCCGTTGAAGCGATCCGCCGCCGCCAGTTCGGCCAGGTCCAAGTGCATGCGGTAGCACCACCGGTGGTGCCGGACGGCCGGCACATTGATCCGCTCGGCCGCGGGGTCCGGGTGGCGAATACTCTCGTCACTGGCTAGCAGGTCCTGCAGCGGAAAGATCGCCCACATCGCGGGCGACTGCAGGTGTTGGAGGAGGATCCGCGCCGCGAGCGCGCCGGATAGCTCCGGCGGGGGCGACGCCTCTCCGAGCATTTGCCAGGCGAAGTTCGCCGTGAGGCGCGGGTCCTCGCCCCACCACCCGCGCAGGCTCGGCATGTCGTGGGTGGACGTGCTCACCACGCTCAGGTAGGGCGCGTGCGCGGGGTCGCCGAACTCGGCGTCGGAGCGCTTCGGCATGCGCTGGATTTCCAGCGACAGGATCCCGAGTTCGTGGAGCACGCGCGGCACGCAGGCCGGCACCATCCCCAGGTCCTCGCCGCACCACAGCATCGGACTGGCCCGCCGCAGCCCCGGCAGCTTGTCGTAGCCGCGAGCCTGCCAGAAGGCGTCCTGGCGCCGATAGAAATAATCCACATACAATTCCTCCATCCGCCATTTGACGTCGCCATCGAGTTCCTGGAACGAGCGCGTCAGCTGCATCAGGCACCGCGGATGGAACAGTGTCCCGTTCGATCCGGGGACCTCGAAAAAGAGCACGTCGCTGGCGCAATCCAGCAACCCGGCGCGCAAGCGCTCGAGCCGCAGGCGTGCCGGCGCGTCGCCCGGCTCCAGCCCGGCGAAATGCCCGGCGATCCGGTGCTGGGTGGCGACGCGGTCGCGGAGTTGATAGACACCGCCCCCCAGATCATCGAGATAGTCCTGCTTGGCCTGGCTGGCGGCATCTCCGAAGCGCTCCCACAGGAACGCCTCGCGGATGAATGGCCGGCAGTAGCGGCTGAAGTCGAACGGGATGTCACGCCCGAGGATCTCCTCGAGGGCCACCGGCACCGCCGGATCGAACCAGCCCATGATCCCTTCGACCTGGTCGGTGGGAATCTGCCAGATGCGGAAAAACCCGAGGATGTGATCGATGCGATAGGCGTCGAAATGGTGGCTGAGATGAGCCAGGCGGGCCCGCCACCAGGCATAGCCGTCGGCCCGCATCGCGTCCCAGTTGTAGGTGGGGAAGCCCCAGTTCTGGCCTTTGGCGGCGAACGCGTCGGGCGGCGCGCCGGCCTGCGCGTCGAGCTGAAAGAGGTGCGGGGCGGACCAGGCGTCCACCGAATGGCGGTCGATGCCGATCGGCAGGTCGCCCTTGAGGATGATGCCCTTGCGGCGCAGGTGCGCGACCGCATCGGACAGCTGGCGGTCGAGTTCGTATTGCAGCCAGATGTGATAGGAGAGCTCCGGCCACGCCGGATGGTCCGGCCCGGCCATGGCATCCACCCGCGCGAGGTCGAAGGTCTGCCAGTCCTGCCAGCGGGTGAAGTCAGCGGTGCCGAAGTGGTCGCGCTGGAGGCAAAACGCCGCGTAGGGGACCAGCCACTGCCGGTTTTCTGCCAGAAACGCCAGGAACCCGGCGGCGGTGGTGAGGGCCGCATGGTGCAGCGCGAACACCCGCCGGGTCAGAGCGGTCTTGGCCCGCATGACCTCCGGGTAATCGACGTGCTCGAGCGCGTTGAGCCACTCGCGGGAGGCATCGAGGTCCGCGGCGAACTCGGCGGGCATGGTGCAGCCGAGATCCTCGATGCGCAGGTAAAGCGGGTGCAGCGCGAACACGCTGATCGCCGAATACGGATAGGAATCCTGCCAGTCGTGGGCGGCGGTGGTGTCGTTGACCGGCAGGATTTGGATGAGCTTCAGGCCGACCGCGTGCGCCCAGTCGGCGAGCAGCTTGAGATCGGCGAACTCCCCCACCCCGAGACTCAGGTCACTGCGCAGGGAGAACACCGGGATCGCCACCCCGGCGGCATGATAGAGCGCGGCCGCCTCCCGGCGGTACCCTTCATCGCTCACCCGCGTGCGCTGGCGCTCCGCCAACCCCCGGGCATCCAGCACCCGGTTGTCGCCAGCTTCAAGGCTGACGGCGGATCCTGACGTTGGATCCATCAGTCCGTATTTGTATTCCAGCCGCTGATCCTGCGGCAGCGCGAGGCCGGCCTGCCAGACATTGGCGGACACCTCGTGCAGGGGAATGGCGTGCGGCCAGGCCCAGGCCCCGAGCCCGGCCGGTCCGCCTAGCAGGCAGGGCACCCGCCCCGCGGGCACCGCCGCCATCCGCAGCTGGAACAGGTGGTTGGCACCTGGCTCAACCGTCGGCGTGGCAAACCTCCCGCGGGCGGGCAGCACCGCCTGGAACGCATGGGTTTCATAGGCGTAATCGACCGTGCCCGCAGAGCACCACGTGTCCAACAGGAGCAGCGCCTCCAGTGTGGCGGGATCCGCCACTGCCTGCCGCGGGCCGGCCCACTCGTCGAGCACCAGGCCGTTGTCATCCTGGCGCAGCTGATAGGAATATTCCAGCCGCAACGGCCCGCCGGACTGGACATCCAGCGCCAGCTCCCATTGCTGGTCGTTGCTCCAGCGCAGCGGCAACAGCTGTTCGTAGCGGGCCTGCAGGTCCGGCGACACCGTCGCCAGTTTCACCCACAGCGACTGGCCCGGGACAGTGTGATAATTCAAACGGAAGACGATCTGCATGAAAAGAATGGGAGTTACAGCAATGAGCCGGCTCGGCCAAAATCACCGACAAGGTGACCGACAACCCAGGTGGAGCGGCCTCGATGAGGCCGCAGTCAAAGGACGGACCCTAAGAAGCCCGGCGAATGCCTACAAGACCAAGCTTGGCTAAATCATTGGCAGAACCTTGGCCCGCGCTCTCATCGAGAGCGCGCCACCTCTCATCGAAAGCGCGCCACCTGTGGCCCAAAAAAGGCTGCCGGGAAGATCCCGGCAGCCTTGATGAATGGATGAATCGCGCGACGGCTTATTCCTGCGGAGCGCCACCGCCTTGGGGCATTGGGAACGGCATGCCACCTTCCGGCGCGGCTGGCGCGTCCTGGATTTTGACCAGCTCGATTTCAAAAATGAGCAAGCAATTCGGTCCGATGTCGGCACTGCGGCGCTGCTCGCCGTAGGCGAGCTTGGCCGGCAGGAACAATTTCCATTTGGCACCCACCGGCATGGTGGTGAGAGCTTCCTTGAAGCCATCGACGACTTGCAGGGTCATTGCCACGGGGGCCCCTTCAGGAGAAGCATCGAATTGCTTGCCGCTGAGGAGGGTACCCTTGTAGTTGACCATGAACTGCTTGTTGTCCTTGGGCGCGGCTTTGGGATCGGCCTTGGGGTCCTCCTTGGGAGCGACATATTTTTCGTCACCGCCCTTGGCGAGGACCTCGTATTGCAGGCCGCTCTTGGTGGTGGTGACTTCCTTGCGCTTGGCATTTTCCTCGAGGAATTTTGTGCCGGCTTCCAAGTTGGCGGTGGCGGCTTCCTTTTCGCGGCCTTGCAGCATTTCGCCGAGCGCCTGCATGGCGGCTTGGAGTTTTTCCTCGCTCAGCTCGGGTTTGCCGCCCTTGACGGCAGCCATGAAGCCATTGATGAAGTTTGCCTGTTCGATGTCATCGGCGGTCACCCCAAAGCGGCCGAACTGCTGGCTAAACGTGCTGCCGGTGCGGAAACCGAGCGCGTAGGACGAATCGGTCTTGATCACGGCCGGGTCCAACTTGGGCTTGGCGGGCACTTCGATGGGTGGCGTGGTGGCTTCCGCTTTCGCGGGGCTGGCAGCCGGTGCCGTGGTGGCTTCCGATTTGGCGGCGGGGGTTTTGGCGGCTTCCGATTTGGCGGCCGGTTTGGCGGATAGGGTGGCGACCAGGCTCAAAGCCAGCACGCCAGGAATGAATTTGCGGATCATATGTTTGTTGGAAGAGCGGGGAAATTAGGCTGGGTTGGCCAACCTGTCGAGACGGATTTTCGGTGAAAATTGCGTACCCCGCCTTGCTGGCGGGCATCGGGGGCGCACCCATCTCACCGATTCAACAAATCCCTGAGTGCCACTTTGACTTGCTCCATTTGGGAGGGATTCAGTAGGCGGGGTACCCTCCCGCCGCCAAGGTCAGCAGCAGGCGGCGGTCGCGCAGGCCGGATGGCCCTCCGGCGAAGGATAGGCCGGAGCGGTCGGGTCGAGCACCGGGGCCGCAGCCGAGCGGTCCGGTTGCAATGTTTCGAGGCCGAGCTTGGCCAGCAGCGCCAGATCCTGGGCGGCCTCAGGATTTTCCGTGGTGAGGAGTTTTTCGCCGTAGAAAATCGAATTGGCACCGGCGAAGAAGCACAACGCCTGGACTTCGTCGGAAAGCCGGGTGCGGCCTGCCGACAGCCGGACTTTGGCGCCGGGCACGGAAATCCGGGCGCAGGCGATCATGCGCACCAGATCGAACGGATCGACCTGCGGATTCTCGGCCATCGGAGTGCCGGGCATCGGCATCAGCGAGTTGATCGGCACGCTCTCGGGCTGCGGATTGAAATTGGAAATGACCTCCAACAGGCGGAGGCGGTCGGTGATGGTTTCGCTGAGGCCGAGGATCCCGCCGCAGCAAACCGAAATCCCGGCATCCTGGACGTTGCGGATGGTGCGCAGGCGGTCCTCGTAGGTGTGCGAGGTGACGATGTTTGGATAGTGTTCCGGCGAGGTGTCGAGGTTGTGATTGTAGGCGGTCACCCCGGCCACCCGCAGTTGCTCGGCTTCCGCCGGGCCGAGCTCACCAAGCGTGACGCAGACTTCCATGTTGAGCGAGGCGACGTCCCGGACGATCTCGAGCACCTGCTCGAAGCGCGGCGTGCCGCCGCGCACACCGCGCCAGGCGGCGCCCATGCAGAAGCGCGTCGATCCGGACTCCTTGGCGGCCCGGGCATGAACCATGACTTCCTCGCGCTCCAACAACACGTGGCTCTCCAGCTCGGTCTTGTAGCGGGCGGATTGGGCGCAATAGGCGCAATCCTCGGAACAACCGCCGGTCTTGATCGAAAGCAGCGTGCAGAGCTGGATCTTGCCTTCCGGCCAGAACTTGTCGTGCACCGCGCGGGCGCGCTTGAGCAGATCGAAAAATGGCAGGGCGTGGAGCTGTTGGAGTTCGGCGAGAGTCATGACGAGGTGAGATGGAAAAGCGGGGATTGTGGATTGCAGATCGTGGATCGAAGATGGCCGATCCCGGGCGGCAAGCACGCTTGGGGTGCCGCGCGGCAGGGTTGGTTCTTTGACCGGTCGTGTCAACGCGGGATCCTGCCTTTTGCGCCGATCCTGGCGTCACGGCCTTGGCTCCGGGCAGCATGCCCAATACTGTTTACTTTGCGATGGATATGGCGTTAGAAGATCCGGGCAGAATGCCCGGACCACCGTGGCGCGGGCATTCTGCCCGCCGCCTTTTCCCTGCTCGGTTTCTGAACTGACTAAGTCAACAGTATTGGGCAGAATGCCCGGACCACCGTGGCTGCCGCGTCCCGCGGCAGGCCGTGGTGGCGGCGGCCCGCCGCCATATCTTGCTTGGCATGCCGGAGCGGGACGCTCCGGCCACGGCCTGCGGCGAGACGCCGCAGCCACATTTGAGCTACGCGCCCAGGGTATTCGGCGACCGATTCCCGCCCCTCAGCGTTCCCACGAGCCGTGGACCTCGGGCATGCGTCCGTAGGAGATGACGGTGTAGTCGGTGGGGCCATTGGCACCTTCGAGTGGCACGCCGACCGAACGCTTCCAGGCGGAACTCATGCTTTCACCGGTGTGGCAGCCCCAACTCTTGCAGTAGGCGTTGCGGGCGAAAATCGAACTCTTGATGCGGGGCAGGTCGCGCTCGTGCAACCAGGCGCAGGAAATCGCCATGATTTCATTGCCATAATCGAACATGAAGGCGAAGCGGTTCGAGTGGCCGATGAAGTCAAACGTCTGAATCGAGGCGCGGGGGCGGGAATTGAGCGCCTGCAGAAAGCCGTTGGAGCTGTCGAACCAGACCAGGGTGGCGTGGCGCTCGGCGGCGAGTTCGGTGATCCAGCGGGTGTAGGGTTTGCCGTCCTCCTTGCCGCGGGCGAGGTATCCCGGCTGATAGACCATCCACACCAGCGGCGCGGTGGGGCCGTAGGCCTTGCGGATTTCGGCCATCCGCAGGGTCGAGGCGCGCACGAAGTTCGCCCACCACTTGTCGTGCTGGTCCTGGGGGACCCGGAAGTTCTCCCACTTGCGCATGGCGGGACCGCCGGTGACGACCACATGGTCGGCGCGGCCCGGCATGGCGAGCAGGAGACTCACGAAAAGCAGAAGGCGAAGGACGCGGGTCATGCAGTCAGATCACTCGGCGGACGGGCCGGAGCCGTTGCGGATGATTTCAAAGAAGCTCTGGGGCTCGAGTGCCGCGCCACCGATGAGGGCGCCGTCGATGTCCGGGCAGGCCATCAGTTCGGCGGCGTTGCCGGGTTTGACGCTGCCACCGTATTGGATGCGGATCCGGGCGGCGGTGTCGGCACCGTAGAGATCGGCGACGAGCGAACGAACGAAGGCGTGGGCGTCCTGGGCTTGTTGGGAAGTGGCGGTGACGCCGGTGCCGATCGCCCAGACCGGTTCATAGGCGATGACGGTTTCGGTCATGTCCTTTTCGGTGATGCCTTTGAGGCCGTCGGTCACCTGGGTGCGCAGGACGGTTTCGAGCATGCCGCCCTCGCGCTCGGCGAGGGTCTCGCCGATGCAGAAGATCGGCTTGAGGTTGGTCTCGCGGGCCTTTTTCATCTTGGCGTTGATGACCGCATCGGTCTCGCCGTAAATCGAGCGGCGCTCGCTGTGGCCGAGGATGACGTAGTGGACGAAAAACTCGCGCAGCATCAGCACGCTGATTTCGCCGGTGTAGGCGCCCGAGTCATACTGCGAGCAATTCTGGGCGGCGATCTGGATGGCGTGGGCGTTCTGGCCGGCGGTGGCGGTGTGCAGCACTTCGGCGAGTTTCGGCAGCGAAACAAACGGCGGCGCGATCACAATTTCGCTGGCAAAGTTCTGGCCCTGGAGTTTCGAGAGGAAGCTCTTGACGAAGTCTTCCGTCTCGGAAGCCCCCTTGTTCATTTTCCAGTTGGCGGCGAAGATCGGTTTACGGTTCATAGGTCGGTGATGTTAGTGAGGAGAGTGGTGAGATCAGGCTTCGCTGAGGGCCGCGACGCCGGGCAGGACTTTGCCTTCGAGCAATTCCAGCGACGCGCCGCCGCCAGTGGAGATGAAAGTCATTTTGTCATCAAGACCGAATTGGTTGACGGCGGTCACCGAGTCGCCGCCGCCGATGATGGTCACCGCGCCGAGGGCGGTGGCGTCGGCCACGGCCTGGGCCACGGCACGGGTGCCTTTGGCGAAGTTTTCGATTTCGAACACGCCCACTGGTCCGTTCCAGATCACGGTTTTGGCTTTCAGGATGACCTCGCGGAATTCCTGGATCGCGATGTCACCGGCATCGATGCCCATCCAGCCGGCGGTCACCGCGCCGCCCTGTGAAAACGGCTGGGTGCAGCGGGTTTGAGCACCGTCTTCGAACTTGTCGGTCTCGCGGGTGTCGGCGGGCAGCAGGATGGTTTTGCCCATGGCCTTGGCCTTGGCCAGGATTTCGAGGGCCAGTTCGAGCTTGTCGGTTTCCACCCGGCTATTGCCGACTTCGTAGCCCTGGGCCTTGAAGAAGGTGAAGGCCATGGCACCGCCGATGATCAGGGTGTCGGCTTTTTCCAGCAGGCTCATGATCACCTGGATTTTATCCGAGACTTTCGAACCACCCATGATCACCACGAACGGGCGGGCTGGCGTTTCCAATTCTTGCTGGAGGTACTTGAGCTCGCGGGCCATCAGGAAGCCCATGGCGCTCTGGGTCACAAAATGCGTGACCCCTTCGGTGGAGGCGTGGGCGCGGTGGGCGGTGCCAAACGCGTCGTTGACGTAGATTTCGGCGGCACCCGCGAGTTGCTTGGCGAACGCCGGATCGTTGGCTTCCTCCTCAGCGTGGAAGCGGGTGTTTTCCAGGATCAGGACGTCACCGGGCTTGAGCGCCGCGCGGAGGGTGGCCGCTTCCTCACCGACGCAATCCGGTGCCAACTGCACCAACTGGCCGAGGATCTTGCCGAGGCGGGCCGCCACGGGCGCAAGCGAATATTTGGCATCCGGGCCGCCCTTCGGGCGGCCGAGGTGCGAACACAGGACGAGCTTCGCGCCGCCCGCAATCAGGTGCTGGATCGAAGGAATCGCCGCCTGGATGCGGGTGTCGTCGGTGATCGCACCGTCTTTAAGGGGGACGTTGAAGTCCACACGCATGAGGACTTCTTTGGAAGTTACGTCGAGGTCGAGAATCGAAAGTTTGGCCATGGGACGGGAATCCCGCCCCAGAGCGGAACCCGTGTCAAGCCAGGAGTCGGCTGATTTCGCCTCACTTCGGCAGCGGAGCGGTGCGGAAGCGTTCCTGTTGTTGGCGCAGTTGCGGGTCTTCGGGCAGAAAATTGACGGCTTGGCGCGACCAGACGAGCGCTTGTGCCCGGTTGCCCTTGGCGAAGTGGATTTCGGCCATCGTATCGAGATAGGCCGATTGGTTGGGGTTGGCGACGAGGGCCGTGGCGAGGAGCTGCTCGGCCTCGTCGAGTTTGCGCAAGGCGCGGGCGGCGAACCAGGCGGCGGTGTTGCGGGTGTTGTCGGAGTGCGGATAGGCGTCGATAATTTGCGCCATCCGGTTCCATGATTCAAGGAACCACCGGTCATGATCCTTGAGCAGGCCGACCTTGCGCAGGGCGGGGAAAAAGAAGTCGGCGAGCGAGCCGTCGCTGGCAAACTGCTGATGACATTTGGCCAGCAGCGCCAGCGCGGCCGGACGATCGGACTGGAGGTTGGCCAGTGCGCGGGCGGTATCGGCTTGCAGGCGCTGGCGCATGAGCAACAGCGAGCTTTCCCGGCGGTTGTTGGCAGCCAGATAAACGCGGGCCAGCACTTCCGAGGTGGCGGCGGCCTCCTGCCAGCGCCCGGCCTCGAGCAAAGTGTCCGAGTGCAACTTGAGAGCGAGGGGAAACTCGCGTGCGTCGGGGTTGGCCTCGCGGGCGGCGCGAGCCCACCACTCGGCAGCGCGCGCGTAATCACGACCGAAAGCATAGCCATTGCCGATGAGAATGGCGGTGGCGGCATCGCCGAGCGCAAGCTGGTCGGCGATGCGGTCATGGGTGGCGGCCTCGCCGGGGCGGCCCGCCAGGCGAAGTGCGGCGGCGGCGTAGGCATGATTTTGAGCGCTGGGCTCCTGACTCAAGTCCTTGTCGAGGGCGATTTGGTCGAGGAGGACCGTGGCCGCCTCGTTCCAGCGTTCGACGGCGGAAAGATGGAGCAAGTGCTCACCCCAGAACACCTCCTTGCGCGAGGCTTCAGACATCTGGTCCCAAGCCTTGAGGGTGTTCGCCACGTCGCCCTCGGCGATGGCGATCCTGGAGAGACGGGAGACGAGTGGCTGGCGCTCGGCTGCAGGCAGCGCGGCCACCGCCTTCCAGGCCATGCTTAACCAATGGTCGCGCACTTTCGCGGGATCCGGCCCGAGGCCGAAGAGCGCGAGCATCCCGTCAAAGCGCTCGCTGCGGCTGGCCTTGGGGTCCAACTCGACGAGCCACGCCCACCAACTGCGCGCCTGTTCGTCATCCCCGAAGGCGGTCGCGACGATTTCCTCCCACCGCTTGGCATCCTCACCCGCCCAGGCGAATGCCACGCGCTTGGCCAAGCGGGGAGCGCCGCTGGTGCTGTCACGGTTGCCAAACAGCACCCCGAGAAAATTCACAAATGGATTCACCTCCTTGTTGGCAAAGGCGGCCATCGGCTCGGAATAGGCGGCCCAGGCGTCGTCGTGCAGCCCCCTGCGTTCGAGGAAATTGGCGAGCGCGACCAGTTCCTCGCTCTGGGTGGAGACTTCATGTTGGTCTTCGATGTCCTCGGTGGGGACTTTTTGCAGGCGCTTGGCAACCCAGGCCTTGAAATCCGGGTGCTGCGGATCGAGTCCCAGCACTTGGAGGGCCTCGGGGATGGACTCGAGAGCCTCGAAATGATGGAACGCGGCCAACGGCGAGGATTTGGTCATGGCCGCTTCCGCGGTCTTGACCTCGCCCAGCAGAAACAACGCGTTGATGGCCACATCACGCTCCATCGGATTGCGGGAGGCCAGCGCCCCGCGCAGCGGTTCCAGATCCGCGGGGAGGATCTTCTGTCCCAGCCACCGCTTGCTGGCAACCTTGGCGTAGGACGGTGCCAACAGATCCGGCCCACCCTCCGCATGAGCGGCTGGACCGCCACCCAGCCAGGGCAAGGGGTCGCCCGCCAGCGCCGCCAGCGCCGCTGCAATCCGCGGCTCTCCGGCCGCCGTGGCGGCCTCCCTGGCCGCGTCCAGGGTGCCGACCTCCCGCCGCAACGCGAGCTGCCAGGCTTGCGCATTCCGCCCCTTGACCGCTTGGGCGCGCTGCAACTCGGCATCCAGCGTGCCTTGGCTGCGGTGGAACGCCGCCAGGGCCAGCAAGCCATCCGCATCCGCTGGAGCCAGTTCCAACAACTCGCGGGCACCCCGGGCGTCCCCTTGGATCAGGCACTCGCGCGCCGCCTTGACCGCCACGCCGCTCACCGCTGGCTGCAATTTCGCGCGGACTTCAGCATGGGTTTCCGAGGCATAAAGTTTCAGCATCTGCCGCCAGGCGTGCTTCACTTGCAGCTTGGCAAACAGCAGGGTTTTTTCCGTCGGCGTGGCTTTGGCGTAGCGTTCGACCAAAGCGATGATCGTGGCGTCGGTCGCAGGCGTGATATGCAGTTGGATCTTGCCGATGAGGTCGCGGGCCCTGAAACTTTGTTCCGGATCATCCGCCGCGAGCGCCTCGCGCAAGGCGGGCAGGGCTGCCTCACCGAGCGCCCAAATGTCCCGACTGGCCTGCTCCCGAACCCGGAAATTCTCGTCGCCCAGCTCCCGGACCAAGGTTGCCAGCTCTCTACCCGACGGCGGCACAGCGGGCTTGGGCAGCGATTCCACCGTCGCCGCCGCCAGCCACGAGAACGTCGCCATGCCGCAGATCACTGCCAGCACCAATGGGGTCAGGTATCGCATTTCAACAATTTCTTCAGTTTGGCCAGCGTCTTGGCTTGGGTCGCGCTCCTGGCGCAGGCTACCACCAACCGGCTCACCGAGCCAGAGTGGCCCATCGCCAGACGTTGCGCAATCCATGGATTTCCAATCGACGTTTGTTCTCGCAACCATGCCGCGACCTGCCCCCGATGCCCCACGGTCCGAGCGGACAACCGGTTTGTCGCTCTGTGAGCGGATTTCTCCGTGGCAGGCGGTTCTCCGCACGGCCCGGGAATCCAACGTCAGCGGTTTATTGAACCTAAAAAGGAACATGGAAATGGCTCAGGCGACGTTGTTCTAGCACTGATTGCACTGATTTAGACTGATTTCACTGAAAGAACTGGATTTTGACTAACTGAGACCACGCTCACCTTCTATGCGAGCACTCATGACGCTGTAACTTCCTAATTATCAGCACAATCAGTGAAATCAGTGGTCATTTTCCTGTCTGGGTTGAAATGCGACACCTGGCCCGAATGGCGCTAATTTTAGGCTGCTTTGGGACGGAAGAGTCCGCCTGAAGGCGGGACTACTTACGCTGGAATCAGCGTTCATGGGGAGGTATGTAGTACCGCCTTTAGGCGGAATCTTCTGTCCTCCATGCTTCCCCAAAACCGTTAAGTTAGCGCCATTCACACCTGACCCCATTTACGAACGAGTTACCGGTTGGCCGGGCTGACCGAGGGGCTAGCGGCCAGCAAAGAGTCCGCATGAAGGCGGGACTACTGGGACGCACCCAGACAAACGCAACGAGCCGCCTGTCACAGGCGGCTCGCACGAAAAAATCAGAGTGATGGCAAAGCCATTCAGGCTTCCGTAGCGTCCGCAGCCGCGGTCACTTCCGGAGCCGCGGTTTCAACGACCGCGGTTTCAACGGCCGCAGTTTCGACCACGGCAGCGGTTTCAACGGCCGCGGTTTCCAGCTCGACGCTTGCCTCCGCCTCGGCGACGACCGGCTTGGCGACCTTCTTGGCCGGCGCTTTCTTGGCCGCAGTCTTCTTGGCGGGTGCCTTCTTGGCGGCGGCCTTCTTGGCGAGGGCATCCTTCTTGACGGCTGGCTTTTTCACGATGCCGCCGAGTTTCGCCTGCTCATTCTTGCGCTTGAGGTAGTCGGCGCGACGGCGGCGTTTGATGATCTTGTTCGATTGTTGGCCCATGGTTGGTGCCCATTGGCTAGGCGCTACGGCCCTCGGGAGCAAGCGGAATTGTTCACCGAGATCACACTTGTTGTGGATTGGCATTCGACAAGCCCCCTTCCTCCACCCCAGATTCCCGCCCATGGCAGGTCTCATCATCGCTCCACGCGCACGCATTTTCCACGGTCACGAGTGGGTTTACGCTACGGAAATCAAGAAATCCTTCGGCGACCCGACCCCCGGCGACGTCGTCACGCTCAAGGATTTCCGCGACCGCCCGCTCGGCTCGGCCATTTACAACCCGCTCTCGCAAATCGTCGCCCGACGGTTCTCGCGCCGCCGCCAGGACCTCGATCTCGACTTTTTCACCCGCCGGATCCGTCAGGCCATCGACTACCGGCTGCGCTCCGGCATCGATGAATCGCTGTGCCGGCTGGTCTGGAGCGAGTCCGATGGCATCCCCGGCCTGATTGTGGACCGCTATGGCGACCACCTCTCGGTCCAGACGCTGACGCTGGCGATGGACCGGCGCAAGGAGTTGATCCGCGACGCGCTCATCACCCTGCTGGCCCCGCGCTCGATCGTCCTGCGCAACGATTCCCCGTTCCGCAAGGCCGAGGGCATGGAACCCGGCATCGAAATGCTCCACGGCGACAACCCCGGACCGTTCGTGGTCCGCTCCAATGGGCTCGACTTCGAGATCGACCTCTTCGACGGCCAGAAAACCGGCCTCTACCTCGACCAACTCCAATCGCACGCCGAGGTCGCCAAGCTCGCCAAGGGCAAACGCGTGCTCGATTGCTTCACCAACCAGGGTGGTTTCGCACTCGCCTGCGCCAAGGCCGGCGCCGCCCACGTCACCGCCGTGGACGTCTCGGCCACCGCCTGCGAGGCGGCCCGCCACAATGCCGAGCGCAACGGCCTGACGATCGAAGTGCTGGAACACAACGTCTTTGATTTCCTCAAGCACGCGCAACCCGACTACGATCTGATCATCCTCGATCCCCCGAGCTTCACCCGCAACAAGAAGACCCTCATGGACGCCATGCGCGGCTATAAGGAGATCCACCTGCGCTCGCTCAAACTGCTGGAAAAAGGCGGGATTCTTTCCACGTTCTGCTGCTCCCACCACGCGTCGCGCGAACTGTTCCTCGAAAACCTGGCCGACGCCTCGGTGGACGCCAAAAAATCGCTGCGCCTGGTCGCCGAGCACAGCCAGCGCGCCGACCACCCGATCCTCATCACCCTGCCCGAAACCGGCTATTTGAAAGGCTTCACCGTCGAGGTCATCGCCACCCGGTGAGGGTTGCTTGACCCGGCCCAAGCATGGCGGCGGGACGGCACCACCACGGCCAGCCGCGGGACGCTGCAGCCACAGTTCTCAGTTCACGCGCAGAATCACAAACCGACTGCCGCCGTCCTTGGTTTTGAGCAGCACCAGCACGGTGTCCTTGGCTTTCCCCAGCACCGCCCGGTATTCCGCCAGAGTCGTGATCCTGACCCGGTTGATTTCGGCAACCAAATCCCCGGCTTGGATGCCGGCCAGCGCGGCGGGACTGCCCTCCGCGACATCGGTGATAACCATGCCCTCGCCCTTGTCGAAGCCGTATTGCCTGGCGTTGGCCGCAGTGAGCGGCTCGACGGTCAGACCGAGGTCCACGCCCTCGGCGGCTTGATTGTGCGCGGCTTCAGGAGTCGTCTCGGCAGCCAACTCGCCGAGTTGGGCTTTCACCGCCAGCTCCTTGCCGTCGCGAATCAGAACGATCTCGACCTTGGAGGCGGGAGCGGTGGCGGCGACGAGGTTGCGGAATTGGCTGACGCCCTCCACGGGCTTGCCGTCATACCGGACGATCACGTCGTAAACCTTGATGCCGGCCTTCTCGGCGGCAGAATCCGGAGTGACTTGGGCGACGAGCGCACCCTTGGTGTCGGGCAGTTTGAACTGCTTGGCCAAGTCTTCCGTCAGTTCCTGGATTAGCACGCCCAGCATGCCGCGGCTGACCTTACCGCCCTGCACCAGCGTCGGCAGAATCTGCTTGGCCATGTTGATGGGCACGGCGAAACCCACGCCGGCATTTTGGCCGATGCTGGTGGCGATGATGGTGTTGAGGCCGATGACCTTGCCGTCGAGGTCCACCAGCGGCCCGCCGGAGTTGCCGGGATTGATGGCGGCATCGGTCTGGAGGAAGTCCTGAAACATCTCGGAGTCTGCCACGTTGGCGCGGCCCTTGGCGCTGATGATGCCAGCGGTCACCGTTTGCTCATAGCCGAACGGCGCCCCGATGGCCAAAACCCAATCACCCACCCGCGCGGAGTCGGAAGTGCCCAGCGCCACCACCGGCAGATCGCCCGGGACTTTACCCTTGATCTGAATGATGGCCAGGTCGGTGCGCGGATCCGTGCCGGTCACTTCGGCCTCGAAGGTGCGCTTGTCGGCCAGCGTGACTTTGATTGCATCCACATCATTGACCACGTGATTGTTGGTTAGAATGTGGCCGCTCCGGTCAATGATCATCCCGGAGCCCAGCCCGCCCTGATGGAATTTGTATTCGCGGGGCTGCGACCGCTGCGGCTGGTCCTGCCCGCCATCATTGAAGAAAAAGCGGAACGGAGAACCCTCGCCGAAGGGCAGGCGCAGGTCAGGGCGGCGCATCTTGACTGTCTTGGAGGAGTGAATGCTGACCACCGCAGGCTTGACCCGCTCGGCAACGCTGGCAAACGCGTCACCCAGAGCCCGCGCCGCCTTGCTGTCGGCCTCGGGGGCGATGGCGGTGGACTCGGCCCAAACGGCACCGCTCAAGGCGACGCCAGTAATCAAGGCCGGTAACAACTGTGGGGGGAGTTTCATGATTGGATTCCTTTCCAATAGGTTCACGGACGATTTCGCTACGTGTCATGCAGCCGGTCCCTCGCGGAACCGCAACCTCTATGATACCCCACATCCTGCGGCGCGCAACAAATGCATAGCCATTGCACGGCGCGGGTGACATAGTCATCGATCGGACCCAGCCCTTGTGGAAACTTGTTTTTGTCGATGGTCCAATTGCCAGTGCCGCGCCAAAACCCGCCGTCATACCAGCCACTGTCGATGCAGAAATACTCGACACCCGCGGCGGCCGCCCCGTCCGCTTGGGCCTTGAGGATGGATTCGGAAATGCGGTTATCAAACAGGAACCAATGATTCCAGGAGACTGGAGGCAGCGGCTTGACTCCGTTGAGAAGGGGTAGGTATTTCACATAGAGCAAACGCCGCAGCAGGTTGGCGCTGGCCGTCCACGGACCGGCCGCCGTCCCTAGCAGAATCGAGGGTGAGATGATTCGCTCGCCAGGCGGCAGCGCGATGTGGGGTCCGGCATCCCGGTGGTGATCTGCAGGTTGCCGGCGTCGCGCTTCACGGTGGCCTGCCATTGGCCTGACCAGCCCACGCCGATAAAAACGCCTTGCGCGGGTTGCTCGGCATGCACGACGAAGCACGGGAGATCGCGGGCCGACGACCGGCCGCCAGCGCCCGCCAACGACAATGATGCCGTTTTTCCCAGTTCGGTTGCCGTCACGGTGAAGCCGGTGGCGTCGGCAAGGCCGCCGGTGCTATGGATCAGGGTGACCTTGCGCCCGTCCATGGGGGCGTTCAGATCCAGCGCCTCAACCTGGGTCAACGGCTTGCTCGCGCCGCCTTGCCGTCGTTAGAAAAATCCCAGCGGAACTCCATCGCCGGCCAGTGGTGAAAAACCTCGACCCGCCAGCTGGCCACCAGTCCCCCGCCCGGCTCGCGCCAGGTGGCTTGGTAAATGGCGCGGTCGCCTTGAACGACGGGCGGATGCTCCTCCTTCGGCCAGCCGCCAAGCAGCATCCTGGAGCGCGGCAACCAGCAGCGCGGTGCAGAGTAGTTGATATGGAAAATGACGCCGCATGGACTGCGTATGCCCAAGCAACCGCAGGTCTTTCAACGCTACAACCGCATGAGGCATACGCCGGTCCCAGTCCGTCCAAGAGACGCCCGTAATGGCGGCCTGAGTATTCCGAACCAGGCTTTTAGGTGTGACTTTCCGCGGCCAATCCTGTAACCCGCTCCAATCCAGAGCGGTCGCGCCCGAGCCACGCCCCATGACGATGAAACCCAAACTCCTCGCCTGCCTGCCCGCGCTGCTCGCCAGCGGCCTGGGCATGGCCCCGCTCCAGGCCCAGACGCCCTACCCGATCACCGTCAAGGCCGGGCCGCTGCGCCAAACCTTCGCCGGCTTCGGCGCCAGCCAAGCCAGCACGACTTGGAGCAACATCGCCGCGGCACCCCGCAATGCCATGGCCGACATGGTGTACCGCGATTTGAAGATGAACGTGCTGCGCCTGTGGGTGACGACCAAAGACACCCTCACCGTGGCCGACATGCTGGCCGAGTTTAACACCAAATATGTGGCCAGCCATGCCATCAGCGACATCACCAGCCGCGGCGTGACCACCTTGCTGCTGGCTCCCGCCGGCGGCGGCGGCGCACCGGTGCCCGCATCGATTCCCACCTACGCCGACCACCTGGCAGAACTGATCCTGCAGATCAAGACCACCTACGGCATCACGATCCAGGTAACGGGCATCTCCAACGAACCCGAAGCAATGTGGAGCACCGCCAACCTGATCGACTGCATCAACGCCCTGCGCGCCGGCCTGGACGCGCGCGGCCTGAGCGGCGTGAAAATCATCGCGCCGGAAAGCTCCAACCCCTACTCGGCCGCGGCCTCCGTGAAGGCGATCCATGCCAACTCCTCCGCCTGGAACAACCTTTATGCAATCGCCTCGCACTCCTATGGCGCGGTGCTGCCCAACGATGACCTGGAATCCCTCAAACTCGACAAGCCGTGGTGGATCACCGAAGCCTCGGATGATGGCAACGAGCTGGCCGAGGATGAAAACCGCGCCGCCTCCATCGTCTCCCGTTACCTCTGCGAGATGAACCATGGAGTCAACGAGTGGGTTTTCTTCATCGGCCTGGGGCAGGTCAGCGACAACAGCACCTATCAGATAGGAACCGCGTTCCTGATGGTCTATGACTTGAAAACCGCCAGCATCGTCCCGTTTCTCAAATATCATTACTTCAAGCAGGCGCTCAACACGTTTGATGTGGCGTGCGTTTTCCGCAAGTGCGTCAGCGCCAGCGAGGGCGACATGTTCGCCTCCTCCACCAATGGCGTCACCCAGAACCCGGCCATCAACGCCGCCGCCGCCTACAACCCCGACGGCAGCTGGGGCATCAATATTGCCAACGACACCGGCATCACCGGCAGCCCCGCCTATGCCAGCAACGCGTTTTACCCGGCCGCGTCTTACTCGGTCACCCTGACCGTCGACGAGTTGGCCAACACCCCGGGCACGAGTTTCACCGTCTATCGCAGCCGGGCTAACAACCACTTCGTCGCGTCCGGAACCCTTGCCCTGGTCAACGGCGTCGGCGCGGTGGACATCGCCCCCAAGGAACTCGTCAGCCTGCGCTCAGCCCCCACCGCGCCGGCCATCGCGCCCGCGCCCGATGGCTTGAGCGCCTCAACCATCAACGCCCCGGTGGCGCTGGTTTGGAACAACACCACCAAGGCGACGAGCTGGCACGTCAAGCGGGCCACCACCAGCGGCGGGCCCTACACCACCCTCGCCACCACCGCGACCACCGGTTATGACGACCACTCGGCGCTCAACGGCAGCGTCTATTACTATGTCGTGGCCGCGGTGAACGCCGCGGGGGAAAGCGCCAACTCGGCGGAAGTGATCGCCTCACCCGCCCCGTTCCCGTGGATCAACGCGGACATCGGGGCGGTCGGCCCGGCCGGCAGCTGCGCCGTGTCCGCCAGCGGCAGCTTCACCACCTATGGCGCGGGCAGCAACCTCTGCTCCACCGCCGACGCTTTCAACTTCACCTATCAGACTCTCACCGGCGACGGCACCTTCATCGCCCGCATGGCGTCGGTCAGCCGGGCGAATTCCCTGGTTGGCATCCTGATGAGCGAAACGCTGGGAACCTCCCCCAAGGCCGCCAGCGTCATCTATAACAACAATGGCGCCTGGCTCAAAGCCATGATGGGCACCCGCACCACCGCGGGCGCCACTGGAAGCTGGACCCACAGCACGATCACCGCGGTGCCCACCTGGCTCAAGCTGGTCCGCGCCGGCAACACCTTCACCGGCTCCGCTTCCCCCGACGGCATCACCTGGACCACCATCGCTTCCAGCACCATCGCCATGAACCGCACCATTTACGTGGGCCTGGTCAATTGCCTCAACAACTCGCTGTGCAAGGCCATTTTCGACCATGTGACGGCACCTTGCGCGGCACCCACGGGCGCGCTGGCGACGACCGCTCCCGGCCAAGTCAAACTGCGATGGACCGCCTGTTATGGCGCCGCCAGCTACGCCATCAAGCGGGCCGGCGCGAGCGGCGGACCCTACACCACCCTCGCCACCGTCACCTCCCCCGCCCTCAGCTACTCCGACACCACCATCGCCACCGCCACCAGCTATTACTACGTGGTCAGCGCGCTCAACGCGATGGGCGAAAGCGCCAACTCGGCCGAGTCCTCGGCGACCGTCGCGCCTTCATGGTCCAACGTGGACATCGGTGCCGTCGGCCTCGCCGGCAGTTATGCCGTGGCCAATAACGGCACCTTCACCACCTACGGTGCCGGCGGCAACCTCGGCACCGCCGCTGGCGACTCGTTCAACTTCACCTATCAGACGCTGGCCGGCGACGGCACCTTCATCGCCCGCATGACCTCGATCAACCGCCCCAACGCCCGCGCCGGCATCCTGATGAGCGAAACGCTGGGCACCTCGCCCAAGGCCGCGTGCGTGGTCTATAACAACAATGGCGTGTGGCTCAAGGCGATGATGGGCACCCGCGCCACCGCCGGGGCCGGGGCAAGCTGGGCGATCAGCGAGGTCACCGCGGTGCCCAGCTGGCTCAAACTGGTCCGCGCCGGCAACACGTTCACCGGCTATGCCTCCGCCGACGGCAACACCTGGTCGACCATCAACTCCGGCACCATCGCCATGACCGGCACGATTTACGTGGGCCTGGTCAACTGCTACACCACCACCACCACGCCCTGCACCGCCACCTTTGACCACGTCACCGGAGCCCCGATCATCGTCACCAGCGCGGCTCCAACAGCGGGCGGCACCACCACCGGCGGCGGCGCGTTCGCGGTGGGCGACAGTGTGACTCTGACCGCCACTGCCAATTCCGGCTACCTGTTTTCTAACTGGGCTGAAGGTCTAACCTCCGTCAGCAATTCGAGCACCTATCCGTTCAGCTATGCGGGTCCGCGCCAGCTGGCGGCGAATTTCCAGCCGACCCCGTGGACCGCCTGGCAGACCGGCCGGTTTTCGGCCGCAGAGCTCCTGGACCCCGCGGTCCATGGCGCGCTCCAGGCTCCCGACCACGACGGCATCTGCAATCTCCTCAAATACGCCTTCCGCCTCGAGCGCCAGCATCCCGACCTCTCGCAGCTGCCCAAAGTCGCAGCGGTTGGCGATTCTTTCTCGCTGACCTACGTGCGCAACCCGCAAGCCACGGATCTGACCTATGTCGTGGAAGTCTCCAGCGACCTGCAAACCTGGAATTCCGGCGCCAACTTCACCACCGCGCCGGTCTTGATCCGCGATGACTCGCTAACCCAAACCCTCCAGGTCAGCGCGTTGCCCCCGCCCGCCGGTGCCGCCGCCCGCTATGTGCGGCTGCGCGTCACCGGCCCGTGAGCCGGACCGGGCTCTTGAATTGGCTGCGATAATCCGCGTCCATTTGACTTCGGCCATCTCCGCTCCGGTTTGCTGCGCTCGGTTGCGGTTCTATTTTTTTTGTGGCACCAGAACCTTGCGGTCGGGCTGGAACGCGGAGTAACTCGGTCTTGTGCTGCGGTCTCATGGAGGGGCGATATCTGATCGCCCATGCCATGTGGGTAGATCAAAAGCGATTTTCTCATTGCATCGGCTATCCGTGGGCGTGGGCGGACAGATCCCGCCCCTCCTTGTCATTCAACGAATGAACCATAATTCCCTCGGGAGATTCATGAGAGCCAGCGCCAAACGCCCCAGCGGAGAAGGAGCGGCCCTAATCCACGCCCCCGGCGGACAACGGTCTTGATAACTCCCGCAGAAGCCTGACACTCCATGCACGGCTAACGGGCCGCGCGCCATCGAATGGATGGAACAACGGACCCATGAACCTGACCCTGAAAGCCCTGTGTGCGCTGATTCTGACCGCAACGGTTTGTGCCGACACGGTGCCACTGGACGAAAACCAACTCGCCCTGCTCGCGGACTTGCACGTCACCCCGCAGGCCGACAACCCGCACCAACGCGCCGGGCTCGCGCGGTGCATTGCGGAGGTGTTAGACCGTAACCCGCGCCCCGCGAACGTACTCCTTTACGGCGACCTCTCGTTCAATCACGGCGATCCCGACGACTACCGCCTGCTCAAGGAACTGCTCAAGCCGCTGGAGGACGCCGGGGTCCGCTGGCACGCGTGCTTCGGCAACCACGACCGCCGCGCGACGTTTTTCAGCGTCTTCCCCGAGCGCATGGTGGCCGCGCCGCCGGTTCCCGGGCGCTGGGTCACGGTCGTCCAAACGCCCCGCGCCGATTTCATCCTGCTGGACTCGTGCCT
>Ga0194037_1000673_pt1 | contig 26399 bp, 33 predicted proteins | sample JunL306m_MetaG_FD_148653 | JGI IMG/M metagenome (GOLD analysis project Ga0194037, IMG submission 148653) | Anoxic zone freshwater microbial communities from boreal shield lake in IISD Experimental Lakes Area, Ontario, Canada - Jun2016-L304-6m | ecosystem: Environmental > Aquatic > Freshwater >...
TGCCCATGACCGTGCCGCACTTGATCTCGTCATTGGCGGCTCTCCGAAGGGTGGCTCCATCCCAAATGAGCGGCCTGCTAAACCCATCTTGGATGATGAAGTAGTTTTCCGCCTGAAGCATCCAGCCTTGATTGAAGATTGAAGGATTCGGATCTCCGGGGATGGTGATTTCGGTAGCTGTGGTGGAATGCTTGTCCCACACAAAAACTCGACCACCAATCAGGAACACAAGGTACTTACGGCCATCGTCGGAAACATAACCACCACAGCACTGAAAAACTCCGTCGATCCCTTCAGCCTCAAACGGCAATTTCTTCCATCCTGGTCGAGTTGAGCAAAACGCCCCGTAAAACGTCGTATTGACCGCCCAGACGACTTGATTGCGTGCGACAAGGTTTGGGGACCGGCCCGTATCAACGCCGCCCTCAAACGAGATTGAACCGTCGCTAATCCTTTTTGGTGCGCGTTCGCTCATGCGGAAATCTTGGTGATGGTCACTCGACTACCTTGCTCAAACACCGAATTCGCAGTGGACGAATCGGCGTAAATCGCAACCTGAATGGAATCAGAATTGGCATTTGTGATTTGCACAATACCACCAAAAGAAAGAGTGACAGATTGGGCACTGGTGGTCGTTATCCGTCCAGTAATCCCGGTAACTACTGAGTTCTTTAGAACTTGAGCAGTGTACGTTCTTGTTAAGGAATTAGGACGAACATACAGGGATACTTGTATTACATAATACCCAGTTGTGGTTGGTGTATATGCTCCATTGGTCCCAAAAGCAGCTTCAGTTTGAAAACCAATGGTTGTGGAAGGTTGGTTTGCCGCCACGAAAATTACAGCACCCAATCCGCCAACGGAAACAATTGGAACCGTCCATCCGCTTTCGAGACTGGCAAAATAGACTGATAGATATTGTGGGTTAAATGCGTTTGCCAACCCCAAGGATGTCCTGGCTCCTGCGGCTGTGCTTGATCCTGTGCCTCCATTAGCAATAGGTAGCACTCCGGTCACCGCGCTACCAAGGTTAAGTTGCTGGTAGCTTGCTTGAACGCCTACACCATTTGAACAAATGGGATAGGTCACAGTCCCAACCGAAAGCTTGGCCAAGGCGGAGGTTGACGAGGCTGAAAGCAAATCACCAATTGCGAATGTCGATTGCCCGGTCCCGCCTTTCGGGGCTGTCAAAGTGCCTGACAGGTCACTGGTTGGAATTGTCGTTACCGTCGTAACCGCCCCAGTGGTCGTCGTCACCTTGGCATATCCCGAAGAAAGACTTCCAAGAACTTGAGCATTAGGAAGTGATCCGTCTGCCGTTTGAATCAGGTAGGTTGAAGTGGACGGAGCGCCGCCCCCGGCTGCTCCAGTGGTGCCCCTAGGCCCTGCAATGGATATTTTCTGACCAAGAGCAATAACGGTTGTGCCCGGAACCGCTTGAACATTTTTGCAGGTAATGGAATTGCTCGTAAACGAGATAACCTCAAAATATCCCGCATTCCCGATATACACTTCCAGGTATGCTCCGCCAGGGCTAGACGGCAAAAAGCTGGTAGAATCCACCGAAACCACTACCGTAAAGTTGACGTTTGGAACAGTAAACTGAGCCGTGGTTGTGCAGTAAGCATTAACCCCATTTGACCCATTGGTTCCGTTTGACCCGGCTGGACCGGTCGGACCAGGGATATTCACTACGGTTGGACTGGTGCCGCATGTGCAGCACCCCGAGCTACTTGGAAGTTGAGCAGGCATAACAACAAAAACAAATGATCGAAACAGCAACAACCGAAACCGTTGTTTCCACCGCTATTCAACCGCAAAGGCTCCTTGAATACAAGTACGGGATTCGGACCAATGTGCGCCTTACTCCCGCCGACGTGGAATGCTACGCATTTCGGAATAAGCTACAAATCCACGAAGGCGGCCTTGGCACTTATGGACATTGTAGAGAATTGTCCAACATACTTTGGCCCAAGCTTATTTGGCATGAATGGCTTGAACGGCAGATTGAGAGCTTGTGCGAGTCTAACTATGTAAGTTGGGCAGGTTGCGGCGCATCGGGAAAGACCTACGGTGCATCTCTCTTTGCCATGCTGTTTTGGGCAGCAAACCCATCCAAAACGGCGGTTGTATTGACCTCAACCACCGCCAAGATGATCCGAAAGCGTATGTGGGGAAACATCCAAGGGCTTTTCCGGGGGTCCACGGGCTTTCCGGGTAACCTTGTGGACTCAAAAATGACCCTCCAGTCAGTACGAGGAGACGATAAGCACTCAATCTCGGCAATTGCGGTAGCGGAGGGAAACACCGCCAAGGCCGTAGCAAACATTCAAGGTATTCACGCGGAACGGGTTATGGTAATCGTTGACGAAGCAACTGACACCCCAGAGGCAGCGTTTGAGGCGTGTACAAACCTGTCCAAAGGCTGCAAAGAATTCAAGTTGTTGGTGATCGGTAACCCTGCCAGTAAATTTGACCCCCATGGCCGTTTTTCCACGCCCAAACACGGTTGGGGATCTGTTGACATTGAAGACGATGAATGGGTTACAGAGCGCGGCGTTTGCCTTCGGTTTGACGGGTCAAAGTCCCCAAACTTCAAAGCTGGACGTACCTTGTACCCATTTTTGATTACAAAGCAGCAGTTGATTCAAGCCAAGGAACACGAAGGCGAAAATAGCCCTACGTTTTGGAAGTACACCCGTGGCATGTGGGCGCCGGATGGCATGGTTAAGACGGTTCTATCTGAGTCCCTGATCGATAAGCACGACCTCCGTAAGCAGATCATTTTCCGAAATGCATCGACCAAGATCGCCTCGTTGGACCCGGCATTTATGGGTGGTGACCGGTGCATCCTCCGATTTGGCCGCCTGGGAATTAACCTTGCGGGCATTATGACCCTATCCTCTGACGAGATTATCCATATCTCGCCAAATGCCATGTCTCAGGAGCCGGTTCATTATCAGATCGCTAATTCAGTAATTGAGCATTGCCAGAAACGCGGAATCAGGCCGGAGCACTTTGCTCTAGACTCGTCAGGCGAAGGCGGCGGATTGGCCGACATTATTCAAAAGACCTGGGGCCAGATTGTGCGCGTTGAATTTGGAGGCAAGCCTTCGCAAAAGCCTGTATCAGAAGAGGATGCGCGTCCGGCAGAGGAGGTCTATGATCGCAAAGTGTCGGAACTTTGGTTTAGTGTCCGACAGTGGGCCACCAAGGACAAGCTGGGCGGGCTAGACAACGATACGCTTAAAGAGTTGTGCGGCAGGATGTTCAATGATGAAAAGCGCAAGATTGTCGTTGAGAGGAAATCCGACATGAAAAAGCGGACGGGCCGGTCGCCGGACTTGGCCGATGCTTTTGTGGTCATGGTTGAATTGGCTCGTCAGTTAGGCGGAGAAGGGGGAAAAGAATCTAGGTCAGACAAGCGGTGGGACGATATGGTCCACACTTTTGATAGTCTGCATACCGACGAAAATACTTATGTGGAAGCTCCTGAACGCACATTTTGGTCCGAGGGGGGGATGGACGTATCGCATTCCTGAAAACGGTATTATCGTTAACGGTGGGACTTTTGAGGCATTGGTGACCGAGGCGTCCAACCATTACTTGGCCAACAATCTAAAGGTTCCGTACAACTTGGAAAACATCATTCTCGCATACGTTTGTCAGACCTACGCCGAATGTAGCTACGACAATGTTCCCAATGCGGTAGCGAGAGGAGTTATCAAGTCTTGGCAGTTGACCGATGTGATTCGGTTTTCCAAGACCATGTTCGACGCCATGATTTCTGGAGAGAAAGTGGAACAGTCTGAAGCAGATAAACGGGCACAAATTTGTTCCACCTGTCCCTTTAACGTCCAGCCGGATGGTTGCGTTGGGTGCAATAGCAGGCTGCTTAAAGAATCTATTACTGCGCTTACCAGAGCCGGCAAAACGGAATATGATAACCGTTTAATGAGCTGCAAGTTTTGTGGCTGCTTCATCAATGCCATGGTTTGGTTTCCGCTTTCAACTTTACAGAAATTCACCGACCCTCAAGAAAACAGCGATCTTCCTGATTACTGTTGGAAAAAGGCAAAATAATTTATGATCGGATCAGTTACCGCAATTCGACTTGAGAATCTGAATAAAGACGGCTCTCCACCGGAGACGCGCCTCAAAGATCCCCAAGAGGCGTCGCAGATGCTTAACCAGATGCTTTACGCGGATGCCATGCGTAACAGCACCCGGTCCCGGCTGCGTGGTCTGATTGATGGAAACCAGCCGTACAGTCCCGCTGAACTCCGCAAGAACGGTCAGGCATTCCGAACCAACGTCAATTTCCGCGAATCCGAAGCATTTCTTGGTCAGGCCACCGGTAATTTCTACGATGTGTTTGCCGAGGTTCCGACTTACGCGACTGTTCGCACCAAGTACGGTCACGATGAGGCAAAGGTTCAGGAATGGTCCGGAATCATTACCGAAGAGTTTGACCGACTTCAAAAGGCGGATCGAGATTTCGATTATCTCATGCAGCTTTCGCAGCGGGAAATGGTCCTTATCGGCATTGGCCCGATGTGCTTTGAGGACGCTACTAACTGGAAGTGCAAGGCTATCATGGCCACGGAACTTTTAGTGCCGGATGGCACCAAGTCCAATACGTCCGATTGGAAGGTTGCCATGGTCCGCGTGAAGATGGGCGTGGATGAGCTGTACCAGAAGATTGAGAACGAGGATGCGGCCACGGCTAACGGGTGGGATGTTGAGGCGTGCAAGAAGTCCATCATGGACGCCATGCCGGAACCTTATCGGCGCGGCACCCAATGGAATTGGGAATACGTTCAACAGCAGCTTCGTGACAACAACATAAGCTATTCGGCCCGGTGCGACGTTGTTCTCGCTACGCACGTTCTTTACAAGGAATTCGACGGCAAGATTAGCCACCGAATCATTGATGAGCGAAACACTCAGGTATTCCTGTATTCCAAGATTCGCCGGTTTGATTCTTGGGATTCGGTGATCCACCCCATGTACTACGACCGTGGCGATGGCACGCACCACGGCGTCAAGGGGCTTGGAATCAAGATGTATCAGGCGATGGAGCTTAAGAATCGCCTTTGGTGCGCTACGTTCGACGCGGCTTTTGCGCGGACGCAGATCATGTTCAAGCCAAATAGCCCAAATGCGTTGAACAAGACAAGCGTTGTGCAGATGGGACCATATTCCATTCTGCCACCTGATTATGATGTTGTTCAGACCAACATCTCGGGCGTTTTGGATGCGCCGATGGCCGCAATGGCATCGCTGGACGGGGTTATTCAAGGAAACACGGCTCAATACCGGCAAACGCTCACCAAGCCCCAGGGCAATCCGCGCACGGCCACGGAAATCCAGGCGATCATTTCCCAGCAGTCGGCACTTGGTAAGACTCAACTCAACCGGTACTACGAGCAGTTAGACCGGCTGTTTGAAGAGAAGTATCGCCGAGCCGTAAATCTAAACCTTCCTCCCAATGTTGATAAGGATTGGGATGAAGCGATTGCTTTCCAACAGCGTTGCGTGGATCGCGGTGTTCCCAAGCAGGCACTTTTGGATGTCGATTATGTTCAGGCTACTCGCACGGTCGGCCAAGGATCGCAGTTTGTGAAGCAACAGGTTCTTGGGTCGCTGTTAAACATTGCCGGGATGATTCCGTCCAGTGGCCAACAGAATCTCTTGTCCGATTACGTTGCCTCCCTTGTGGGTCAGCAAATGGTCAATCGGTACGTTCCTCAGAGCCAGACCGACGCCAAGACCCAAGATCAGGTCGCTCTTGCCACTTTGGAACACACGTCAATCCACACCGGCAATCCGGCTATTGTCACCGACACTCAGAACCACCCGGTTCATTGCACGATTCATCTTCAGGCGGCGACCGAGGCTGCGAATAGTCTTCAGCAGGGCGGAAACCCGCAGGAGGTCTTGTTGTTCCTTCAGGGAATCGAGCAGCACGTTTCTCAACATCTTCAGAAGATGCAGAACAACCCGATCCAGGCCAACATGGTCAAAATGTTTGCCCAGCAGCTTCAGGAAATGGACAAGGTTGTTCAGGAACTGGCCTCCCACGTTCAAGAACAGGCTCAGGCTCAGGCGCAGATGCGTCAGGCTCAAGCGATCCAGTCCGGTCAAGATCCCAAGACGGCAATCCTTGCCGCGCAGACTCAGCAGCAAATCATGCGCGACAACCAACTCGCCATGGCTGAAATGCAGCGTAAGGCGGCCAAGTCTCAAGTTGATTCGAAAGCTAAGATCGCAAAAACCACGGCTGATATCAACCGAGCCAATGCTCAGGCGGCTGCGGATATTAACCGATCAAGCCCACAGGGCGGCGATTGATTTCAAACATCGAAAATTGAAGAAGGCCAAGTGTTTTCTCCAGTCCGCTGGTGAAATAGCGTAGGCGTTGCTGCAAGGTGTCCCAGAAACGGGTAAACCCTTTGCATCAACATAACGTCCATTGGCGAATTGATCGGACGCATCATTCTAATTGCTTGCTTGGCAGTTTCATTCCTCCACCAAATTGCGCCAGAACTAAAAGGATAACATATTCTGGATAGGGTTTCTGAAACTTTTATATTAGGTTTTCCGCTTTGAAATGCATGTTCCAATTGGACACATCCAATATCTGCCGGAATTTCAGACCTGATTTTATTCCACAGAATTTCCCAGTTACTTGGAACAATTAAATCGTCTTCAATGATAATAAACTCCTTGTGTCCTTGAGCAACCAAGACACTCATTACTGAAATGTGAGACAAAACGCATGAGATTTGAGGTCCTGTAACCCAAAAGCTTTCTTTGTTTTGATCTATGTGATGTGGAACTGATGACTGGAGACCTAGCAGTGTGCCATTAAATGCGTCAACAAAAGTCACAGGGAATCCCACTTCATTAAAATGGATTTCTGATATTTCCCTTTTCCAAGGTTGGTCCGGAACAGTAATGCAGTATATCGGTATCATTATTAATTGGTGTTTACCAGCATCACGTCATAGCTAGTGTGGTATGGATAACATTCCAGCATCTTTTCTGGTGTCTCGGCACAATACATCCCGTCAATGGAATGGGCTTGGTATCCCAAGTCGTAAATCAATTTAACAAACTTCTCTTTCGGATAGTTAAAAAACCGTTCCGGAAGATAGCTATATTCCATGTAAATCGGGCACTTGGTTTTATTGAGAGTGTCGATTGCTCCTTCCAAAGCAAACGGCTCATACCCATCCACATCGAGTTTGATGTAATCTGGCAAGACTGAGTTTGATTTGCAGTAATCATCAAGGGTGATGACATCTACCGAAAACGATTCCTTTTGAGAATAGTCGATTGCTTTATCGACGGTTGAGCAAGTGTTTGGCAGCAAGCTCCAAGTGTTAAACACGTTGACGTTCTCAAGTTTTCCGGGCTTGTTGGAAATCGCAACCTGGTTTGCAATCAGCTTTGGGCTGTTGATTTTTGAAAGCAGATCAAATTGATCCTGTACTGGTTCAAACGCATGAACCTTTTCAAAACGATTTAGCAGGTCTGGAATAAACATTCCTTTGTTTGCTCCAACGTCAAATGCCACGCCACTTCTCATGGTGAGGATTTGGCAGACCTTGTTTTTGCCCAAATCTTTTCTTTCAGCAAACAGTGGATAAATGTTCATAAAAACTTCAGAGGGGTTCCGGTGTACCATTCATGTTCAGGTATTCCTACGACTGGAAACGGTTCGCCAGCAAGCACCCGCTTCCTGAGTCCCGCAATGCCTTCATCGCCAAAATAGTTGGGATGATATTTGCTTTGAAGTGCAGTGTTCAAAACAGCGTGGCTTTTGTCATCGGGAGAGCTTCCGAAATCCTTTCTTTTGAACACAACATTTGAATGGTGACCCTCTTCGGATTCCCACGTCATCATTCCTTTGTGATATTGGAAGTGTACGCCAATGTTACCCAGCATGATGCCCATAATGCAGTCCTCAAAACCCATTCCATCGCACAGAGCTTCAGGCCATCCTCCAACTTGGATCAACCTCTCAACAGGAGCGCACAAAGAGCATCCATACAGCCAGTTTCCGGCACAAAATTCCGGGGTTGAGTTTGCGTTTCTATTGTCATATCCAGGCGGGTTATCCTTGTAATGCGTAACCATTCCGGTGACGGGTTCCACGGTAAGCTCAAAGACCTTTCGGTAAGCACCAAGCGTAATCAGCCCCGTCTTGGATGCTTCCGCGACTGCATCGACCCATCCAGGCATCAACACGCTCAAGTCGTCGCAATAGACAATGTGACCGTCCGGAGCCAAGCAGAGGGCCGTGTTGCGAGCATTCGATGCGGCAAACCAGTTGTCCTTTGTCAGTCGATGCTGTCCCTGCCATACGCACGGCTTTGGCGGCACATGAATCACATTGAACTTGGCCATCAAGTCCTTGAATTCCTTGGACCGAGTCAGACAATGGAAATCGACCACAACAAGCTGTGAATCGGGAATCTTCTGTTTGAACCCTTGGTGATGGAGCGAATCCAGAAACCATTCAATGTGAGGCTCTTCCCGGTTCGTCATGTAGCAAACAGTGACCATGTTTCTTAAAAAGTTGACTTTTGTTGGCTTGGTTGGAATCGTGACCTCGAAACAACAAGAGATCCTTCAATGATTCCATCCGATCTTCAAGCACTCATCCTAAATCAGCTTCCGCACATGAACGGTTGGTGCGATCCCAAGAAAGCCCTGGACCTTGCGGAAACGGTTCTTGAATCCAAACCGTCCGTCTGCGTTGAGATTGGCGTTTTTGCAGGCAAGTCTTTAATCGCAACCGCGATGGCGCTTGAACACGTTGGACACGGCAAGGTTTGGGGAATTGACCCTTGGGCCGTAGCCGATTGCTTGGTTGACGAGAACGAGGAAAACAAAAAGTGGTGGTCGCAGGATGTCAATTTGGATTCCATTTTTGCTGAAGCGTTGAAACACCTTACCGACCGTGGCCTGTTAAACAAGCGTGCCGAACTGATTCGCCAGTCGTCAATGACCGCATGGCGCGGTTGGCCTGCCGACACTCACCAGATCGACATACTTCACATTGACGGCAATCACTCAGAGTGGGCCAGTAGCACGGATGTGATCCTTTGGCTTCCGTATCTCAAGAGCGGTGGAACACTGTTCATGGACGATTACGACTGGGCTTCCACCCAAACCGCCAAGCGACTCATTGAGCGCCATTGTACGCTGCTCCGCGAAGAGAAGCTTCCGGAGAGTCATTATGCAGTGTACCGCAAGAAGTGAAAACCTATGCGTGACATCATTCGTGATCTAGCATTACGCAGTCTGAAAAACTTTGTTGGAATCAATAATGATCATGCGGCTCAAGTAAAAGAGATAAGTGAACTAAAGAAACTGATTGAAGAACGAGAGCTATATTGGAAAAAGCGAGAATCAGAGTTAATTGAAGATCGTGACAAATGGCTTGAGCTTTCCGACAAATCACAATTTGCCGCTGACTATTTAATGGAACACGCCAAACAAGACATCCCGTCAATTACTGAACAGACAATCTGGCCTATTAAGATTTTTGATCTGAATCCCGAACCCAATGTTTGCTACTTCAACCCATCAATATGCAAACTTCAAAATGGCCGGGTGTTTATGTTTGTCCGTCGCAACTCCAATCGGGGCGGTCAAGAGGGAACCAAGTTTTCTGAGTTCAACAACATCGTGGCGTTTGAGTTGGATCCACAAACCATGGAGCCAACTGGTGTTAAGCGCATCATTACACTAAAGGAAAACCATGTCGGAGAACACTTTGAAGACCCGCGAGTCCTGGCTGTTGGGAATTCTGTCTGGTTGTCGGTGTCGTCCTTCATGTGGCGCAAGTCCTACACCCACCAAGCATTTTTCCAGCTTGACCAAAACCTGCAATGCGGATTGCGGATTGACCCCGTTTATGGAAAGAACTTCATGCAGGCCACGGTCAACGAGGGACATGAAAAGAACTGGTTATTTTTTCCCCACAACGAAGTCCCGCACTTTGTTTACAACACGCATCCCCATACGGTTTTACAGTGCGACGGATCCTTGTCTGTGGTTCAAAAGCACGAAACATGGGAGACAAATCCTTTATGGCAGCATGGCCACCCTCGCGGGGGCAGCGTGCCTGTTCTGGTTGATGGTCAGTATTGGAGCTTCTTCCATTCCAGCCTTCCTTGGACCTTAGACAAGCGCCGTTACCACATGGGAGTCTATTCGTTCCAAGCCGAAGCTCCTTTTAGAATCACGTCAATGAGCAGCCTGCCTATCTTGAGCGGATCCAATAAAGATCCATGGTATCCAGCATTGCCACTGGTTGTCTTTCCGGGTGGAGCAATTCACGACAAGGACACTGGCATGTGGACTGTAGTTCTGGGTGTAAACGATTTGCATTGCGCCAAAATCACAATACCACACGCTGACGTTAAGGCTCTATGCCGACCAGTTAGGGTTCAAGTTGATGAGCCGGAAACAAAATATGACGAGTTTGCAATTAATCCGATTCAAGAGCAGCGAGTTGAATTGATTCAAAAAGCATGAAAAAATCTTTGATGCGATGGTTTAAGCGGGCACCTCGTTCGTTTAGCACCGAGCGCGACATCCCGACTCTTAGCCCCGATGAATTTCAATCATCCGAGCCACTGATGGCTGGCCTACGTCGATCCATTAACAGCCAAGCGTTTCAAGTTGCCTTGCGAGTGATTGAGGATGCCAAGCCAATCGGGATTCCAGTAGCCGGAACACAACCCACCGATTACGCCTACAACTATGGCCTTGCGTTGGGATATTCCATGGCTCTCGATAACTTGAGAAACCTGGCAAACATTGTTCAGCAGCAGCAAGTCGAAGCGACTTTCACTTACAGCGCAGAAAATCCAACTGAAGTACCTGATACCGTATGAGCGACAGCCCTGACATTCCCCATGAGACACTTAACCCGGGCACTGTCCCGATTCATTCTCAGAACAATGAGGGGCCTAGCCCTTTCCTTGATTCATTGCGTGAGTTCGCTACGAAGAATGGCGCGACTATCGTTCAGGAAGAAAAACCCAAGACAGCAGCTAAAACCTCTCAGCCGGCTCCTGTAACCGATCCAAAGCCGGCAGCCACAAAGATTGACACGACCAAGGCGCCTGATTTCACAAAGGCTGAAGTCCCAGCTACCGTGTCGGACGATGTTCCCGCGTCCATTAAGTCAACCAAAGCTGCCGAGGAGTTCAAAAAACTTAAGGCAGAGCGCGATGCCGTTCGCCAGGAGCTTGAGACGCTTAAGAAAGCTCCAGCAGTAAACGAAGAGTACGCCACTCGCCTAAGGACAATTGAGGAGGAAAAGAAGGCACTTTCGGAGCAGCTTCGACTGCTGGATATTGAGCGGCATCCAGAATTCCAGCAGAAGTACAATAGCCGAATTGAGGCCACCCATGAACTTATCAAGGTGTCTGCCGGCGAAACTGGAGAACTACTTTCCAAGCTTCTTCGCGTTCCGCAGAACGAAACCCGAGATGCCCAAATTGATCGCATTATTTCAGAGTTGCCCCCATCCAAGCAGGCTAAGGTTGGGGCATTGATGGCTCGTATTGACGAAATCAGTACGGACAGGACCAAAGAACTCAATGACGCAAAAACCAGATACGAAAGCGTTATCCAACTGCGGCAACAGGAAGCCAACCAGCAAGCCGAAGCGTCAAAGCAGGCTTCAGAGCGCACCTGGAGCACAATTAAGGAATCAGCCCGCGCCCTTGAAGTGTTTGAACCCAAGGAAGGCGACGAATCTTGGAATTCAGAGGTTAATGACCGGGTGGAACTGGCCCGCAGAATCTTCAACGGAGAGAATGACGAGGCTGACTTGGCTAAGGCTGCGCTGTGGGCGGCTGCCGCTCCAAAGTACCGCGAGTTACTGCATGCTCAGATGGCACTGAACGGAAAGCTCCAGTCTGAATTGAACAAGCTCCGAAACAGCGAAGCCAAGGTGTCAACTAGCACCGAACCCGGACGCAAGGCTCCTGTTAACGATGGACCCGATGCGGGGGCGAACGACTTCGTAAAGCAGTTTATGAAAGCTAGAAACGGAGGTTAACGAGGCAACTGAAGCTCAAGTTCAAGTTGGTTAATCGTCTTGAGGCTGTCTCGGACCCATTCCGGGGCAGCCTTTTTTGTTGCCTCAAAATCAGGTCTTTGAATCAGTCTTTGGCTGTTGTGTAGAACCGGTCCACGGGTCGCGCACCCTGCTAGGACCATCAATAGCATCATCAACCTGCTGATCTTTAGTAGCTTTGATTTCAATGGCTTCCTTTCTTGCCTGTTCCAGATCGTGTTTCCGCCAGGCTTCAATAAAATGCCCCACCAGCGATTCAATCGCCGGCAGGGCTTTAAGAGCCGCAATAATGGCAGCCAGAATTCCCATGAATCAGGAAGCGGTTGGCTTCTTTAGCAATGCGCGCCCAATTGCATAGATCGAAAGGACGGCAGCAAGTGAACTATCCACTCCAAACGGAAGCGGCTTGCCGGTCAAAATTGGCACAATCGCGTTAGCCAGTCCAAAAGCCACAACCAGCCAAAACTCAGTGGTTTTGTAGCCGGTTTTGATCGCCGGAATGGCGGCCTGCACGTCGGCCACAATGTCCCTAATGTGAGGAACCAAAGTGGGCGACAATGCGGCTACTGCGGGAAGGCCACCGGCCTTGTACGCGGCAATGCCGGTTTTGATGTCGCTGACAGCAATGCCTGCGTCACCAACCAACTTAGACACGGACGGGTCAACTGAATTGGTCGAAACGGCTGGGGCGGGAATAGGATTATCGGGCATAAACTGATTTTAGTTGTTGGTTCTAATGTCTTTCCAAAATCGGTACGCATACCACGCAAGCCCAAGCATAACCGAAATCAACCCAAACAGATGAGTCAATTCAGTGATCTGGGTATCGTGAGTGTGGATCCATTGCATAATGATTCCGCCAGCAATGGGCACTGATGCTTTCGCGGTATCCATGGCGATGTCTTTATGCTGTTCCATAAGTTTCAAAGCGAGAATAAATTAGATTCCTTACTCACCCTTAGGAGAGGAATCCTCGGCGAGACTACGATTGTATGCCTGTGCCTGTGCCGCAAGATCATCCACAATCGGAATCGCAACGCGAGCAGTTTGAATGCCACCAGCGCGGACAGCCATTTCCAAAAGCTGAATTACTTGGCTGGCTTGAATTTCTGTTAGAGAAGCTTTGAATTCCATGTTTTTTATTTTGTTGGTTGGTTAATTAAAACAGTACGAACGACGCAACTCGGTAAGGCTGGATTGCGCGAACACCGCCGGACACTGGTGTCAGATTCAACGCAGACCCCGTTGCCGGGTCAACCAGAGTCATAATCTGGTCCGCACCCGACAGTTGAATCTTCGTGCAGATTCCGATCAACGTGTTGGTTCCGTTGGTCACCTGAATCTCCTCACCGAGCGAGTAAATCGGAGGATAGGTAACCCAGGAATATGCGCCAGCTTTTTTGAGTGTCCCGTTTACAGCAGACACAATTGCGAACGTGTCTCCAGCCGGACCAACGTATCCAGGAGTCGTACAGAACCAGTTCTTATGCGGGCCACCAAGCACTGTCGCAACGTCGCCAATGCAATATTCAACCGCATTAGGTATAGAGCTTTGGGTGGTTGTAAAGAATCGATTGCTGTTGGTCACTGGCCAACTGGACGACGCCTGAGTGTCCGCCCCGAAATTGTTGCCGATGAAATTGATGTTCAGGTTTGCCGATAGCCTACCATTCGATGTGTACGTTCCTGCGGGCTGAATCACTTGCGTCACGTTGCAAAGACTGAACGAGCTACCACCGTACACCGTCTTTGCCGTGTTGCTTGTGACTTCAATGTTCAGTCTGTAGTACGAGTCATAATCAGAATTCCCGGTGTAGTTCGGCTTTGCGTCGATGGTCAACGCTTTGACCATGTTCAGCACGGTTCCAGCGGTCGCCGCCGTCGTCGCCACATTTGCACCCGTGTTTGAATAGGTGATTTGAACGTTGAAGGGGATTGTGAGCGTGCCGGTACCAGCCGAAGGTCCCGTATTCGCGCCAACGTTTGCGTAGGACACGGTAGAAGTGAGTGCGCCGGACGTATTTGCCGTCACCACGGCGTTTGTCACGTCAAACCCTGATCCAACACCCGCCACGGTTATCGGTGCGCCAATGGGCACGGTAATGTTCCCGGTCAGTGTCAGCGTAGCCACATTTGCTGCTCGCTGAACCGTTGTGACGCTGTACGGACCCTGGTTTCCGTAGTACACCACATTGGTAATCGTGGCATACTGGGCATCGAACCCAGACCCAACACCAACAATTGCCGCAACATCCTCAACGAATATACCAACACTCTGATTTTGCGCTTTGATAGCTAGTGTAGCAAAATTTGCATTTCTGTAATACGACAACACAGTCAATGCCGAGGAGGAAAGTGGAGCTATCAGGTTGTTGTTTTTGCATTCCAAAGTTCCTGTAACCTGAAATCTGGCGCAACCTCTAATGGCGCTGTTCCCCTCAAAATTGCACACCGACGAGGTCGTCATCTCGTAGGCTGGAACACCGCTGATCGAATTCACCGGCACCTGTTGCTCAATGAAGAACGAGGCATCCTCCAAAACAGCAGCTTTAATTGCAAAATCACGGTTGGATTGTTGATAACCAGCATTGTATCCGCCAGCCGCCTTGATCCCATAAGCGTAAATTCTATCTCCAGTAACACTGCGAACCGTATCCCCAATGCTTACCCAGTTTGAACATCCATAAAACACGATTCCATTGCTTTCTGTTCCATTTGGATAATAGGAATCATTGATGTCAGTTACCACGTTTCCGGAGCTGATAATATTGTTGCAATACTCAACGTGAATTCCAGTTCTTGCACTGGTGATGCTATTGTTGGCTATCAGTATGTTTGAAGCAGCGTTAGCATAAGGAAATGGCAATGTGAGAAATGGGTTTCCATATCCTGCAACGGCTATTGGAAAACCATTGAAAGAATCTCCGTAAATATCTCCTATGCAATTTTTGATTACATTACCAATGATTGAGATGCTCCTATCTTTTCCATTCGTGTCATTTATTAAAATGGCCCCACCATTATACAAAGTGTCAAAATAGCAATTCGCTATAATGGTTTCTAAAACTGTATGTGTTGACGGACTGATGTTTGACACTTCTCTGATGTATCCAAACCCGCAGTAGTTAACAAATCTGCAATTTACAATCGTTAGTGAATCAAGTGTTCCGGAAAGCGGGTCGGTACATACCAAGTACCAAGGATTCACGTTGGGAGCGATTCCCTTGAAGGTAATTCCGCTAAACCAAACCGTTCCTAAACTGAATTTGAACACCCTGGGGTCTCCTCCTTGAGCAATTTGTACCGTGCCGGTTCCAAACGCCCCAAAACTACCAAGGATGTTGAACGTGATGCTTTTCCCAACAGTGCCAATCAGTGTTCCGTCGATCTTGAAAATGACTCCATCCGGAATATCAACGTAGTAAGGCGCGTAAGCCTCATCCACATTGCTTAACCTAAATGTGTAACCCTTTGGGAAGTAAATGTTCTTGCAGCCCGAATCCAAGGCGTTCTTGAGTGCCTGGGTGTCGTTGTTTGACCCATCACCAACGGCTCCATACATTCTAACGTCCACGAACTCGTTGTTCATGTCCGTGAACCGCGTGCCGTTCCATATCTGGTAGGCCCGATTCGTGGTATCCCCGATGATCCGATTGATGTCGTTCGCACCAAGCCCCATAGACAAGCGTTGAGGCGAAGGCAGTACAGACAAATACGACCCCTCACCCGGAACGCGCCAGGTCGTAGGGGTCGGGTTGTACGGGGTCGCCGGGGTTGAGACTCCGCCGCTCATTTTGTTTGTCCGTTATTCGTTACCGGTCGGGAACTCGTCCGCAAAACCGATCTTGGAATCAATCTCAGCCTTGAGAGCAGGAGCGGCGTTCGTGTATAGGCTCAATCCGTACTGAGTACGAACGGAAGAACGCTGGGAAGCATACGAATTGAGCGCAGCAACAAGCGCACTGGTGGCGTATTGTTCTGGCGTAATCTTGTCAGCGTCATCCTTGCCCTTGTTGGACAGATTGGTGACGTATTCCAAGCCCTTCTGCTGGGCGTCAGTAAGAGTTAGCGAGATGTCCATAAATCAAAATCAGTTCAACACAACAAAGTTCACGCGGGTTTCAGCGGTTGGAACCGCGTTTGGAAATAGGGTGAATGAGCCAGCCGCAGCGACTGCGGCAACTGACTTCATCGTCGTGTCATTGGTGGCTACAGTTGCCTGAATTACGGAAGTTGTCGCGCAAAGCGTGTTTGTAACAACCAGAGATGTTGCCGCTGCTGCGAAATTTACGGATCCAGTTGTCTTGCTGATCGTTTGATTTCCGGTAGTACCCGCAGCCGTGATAGTTTTGGTAAGCGCAATTGGCCCCACAAACTGGAATTGGTTTCCGACAATCTGAGCTGCAACAAAACCGCCAGAAATTAGGTTTACTGAACGCTGAACACCAGTACCAACTTTGGTTGTACCAATCGAAAGAATGTTCGCGGTCGTGGTCCAGTCGAATACGGCGGCTTCATTGTTGGATCCGTCCGTGTAGGTGTTGTAAACGCGGAAGGATTGAGCAGTGGTGCCATTGCGTTGGGCAAGCGTAGCCGCCGCATCACGGTATAAAAATACATCTTCGGCTCCGTTCGGATCTGATCCTGAAACCCAAGACAATCGCGCTGCTGCTATTAATGTAAATTGATTTGCAGCAGATAGCCAAACCTTGTTTCCACCGGATTGGTATGCAAGGTTACTGCCCTGAACGTAAAATCCGGTTGAGGCACTTGTTCCAAATGCCAGTGAACCACTGGCGACTCCGGTGGTAATTAGCCCAGTCTTATCAACCTTAAATTTACTCGTTCCGCCAACTTGGAGATCCTGAAGAAGTGATAGGGCATTGCTCGCCGTGTCCGTCACGTTAATCAACGCGCCGGTGAACGTGGTCGCCGCATTGTTCCACGTCTGGCTAAGATTCAGAAACGGAGTCGAAGATCCCGTCAGCGTTCCACCCAGTACAGTCAGTGGGCCAGTGGAACCAGCCACGTCCGCAGGGGTGTATGGATAACTCGTTCCGCCACCACTCGGAGTCGCAAGAAAGATTTTGCCAGGCATAAGACGTAAAAAGGATTAAGCAGAAGCGACAAACTCAGTGATCGTATAGCTCGGGGAAGTTCCCGCCACCGACACGATTCCGGTATATCCGGTGTTCGAATAAAACCCGCCCTTGCCATCCGCAGCCGCCGTGCAGGCCACAAGAATCAGATCGTAATTGGTCGCCGTGCAGCCCGTGCCAAACTTCACATACAGCACGTTCGTTCCCTGATTCTGAATCTGGATATCCGTGCGGTTAAGATTGGCCTGGATCGCATCGCCCGCGCCGCTCTTCACGCCGTTAGAACTGTTCGCGTAAACTCCAGACGGAACGTTTCCCACGCCCTCGGTAATCGCCGCCAGATACCCAAGCAGCGCCAATTCGCGCTCCCGAACACTCTTGCATCCGAACGCTCCAGCCGAATTGATAACCGTCTCAGCGGTTGAACATGCGATATTTGCCATAGATCAAATCCCTCCCCCATTCTTTCCGCCGCCGCGCATAGCCCCCATAGCCACCTGAACAAATCCGGGCCGGTCATCCGTCGCGTTCGACTCCTTCACGTCATTGGCCTTCTCCGGACCAATATCCGCATCTTGACCCCCCAACGGATTTCCGTCCAACGCCATGATGCAGGCGCGTCCGTTCCCCTTAAGCTTCACCGTGGCAAGCGATTCAAACTGGGCATCGTTGGCCAGGTTTTCCGGAGTCTGAAAACCCTTCGGAATGTCAAATTCAGGATAGCTATACCCAGCGGACTTTTTCATGTCGCAATCATTCAACGCTATTCACATAAGCCTATCAATAGCAAAAAGCAAAAACCCCGGGATCAATAAAATGACCCCGGGGGTGTTTAGCTGCAACTTAAGCACTAGCTCCTTATCCGTGGAGCATGAAAATCCCCAGCTCCTTATCAGGAGCAGGTAATCGTAGTCAGGTTGCCGGCGCAACGCTTGAAGAAGATCGTGAACCCTTGGTTCGTGAAGATCGGCTCCGGAGCGTGCTTGAACTGAGCGAAATGCCGGCCCTTTGTTTCCAAAGGATCCACGCAAGGCACGCCAGAGTCCGTCTGGAACTTGTACGCACCCGTAACCCAGATCCACTCGCCCATGTAGTTCGTCGGCTTCCAAGCCAGATTCCCAACCTGGTTCACAGGCCGGATCACATGGCTCTTGAACACCCAAGGAGTCGCCACAAACGCAGCCTCGTAAGGCGCCGTGGTCCAAGACGGATTCACAGTCCACTTGTACCCCTTACTGAACGTGCCCGTGCTGGCCGACTTAACGAACGGCTCCACATAGGTGTAAACGCCAGAACCATAGGTGAATCGGGGCGGGAACAGATTCGGCACATGCCGGAAGTTTTTGATCTGCCGATTTGCACCAATGCGCTTGAGCAACTGCGCTCCAGACCCCGAACCATCCACACCGCCAGAACCCATGTCCGCATAGCGCAAATCCGTGCGGAAGTCGCTGGTGTTCTGAGCAATGCGCTGAGAAGCCTCAAGCCCAATGTACAGCGGGAATACCGGCCCGTCCGAGGAGTAGCTGATAAAGCCAGCCTCGTCCGGATTGGTCGCCCCGTTACGGATCATGTTCACCGCAACCTGATCCAGCATTTCCTGGGTCAGTTCGCTCGTCGCCTGATTCAGCGCCTTGCCAGTGCTAGATCCAACCTTCCACGCAAACTGGTTCACACCGCTAGGAATGGTCGAATCAATGTCAAAACTCGCGTTAGCCACTGCCGACAGCGAGAACTTGCTGAACAACGCCTCGTAACGACGCTCCCAAGAACGCTGGGCACGAATGCTCAACTTCTCAAGGTACACATTCAGGAACGACTCAATGCGATGATCGAAAGTCAGATCATCCTTACACAACTCAGGCCCCTGAAGGTTGAACTGCTCCGGAGACCAGTTCACCGAATCAAAACCCACGTCAATCGTGGTGTAAGTCTGATCGCAAGCGCCACCGTTGCTGCCATTCGCCGTGGTAACCGCCGACCAATCTTCGCTCGCATCAGGCTCAATAGGCCCGGAAATGAATGAAGTCTGAGTCAAACCAGTACCCTGGGGATACTCGCCACGCTGAATCATGTTCAGCCACATCGAGCGATAACTCGCCCGCTTATACACATCCTGTGCGAGGCTTTGGGTAGCCTGCGCGAATGCGTCAAAAACATTACAACTCATAGGATTAAAAGGATTACCGACAGTTTCCCGCCTCGATTCTCATGCACGCGCATGCATAACCTCAACGGATCATTTCCTCGGTAGGCCAATCCAAGGGGTTAGGCCAAATCCCGAGTTGCTAAACTCGGTATAGCGACCCGACCCTCCTAATCCTAAGTAAGTTGGTCAAGATAATTGTCTATTATCAGCCAATTACCCCGTATCGATAACTGTATTGGCTCCCATAGGCGATCAGTTCTCCGTGCGCCCATCCACTTCCGTTCGGTTGGCCACCTCCACCCGCACCGCCACGGATTCAGTCTTCTTCAAAACCTCTTGAGTCACAATCTTCAACGAAATCGGCCCAGCAGCCGCCACCGTCGTAGCAGGCTTGCCCTGAGCCTGTAATTTCAACGCATCATCAATGTGATTATTCTTTTTAGCCATACCCCAAATCCTCACTCACGAATCCCCATCTCGTCCACAATTTCCTTCTCCACTCCCATCAATTTGATCTCCAAGACCTTCCCGTCATCGCCAATCACCAAACGCACACAATCCAAACTAAACTCGTACTCAATCGCCTCCTGGTCAGGTGGACCTATCACAAAACGAATGTTCTCGTATTTCTGGTCACCAACAGATTCATCACTCATAAGGTGCATACATTTTCGTTGCATCCAAAAGTACCAAAAAGTTTTGTGGGGGGCTAATGAATAAACACCCCGCCCTTGGGGGGCCCCCCCTGGCCGCGCCTCCTACACCTTTTGGCCCGCGAAAGCATTCTTTACTGACCGGTCAACTAATGGGGCAATTGAATATAATAGCTAATGTGCGCCCTGAGTGGGTGAGCGGGCGAGTGGGTGAGTGAGTGAGTGACCTGGTTCACGATTCGATATCGCTGGCGGGGCGATCAGGCAATGAGGCGATTACTCCCACCTGGACCTGGACGGTACTGGATGCCGATTCCCAGCCGAGGACCTGAGCCGAGCGTTTGACCAGGCTACCCATTACCGATTCCCGCATTCCTTCCTCGCGAATATCGGCAGGGTCGTATTGAGCGACGCGGAGGCTGGTAGCAAGGGAGTCTGCGGCGAGGAGGTCGCGGACGCGGCGTGATATATCCTCGATGGTTGCGTCGGCTGCATCTGCATTCTGAGAAATCCTATCCGGGATTTTGGCGATCTCAGAACGCATGCCGACCGCCACGCTTTGCATCTTTTCCCTACTCCATCGGCTTTTCAGCGTACCTTGCGGGATGCCGATTTCCGCAGCAATAGAGTCCCAGGTCAGGCCCGCGAGCTTTTTGGCTCTAGCTTCGTTCCATTTTTTTTCCGGGATCGGCTTCACGTTGCTCCAACCGTGCCCCCGTTGCGTCTCCGTTGCAACCCATTCCCCTCTCCTTCAACTATTTCCGACTATTTTTACTTTTCTTCACTCTGCTATTGATCTATTTCATGCCATCCCTTATTTTGATCCCATGCAAAACACAAACACCCCCACCCCCCTAACATCATGAGCCTTTACCACCTTACTCTTCAATCGGGCAACGTTAAAACCGGGCCCATTCCCGTCTCAACTTCGTCTCGGGAAACATGCCCCCCCGCATGCCCTTTTTTTGCCAAGGGATGCTACGCGAAAGGTGGCCCGCTCGGGATCCATTGGGCAATTGTGACGAAAGGCGAACGCGGAACTCCGTTTGCAGACTTCGTTTTTACGGTTTCCCAATTGCCTGCGGGAACCTTTTGGCGACACAACCAAGCGGGCGACCTGCCGGGATCCGGAAACTCAATCGATGTCCAATCCCTTGGCCAACTGGTTAAGGCGAACTCCGGAAAGCGAGGGTTCACCTACACCCACAAGCCCGTGCTGGGCGATGGCAATCAAGAGACGATGAATCGAGCCTCAGTGAGGTTTTCAAACCTGAACGGCTTCACCATTAACCTGTCCGCAAACACGTTGTCTCACGCCGATACCCTGTCGGATCTGGATGCAGGCCCCGTTGTCGTTATCTTGCCATCCGGATTCGGGGTGCGCGGAAAAACGCCAGGGGGTCGCGACGTGGTTTTGTGCCCTGCCCAAAAAGTGGACGGCATTACATGCGATAAATGCAGACTTTGTTCGAAAGCAAATCGGAGCGTCATTATCGGATTCAAGGCTCATGGAGCAGGTGCAAAAGCGGTGCAATCGATTGCCGACTCTAAGTAAGGTGCCGGTTGAACCGGCCCACCTTTGTTGGTGGGCTCATTCAGCCTGTAACACCACTAACGCTTAACTACATGAACTGGAAAAAATTCGCTGTCGTCGCCCAGGCCACAAAGGCCGGGTGCAAATCCGAAACCCCCCAAGGGATCGCCAGATTCTTGCGCAAGAGGCAGCATCTTGGGAGGTTGCATCCCGGGCTCGCCAGTCTGGAGCGGGGTGAGCGCAACGCTCGCAACATCATTGGCGGCATCGCCCGTCAGGAATTCATTGACCGCAAATTCATGCGGGTCCGCCGGCATGGTCTGTACGATCAGGAGATGATGGAGTATGCCGATACCAATGTTCGCGCCCGGAACAAGCGGCTGAAAAACTGGAATGACCCGAAACCCACCTTGATAGCCGGTAGTCACAACGAGATGCAGCCTGTGGATGGCGGACGCTACAAGGGGAGATGGAGCAAGAAGACCGTCTGGAGTTATACTCCACTATACCACTCCGCGCTGCACCTGTATCGGTCTGGTTTAACCGTGGAGCTCCACGCCGCTGGCCAAATGGTCCGGCGGCTGCGGGCTCCCGCAGGGCTGCGGTTCGATTCTGACTCATTAGGAGTGCGAGTGGTGGCCAAGGACGGCACCGACTACCATCCTACAGCTGGGGAGTGGCGGTCCCCAAAGTTTGCGACCTTGGTCCGCAGCCAGCTGGCTGCTAAGCGTGTTGCGATCAAGGACCATCAGATCGCCCAGCGCGATTCCCGCAGGCTGACCCAGATCCGGGAGCGCGGGATGGCGACGTGCAGGGTATCGCTGGAGGACTCGCGTCGGGCGGGCAATTGCACCGAGGGTGCCCTTCGGTTTGCGGAGTCCCGACTGGGGATGGATCGCGCCGAGATCGTGGCTGGAGGTCATCTGGTTCACGTCGCGGGATCCAGGCTGCTCGCGACGGGGGACGACAGGGCAAAAGCGGCTGTGTTGAACGCTTGGAAGCGCGAAACCACCATTTCGATCTAATACCATGCGCTCACCTATACACCCTTTTCCTGTAACAACCAACCCCTAATCTTCCCCCTTGAACCACGCCCTTGCTTCGGTAGGGGCGAATTCAGGAGAGAAAAATATAAAAATAACACCATGAAATCCAACTTTAACCTCCCATGACTCTTTTTATACTGTCACTTGTTCTATGTATAACAACGTCTTCTATCATTATAATTGCAGTTTGTTTCGCTGCGAAAGGTAATAATGAAAAACTATAACGACTACTGGTGGATTGATGCTATAGGAACGGCATTTGCCGGCATCTGCATTGGAGCGGCATTCGTCTTGTTCCTTTTCCTGTAACAACTTACCGCCTGAACCAATGAAATCCGTAATCGTTCCCCATCCATCCGGCGACCGCTTGTGGCTTGGCGGCCAGTGGTACAACTGCAAGGCGTGGACCGGAGGTCAGGCTCCAGTGGTCAATGCGAGCGTGAGAATGGCCCGGCGTGCGTTCTTTCGGCTCCAAGTGAACCAATGGCGGTCCTTCTGGCAGTTGGCCCCACATCGGGATACCATGCGCATTTTCTTTAAGCGTGCGACGCATGACGCTTTTGCGACTCTGAACCAGTAATTTTATCCCATGAACCCGAATAACCCACTTACCCAATTGAGGCATGACGTTAGCGGCGCGATTGAACGCGGAAAGTGCGAGGCTATCGTTGAAAAGCCCGCTCCTCACTACGTTATTTTCCCTAACGTCCTACGGTTTGCGCCTTCGCCTAAATTGTATGGCTACGATGGCTGGGAAGCCTGTGGCAAAGCTGTTCTTGATCACGGTCTCGGCATGCTCTGGTACTTCAAACGCGAACTCCAATGAATACCTTCCCTCAAGTTCTAGCCAGCCTCGCCGAGTTGGATCGACAATACCAAGCTTTAAGCGATAGCTCATTGGCGCTGCGGAGCGAGCGGTATGGTGTCGAGTACACCACGGGTCAAATCGTAGGGACTGCCATGATGATGAAGGCAGTTTACGGTTTGAGTGAGAATGGTCAGATGGTGGTCTCACTGTCTGTGCCGGATCAGATTCAGGCTCTGCGCGACTACCTTTCCACGTTACCCCAGACCATCACCGAATGAAAACCCTCCGGGTGAATTTCTTATGGACTCCAAGTGGATGTTCAGAACCTGACGCCATCACAGGCTCGCCAGGTGTTTGGGTATGATCGCGTCCGTAGTCTTGCTGAACAGCGGGCAATCATCGAGGACGTGAAGGCTCAGAAGGCGGCGCCCGCAACGCATGGCGAGGTTCCGTGGCGCATCGTCGGAAAGACGCTGGTTGTCACCGGGCCTTGCAAGATTTCAGTCGCGGACCTTGGGAGCATCATTTCCCGCATCGAATCGTAATTCCCAACACAAATCGAAAGCACCATGAGCCAAAACGCACCACCCACCGCAGTCATTCCCGCGCATCGCCGGACCCGAACTGTACGGACGGCTGGCGGACGCTCTCGAACTGCGGTGCTCTCGAACTGCGGTGGTAAGAAAAGAACAACCAAAATAACTAATCGAAAGGAACCAAGAAAATGAGCGCGGGCGATTCGATACAATACAAACCCAAATCTGGACATCCGATTAGTGTGGCGACCGTCCAGGGATTGGGGCGTGGAGTGATTAACAAGGCGGCATGGGATCGGAGTTACAAGGAATGGTGCCGAAGGCGCGGGTTGAGGGAAATCGAGAGCGATTTTCAGTATGGTCGCAGCCTTGGCCGGGCACTCAAAAAGAAACTGGAAAGTGAAAATGGCGCATCCGAAGCGGGTGGCACTGAAGGGGAAAGGGAGGCGGAATGAAAAAGCGATGCATTGATTGCCGGCATTGCACCATAATGGCCGACGGGTGGGGCGGATTTGATTATTTTTGCCAAAATGGTCCCATTCGGCTGGTGACCGGAAAAGCGATAACGATCAAATGTGATGATGCAAGGGTGGAAGGTGGGCACTGCGGAAATGATGGTTCCAAATTTGAGGAGCATCCGCCGAAGCCAAAGAAGGCGCGTGAGTCGATTATTTCAAGATGGTTAAAAGGAAAACAGTGAAAAGCTCTCCCTACTTCCCATCAATTGAGGACATCAAAGCCGCTTATGGCGGCACTGTGACCCGACTGGGCAATAAGGTACTATGGTCACCGAACAATCGGGCGGCTTTTCGAGTTGAGCCTACATGCTTGGGTTTCACTCTGTCGCCTTTCTTTACAAGAAAGGATGCGGACCCATTACCTTGGGAGAAACCGGTCGAGGTTGCCCCTTGGTGGGAGCGTGCCAACTGGCTGTACAAAAACTGTGTGATTGCGGAGGAATTCGGGATTCATCGGTCAACGGTCGCCCAAAGGCGGCGGAGGCTCTTTCCGGTGTCCTGAGTCCATTTGGCAAACAAAACCCCGCCTAAGCCCCTTTGCGGGGCCCGGCGGGGCATTTTATTCCACTGGATTGGTCGCATCCGATTCCGGTTCTCGCCACCAGTCCAAATTCTTGGGTGGCGGCTTGGGGCTTTGGGGGGGTGTTTGAAGTGGGCCAGGTTCTTCGGTGAATCCGTCGAAGAATGCGGTTTCTGATAGTGCTTCTTCAATGTCGGTGTTGGTTTTTTTGCACAACACCCTGAGAATCGCCATAAGCACTTTTTGGTTTTCCTCCATCAACCGGGTAGCAGTCCGCGCTATGTTGAGAGTGGTATTGGTCTGTTGCCACACGGTAACCCCCATCCATTCCCGGGTAATGTTGTCGAAAACTAGGATTTTGCGCTCCGCTTTCCTAATCTGGTCATAAACCGACTTGGCTTTCCGGAGATCACACTCCAGACGCTCCGCAATGTAGGCCACTGCCTTGTTGTTTTGCACATCCGACCCGCCAGTCAGGCGCGGCATATCGTGGAACAATGCTCGATAATTTGTTGGGCTCGTATCACTCATTTTTATTTGGGGTTATTGGGTACAAGGGCGGCTCCGCTCGGGGGCCGTAAGGCAGCCCCCGAAGCGGTATGCCGCCCCCTTTAGATTGAAAGGTGTCTCTTTTTAGAAGAGACCTTTAGCAATAGGACCGGCCAGTGCCATAGCCTGATACCGTTTTGATCCAAGTATCCCATGTTGGGCGTAGCTAGGGCGTGGGCCGGTTCCACAAACCTATCGGAACCAGCGCGATCAAATTAGCGGCTCGAAGAATTTTGTCAATAGGCGGATAGGTGGCCCACCCTTTAAGGACCCAGCTATTAAGCAACACTTAACACCTGCCGTCTCACCTCAAAACCCTACTAAACTCCTATCGCAACGCTCCTACACATTCACTAACCACCCGGTTTCCAACAAGTTGCAACTATTTCCAAAACCTTTCACTTTTTCTTGCTTTGCCTAGTTTTGTGTGAGAGGTTGAATGCGTTGAAAATGAAAACCAAAACCCCAAGTGAGTTGATTAGTGTGGCGGAGGCTGGACGGATCCTTGGCCTTTCCACCCCCACCGTCCGAAAGCTTTGCGACAATGGAAAGTTGAAACGAGTTCAGCTACATGAGAAAGCGTTTCGGATTGCCCGGCGCGATGTTCTGGCGTTGGTGGCCAACGCGACGGTTGCGGATGTGGCGACCACTTCAGTTTCGTAAAAAACAACAAAAAGCAAAAAAATGAACAAAAGCGAAACATCATTGGTAGCAGTTGGCGGAGAATCCTACGCAGCGTTGGTCGATTCAATGGATGCGTTGGATCGACTGGGCGAGACGATTGCCTATTCGGGCATGTTCGGAGCGAAGAACAAGGAGCAGGGGCGCATCTTGGCGCTTCAGTGCGTCACCGAGAAGAAAGCTCCATTGGAGCTTGC
>Ga0194037_1000674_pt1 | contig 26285 bp, 24 predicted proteins | sample JunL306m_MetaG_FD_148653 | JGI IMG/M metagenome (GOLD analysis project Ga0194037, IMG submission 148653) | Anoxic zone freshwater microbial communities from boreal shield lake in IISD Experimental Lakes Area, Ontario, Canada - Jun2016-L304-6m | ecosystem: Environmental > Aquatic > Freshwater >...
CCCCCTAACCCCCTCCCGCAAGGGGCGGGTGGACTAATTCATAATACTTTTGCACTCCTGAAAAGTATTCTAAAGAAAGGTGGACGATCTGTTGTGGCAACAATTGACATCAAATCCGTAGGCGACCTCCTCATACTGTCAGTTTCAGGTGAACTGTCTGCTGAGGAAGTGATAGCAGTGGTGAATGAATACTATCCAAACGGAATCGTTAAGGATGTTATCTGGGACTTGACGAACGGGTCATTGCAGAAGATGTCTCAGGAGGACTTCAAGGCTATAGCCAGGGCTGCCAAAGAGTCTGTGGCACAAGGTTTTCGTCAGGGGGGTAATACGGTGTATGTCGGGAATTCAGCGGTTGAATACAGTTTACTGAGCATGTACACTGCTATTGCAGAGCTGACGGGAGTCCCTATCACATATCATGTATTTAAAACCATCGAAGAAGTCAGAACCTGGTTGGGACAGGATTGAAATAACAGGGTGTTCGATTCACAGGCGCATTATGGATTGCAATTTTGGCCGTATTTGAGTACAATGCGGCCACTTTTATAACTATGTAAGGAGATATCCGATGAAACAGACGATTGCGGCTTGTGTTACATGTGCCCTGGTAGCCCTGATGGTGGTTGCTGCTCAGGCAGAAGTCAAGGGTGAGCAGATATTCAAACAGAAATGCGCGATGTGTCATCTTGTCAAGGGCAAGGGGGGTTCCATTGGTCCCGAGCTGACCAAAGTTGCCGCCAGAATGAAAGAAAGCGACCTCACGGCCAAGCTTGAAAACCCGAAAAAATCAAACCCCTCCACCTCTATGCCCTCGTTCAAATCTCTGCCCAAGGCCGACATGGATGCTCTGCTGGGATATCTGAAAACCCTGAAATAATACCCGTTGAACGAGACCAGGCCTGCCGCAAGGCAGGCCTTTTTATTGAGGCATGTATGAAGCTCAGGCAGGAGCAGGTTCAGCGACTTGCTGGAAAAGTATATAATGACCTTTCCGCACATGGTCTGATCGTCCCTCGCGGAGAGCGACAAGCTGTTGTGGACGCTATTTCGAACGTCATTTCGCAGAACTTTGCCAATGAGCAGTGTCTGGAGCGTGATGCCGAGCGGCTGTTGGATGAGACCATCGCAGCAATGGGGCGTGGCGCGGCTGATATCGACCGGCGAAAGATGCTGAAAATGGTCAAGGATAAACTGGCCAGGGAACGAAAGATAGTACTGTGAGGTGCCGGCATGTCGTTATCGGAAGAGCGCGTATCAACAATTGCCCATGAGATTACAGAGCGCATCTGGCGGGATGACCTGGCCGATGTGACTGATGAGAGAAGGGCGCTCAGTTGCGTAAAGCACTCTCTGGAGTCGTTCTTTGGTGCGGTGGAGCAGATAGAAGAAGCGGTCCGGGCAAAACTGCGCAACAAGGCGCCCGGTAGCCGTGACTGGGAGGCATTATATCAGAAGTTTTACCAGGAAGAAATGGCCAGAAGAAAGCTGTGATGCCCTGAATTACAAGAAATCCCTGTTGTCAGGGACTTTTTTTACGAAAGAGACGTGCATGTCATATTGCTTCAGGTCGCTTCTGATCCTTCTGGTCGGAGCAATTTTCCTTTCCTTTTCTCTCCACACATCCAATGCAGAAGAGCTGCTTTCTCAGGCTGCAGCCCTGTTTCGCCTTAAAGATTTTGGAGAGGCGTATCTGCTTGCCAAAAAGTCAGCAGAATCACCTCAGCGCTCTTTTTTACTGGGGGTTTCTGCTCTGCGGCTCGGCAAAACCGAAGAAGCCCTTGCATTATTGACCGAGGCTGAGCAGAAGCTGCCGCTTGCGGCTGATTATGCCGCTTTGCACCAGGTAGAGGCGCTGCTGAAAATGAAGAAATACCCGGATGCTGCTGCAAAGGCGGCTTTGTTTGCCAAATCGTATCCGGCCTCGCTGCTGATTCGCCGCATGGAAAAACTGCAGGCTGATATCTTATTTGAGACCGCTGACTTCAAGGGGGCTCTGAAGGGATTTCTGGCTTTTGTCGAGAGATATCCGTCCGGCTCCGATTCGGTTGATTCTTTATTCCATTCGGCCCGCTGCCGTGAAGAGCTTGGCGATAAAGCCGGGGCCCTTCAGACGTATCGAAATATATGGATTAATAATCCGGTATCAACTCAGGCGAAAAAGTCTCATGAGCGCCTTGATCTGCTTGAAGAGAATGGCTTCAAGAATGGTCCGTATTCATCTGAAGAGCTGCTCAAGCGTGCATCATATCTCTACTCGCAGAGCGAGTTCTCTGAATCTCTGAAAACCCTCGAAATGCTCGCAGGCAACGCCCAGTCGCCTGCCGTTGCCAGCCGGGTGGAGCTCCGGACCGGCATGGCCCACTACCGGCTGCGGCAATACAAGCCGGCTGAACATGTTCTTTCCAGAGCCGTCGGCAGTCCTGTGACGGGTATCAGTTCCGAAGCGCGTTTCTGGCTGGCCAAGTCTTTGGAGCGGCAGAATCAGAATGAGCGGGCGCTGGCTATCTATATGGAGCTGGCGGCAGAAGGTAAAAAACAGGAGTTTGCCGATGATGCCCTGATGGAAGCGGCTGGACTGCGCCGCAGCCTGGGATTGTATGCCGAGTCCGCCCTCCTTTTCGAGCAGGTCGCCAAAATGCGCCCGGAGTCAAAGTTCATGTCCAGAGCAGTGTGGGAAGCAGCGTGGTGCCGTTATCTGACAGGAGAATATCCTGCCGCTGTCAGCCTGTTCAAAGGCCTCCTGAAGGACGGAGCCCAGCGGGAAAAGGTGCTGTACTGGACGGCAAGATCACTTGAAAATTCCGGAAATCCCGATGCGGGATCATTCTACCGTATGCTTCTTGATGAATACCCGGCCGGTTTCTATGCAACCTGGCATCGTGAGCAGAAGGGGGTGAAGGATACCCGGGAAGCGCTTGGACAGCGGAATGCGCTGGCCGAGCTGCCAATGGCTCCCGGTTTTGAGAAACCGCGCTTGCTGGCCTCACTGGGGATGCTTGAAGATGCGCGCAGTGAAATGTCGGCAATACGCAAAAAAAACGGTGAAAAGAAGGAGTTTTTCCCGGCACTGTCGAGAATTTATATGGAAATGGGTGATTACGTTTCTGCCATTTCCCTGTTTGCACAAAATCGTCCACCAATCTGGGATAAAGGGACTCTGCCGCTCTGGACGGTCGGATATCCGCTGGCCTATACCGGGTTGGTGAGTCAGAATGCGGCCGCCAACACTCTTTCGGAAGGGCTGATCTATGCCCTGATCCGCGCAGAGAGCGGTTTTTCTCCGACAACAAAATCCCATGCCGGAGCTATCGGACTGATGCAGATGATGCCGGCCACGGCCAGGCAGACCGCCCGTGAAAAAGGGACCTTCAATCCGCAGCGCCTCACAGTTCCCGAGTACAATATCAGGTTGGGTACGCGGCATCTGCGCGATCTTATGAAAACGTACGATGGTGATGTGCTCTTCGTGGCTGCGGCCTACAATGCCGGGTCAACGGCACTTGAGCGCTGGAGGAAGAGTTTCAGGGGACTCAAAAAAGACGAGTTCATCGAGAGTATCCCCTATCAGGAAACCCGCGATTACGTCAAGAAAGTATATGCCTCGGCCGCGACCTACCGGCAGTTATACGGTTTGAAATAGTTTGCCATCGCTCTAATGGAAGGAGTACTCCAGTGTTATTAATAATCGGATATGCTTTGTTATTGCCGTTTTGGGTTATCAGTGTGCAACTCTGTTTCTACGCGCTTAATCTGAAGGCTGAGCAGAAACAGCAGAACTGTCAGGCAATTGGCATCATATTTACGACACTCGGTGTCGTCAGTCTGGTTTCGCACGATATTGCATTTACAACATCAGGCCTTGTTCTGATTATGCTCGGCTTGCGGATGATGGCTATTGGCCTTGACCGGATTGATAAGAGTACGTTTATTGACCGATACAAGAACGATTAGCAGAAACGTGCCATCCGGATTATTCTTCCCACCACCATACCTGCCATTCATATCGGATCGCCGATGGAACTGCCAACAGGACAGATGTTGTCATGTCAACCAAGGTACTTTCTTTGTAATAGACCGATATTGTGTATGTTTATTGTAACTCACTCGTTGCTGACAACAAACGTCGCTTGAGTTGCAAACGTCACGCTACCGAGGTACACGTTAACTACCATTGAAATTATTGAACTATTTTATAATTTTGAAATCGGCACATTAGTTGAATTGCTTCAGACATAACTACGTCGCATCATGGAGCCTGTATGAATTTGACCGTGCCGGGCGGCAGATCTGCTTTTCTGCCCGAACAGACCGCAATAAGGGACGTTTCTGACATCTGTTCGCCAATCGTAACCCAGGACAGAAAGATGCAGACAATTTTCCGGTACATTGAGGCAATTGCACCTACATCCCAGACGGTAATGATTACCGGTGAAACCGGAACCGGGAAGGAGCTGATCGCCCGGGCGCTTCATGATGTCAGCGGACGTTCCGGTGACTTCGTTTCCGTCAATATCGCCGGTCTCGATGACTTTATGTTCTCGGACACTCTCTTCGGTCACAGCCGTGGAGCATTTACCGGTGCCGACCGGGAACGCAAGGGGATGATTGAAACGGCAGCCGGGGGGACTCTCCTTCTGGATGAAATCGGAGATTTGAACAATGCCTCCCAGGTAAAGCTGCTTCGCTTACTGCAGGAGGACGAATATTACTCGCTCGGATCGGACAGGAAAATGAGCTCGACGGCCCGAATACTCGTGGCTACCAATTCCAGTCTGGAAAAAATGATAACGTGCGGCAGCTTTCGCACTGACCTCTACTACCGGCTCTGTTCTCATCATATACACTTGCCTGCCTTGTGTGAGCGCAGAAATGATATTCCACTGCTGGTCGAGTATTTTGCAATCAGAGCGGCAAAAGAGCTTGGGCGCCCGATTCCGAAGATTTCACAGGATACGCTTGACATGCTGCTTCTCAGAGACTTTCCCGGTAATGTGCGGCAACTGAAAGGGATGGTCATCAATGCGGTAGCGATTTCAAAACCGGGCACACTCTTTTTTCCGCGATCGAATCAGTCCGATTCAACGTATGTCCCGCTCCCATCTGAAGCGGACTTCAGCACTCTGTCCCGGCCGTGCGGTCGAATGCCGACACTCGGCGAGGCAGAGAACTACCTTATCAGAGAAGCACTGAGGGTTTCAGACGGCAACCGGCGTGCAGCGGCGCTCCTCCTTGGAATTTCACGTCAGGCCCTGAACAAGCGGCTGCAACGTGATTCACGCTATCTGGAAAAGCAGTCCGCGTCCGGCGACCGCTCCTAGGGGCCATGCCATGAGCGACCATAAAAAAATATTCTTTGGCGGCACCTGTATCACCGGCATACTGCTCCTCTGGATTTTTCTCTGGTTTCAGTACACCTACGACAGCAGGCAGGCCACCATCGCAGCCGAAACCACCGTTTCAAACCTTTCCAAGGCTTTCGAGGAAAATATTCTGGGGACAATCCGGCATCTTGACGAATTTCTCGTAACCCTTCGCAGAGACTACCCGCAGCACCAGGAGCAGATTGCCGATCTTATTACCTCCTATAACCGGCACTCCGTCAGGGAGCTTATCATTCAGCTCAGCATCACGGACGCTCGTGGAGTAATGGTGTACAACACGAAGGGGATGCCGGACAAAGCTCTGGATTTAAGCGACCGTGAACATATCCGTGTCCAGATGAACAGCAGGGAGGATCATCTGTTCATCAGCAAGCCGGTCATGGGGCGGGTTTCCAAAAAGTGGAGTATCCAGTTCACCAGAAAGATGATGAATCGGGACGGAGCCTTCGCCGGTGTTGTGGTGCTTTCCGTTGATCCTGACTATTTCACGAGCTTCTACCGGAGCATTGATGTCGGCAGCCGGGGGGTCATCACTCTGCTCGGCATGGACGGGGTCATACGGGCACGCTCTTCAGTGGCGTCCGGTGGGAAAGATCCTATCGGCTCATCAATTTCCGGCACCAACATCCTGATAAACCCTGCCGATCCTCCGGTCGGCATCTACCATGCTCCCAGCATTATTGATGGCGTTCCACGCATTGTCTCCTATCGCCGCCTGAAAAACTATCCTCTGGTGGTGCGGGTCGCTTTCGCCGAAGATGAAGCGTTAAGCGCCCTGCACTGGCACCGGTTAAACATCATCCTGCAAGGTATGCTTGCCACCGGCGGGCTCCTTCTTATTTTCTGGCTTGCTCTTCGCCTTAACACCCGACAGCAGCAGTACACGCTGGAGCTGGAAACCATCAACACCTCCCTGCAGCAGCGCATAAACGAGACCGTCGCCGAGTTGCGCCAGAAGGATCAGGTAATGATCTCCCAGAGCAGGCAGGCCGCCATGGGGGAAATGATCGGCAACATCGCCCACCAGTGGCGGCAGCCGCTTAACGCCCTTGCCATGGTTCTCGGCAATATCCAGCAGGCGCATCAGTACAATGAACTGACCGACGGATACCTCCGCAGTACCGTCGAAAGCGGGAACCGTCTGATCCAGAAGATGTCAACCACCATCAATGATTTCAGGAATTTTTTCCAGCCGGACAAAGAGATGGTCACCTTTTCGGCGCGTGAGCAGATCAATCAGGCCGTTTCACTCGTGGGTGCCAGCTTTTCAAGCCAGAACATCCATATCCACCTTGAAGCCGAACAGGATCTGATGCTGCCCGGGTTTCAGAACGAATACTCACAGGTACTTCTCAACCTGTTATCCAATTCACGGGATGCCATCAAAGGTTCCGGCGTTCCGGAAGGTCACATCACGATGCGCCTTTTTGAGCGCGACGGGCAGGGGTGTGTCGCGATCGGCGACAATGGCGGCGGTATCCCGGAGGATGTTATCAGCAGGATTTTCGAACCCTACTTTTCGACCAAAAGCATGGGTACCGGCATTGGGTTGTACATGTCGAAAATGATCATTGAACGCAGTATGAATGGAACAATAGAGGCACATAACATTGACGGCGGCGCCGAATTTGTTGTTGTAACTCCACTTGCCGAGACAGGGGCATCATCATGCTGACTGCCATAATGAACAAACTCGGTATCAATCGGACAGATTCAGTATCTACCGCCCGTCTGACGGCATATGTCGCCCCGGCTTACATGCTGCTGGGAGCATTTGGCCTCATGCTGGCCAGCGGCCCCGGTTACGCCAGTCCGGTATTCCCGGCCTCCGGCCTTGCGCTGGCGGTAGTTCTCTGCTTTGGCCGCAGGGCGCTGACAGGTGTCTGGACTGGTTCGTTCGTGTTGAACATGGCAACGGCCATACTGCATGGCTCTCTGACTCCTGCCGCTACGGCCCTGGCGCTGCTGATCGCCAGCGGTTCAACGGCACAGGCGTGGGCAGGATACCGGCTGCTGAATCGCTGGCAGGGGACGGTCTGGTACAACCTCGAACGTGAACGGGATGCCCTGATCTTTATGCTGCTGGGGGGAGTACTGTCATGCCTGATTTCCGCTTCCACAGGTGTGACCGGACTGTATGCCGCCAATTTCATCCACCGCCCTGACTTTTTTTACTCCTGGTGGAACTGGTACGTCGGCGATACTCTGGGCGTGCTGATTTTTGCGCCGCTCTCACTGCGGCTGCTCAACAGATCGGCAGACAAATGGGGTGACCGTTATCGCGAAATATTCATGCCGATGCTGTTGATGGTGGGGCTTTTGTGGCTGGCCTTTTACGGCACAGCCCATCTGATAAGAAATGAGCAGAAATACCACTTGAAAAACGATTGCGAAGCTGTCACCAAACGCATCGCCGACCGCCTGATCACGCACCGCGAAGTGCTCGCATCGCTGCGTAATTTCATCGAAGCCTCACCTGACTTCAGCTTCAGGCAGTTTGAACTTTTTACTAAAATCACCTTAAATGACAATCCGGATATTTTTGCGTTGAGCTACAACGATCTGGTCTCCAATGACAGGCGCCCGGCTTTTGAGAGTAAAATAAGCGGTCTGTCGCCGTTGGGACAGTTTCAGATTACAGAGCGGGACAGCCAGCGGCGACTGATTCGTGCGAATGAACGGGCCGAATACGTTGCCGTTCGTTATATCGTACCGCTGGCCGGCAATATCCCGGCGATCGGTTTCGACATCAATTCCGAGCCGATACGCCGCGATGCCATCAATCGTGCCAGGACATCGCACAACATGGCCGTGACTGCGCCGATCCAACTGGTACAGGAGCAGAAGAAACGGGTCGGCGTTCTGGAACTTATGCCTGTCAAAGAAGTTGATGAAACCGGCAGCGGGGAGCAGAAGAGCGGCCGCCTGCCCGGTTTCGCCGTGTCTGTGATCAAGATTGACGAGTTGGTGGATATTGCCATCCGCAACAATCTGCCGGAGGGGCTGATGTTCCGGATAACCGACCCCAATGCGCCCAAAGGCAAAGAGCTGCTCTACCGCTCTGACGCTGCCAGCGCTGTCAAAATCCCGTCCGGCAGCGGTGGCGACTGGAAAACAGGATTGCGGATGGGTGACCGTGACTGGCAGTTCACCGCCTTTGTCACTGACGGCTACATTCAGCAGCAGCGCCCTTTCATTGCCTGGGGGATCGGCATAATCGCGATTGGCATTACCGGGTTGCTGCAGCTCCTGATAATCGGCATGGCCGGCCGGACCAATGAGATCAGGCGCCCGAATGATTCGGTGAACGCCTATCTCGACAATCTTTTCATCTACGCCAATATTCCTATCATTGTCTGGGACAGCAACTTCAAAATCACCCGCTTCAGCAAGGCTTTCGAGTTACTTACCGGGCGGAGCGCAGATGAGTTGATTACACAGGACATCTCCACCATTTTTTCGATCAGCGAAGTTGACTATTCCATGAAACTTCTCAATAAGACAACTGCCGGTGAACAGTGGGAGACGGTTGAGCTGCCTGTTTTTCATGCTGACGGCACCGTCAGCACTATTCTCTGGAATTCGTTCTCAGTATATGGGGAGGACGGAACGACTCCGGTGGCAACTATTGCCCAGGGGCATGACATCACAGCGCGGAAGCAGCTGGAATATGAATTGCAGCAGAGTACATTCGAGCTGGGCGATTCAAACATGCAACTGGAGCAGGAGATAGCTGAACGCCAGATAGCCCAGGAAGCACTTGCGGTGAAACAGTCACAGCTTGAAGCAGTCAACAGCTCACTGCAGGAACGCATCACCATGGCTATTGCGGAGCTCCGGCAGAAGGATCAGCTCATGATCTCCCAGAGCAGGCAGGCCGCAATGGGAGAGATGATCGGCAACATTGCCCACCAGTGGCGGCAGCCGATCAATGCTCTTGCCATGATTCTTGGCAATATCCAGCAGGCATATCACTACAATGAGCTGACACCCGAATATCTCGATGAAACGGTCGAAAACGGCAATCGCCTGATCCAGAAGATGTCTGCTACGATCAATGATTTCCGTAATTTTTTCCTGCCTGATAAACAGGTGGTTACCTTCTCGGCCCGTGATCAGGTCAGCCATGCCGTTTCTCTTGTGGAAGCGGGTCTGACAAGCCAGAACATCCTCATACAACGGGAATCCGACCAGGACATGACGCTGACCGGTTTTCCGAACGAATATTCACAGGTGCTTATCAATCTGCTCTCCAATGCACGGGAGGCCATCAAGGATACCGGCATCCAGGCAGGCCGCATCACGATTCGCCTGTTCGAGCGTGACGGGCAGGGGTGCGTATCAGTCAGCGACAATGGTGGCGGCATCCCTTCAGATGTAATTGACAAGATCTTCGAGCCATATTTTTCAACCAAAAAGATGGGTACCGGCATTGGACTCTACATGTCGAAAATGATCATAGAACGCAGCATGAATGGAAATATAGAGGCACATAACATTGAAGGCGGCGCCGAATTTGTCGTTGTGACTCCACTTGAAAGGAGACTACCATGAAGATTAATAACAGGCTGGATCAGCATTATCTCAAAACACTCACCATTTTATATGTCGAGGATGATGACGATACCAGAAAGCAGTTCAGCGAGTTCCTGAAACGTCCGGTCGGCACACTGATAACGGCCTCCAATGGCGTTGAGGGACTTGAGGCGTTTAAAAAACATGCGCCGGATATTGTCCTCACCGATATCCTGATGCCTAAAATGGATGGATTGACAATGGCCCATGAAATCAGAGGCATTTCACCCACAGTTCCCATTATCGTCATAACCGCCTTTGAACAGACCGACTATATGATGCGGGCCATCAATATAGGTATCGATAAATATGTCACCAAGCCTGTCAACAGTTATCTGCTGTTCGAATGCCTGCTGGAGTGTGCGCACAGTCTGAGAGCGGAGCAGCAGCTCAAACTTCAGCATCAGCGGGAGATCCAGGAAGCCTGGTCGAAACATAACGAGACCGTCGCCATACTGGCCGGCGGTATGGCTCATGACTATAATAATCTGATGCAGGCAATTCTTGGATATGTATCTCTGGCCAAAATGAAACTTGAGCCTGACAGCGAGAGCAGCAGATACCTTGAGCAGGTCGAAAAATCCTCCGGCGAAGCGTGTCAACTGGGTCATATGCTGGCCATTCTGGGTAATTCCTACACTGAAAACATGAAGAGGGGAGCGGTGATGCCCTGCATTTCTGCTGCAATCCTGAATGCCCTGTCAGGCACATCCGTCGAGTTACATCCTGATTACCCTGAAGATCTGCCGGACATCAGTTTTTCTGAACAGCAGATCCAGCTCGTGTTTTCAGGTCTGGCGATCAACGCGGCGGAGGCCATGCCGAGTGGTGGGGCGCTGCGGCTCGCCGCGGAGGTGGTTGAGATAACCGACGAAGACTTTGTGCCAATGGAGACCGGTACGTATATCCATATTTCTGTGATCGATTCCGGGTCCGGAATTTCTTCCGAAGTCCTGCCCAGGATTTTCGCCCCCTATTTCAGTACCAAACAGAGATCAAGCAAAAGAGGGATGGGGCTGAACCTCGCTCTCTGCCGCACCGTCATTATGAAGCACGGAGGCACCATCGCAGCCGAATCCGTACCGGGAGAGGGCACCACATTCCAAATCTGGCTGCCGGCTATATTGTAAACGGTATAACTTTCTACCAGAATTTGAAGATTATGCAGGCCGGATGAAGCGGAGCGCATCCGGCGACTATGCTGGCAATGGCAGCGATGCCGGATCCGCTTCGCTTGATCCGGCCTACGAGAAACATGTGCTACGTCGTCTTCCTGGTGGTCAAAACACCCTGCCCACCCTACCAGAATCTGGTGCCCAAGGTGACAACAATGTTAGATGATAATGGTATTATTCCGCCTGATGCATCGCCGCACTTTGACGGTATTAACGTCGAGCGACCCGGTTACAGTCTGTATCTGCAGATACCGGACAATTATCCGGAGTGCCGCTGCAGCTACCTCCCGCATAAGCAGGGCGACATGCTGACCCGTAGCGAACTGGATGAAATCCTGAATCAGCATGGCGTCCTTGAGGGGATCGACCGGCAGGCCTTCGAGGAATTTCTTGTCAACGCCGCTGCCGGCCGGCAGCAGGTACATGTGCTGCTTGCGTCAGGAACTCCGCCGGTGGACGGTTCCGATGGATATTTCGCCCTGTCGGAGACCCCTTCAACAGAAATACTGAGCGGAGAGGACGACGAAACCAACGTAGATATGTACATCGTCCAGAAATTTGTCAACGTATCGATCGGCGAGGAGATCGGCCGCATTATGCCTGCCACCCCCGGTGTTGCCGGGCGGAATATCTCGGGGCTTCCGATACCGCCGCAACCTGGCCGGCCATTGGTATTCAAACTCGGCAAGAATATTCATGCAGAGGAAGAGGGCACTCTGCTGATTGCCGATTCAACTGGCCGTTTCTGCCAGTTGGCGGGGGAGTTCTCGGTCGAGGAAGAATATATCGTCAAGGGGGATGTCAATTTCAGGACCGGCATAATCAACTTCAAAGGGTTTGTGGAAGTGCGCGGAGATGTGCTGGACAATTTCAACATAACGGCGACAAAAGGGGTGACGGTGGCCGGTAATATCGGCGCGTGCAACATCGTCAGTGATGGCGATATCACCTTCTGCGGCATGAATGGTGAAAACAGGGGGAGTGTCGTCTGCGGCGGGACGCTGCATGCTCATTATATTCACGACACGGTCATAGAGTGCTCCGGAGACGTAATTGTTGATGTCGAGATTCATAATTGCACCATCAGGACACTCGGGCGTATCGTTGTAAACAGGGATACCATCTCCGGAGGCTCATGCATTGCGCTGGGGGGCATAGAGGCCAACAAGCTCGGTTCGCCGTCATCGAAATACACCAGCTTGCTTGTCGGAGTCGATTATCGTTATGTCGAAGAGCTGAAACGGCTGCTGGCGGATCTTGCCGAAACACAATCCATGATCAGGGAGGCCCGCTCGCTGGAGGAAATGACAGAATTGCGAAAATCTGCCGCCCGGCTGAGCGAACGCATAGCGATCATCCGGGGTAAAACCGTGGCGGCGGCAAATGCCAAGATCAACGTAAAGGCGAGGCTGCATGAAAATGTACGCATGGCGGTTGGCGATGTGCCTCAAACGGTGTGGGAGATGAAAGACGGCCCGCTCACTATAATCGAAAACATCGTCGAAGGTGGCCTCCGCTTTATTCCGATGACCAGCCTGGATATCAAGGCCACTGATAGTGAAAAGGCGTTTGCGCGGGGGCAGAAAATGGGGTTGCAGAAGTCGGGACGTTGAAGAAAAAAAATGACTGACTGAACAGGGAGAAACTTTATGGCGCGCATTCTGGTAATCGACGACGATTCTGACATTCGAAACATCATACAGAAGTTTCTCTCGATTGAGGGGCATGAAGTTGACACGGCCGGGAATGGCACGGTCGGATTAAAGATGGTTGGACTTACTTCGTATGATCTTCTGATCACCGATATTATCATGCCGGAACAGGATGGTCTTGAGGTCATCACCGCGATCAGAAAAAACTATCCTCTGCTCAGGACTATTGTCATGACAGGCGGTGGGGCCAGGCTCGACATCAATAATCTTCTGACGACGGCCAGAATTATGGGGGCAGACAAAATGCTTTCGAAACCGCTCGATTTCGTGAAGCTGCAAGCTGTTGTGAAGGAAGTGCTGGCGGTGTAGGTGGAGGTAGAATAAATCCCAGATAGTTGGAGATAAAACCATGACAATAACTGCCGTCGAATCAGCCGGTAAACTCCGCCGGCAAGCGGAAGAACAGTATCAGAGTGGTGAGGCGATGCCGTCACAACCGCTCTCACCCGAGCAAACAGCACGAGTTCTCCGCGAACTGCAGGTGCATCAGATCGAACTGGAGATGCAGAAAGAAGAGCTGTCCCGCTCACAGGCTGAACTTGAAGTGGCTGCAGCCAAGTTGCGCCAGCTGTCACGCGCCGTCGAGCAGAGTCCTGTCACAACCATGATTACCAATAAACAAGGGGTGATTGAATTTGTCAATGTCAAGTTTACGGAGCTTACCGGCTATAGCGCTGAAGAGGCTGTCGGCCAGAATCCCCGTGTCCTGAAATCGGGTCAGACTCCACCGGAAACATATCAGAAACTGTGGTCTACGATAACAGCGGGCAAGACGTGGGAAGGGGAATTTGTCAACAAGCGCAAGGACGGCAGCCTGTTCTATGAGCATGCCAAAATATCTGCGCTTCGTGATGATAAGGGTGTCATAACGCATTATCTGGCGGTCAAGGAAGATATCACCGAGAAGAGAAGTATCTCGGAACAGTTGATTCATGCTCAAAAGATGGAATCAATCGGTCAGATGGCCGGCGGTCTGGCCCATGATCTTAACAACATCCTTACGGTAATTAACGGCTATGCCAGTCTGATTCAGCTTGAGGTGAAGCAGAATCCGGAACAGTCTCAATATATCACAACGATCCTGTCAGCATCGTCAAAGGCCGCCTCTCTTACCCGTAGTCTCTTGGCCTACAGCCGCAAGCAGGAGATGCACCAGGAGAATCAGGACCTGAATCAGCTGATTGAATCCGTTGGAGCCTTTGTCAAGCGGATAATCCATGACAACATCGAGTTTGCTTTTTCGTTAGCAGCTGAACCGCTCGTCGCTTATGTTGATACGGTGCAGATCGAGCAGGTATTGCTGAATCTTGCCATCAACGCACGAGACGCGATGCCGAATGGCGGTACGTTCAGAATCACAACCGCTGTCGGAAGTATCGATGAAAGCTTCATTGCCGGACACGGCTGTGGACTTTCAGGCCGCTGCGCCATCATATCGGTCAGCGACACCGGCCACGGCATGAATGCGCAGACAAAACTCCGTGTCTTTGACCCGTTCTTTACCACCAAGGAGGTTGGCAGGGGAACCGGTCTCGGTCTGGCAATGGTGGCCGGCATCATAAAACAGCATGGCGGCTTCGTCGAACTGGAAAGCGCATTGGGCGAAGGTTCGGTTTTCCATCTGTATCTGCCTCTCATACCTGCCAAAGCTGCCGTATCGGCGCCTGTAACAGCAGAAGTCCACAGGGAGAAGGCTTCCGGGACAGTCATGATAATCGAAGACGACGAGTTGACCCGCACCATGCTGGAGGAGCTTCTGACAAGAACCGGCTACACAGTAATTGCGGCGGTAGATGGACAGGATGCTGTGGAAAAATTTGCCGTTCATAAGGACGAGATTCAGCTGGTCATTTCGGATGTAGTCATGCCAAGAAAAAGCGGTAAGGAAGCGTGTGACGAAATAAGGCGGATATCCGGCACTATGAAATTCATATTCGTCAGCGGTCATGCCAATGATGTCATTGAGCGTGAGGGGGATCTCGGCACTGATGCAGAACTTTTCATAAAGCCGGTCCTGCCGTTTGTGCTGTTGAAGCGAATCAGGGAGCTCATTTGAATTTCAGCTCCGGTACTATTATCAAAACAAATTGACAAATAAGGTGCTTTTCACCATTGTGTGCTTCGCACGGTTAATAACTGCTGATTTCTCCCCCCTCCCAGCCTCCCCCCGCTGGGGTGAGGGGCTTTTAGGAGCTGTAAAACAATAAGTGGCTTTTTTAGTCCCTCCCCCTTCGAGGGGAAGGTTAGGATGGGGATGGGGTTGTTTCTGACAACTTTCTGAAATCATAAAATCTCCCCCATCCCCTCCCCGACCCTCCCCTTTAAGGGGAGCGGGAGTTTTATATACCGTTTGCGTTTGTAGGTAAGGAGAATAAACCATGTCAATCAATCAGGCAGTTATCGAGCACCTTAACATGACGGAAGATGCTTTGGTCGAATGTATGGTCAGCAATATGGGGGAGATTTTTTACCGCATGGCCAGAATAGAAAACGTCGCACAAAAACCGAGGATTATTGATCCGATTAACGTTTTCACCGGGTGTATTACCGCTCTGGTAGGGCTGGCCGGAGAATTCAGCGGCCTTCTCAGCCTGCACCTGCCTGATGTTCTGGCAAAGGATTTTACATCCGGAATGCTGGGCTCTCCCGTCACCGAGATAAACCGTGACGTGCATGACGCCATTGGCGAACTGGCGCTCATGATTGCCGGGTCATGCAAATATCACCTGGGAAACCATGGCAACAACATCCATTTGTCAACTCCTTCCACATTTACCGGAGGGGAATATTACTTCAACAACAGCGCCCCAGACGATTCACTTGCCATTCTCTGTGACGTCGGCGATCAGTGGTTCATGCTCAGCCTGACACTGAAACAGACGTAGACCCGCTTTACCTGCGGGACGTGGTTTCACATGCGCCTTTTTCTGATAGCCTTTCAATTCCTTACCATCATCCCGCTCCCTTTCGATGTCTGTTGCGAAAAAGAGGATCTCGGTCGTTCGACCGCATTTTTCCCGCTGTCAGGTTTGACAATCGGAGCCCTGCTGGCCGGGCTGAACTGGCTGATTTCACCCTGGCTGGCACGTCCGCTCTGTGACGCCCTGTTGATTGCCGCTCTGGCTGTTATGACCGGCTGTCTGCATCTGGATGGTCTGGCAGATGTCTGTGACGGAGTGGCGGCACGTGGTGGTCGGGAACGTTTTCTGGCGGTCATGAAGGATTCACAGGTGGGTGCGGTCGGTGCGGCCGGGCTTGTGCTGGGTCTGCTGCTGAAATGGCAGGCGCTGGCGGCGGTGCCGGTCGAAATCAAATGGCAGGCGTTGCTGCTCTTCCCGACCCTGGCCCGCTTTGGACAGGTGCTGACGCTGACCGGAGCCCGTCATGCGCGTCAGGATGGCCTGGGAGCGGCGTTCGTCCAGGGGATGGGTCGTGCTGCGCTGATTATTGCATTTTTCACGGCGATATTCGCCGGTTTCGGTCTGCTGGGAATCAGGGGAGTGATTGCCCTGGCCGCCGTCTGCACGTTTACCTGTGCCGGACGACTGTTTTTCCAGCGCCGGTTGGGGGGATTGACCGGTGATACGGTCGGCTGCATCAGTGAACTCAATGAAATTCTGGCTCTACTGATCATTTCATCGCTGCCGCAGTGCTAGTGTCTTCCGCCGCCGTCGCTTTTCGTGGCCGTACCCGGCCCAGCAGAAGATCCATATAGTAATAGACCACCGGAGTAATATAGAGGGTCAACAGCTGCGACGTCAGTAATCCCTCCACAACCGCAAGGCCGAGCGGTTGCCTCGATTCCCCGCCGGCACCCAGTCCCATGGCAATCGGCAGGGTTCCCATCAGGGCCGCCATGGTGGTCATCATAATCGGTCTGAATCGTACAATCGCCCCCTCATAAATGGCGTCCAGCGGCCGCTTGCCCTCCTCCCGTTCAGCTTCCAGCGCAAAGTCGATCATCATGATGGCGTTCTTTTTTACAATGCCGATCAACACGACAACCGTGGAAAGCGGCAGGGTAGGGGAGCTGAGCGCCAGATAGAGGACCGGTTGATCGGCCGGATTCACCTTGCGAAACGCCGGCGGGGTCGGCATGTTTTTCGGCAGAAAACGGATAGCAAGTGATATGGCCGCTTGAACATCCTGGGCAGCCGCATCGATATCGCGATCCAGGGTGAACTGAAGGGTGATTCTGGTTGTGCCGACACCGTTGGTCGAGGTCATGGAATCAACGCCGGCAATGGTAGACAGCTGGTTCTCCAGCGGGGTTGCCACTGCCGATGCCATGGTATCCGGATTGGCGCCGGGCAGATTGGCGGCCGCCGGATGAAGATATCTGCAATGTTCATCGTTTCATTACCCTCTACTTCAAGCTTTTCAGGTTCAGAATCAGGTCGTTCAGATTGCAGAATGAGTACGTCACGCAGGCATAGTTGCATATGGTTACACAAATGCAAAAGCATTTTCGTATTCCTGATTCGTCAACAATTCCAACTGCCGCTCCGGTAATAGCGACTTCAGTCAGTATCGCTACGACAAAACTCCGTTCCGAGATGTGGTAAATTTTGATTACGCTTACGCTATGTGTCGCCGGCACCATCAATTTACATTTTGATAGGAATTGTAGTTGTAGTACTTTTTTGTATTTATAAAATTGTACTTATATGATAAAGGTAAATCATGTTTTTGAATGGGATGAAAACAAGAACCGGATCAATAAAAAACGTCATGGCGTCAGCTTCGATGCTGCCAAGTTGGTTTTTTTCGATCCTTGTTCTCTTACTACATTTGATCGGGTTGAAAACGGTGAAGACCGATGGCATACCATAGGCCGGATTAATGGAGTGCTTTTGCTTTTAGTTGTCCATACCATACAAGACGAAGATTATAATGAAATAATTCGTATTATATCAGCAAGGCGACCAACAAGCCGCGAAAGGAAATGTTATGAAAACGGATAAAAAAGAACGGCAACATATAAAAAGAGTGAAATCAGATGACACTATCACACCTGAAATTGAGGCAGAACTTAAAAACATTGCTGCCATGTCAGATGATGATATTGATACCTCAGACATACCGGAAATATCCGATTGGAGCAATGCCGTAATTGGTAAGTTTTACCGGCCTGTCAAGGAAGCGGTCACCGTCCGGCTTGATGCTGATCTGCTGCACTGGCTGAAACAGGGGGGTAAAGGCTATCAAAGCAGATTAAATGCTATTCTTCGTAAGGAGATGACTAGACAATCGGCTGGAATGCGTAAGGCGGCATGATTATCCGGATTTATCCTCGTCACGCAGCTCCTGCTGCGTAACGGGATGGTATGACAAGCTCCAGCTTGGCGCTTTTGATTCGGCAGGCGGGAGCTTGCAAGGACAGTGCATTACCAAGCTGGAGCTTGGTAACGAGAATATAAGTACTCTGCATCGCTGAGGCATTGGCACAGCAGGGTCTTGCCCGCCCGGATTGCCCATTGAAACAACGGAGTAAAATCATGCCCATGCAGATACTGGTAAATTATCCGGAGAATTTTCCTGATGTACTTGCCGAGACTCGACAGGAATTCGAGTTCGAGGCAAAGCTGGCCATGGCCGCCAAGCTGTTCGAGATGAAGCGGCTGTCATCGGGACAGGCAGCTCAAATGTTGGGAATGAACAGGGTTGAGTTCCTGCTTGCTCTGCACCGCGTAGGAACTCCAGCCATCAACCTCACGGAAGAAGAGCTGTTGTCGGACATTCGCAATGCCTGAACGGAAAGAGATTGTCATCAACATGGAATTTCAAACACCTTGCCAACATCAAAAAACAACTGTCCGTAAAGGTGGTTAACGAGCGGGAAGGGTATTATTATCCTATGTTCAGACTTCCTGATCCGGTAGGAAAACAACTCGGCACATATTATTAGTAGGCCGGATCAAGCGAAGCGGATCCGGCATCGCTGCCATTGCCAGCATTGTCGCCGGTTGCGCTCCGCTTCATCCGGCCTACATAATTCTACTTTGTTACATTAGCAAAGCCTGTAACTTCCTGTTTTGTTTTGCATAAGCGAAATCGATGCTTGCCTTGCGTTGTCTATGCCGGACGTCCATTTGCCTGAAGACCTCTTCGATGTCCGTATCCCTTCGCGGAAGGAATTTAGCAAGCAAGGTCGCGACGTCAGGACAACTCAGCAACGGAGTGGTTTTTTTCTCATCAAGGCGCGTCTTCAGCATGAAGAGCATCGACATCATCACCAGTGCCATATGGTGATGCCAAGACTGCCAACTGCGAATCTGGTAGTGATCCATACCGGCAGTACTTTTGGCATCCTGGAAAGCACGCTCTACAAAATAGCGTTGACCTTGCATGAAGGCCAGTCGTTCTGCTGAAGTATCTTCCGGCGCATTGGATAAACTGTACTTGATGGTCTCTCTGGAATCTACTTCACGTCGGACAATAAGAGACCAATAACGGGCACTGGACTCTTCCTTGTTCCAGATCCATACTCGCTTGACAAGGACATCAACCTGAAGGATTCCCTTGGTTGAATTTCGAGTGGTTATGCGTTGCCAGGCTTCTTCCGGTTGAGTTGCTGCCCACGCCTGTACCTCGGTCGCTGAACTGTTTGCCTTGCGTCGTGTTGGTGTTCGTCCCTTGCAAGATGTACGCTCCGGAATGTACGGGGCAGGGTCTTCCAGGTAGATCGACTGGTCTTTGTGCACATCGGCAACAAAAAGTTCACCACGATCATCAAGCGTGCTTAAAAAGTGAGGTTCTTTGCCGTAACCACCGTCAATACCGACCCAAGAGAAACGAATGCCACGGCTGCGTAGATGCTGGATGCTATCAAGTGCAAGCTGGGATTTGCTCTTGAATACAATTTCTTCGGGAATGCCGGCTTTACGACAACGGTCAGTATCATCTGTCCACTCTTTTGGGACATACAGTCGGCAGTCAACCAAAGCAGCCGATGAGCCAAGAACAAGAGAGGAAAAGACACCAACCTGACAATTATCAACTTTGCCGAGCGTACCACACCATTGGCGATTCACGGCAACTGACTTTTTACCAGCCTTGGGAAAACTTGTTTCATCAATGATCAGTCCGGTGTCCGGGTCGCCACCGAAGAGGCCATCAGCATCCGTAGCCACCTGATCCATAACCGGGCGGGATTCCCATGGAGAATGGGTGACAAAATGTTGCAGAGATTGATAATCCGAATCAGGAACCACTTCTGTCATCCGCTCCACGTTCTTGCGCACAGATTGCACAAGTCCGCTCAAATAGTGCAAGGCCTGAGTAGCAACGGTTCTTGTTGTTGTGACAAAGAAATGAGAATAGCTTTCGTGAAAGGAAATGAAAGACGTTGCCAATGACCTCAGTGGACGTTGGTCACCGTTAACACTCCTTTCAAATGCGGTATTTGCTTTACGACGGACTAAGTTTTATCAGAGCCCAGAATTAATTGTAAAAGCAAGCCGTGTTATAACATAATAACTAAATAATATCAATGCATTAAACGCATTGGCAATGTGACAAAGTAGAAATAATCGCACAATTAATGACATTGCGAGAAAAAATCACGTCTGCCATACGAGCTCTGACCCCGTCTCAGCGACGTTTTTAAGAAGGAGCGGCATGCATTTCCAGGGTGATTACATTTCATGGCACAAGCCGATTTGATACGTGTGGCCGTATTTGAAGGCAAGCATATTCGCAAAATCATGCGTGAAGGTGAATGGTGGTTTTCAGTAGTAGATATTGTAGAAGTACTCACCGGCAGCAGCATTCCAAAGCGATATTGGAGCGATCTCAAACGTAAGCTGATCAAGGAAGGATATTCCGAGTTGTACGATAAAATCGTACAATTGAAATTTGCTGCCGCCGATGGGAAATATTACGCATCTGATTGTGCGCATACCGAAACCATGTTCCGTATCATCCAGTCAATTCCATCACCAAAGATTGAGCCGCTGAAACGTTGGCTGGCAAAAGTCGGCAAGGAGCGGATTGAGGAGATTGAAAACCCCGAGCTTTCCATGGAGCGGATGCAGGCGCTTTATGAGCAAAAAGGGTATCCGAAAGAGTGGATTGACAAACGGATGATGCCCAGGAAGGCGGGGCGGTTGCCGGTAGTACACGCAGAGACATTGAGAAACGATCGGGCAAACCGGTGGTTACTGGTGAAAACTACAAGGGATTGACTGGTAAGGGAAAGAAGAAAATATCGTAGAGAGCGGACCGGGTAATGATGGTATATCCATAATTATTTTAATTAAATTATATCCCAAAAAATAGCTTGACATTTGGATTTTGGTTCGTATACTCGCTCAAAATATTCTTAAAGGCGTTTCAATGACCGCAGACCGCAGACCGCAGACGATGGCGTAGCTCGTCGCTTATTATATAGTGAGGTTTCAGACCCGCCCATCCGGCATTTTTCCGGGGGCGGGTTTTTGCTTTTTGCCTGGCTGCGCGGCATCTTGCCCGTGCTGGTAAGAGTTAGAGCGGGACTCGACCATGGTCGAGATTACATATGCAGGGGGGCGCGACATGGGTAGATTCAGGCAGTTGGGCATTGGGTTGGCAATGTGGGGGGTGATGGTGTTGGTAATGGCAGCAATGGGGGTGAGCGACGCAGGGGCGGTGACGTATTACGTTACCAAGAAGAGTGATCTGATACCACAGACACAAATGTCAGCCCAAGTGAGTGAAGTCACCTCCGGAAGACAGGTGTACCTGTTCGGAGGCAGTGACATGGTATCAACAAATACCAATGCCATCAGTCGCTATGACATTGCATTAAACACTTGGCAAACCCTGCCCTTCACACTGCCTTATGCAGTCTGGTCCAGCGGACCAGATAACAATGCCCTTGCCAGTAACGGGAAATATTATCTTTCTCCCGGTAATGGCCCAGGGGGATGGGGGCAGCATAGCAAAATAATTGAAGTTGACCCAGTCGCGGGAACAGCAGTTGAGAAAGCTTCCATTATTGGATCGAACATTTGGGAAATTGCTCTTGCACCGGCACCCGCAGCAAAAGGAGGAGTATATCTTTTTGGTGGATGGACCGGAAGCGGGCAAACTGCAATTCGTCACTACAATCCCACTACAGACCAGATTACAACGGTAGCAAACTTGACGGCAGCAAGATCTATTGGTTGTCGCATTGTCCACCCAAATGGCAATGTGTATCTTATTGGAGGGAATGCCAACGGTACCTATTCCGTTGTTGAAAAATTCAATTTAACTTCAGAATCTGTCACATCAGTCTCAAATCCAAATGCTTACCTGTTTGGCTACCCTCAAGGATGGGTCGGCAGTGACAACAACATATACATCTGGAACAGCACATGGACACCGCTTGGAACTGCATCTGGCAAGTTATTCAAATTGGATCCGACTACAGAGACGTTTACTGATCTCGGAATACCAACAATGTCCGGTAACTCTACATTCCAATATTCCTGGAAAATAGTCAAAGATGCTGCCACGGACACATTGCTATCATTTTCACGTTATGACGGAACAAACTGGTACGGAGAGGTTTCTTCCATGACGGCCAATGTTACAGAGTGTTATCAGGAAAATGCAACACAACCAAACAGTTGCGGAGCTGTCGGCGGTGGAACATATTCTTCAACAGGAGCATGGAATGACGGTGTGTGGGACAATAATTACACCACTATTAACCAGACCGGCGTGTATGTTACCTACAAAAAGCCGACAAATGCGATCGGTGGAAAACTCAAGGCAAAGCTTTATTCGTGGCCAAGCACATCCACTACGCAAGAAGCCAATATACCCAATCAATGCTGGAGTAATGGCGATACGGTTCGGTTATGGATTCATCAAACGTTCCAGGATTCCCGGTGCGGCGATTATATGGCTTATGGAGGGCAATATTGCGAATATGTGGATTGTTACGATGGCAGTTCCTGGAACAATGCCGTGGTAGGCTCGGGATCTGTCAACAGTTCCGCGCACTTCAATACCATCTACGAAGAGGGCATTACGTGGTACTTGACCGCATCCCCTTCCAACGGCGTCTGCGGAACCGCAAACGGGACCGTCATCACAACAGCGCCCACAGACGCAGCCAGCCTCTGTTCCAGTGGTACTGCTTCAGTCCCCACCGGCACCGGTCCCTGGAGTTGGACGTGCCAGGGGAGTAACGGAGGGACGACCGCAAGTTGCTCGGCACAGCCAACGTATTCGAAGATATTTTTATCCTCAGGCGGGAGCCTGAACGGAACGAGCATTAACAGCACCAGCAACACGATAACAGTTGCTCCCGGAACTGCAATTTCCGGCACTGTCAAATTGAGCAGTGAGAACAACTATGGTGCAAACTCCGTGGTGCCTGTAATTTATCAGCCAACTTGGGGTGACAGAACTACAAGTTATCAAACCATAAGTTCATGGGTTGGAAACGGCACTGTGCCACTTGCAGCAAATATTTCACTCACAGCCCCGACAACTGCAGGTACCTACTTCATCATTTTCGCCTCCAGCGGTGAAATGGATGGTGGTGACATCGCCTCGATGACCAACTGGGGGGCAGGTAGCAACGTATGGAATGACGGCAACGACCTTGTTGATCTGACGGAAAGCCAGTTGTCAGGATCACTGGCAAATGGCTACGTTACCGTGCCAAACTATCAATTTGGAGATGGAAAAAGGGCGTTTGCAATTGGATGCTCGTATATCAAAGTGATTGTTGCACCCGCACCTGCTTCCATCACCTTCTACCACCAAAGTGACGGCACAGTAGTCGGCAAAACCACCGATGGCAGCAGTATCCTGGGGAGCGCTCAATTCTATCAGGAGGCGAACGGAACATGGTCAATCGTCGGCCAGGGGGATTTTGACGGCGACGGCGTCAGAGACCTGGTCTGGTGGAACAACAGAACCGGCCAGGTCTACCTCATGCTGATGTCAAACCCGACAACGATAAAATCCGGCGCGGTTATCTACACCGAACCCAACACCTACTGGCGCATTGTCGCCACAGGCGACTTAAACGGCGACGGCAAGACCGATCTGATCTGGTGGAACCAGCAGACCGGGCAGGTAAAAGCCATGCTGCTGAATGGAACAACAGTGACCGGCAGTTCCATTATCTACACCGAGCCGAACACAGATTGGAAGATTGTCGCCGCAGCCGATTTCAACGGCAACGGCAAGGCGGAACTGCTCTGGTGGAACAGTTACACCGGTCAGACAGCCATCGGCCAGACCAACGGAACCAGCGCCTCCACCGCCAATCTGATCTGGACGGAACCGAACACTACCTGGCGCATCGCCGGAGCCGGCGACCTAGACGGAGACGGCAAGGCGGACATAATCTGGCACAACAGGAAAACCGGGCAGGTCTATGGCATGCAGACCAACGGTTCATCAGTCACCAACGGTGCGATGATGTACACCGAACCGAATACGTATTGGGAGATCGTCAGCGTCGGCAACTACAACGGCGACAGTAAGGCCGACCTGTTATGGTGGAACCAGCTTACCGGTCAGGTATACCTGATGCCGATGAACGGCCTGTCAGCGGCATCGGGTGGTGCTCTGCTCTATACCGAGCCGGACACAACCTGGCACATCCAGGGTGAGACGGAGTGGCGGGATAATCTGTACGGTAGAGGATTTACAACGACGACGAAGTAGAGATACCGAGGGATAAAGACAGATTTGTGTACAGTGGAAGCCGCCTGGAAATGGGCGGCTTTTCACGTTTGGGCAGGCCTGTGTAAGCGTCATCAACACCGTTGACATTGCATTGCAACTTGATTATTCTTGCACTACAATTTTTGTGACGGGAGGAATTCCTACATGCAGGGACAACTGACAATACGTCTGAATAGCACACTGGAACAGGGGCTTGAGGTTCTTTCCCGCCGCTACCATAAAAAGCGATCAGAGATTATTCGTCACGCTCTGGAACGTTTCATCGCCGAGGAAGCGATAACTGAAGATCCTACTCCATGGCAAAAGGTTCAATATCTTGCAGGTTCAGTCGAAACAGGCATCAACGATCTTGGAGAAGCACATCGTGAATATCTCCGAACCAGGTTCAGACGTAATGACTGATATGCTCCTTGATACCGGGCCGTTTGTCGCGTTTCTCGACCGGAGCGAGCGCAACCATAAACGCTGCCTGGCGTTTATGCGTGAATTCAAGGGACATCTGCTTACTACGGAAGCGGTACTGACCGAAGTCGTATATCTTTTGGGGCCCTTATTTACCAACCAGAAACCGGCTCTGGATTTTATCATGCTCGGCGGCGCGGAGTTGGTTCCGCTGTCTCCGGCGCTTCTGAAACGAAGCGCCGCCCTGATGGAAAAGTACGCCGATTCACCCATGGATTTTGCCGATGCAACTCTGGTAGCCCTTGCAGAGGAGCGAGGCATTACCAGCATTGTTACACTCGATCGCACTGACTTTTCGGTGTATCGCATCAATTCGCGGAAAGGCTTCACCATGTATCCGGAGACACAGTAGAATTAATCGCTCCAAGATTGTAGGTCTCGTAAAAAGTCCTTATCACCCTTCGACAAGCTCAGGGCGAACGGACTTTAGCCGTCTAAGTTATTGAAAATCCGTTCGTGCTGAGCTTGTCGAAGCATGAACCAAGGCAGTGAATTTACTTTTTACGAGACCAACAAGATTGCACTGTATCACATTGTAACTTGGTTGCAGCCCGGATGTATGCTATCTTCGGCTGACCCATGCCAAGAAAGATTCCTGCCATTTTTGTCCCCACGGTTGTACTTCTCGTCGCCTGGGCCGTCGTTTTCCGGATTCCGCAGCTCTCTCCGGACAAACAATCCCTGTTGCCGTTGGCGCCATACCTGTTGACAGTCGTCGGATCGCTCCTTGCGTGGCACTTCAGACGCGGACGGGTTTTTCTCGCCCTGCTGATAATGGGAATCTGCTACTACGTTTATCGCTCCATATTCATCTACAGCATTGAGACCCCTCATGCGTGGCTGTTGTATCGTGCCCTGGCTGTCGTCATTCCGCTTAATATCCTGTTTGTGACATTGATGCGCGAAAAAGGGTTCTGGAGTGCGGCCGGCCGGATACGGCTCGTATTTGTCGCCCTGCAGGCACTGATCGTATGGCTGTCGATCCGGTTCGATTATCATGCGCCCTGGGTCGCCATGACAAGGCCGCTTGTCAACTGGCCTCCGCTGGAGAGTCTCGTCGTGCCGCAACTGACCCTTCTGCTGCTGCTTGTGGCGGCATGCGTCAGCATGGCGCGCAGCTTTTCACAGTTTTCCCCGATTGAAGGGGGGATGTTTGCAAGTGTCGTAACGGTCTTTGTACTGTTCGGCTGGATGCTGTCACCACACGTCCCGGAAACATTCTGCTCCGCTTCCGCGCTGATCCTGATCATGTCGATCATTCAGGAATCCCATAACATGGCCTTTCGGGACGACTTGACCGG
>Ga0194037_1000675_pt1 | contig 26285 bp, 25 predicted proteins | sample JunL306m_MetaG_FD_148653 | JGI IMG/M metagenome (GOLD analysis project Ga0194037, IMG submission 148653) | Anoxic zone freshwater microbial communities from boreal shield lake in IISD Experimental Lakes Area, Ontario, Canada - Jun2016-L304-6m | ecosystem: Environmental > Aquatic > Freshwater >...
GAACCATATGTGATGGCAATCACGGGGCCAATGAAGAATATTTACATGCGGCAGGTGATTTTCTTTCGAAAGTATAAAAAGAGAATAGAGTATCTATTGCTCTTTAGCCAGTTTCCACAGTCCGTCAAGCTCTTCCGGTGAATACTCCTGCCAGTTGCGTCCTGATACCTGAACTTTTTCTTCGATTTTTTTGAACCGGCTGATAAATTTATTTGTTGCCTTCCGGAGTGAGTCTTCAGGGTTAGTACCGAGAAAACGGCTGTAGTTGACGATGGTGAAAAGCAGGTCGCCGAACTCGTCTTCCTTTTCTTCTTTGCCAACTGCGTTTTTCAACTCTTCGATTTCTTCAACAAGTTTATCGAGCACGCCTTGGTCGCTGGGCCAGTCGAAACCGACACCGGCAACTTTTTTCTGTACGCGGTAAGCTCGCAGAAGCTCCGACATGGAGTTGGGAACGCCATCGAGCAGGCTCTGCCGTCCTTCCTTAAGTTTCAAGGTTTCCCAGTTTTTAAGCACATCCTGTTCGGTTTCAGCCGTGGTATCGCTGAATACATGCGGGTGGCGGCTGATTAGCTTATGGCAGAGGGCTTCGAAAACATCAGTAAAGGCAAATGTTCCCCGTTCTTCGCTGAACAATACTTGAAAACAGAGGTGCAGAAAGAGATCGCCAATTTCCTTTTTCAGTTCTGTCTCGTCATGCTGGTCGATGGCGTGAACCAATTCGTAGCTTTCTTCGAGCAGGAGGTGAGCTAATGATTCAGGTGTTTGTTTCCTGTCCCATGGGCATTCCTGACGCAGGACTTTCACCAGGGTCAGCACCCGCTCAAACTGCTCTTGAAGGGTTCTGTCTTTTTTAGCAACTATATCAGCTTTTAACTGCTCGATCGATGGGTTTTCAGGCATGGTCAATGGTATTGCTGTATTATTTTTCGTCTTGATTCTGAAGTTACTCTTTCTTGATGGTATTCCTTATACTTGGTGAACGTATCGTAAACCAGTTGCAGCTTAATGCGGTAGAAACTCAATAATCACTCTGTCGTCATGACTTCTACATTTATAAAGCCTGAACAGGGTACGCCTATTGCTGCTCTTGCCACTCCGTTAGGTGTGGGTGCTCTCGCTGTTATTCGAATCAGCGGGAAGGGGGTTTTCGATATAGCACAGCGGGTATTCCGCAAAAAGGATAGTCCGTCATTCCTGTTTTCGCAATCGAAGGGGTTTAGAGCTCATTTTGGTAACGTGCATGACCGTGATGGTCTCGTTGATGAAGTTATTGCGCTTGTGTTTTGTTCGCCGAACTCGTTTACCATGGAGGATATGGTTGAGTTCAGCTGTCATGGGGGGCCGGTTGTGGTCAAACATATTCTTCAGGTTTTGCTTGACGAGGGTTGCCGGTTAGCTGAACCTGGTGAGTTTACTCGCAGAGCCTTTCTCAATGGCCGGATTGATCTGCTGCAGGCAGAAGCAATTGGTGAGATGATCCATGCACGTTCGGAATCAGCGTTTCGGACCGCGGTGAATCAGATGCAGGGAACTCTTTCTCATCGGCTGGATGCCATGCGGGAACAGCTGTTGCGGTCATGTGCCCTGTTGGAACTTGAGCTTGATTTCAGTGAAGAGGATGTGGAGTTTCAGAGCCGCAGCCAGCTGCAGGAAGAACTTGGAGTGTTGCAGGAAGAGCTTCGTCGACTTGTCGATACTTACCAGCAGGGCCGACTTATGAAGGAAGGGGTTGCAACGGTGATTGCCGGGAAACCGAATGCGGGTAAGTCAACGCTGCTCAATATACTGCTGGGCGAAGAACGGGCTATTGTGAGTCATATGCCGGGAACAACTCGTGATTATATAGAGGAGTGCTTTCTGTACGAAAAAACCATGTTTCGCCTTACCGATACTGCAGGGTTGCGTGAAGGTGGTGAGGAAATTGAACATGAAGGAATACGACGAAGCTATAAGAAAATTGCAGAAGCAGACCTGATCGTTTACCTCCTCGATATAAGCGGGGAGAAGTATCTCGATGAGGTTCCTCAGATACTCGGGTTTATGGAGCGATACAGTAATGCAAGTCTGATTGTGGTTGCAAATAAAATCGACTTGACCGTTGAAAGCGATAAAAGGGTGCAGCAACTTCGTGAATTGACCGGTTGCAAGGTCTGTGGCATATCGGCAGCGGAGGGTTTGGGGATTGAAGAGCTGAAGCTTCTGATGAGCAGTATGGTTGTAGGGCTCGATAAACTGCATGAAGCAAGCATACTTGTTACCAGTCTGCGACACTATGAGGCGCTCCGTAATGCTTCAGACGCTCTTGAAAATGCACGGGAGTTGATCAACAGCCACTCAGGTACGGAACTCATAGCCTTTGAGCTTCGTTCAGCGCTTGAGTATGTTGGTGAAATTACGGGTAAGGTGGTTAATGAAGAGATTTTGAATGTGATTTTCGACCGGTTTTGTATCGGAAAGTGAGCTTTTGTTGTTTTGGGAAAAAATATTGCATAGTTCGTTGTTATTTACTATATACATCAGGTATATCCATTCATTCAGGAGGTTTTGATGCCTATAAGCACTGTATTTACCAATAATCGCTCTCAAGCGGTCAGATTACCAGCCGAACTTCGTTTACCTGATAGCGTCAAAAAAGTAAATATTCGCGCTAAGGGTAGTGAGCGGATAATTTCACCAGTCGGCCAAACCTGGGATAGCTTTTTTCTGGGGCCACCGATGTTCACTGACGACTTTATGGAAGAGCGTGATGGACAAGAACAACCAGAGCGCGAGGCATTCTGATGCTGCGATATCTTCTGGATACCAATATTGTTATTTATTCGATGAAGCGCCGTCCAATAGAAGTATTGGATATGTTTAATAAAAACGCAGATAGAATGGCTATCTCAGCTATTACGTTGTCTGAATTATTGTATGGTGCCGAAAAGAGTAGCAATGTTAGTAAAAATCTATCAGGGATAGAAGATTTCTGTAGCAGATTGGAAGTGCTGCCTTATGGATCGAAAGCATCTCAGCATTACGGTGCTATTCGGGCATTTCTTGCAAAAACAGGAGAGCAGATTGGCGTCAATGATGTTCATATTGCAGCCCATGCTCGCAGTGAAGGACTTATTCTGGTCACCAATAATATCAAAGAGTTTATCAAGGTGCCTGCGTTATTGATGGAAAATTGGGTAACCTCATAATTATCAGTCATATAAACAAAAACCTACAGGCCATTTGTGATTGGAAAATAGCAATAAGCCAAAAACGAACCATCGTCGAATAGGTTTGCCTGCGAATTACATGCCACTTCCGGGTACCCTTCTGTTAATCAAAGAAGCGAAGAAAATTGATTCCCTCCCTTTTATCTCTACATCTTTATCTGTATAAAAAGCGTAATAAGGTGATGATATTAATCCATCTGCAATATCCCTCTTAGGGTGTCCAATTCGTCCAGTTTTATGCTCGGAAATAGAGGAAAAAATACCCGAAAACCCTTCTTTTTAAAGGGTCTGTAAAAATAAAGGTAGCTATGAGAGCTGTGTGTAATTTTGTGTTGAAGAATGGTGTATTTTAGTGCACAAATTGATCAATCAAGCCTGTTTCATACGTTTTTAATGATTTATTGAAAAACGACTGATTTATTCTTCTTGTTCCTTCTTCTTGTCCCTTTGCGCAGTTGCTCAACTGGCGTTATTTTATCGGATACTCCCGTTTTGTCTTAGCAAGTCAGGGCTGAGAACCTCACTGCTTTGTTTAGATATTGTGTTTTTTATCTGCATGGAGAGATTATCCATCAGGGCATAGCGTCGGTAATACATGGCTCGCTTGTTGGACTTCATCTCTTTGTCAGTTCTGCGTTCTGTTTTAAGTGGAAGGTTATACCAACCATCCTGTATTGCAACGCCTCCCATTTCCATCCACAGTGAATCGTAATCAAATGTTGTGAGGTGCGCATAAGGTATTTGGATAAGATATTTTTGATGATGAGGGTGGATTGCGTTACCAACGCCCAGAATATGTGTTATTCCTAAAACACTCATAATCTCCTGAACGACGAATAACATAAAGGCATGTGGCCTCAGCCCATCAAATGACTTAGTAATTGCTTTAATCTGATCTTTATTGGATCGACCCTGAATACAGCCGATATAACAGACCTTGTTCTGTTGGGATTTATGTTCAAGAGAAAAGGCTATTTGAATAACCGGTTGAGATAAAGAAGGATGTATCAGTGACAGCATGAGAACTCCTTCCTTTCGAAGGCTGTTATCATAACAAAGTATGATTTTTATCTCACCATATCCGTCAAGTTGAAAGCTTGCAATCTCGGAACCATGAGGTTCAAGAATAGCGTCTTGTAGTGGCCCTCTGAATGTTCTGATAAAGTGATAGGTATCATCGATGACTTTTATTCTTTGTGCGATATTCCATTTTGTGGACATGAAGACTCGCATTGGTTTAAAGGTCAGATAAGGTATGCGCTTGGAAAAAGCGTGCATATCGTTAATATCTATCCGTTTAAACCAATCTAATGATTCATCTGGGCTTATTGCAGCAAGGAGTGCCCAACGAATTTTATTTTTGGACCGCAGGGCAATGCCTGATGAACTGTATATCGAATTTGATAACACCCACGCAGTTTTCCCGGCTTTCAGAGCGGTATAAAGCATATAGTTTTTAAAGGTATGGCTTTCAATTTCCGACCGTTGGGGGCCGCTATAATTGCTTTTAAAATATCAGTCTAACGGGTTATCCGTACGGCATCTAAAGGGCATGCCGTACGGATAGAACATTGTCAGCTTTGAGTGTACGTGTGAACACTGTTTTGTGCTGATGGAAGATAGTTGACACCAAACCAGCACACCAGGAGTACAACAAATGCCAATGCAAGATACCACTGCAGTTTGCTTTGGTCCATTTTATAACGGAAGGCATGGAGGTAGCCAAGGTAGGCCAGCCAGGAAAGAAATGCCCATGTTTCCTTGGGGTCCCATGTCCAGTAATGTCCCCATGCTTCTTTTGCCCAGAGAGCTCCGAATATCAAGCCGAAGCTTAAAAATACAAAACCAAGCAGTGCGAGAAAATGTGAAACGGATTCTCCCGTATGATTGCTTTTGGTTCTCAACTGGAGATAGACATTGTGCAACGCAGTAATAGATGATGCAGCCAGAAGAACATAGCCGACAAGATAGACAACGACATGTGGCACAAACCATGGGCTTTGCAGGGCTGGCATAAGTGTCTTGTCGAAGACATCAGGATGAAGCATGTTGATACCGAGAAAAAATGCAGCAAGCCCCATACAATAGTACTTGAGCCACCCGATTTTCCAGCGGTACTCTACAAGAAACCCTACCAGCGGAATAAGTGCTGCATACCACAGGCGTGTTTCACCAAGTGTTCTAAGTGGTGGACGGTCGAGGGCTATCCAGTACATCGCAATAAACCCTGCCATTACCAGTGAGCCTGCAATTGAAACCAAGGAGCCAGGAACTTTAAGTGCTGGAGTTCGCAAAGCAAAAAGGCTAAGAAGAGTACCTGTTGCCCAGCAGGCAATGGCCAGCAAGGCTGCAGTGTTAAAATCACTTATCATTATTCTACTCCCGATCGTTTAATACCATTCCAGAAAAAGAGAAGGTTTCCTGCCATGATCATGAAAAAGCCCAGATAAACCGCAGGAAGCCAAGGATCATGGATAACTTCGATCAGGCTCATTTTTGACCATCGTCCGGCTTTTTCATCGTATCCAATCTGGTACAGTTTCCAGCCCATAAAATTTACAGGATGGTTAACTTCAAGGTTTGCCATTGTTTCATGGCCTTTTTCGTCCTGAATGGTTATTGCTGAACGGAATGATTTCGGCGTTCCTGGTACCATAATCAGATAAAGGTTGCCGAGTTGGGCTGCATCGGGTTTAATCTTAGGGCTGCCGGTGCTTATCCATGTTTCACGTGTGGTTGAATCTGAATTGATTCTGACCTTCGCATAGGGGATGCCTGTCGCGCGATCTGCAGGTTCGGGAACTCCGTTTTTGCCTGCAACGGCAAAGGGGATATAGTCGAGAACAAGAACATCGACACCTTTCCATGAGCCAGTAGTCCCTTTACGGACTTGAATTATAGCTTGGGATTTGTCCATCAGGAGTTTGTCGCTCTGTGGATCATAAAGCAGGAGCTGTGGAGGATATTCTTCAAGGGAAAAGTCGTGCAGAAAAATAGAAAATGGCAGATGCTGAGGGGCATCGCTCTCCATGGTATAACCAAGGTTATTCGCTTTTCCTATATTAATTGGTACTACTAATCTCTGGAGGTCGGAACTGCCGATAATGGCGCACGACAGTGCAATCCAAAACCCTGCATGAAAAAGAATAAACTGGATATTTTTCAGGTTGAACGGGACAAGTTTCCACGAAAGAGAAATACCGAGATTGGCCAGGAAGAGCAAGACAGTAAGCGCAAAAGGCCAGCTTGAAAAAATCTGGTTCATCCCTAATAAAACAGGCAGTGAGCTTTTTGGAGCGTCCTGCTGAGGAACAACTCCACCTATCAGGGAGAGGACGGCAATAGCAAAAATAAGACACAGTCCAAGAGGAATTCCACCAAGCCATTTAACGGCAGGAGTGCTTTTGAAGGTGATACCGACGCTCAATACCACGATAGCAAAAATTGCAAGTGCTATTGCGTTGAAGGGCAGGTGAGGTACTGCAATGCCTCGCCCTGATGCAGTAAGTTGGATAATAAATCCGACAATGACTGTAACTGCAGTAAAAAGGGCAGATTCTCTGAACTCCCAGGGGATCTGAAACCAGCTTCGCCTGACAACCACCATAATGACAACCTTAATTAACCTTATTATTAAATAATAAATACCCTGAAAACAGGGCATGTAAATCCTCTGGAATAACAACTCTATCCTCAAGCACGACGAATAAAAGCGTTACAGCGTTCAGGTCTTGAAAGTTTACTGTACCGGTTATTAGTCAACCTGAAGTTTTGGCTATTCGTTGACTGCTGAGCCAATTAATATCTATCCAATGAAATTAAAGCGACTCCATTCAACAACTACCCGGTAATTGCCTGTACAGTTCATGATTAGTAGGAGAATGCAACAAATCGCCTTTTTTGAAGCTTATAAATATAATAGGAGTAAGAGAGTTTAACAAATAACGGTTGTTCCCTTATTATTGCTGATTCATCGTTTTATTTTAACAAAGGATAAGAGGACTCTGGATGTATTAATTGCGTGTGCAAAACATTCGTACAAAAAGACACATCTCATGTGGTGATTTTGTACGAATCAACCCTTATCCCAGTACCGTACTAATTTTTTTTAAAAAATATTTTAACAATTAATTAACAATCGTTATACTGTGAAGTTATGCACAGGTTCGGGTTGTTAAGATTGTCTTACAAGGATCGAGCAGGAAAAACTTGATTTTGACGGTTTTTTAATATCGACCCATTACTATAACGGTTTTTATAAAAAAGCAGGTCGGCTTTTTTATTTGAATATTTTATACCATATTCATGGTATCCTTGATCGATACATACTGATTTTGTTGTTAAGCGTTTAGTGTCTTTTTTTGTTGGTACGTTGTGCAAAATTTCTACGTGGCTGTTTTCGATTTCATGGGGCGAATATTTGCGGCTGATTACATGGTAAAGTCTTTCATTCCGCATTCCCTCACATAATACGCTTGGTCTTTCATACCTCCAGTCTGGCTTAATGTCTTCTGGTTGATGCTCAATCATAAGATATGATGCACTACATACGGGTGCGGTATATGGATTTGCCTTGATGCATTTCCAGGGAATTTTGTGTCTCTTGTAGTAAAAAGCAGTAATAAGTAAAACCAATCACAACAAATCAAACGAAATCGATCTATGAGAAAATCGACCTTTGCATCAATTGCATCGCTCTGTATGGTTCCTGCAGCTCTTTTCTGGAGTCAGGACAGTTCAGCTGTACCTGCCTTTGCAAGAAAGTATCAGACCTCATGTTATACCTGCCATTCCGGATTCCCGAACAGGAATGCTTTTGGTGAAGCTTTTAAAAACAACGGCTATCGCTGGCCGGGTGGGGAGGAAGAGGATCACGCAAAGCAGGAACAGACAAAGATGGGCGGTGAGGGATGGAAAAAAATATTCCCTGAATCTCCATGGCCTTCAGACATTCCAGGATTTGCTCCTTTCGCACTTTACCTGACAGGTCCAATTGTTAACTATTCAGATAAGGTTACTAACAAATCTGGTGCGCCGGTTACATCACAAACTTTGAACTGGGGTGGGCCAGTAGATGCACGCATACTGTTTGGTGGGACTATTGGTGAAACGGTCGGTATTGTTGGCGCACTTGAAGGCATCTCAGCAGGTACTACAACGACAAACTTGAGGGCCGTATGGTCATTTTCTCCCGGAGTCAATCTAAGTTTCGGTAATAGTGGATTCAGTGCATTTAGAGGATTGGCAAGTCCAATTTCCGCTTATACAAATGTATTTCCGGCGCAAGGTGTAGGGCCTGAGTTAAATTACGCTGTAGGTAAGGAAGGCGGGTTGAATATTATTGCTGGACTTAGTGATATTACAGACGCTCCAAATGGAACTACCACAACCATTAGTGGTGCTGAGCCCACTGAGGGGTTAAAAGTCACCAAAAATCTGTCAGCAGCGAACAAGCTTGATGATATCAGGTATGTGCGTGCTAAATACAAATTGTTCGGTGCGGGATTACTGAGCGGAGCTGGTGGTACTTACGGCAATGAGTATGTTGGTCTGGATAACAGCCTTGCGATTGGTGCAAGTCTTCTTAGTGCAAGGGACAACATGCTCTCCACTGGTGGAGGGGCAGGGTTTGAAACCTTGATCTATGGAGCGGATATCGCAGGAAACTATGGTAATTTAACCGCAGGCGTTGCTTACAGCAGAGATCGTGATTTAAAACTTAATAACTATGCAGTGGATGCTGGTTACTATATCTATCCATGGCTCTTACCAAGAGTAACCTACAAGTATCTTGGTCAGACAGGAGGTCTGGATAATCCATCTATTGCGGCTTCAATTACAGCATACCTAAGGGCTAATGTATTCCTGAAAGCTTCTTACACTGCTTTTACTCATAATATTGCTCCTTCAACTGCGGCAACAACTGGGGTTAACAATGCTAACACAGCCTCTTTGTCAGCTGGATTAGCATTTTAATGGTAAGTTGAAAGTAGAATATTTATAAGTTAGGAAAGGCAGGTTCATTCTCTTTTTACGTGTAATAAAGACATGAACCTGCCTTTCTTTGACTTACTATGTAAGTATATCTGTTTTAGAAATTGCTCTTGTTTGGAAGAGGTTTGCTGGCAAAACTGAAATGTTTTATCACTTTGAAGGTTTTCGTTTTGTCAGCATGCCTTTTTTATGCCTGGTTAGAGTACAGCATTACTGGTTGACAGAAAAGGTGTCAGTTTAGAAAAGATAAAGATCTCATTGAAAGCAAAAAAAAGCTGCTATGCCCGATGACAAAGAGCTCGTTACAGAGCAACAGGAAGAAATAATTGGTCAGGAACATACCGATGGCGGGCAGGCTGAGTCCAGCGACCGTCGGAAATTTCTGACTCGTGTGGGCTGGGGTAGCCTTGCGGGGTTCCTTGCCATAAATTCAGCGGCCTTTTTGCGGTTCTTTTACCCGAGGGTACTGTTTGAACCGCCATCACAGTTCAAGGTCGGCCTTCCGGCGGACTATCCTCCCGGCGCGGTTAACTCTCAATACCAGAGAGAGTTTGGTACATGGATCATTCGCCTTCAGGATGGAGCTTTTTTTGCTATGGAGACAAAATGCACCCATCTTGGTTGCACGCCAAGCTGGATGGAGGCGCAGAAGAAATTTAAATGCCCTTGTCATGGTAGTGGGTACTATATCACGGGCTTGAATTTTGAAGGTCCTGCACCAAGACCTATGGACCGCTTTAAAATAAGTATTGCAGAAGATGGACAGTTGCTGGTTGATAAGACTATCAAGTATCCGGGTGTTCCGGGGAAGGAATCCAATGAGCTTTATCCTCAGAGCTTATTGAGAGTATAATGGGTTTCCGATAATTGAAAGGTTATGAATTATGGATAGTAATGAGAAAATAACGGCAGTGCAGGAGCCAACTCCTTTGACTAAAGGGGTCGGAGCTCGTAAAAGAGCTGCTGCGAGGGTGATATCGGAGCTCTGTACTGGATGTAGAATTTGTGTTCAGACATGTCCAACGAAGTGTATAACGATTGTTGAATCTGAATTGAACTTTACGGGTATTGCTGAAGTCGATCAGGTTCGTTGTACTGGTTGTAATATCTGTGCGATTGACTGCCCATGGGATGGAGTTGATATGATTAATCCTGATGGTTCGCGGAAGGATGAAGCTGAGTATGAGAGGCAGTTAAAGAGGTTGCGCGGGTACCAGTAAACTGTTTTGTAAATAAAAAGTACGGGACTATGAAAAGCCAAAATGAGATAATTGACAAGGTTAAAAAAAATCTGATATGGAAGTCCATATTCAGGCGAGATTACCGTAATACTGTACGAGACAGAGCTCAGGCTGTTTTCGGGAACGTCTTTCTGCATCTGCATCCTGTGCAGGTTCGCGAAAGTGCCGTTAAGCTTCGCTTTACCTGGGGAATGGGCGGCATTACTTTTTTTGCCTTTATCATTCTTGTTATTACCGGTGTCGTATTGATGTTTTATTACCATCCATCAATTGATCAGGCGTATACTGATATTAAGGATCTTGAGTTTCAGGTACCTTTTGGTGTTATCCTCAGAAATCTGCATCGCTGGGGCGCTCACTTTATGGTTATTGTCGTTATGATTCACATGTTCAGGGTGTTTATGACTGGTTCCTATAAAGCTCCGCGTCAGTTTAACTGGGGTATTGGTGTTATCCTGCTGGTTATGACGTTTCTTCTGAGCTTTACCGGCTATCTGACCCCTTGGGATCAGCTTGGGTTCTGGGCGATTACTGTTGGAACCAATATGGGTGCTGCTACCCCATTGCTTGGATATCAGGGTCCGTTCAGCGAGTATCTGCATATAACGCCTTATAATGATGTGCGTTTTGCGTTGCTTGGTGGTGCTCAGGTTGGTGGAAATGCTCTTCTCAGATCGTACATCTGGCATTGTGTTGCTATTCCGCTTTTTGCGACCATCTTGATGTTTGTTCATTTCTGGCGTGTCAGAAAAGATGGTGGAATTTCAAAACCTCAAAAATAACAGAACGGGCATAGTTGATTATGAACCCTTTTATTGAAATCATTACCCAGCCGGATAATATCGCCATTGTGATCATGATCTTTATGGTGAGTTTTTTTATGGTATGGGCTTTTCAGCAGGCCTTTCAGAATGACAGGCTACTTGCTGCTGGACTTCCGGTAGACGGCGAAAACGATAGGTTTATTGACACTTTCAAACCTCTGGTGCGCATTGAGCTTATTATTGCTATCGTTGTTATGGTTGGCCTTACCATCTGGTCGATTGCAGTTGATGCTCCTCTTGAGGAAATCGCTAACCCTACCATCACACCAAACCCTGCTAAGGCCCCATGGTACTTCCTTGGTCTTCAGGAACTGCTGGTTTACTTTGATCCATGGTTGGCAGGTGTAGTGCTGCCTTCACTGATCGTTGTCGGTCTTCTGGCTATTCCCTATATCGATATTAATCCTAAGGGGAATGGATACTATACGTTTGCAGAGAGGAAGTACGCTGTAATCATTTTCTCATTTGGCTTTTTTGTTCTCTGGCTTCTATTAATCGTCATTGGCGTGTTTTTCAGGGGGCCGGGTTGGCTGTGGTATTGGCCTTGGCAGGAATGGGATCACTCGAGGGTTGTGTTTGAGCCGACGAAAGATTTGACGGCTCTTGTAGGGGTTGATTCACGTTCTCTCCCTGGGTTTATTATCGGAGCTGTTGTTGTGGGCTCTTATCTGGTGGGCGGAATGATTGCGCCTTATCGTTACTGGAAAAAGAATAACCCGGAGTTGTTGACTCAGTTGGGGATGATCAGGTACATCACTATAGTGTTTTTGTTTATAACCATGATGGCTATACCGATCAAGATGGTTCTGAGGCTGGTTTTTCTGATAAAGTATGTATGGATTACTCCTTGGTTTAGCGTTTAGCAGGCTGGGAATTAAGATTCGGTATACGGTAACAGGTCATTCATAAAAGTCCAAAAAAAACTGTTGAAAATGGCGAATGAGAATAAAAATAATTCATCCCTCAGAGTCTATCTCTTTGTGTTTTTCAGTGTTTTACTGTTAGCTCTCTCTGTGTGGGTGGTATGGGACGATGAGTTTGGCCTGAGGCCATGGAAAAAATACCAGGAAGAGTATAAGACCTTGAAGCAAGATAAGCTTGAAAAAGATTATCGTCGTGCTGTGGTTGATTTTCAGCGAGCAGGTGGACACAAAAAACTTGCTGAGTTGGAAGCAAAGCTCAGTAAAGCAGAGGCTGTTTTTCAAAGCAAGGATAATCAGGATAAGTATTCAAAGCTGACGAAGCAGTTGGATGCTGCTCATCTGGAACTTACGAAAAGCCAGAAAGAGCTTCGGGATTTTCGCGGGCAGTTTCTTGAAACGGAGTACTATTATACTAAAACGCAACAACCCGAGTACAAAACTAAAATGGATGGTCTTCAGCGTAATATTGATGCTGTTGGACTTCGGGTTGCTGCGCAGCAGAAGGCTGAGGATTCTATTAAGGGTTCGCTCTATGCGCTTACTGCAGTGAAGGCTGGTATACAGGCTGAGATTGAGACATTGAAAAATGGTCTTGAAGAGAAAAAGGAGAAGATCGCAAATAATGGTAAGGTTCCGATTGAGATCAAGCAGATTCACATCAAGGATATTGATAAAGCTGATCGTTGCCAATCGTGCCACATAGGAATAGATGGTAAAAGCCAGGTTTCAGGGAAACAGCCTTTTACACGTCATCCGGCGAGCTTTGTCTATCTGGACCATCATGATCCAGCAAAGTTTGGTTGTACATTCTGTCATCGTGGACAGGGTCGTGCGACAACCTCTACAGCTAAGGCTCATGGTACTGTCAAACATTGGGATGAACCGATGCTTGAGGGCGATATGACTCAGACATCCTGCCTGAACTGTCATGGTGATATAAAGGGGCTTCGTGGTGCTGAAAAGATTATTAAGAGTACTGAGCTGATTAAGAAGTATGGCTGTTACAGTTGCCATAAGATTCCTGGTTATGAAACTGTTGGTGATGTTGGCCCGGTTCTGACTCAGGTTGGCACAAAGGTCAATTATTCTTGGGCAGTCAACTGGCTTCTTGATCCTAAGAAATACTTTGCGACAGCTCGTATGCCTAAGTTTTTCTTCTCTCAGGATCAGGCAGAATCTATAGCTGACTATCTCTTCAGTATGTCAGGCACGACTCGACATGATGTTGATAATACAAAGTCGAAGCCTGATGCTAAGCTGATTGAGGCTGGTAAGGCATTGTGGGCTCAGTCCCGCTGTAATCTTTGCCATATCACTGGTGGCAGGGGTGGTAACAACGTCAAAGTTTATGCACCTGATTTAAGTAAAGTAGGCAGCAAGGTTAACAAGGAGTGGCTGTTTAATTGGATCAAGAATCCAAACGCTTATTTCCCTGGGACAAAAATGCCTCGGTTCCGCTTTACTGATGAACAAATAAATGGATTGGTTGCTTTTATTACTACAGAGTATCAGGATGAAGAGGCTGAGTACAAATATGTTCAGCCAGTAGACATAAAAGCGGCTTCTATTGCTAAAGGAAAAGATCTGATCCAGAAGTATGGTTGCTATGGTTGCCATAAACTTCAGGGAATGGAGGATATGGTTCAGGTTGCACCTTCTTTGAAGAAACAGGGGGTAACGTTCCTGAGAAATACCGAGATGCGTGAGAAAATCGGTATGGAGCTTTCTTCTATTGGCAGCAAGCCTGTTGATATGCTTGATTTTGGAAAGCTGAAAAAATCTATTCCAAATGATCGTCTGAGCTATATCAAGCAGAAACTGAGAGATCCTAGAGGATACAGGCTTGGATTACGGATGCCGAATTTCCGTCTGGCGGAGTCTGAGATTAATGAATTGGCGTCAGTGCTTTACGGTTTTACCGATGCTAATGTGCCTACTCGTTTTCTTGTACCGTCGCGTCAGGAGCTTGACAGGATGGCTGGGGTTTCTTCGTATAAATTTACGGGTGACTTTGCCAAGGTTATTGCTGATGTAAAGTGCACAAACTGTCACTCTATTCGTGGAATTGGAGCTGATTACGCACCTGACCTTTCGCTTGCAGGAAGCAAACTTCAGGAAGGATGGATTCGCAACTTCCTTGAAAACCCTGATATGATCCGTCCGCTTTTGCAGCAGATGCCTAAGCTTGGATTGACTTCAGGAAAACCACAGGCAAAGGTTACTATGCCAAAGTTTAACCTTGGAAAGCAGAAGGTGGAGGATACGAACAAGTCGGATGTTGATGTTGTAATCAATTTCTTCCAGCAGGAACTGGTTACGAATGATATTCCGAAAGTTATACCACAAATCAAGACGATGACTCAGGATGAGCAGATTGCCAAGGGCAAGCAACTGTATGACTTGAAAGGTTGCAGAGCTTGTCATCAGATTGGTACGGATGGTGGTGCGCTTGGACCAAACCTGACGAATGTTGGTAACAGGTTAACACAGGGCTTTATTTTCAAACATCTTGAAAATGCCAGAAAATTCAAGCCGGATATTGTTGAGCCTAACTATGGCTTTACAGAGACTGAACGCATTTATTTAACAAACTTTTTGATGACCCTGAAACTGACTGCCAAGTGATGCAAACAACCCTAAAATTCAGGAAGATCGCTCTTCTTTCAGCACTATCAGTGCTGGTGATCGCCGGTTGCGGAAAGCAGCATGGCAAATCTGGTGCAAAAAAGGTCTCTTCAGTAACTGCAGCAGCTGATTCAGCTGCTGCAGCCACAAAGGTTCCTTTCGCTTTAAAGGAAGGTAAACGGCTTTATTCACAGTATTGTGGCGTGTGTCATGGTGAAACCGGTGATGGAAGCGGTCAGTATTATGGTTTGACGCCAACACCTGCCAATTTTACCGATAAGGCTTTTATGAAAACCTTGCCTGATGAGGTAATGTTTAAAGCGATAAACGAAGGATCTGCTTCGGTTGGAAAGTCCAACATGTGTCCTCCCTGGGGCAAATCGTTTCATAGCGAGGAAATAGAGTTCATTGTCGCCTATATCAGAACCCTTGCCGGCAACTGACCTTTACATTGGTTGTGTTTTTTGTATATTTTTGTTGATAAAAGCATTTATTAAAACCTAAAAATGGATGGAGTTAAAATGGTGAAATCTACAAGCAAGTTCTTGAAAACTACATTGTTGATGACAAGTTTCGGACTTATGGCTTCCAATGCTTTTTGTGCCGGAACAATCAGTGGAACTGTCGATGCAAGCATAGCAAAGTACAAGGGTGATGCTGTCGTTTATCTTGAAGGCGTAAAAGGCCCTGTTACTCCGAAGCATGTATCTGTTGATCAGAAAAGTCTTGTTTTTGTTCCTCATGTAACAACTGTACCAGTTGGATCAACTGTTGACTTCAAAAACAGTGATAAGGTCAACCACAACATTTTCTCTGGATCTGCTGCTAAAAAATTCAACCTTGGCACTTACAATCCCGGTATGTCCAAGCCTGTTGTTTTTGACAAGCCAGGTGCAGTTAATTTGCTGTGCAATGTGCATTCCGAAATGTCTGGATGGGTTATTGTGACTGAAAATCAGTATGCTGCCGTGTCTGAACATGATGGAAAATTCACCATCAGCGGTGTTCCTGCAGGTACTTACAAGATCACTGCATGGAGCGAAAAACTTAAAGCACAGGAAGGTACTGTTACTGTTGCAGATGGTAAGACAGCCAACGTCACTGTCAAACTAGCTAAATAAGTCTTTCGGCCTTATAACGTAATATCAAGTATAAAAGGGGATCCTGCTTCAAACGCAGGATCCCCTTTTTTGCGTTGTTAGCTTTAGCGGCTATTGGTTCTCCCCTTTCATTTAATCACCTATACCTATTCAAGCAATACACCGTTCATCTTCGGATGGATAGGTTTCGATGTATTAGATCGGCACTGATAATGCTATGCATTTTTATGCATTTTTTAAGGGTGTATTAATGACGCTTTAAGCTCTTATTGATTACCATTTAAGAGTGCTCATTCTGGAGTTTAGCATCACAGGATGTTCTACAACTTTTTAAGAGGGGCGTTATCGAGACTGATTGCTAAAGATTCGAAAACAAATCAAGGTAGTATCGGAGACAAAGAAATGAAAAAATATGTTTGCAAAAAAACGCTTCATTCTTTCCTGTTGATGCTTATGCTGGGCTTGTCGGGATGCGCTCTTGGCAGTGCTGTTCAGCCGTGGGAGAAGGAGACCCTGGCTCGGCCGGAAATGACCTTTGAGGGTGACAAACTTGACAAAGCCTACACTGAGCATATCTACAGCAGTAAGGAGGCTGCATCTGGTGGTTCAGGGGTTGGTGGCGGTGGATGCGGGTGCAATTAAAATAACCTTAACCAGCTTTAAAAAATGACATCTGTATTAACAAAACCGTCGAAAATATTTAGCGTTTCTCTTGTATCAGCTGCGATGATGTTGCCATCGCTACAGTTTGCCAATGCTGAAACTGCTCCTGAACGAGGTATCGTGAGCTTTAAATATCTTAATTATCAGGACAGCCAGTCCACGGGAGAGAGTCCGTCGGGTGTTGTGCAGTCCGGAGAAAGTCACTCAAACACGACACACATCCATGATGTAATTTCTGGAGCATCTACTGGGGGAGCGTCTGCCGGAGGTGTGTCCGGTTCGGGAAATCAAAACCGGATCGGGGTCAATGCGTATTCAATAATGGCTTTAGTGCCTGTTGCTGGCGAATGGTCTATAGGAACGACCTATACTTCTGATTCGGTTTCGGGAGCATCCCCTTTATATCATTCTGCTGGATTGACAAAGATGACTGATTTAAGGCGGGCTGTCGATGTCCAGCTCACAAGATACTTCTCAAAAGGAACTCTGAGCATTGGTACCAGCTATTCCAAGGAAACAGATTATCTCTCTCGCAGTTATACTGTTCAGGGAAGTCTATCCACGGAAGATAAAAACACCACTTTTACTTTGGGTGGAAGCGTGAATAATGATGATATAAATCCTGTTACTCTCCCAAAAACTGAATATAATAAGAACGTATATTCCGGTATTTTTGGAATTACAAGGGTTCTCTCGAAAAATGATATTGTTCAGCTTAATCTGGGGTATTCCAACGGAACCGGATATTACTCTGATCCCTATAAGCATTTTGATAACAGGCCTGAGGAACGCAAAAATACTACCGTTTTAACCAGATGGAACCATCACTTCGAGGGTACTGAAGGAACTGCAAAGCTTGGGTATCGCTATTATTCCGATACTTTTGGTATCAGGGCACATACGCTTGAAGCTGAATATGTTCAGCCTTTGCACAATGGTTGGACGGTTACTCCATTGCTCAGGCTTTATACTCAGTCAGAGGCTGATTTTTATGTAGCTGCCAGTGCTGCAGAGAAGGCTGATAAAACTGGTTTAACACAAACACCGCCTCCAACTGGTGCTGTCTATTATACAGAAGATCAGCGACTTTCTGCTTTTGGAGCAGTCACTCTTGGATTAAAGGTAAGCAAGCAGTTTAATGCGGATTGGCAGGCGGATGTGAAAATAGAGGGATATGAACAGCGCAGTCAATGGGCTTTAATTGGTAAAGGTGATTCAGGCTTGGCTACATTCAAAGCAAGAAGCATTCAAGTTGGTTTATCCCGTCTGTTTTAAAGGATATTTGAAAAAACGGTAGTCTACGGAATATTTTAACATAAAGGTTGTTGCTATGTCGTGGAATGTGTTGAAAATTACAGGTGGCATTCTATGTCTACAATTAATTGCATTCAATAACCTTTATGCTGGATTGTCGGATCAGGGATCGTCATTTACTCTTGCCCCTTCAGTATCTCAATTTTCCTATACAGAGCCGGGATATATGGAAGACACTGGTGTTATGTATGGACTTACAGCTTCGTATTCCTGGCGAGGAGAAAATCTTGGTCCGATCGAAATGATCAAGGCAGAAGCTAATGCGCTATGGGGGGGAGTGGATTATTCTTCATTTGGTGCGGGATCAATTAATGGGATACCTGATTCAATTATTGAAACCAGATTTTTGTTTGGTACAAATCTTTTTCGACAGGGGCAGACGGTTTTAACTCCATATGTTGGATTAGGGTATCGGAGGCTAACTGATAAGTCTGAGGGATTGGTTTCTACAACGGGAGCTTTCGGATATGACCGGCAGTCAAATTATTATTATGCCCCTATCGGCATTGAAATATCGTCCAATCTTGAAAAAGGACTGTCCATTGGTGGTATACTGGAATATGATTTTTTTGTAGATGGCACACAGGTAACATCTGTTCCCAGGGATATGCTTACTAATGGTGCTACTGTTTCAGGTAATTTTACCAATGATCAGAATCATGGGTATGGCCTGAGGGCATCGGTTAAGATTTTGAAGAATATCAGTAATGCTTGCCGACTTGTATTTGAGCCTTATTACCGCTATTGGAATATTAATGTATCCAAGCCGGATTCGATTGTTAAAACTGAAACAGGAAACCTTAAAAAAATAATCACTGTTGTCGAGCCTGCAAATAATTCGTCAGAGTATGGTATAAAGGTAGGAGTCGAGTTCTGATAAATAGAACTCATTTTTGTACTTAAGACCTGATTATTTTTTTTATGGCCTTGTTTTTATTCGTAACAATTGTTAGTTTTTTAAAGTGATAGTTGTAGCGATTAATTGTTATTTTTCTGCAGGTAATGCTTGATATCATTTGCTTTAGTATGGTAGTGCTCAATCGTTAAGTTTTGTTAAGATAAGTTATTATTTTATAAGGGATGACTGTATGATCATGATTATGGTATTGTGCTGTTTATGCTTCTATAGGTATAGCTTACACGTTTCTCATATCCCAGCTTTTTATTCCCCGATTATATTTACATAAGCCCTTTTTGCGGTAAACTTGCTGAGCTCTTACTGGAGATGATACGATTCCAGGTAGTGTCAGTCAGTGGTAACTCAGGGCGAGCATTCTTATAGGGTGCCATATTTATGAATGCCTGTGGTTGGCATACTGAAAAGGTTGGTGCTTTTTTCGGCATTATTATTTTAACCTTAATAATCTAACGTCTATGTGGAACATTAATCGCAACAAATTCAAGGGGTTTATTCTGCTTGCTTTTATTATTTGTATGAGCTTCAGTGGTGACATATATGCTGTGGAGCCTGGGACTAAAGCGCCAGATTTTGAGTTGCCGGGATCGCAGGGAACAGTTAAACTTTCTCCTACGGCTGGTTCTGTGGTTTATGTCGATTTTTGGGCATCGTGGTGTGGACCCTGCCGGCAATCTTTTTCATGGATGAACTCGATGCAGGAAAAATACCGGGCGCAGGGTCTGCAGATCATTGGTGTTAATCTTGATGCTAAAAATGAGGATGCAAAAAAGTTTCTGGCTCAGATTCCAGCAACATTTACTGTTGCTTTTGATTCCAAGGGTTTGACGCCAAGGGCATACGGTGTAAAAGGGATGCCGACAAGTTTTCTTATTGGCAGGGATGGAAAGATTATTTCCCGGCATTTAGGATTTAAAGAAGCTGACAGGGAGAATCTCGAAAAACAAATTAAGGCTGCTTTGGAGGCAAAAAAATGAACAAAAAGGTAATGCAAAAACCGCTTTATGCTCTGTTGATTATGATTATGCTGGGTTTGTCGGGTTGTGCGCTTGGGACTGCCGTTCAGCCTTGGGAAAAAGAGACATTGGCCCGACCTGAAATGACTTTCGAGGGTGACAAGCTTGACAAGGCATACACTGAGCATATTTACAGCAGCAGAGAAGCTGCTTCCGGTGGAGCCGGAGTTGGCGGTGGTGGTTGCGGATGTAATTGACGAAACTTTAACGAAAGGAATATTATGGTAACGGGTTCTACTACAACGTCAAAGGTTTTCAGTACTGCTCTTGTAACCGCAGCAATGGCATTACCTTCGCTGCAGTTTGCTTCTGCTGACACTCCTCCGGAGAGAGGTGTCGTAAGTTTTAAATATCTTAATTATCAAGACAGTCAGGGGATAGTCAGTCAGCCAGGGAGCACTACCAGTGGTGTTAATGCCATATCAGGAGCTTCTTCAGTGGTTACACCTGCTACGTCAGGTACATCTTCATCTGGTTCTCAGGACAGGATTAAAGTTAATGCTTACTCTATCTCGGCTCTGGTTCCTGTTGCTGGTGACTGGTCTGTTGGAACTACGTACACTTCTGATTCGATATCCGGCGCATCGCCAACCTATCATTCTTCTGGTCTGGCGAAGATGACGGATTTACGGCGCGCTATTGATGTTCAGCTTACACGTTATTTTTCAAGTGGTAGCGTTAGCTTTGGTACCAGTTACTCGAAGGAGACTGATTATATATCACGCGGTTTCAATGTTCAGGGCAGTCTATCAACTGAAGATAAAAATACCACATTTACCGCTGGCGGGAGTTTTAATGATGACTCAATTAATCCGGTAACCCAACCGAATCTTGATGAAAAAAAGCAGGTTACGGCGGGATTGATCGGGGTTACGAGAGTGCTGACCCCGCAGGACATTGTGCAGCTCAATTTTGGGTACTCTAAGGGGAGTGGCTATTACTCGGATCCTTATAAGCTCAACGATAACAGGCCGAGAGATCGCAATAGTTTTACGGCTTTAGCTCGATGGAATCACCATTTTGATGATAATGGAACAGATGGTACTGTTCATTTGGCCTATCGGTATTATTCCGACACGTTTGGTATAAGAGCGCATACCCTCGAGACGGAGTATGTTCAGCCATTGTATAAAGGGTGGACGGTTACACCTCTACTCAGGCTTTATACACAGAACGAGGCGGATTTTTATGTTTCTGCTGCAGCCGCTGAGCTGGCAGACCCAACGCAGGCAACGCCAAGACCAACAGATGCCGTCTATTATTCTGAAGATCAGCGATTGTCGGCTTTTGGTGCAATTACTGGCGGGTTAAAGGTGAGCAAGCAGATTAATAAAGATTGGCTGGTCGATGCCAAATATGAGTACTACGAGCAACGAGCAAATTGGAGTTTGTCGGGTGGTGGTGATAAGGGATTAACTCCGTTTAAGGCAAGAAGCATTCAGCTTGGCGTATCCAGGCAATTTTAATGGGTTTATAAAGGGTAATGGGCGACTTTTTTCGAAAGAAGATGCCAACTGTTTCGCCAGGGACTTCAAAAGTTCTTGGCGCTGCTCTTGTAACTGCAGCATTGGCGTTACCATCGCTGCAGTTTGCCTGTGCTGAAGCTGCTCCTGATCAGGGGGTCGTAAGCTTTAAATATCTGCATTATAAGGACAGTCAGATTGGTGATGGAGTAAGTGTTATAACCGGAGCTTCTTCAGCTGGTTCGTCAAGTCGTATGGGGGTTAATGCTTATTCGCTGAATGCATTAGTGCCTGTTGCCGGTGAATGGTCTATTGGGACAACGTACACTTCCGATTCTGTTTCGGGAGCTTCACCTACATACCATTCGTCTGCCTTGACAAAGATGACTGATTTACGACGTGCTGTTGATTTGGAGTTTACTCGCTATTTTTCAAATGGAAGTCTGAGTTTCGGAACTGGTTATTCCAAGGAGTCCGACTATCTTTCCCGCAGCTTTTCTCTTCAGGGAAGCCTTTCAACGGAAGATAAAAACACCACGTTTACTCTTGGGGCCAGTATGAACAGTGATGACATCAATCCTGTTACCTTGCCTGGAATTACCTATAAAAAGAAAGTCTATGCAGGTATTGCTGGTATTACAAGGGTTTTGTCGAAGGATGACATTGTTCAGCTGAATCTGGGTTACTCTAACGGGAACGGTGATTTTTCTGATCCCTATAAGCTTTATGATAACAGGCCAAGCGAGCGGAACAATACAACTATTTTAGCCCGTTGGAACCACCATATCGATATGACTGATGGTACTGCCAAGTTTGCGTATCGATACTATTCGGATACTTTCGGTATCAGGGCGCATACTTTTGATGGTGAATACGTTCAGCCTCTGGGGCGTGGATGGACAGTTTCTCCTTTACTAAGGCTATACACTCAAAGTGAGGCGGATTTTTATGTTGCTGTTGGAGCTGCTGAGAAGGCTGATCCTACGAAACCAACGAAGCCAGCTTTAGATGCGGTCTATTATTCAGAAGACCAGCGCATGTCTGCTTTTGGCGCTATTACCCTGGGGTTGAAAGTTAGTAAACAATTGAATCCTGATTGGTTGGTCGATGTTAAATATGAGGAATATGAGCAGAGAAGTAAATGGGGCCTGAATGGTAACGGTGACTCGGGATTAGCAACGTTTGGAGCAAGAAGTATTCAGGTTGGTCTGTCGAAAAAGTTCTAAGGTGTTGACTGGATAATTGACAATTGCATGGATATTTTTCGTTTTGAATTTGAGGCCATGGGATGTGGCTGTGAAGTAGTGCTTGCAGCTCAGAGTAAAAAAGAAGCTCAGTCTATTGCCGGGAGGGCCATTGAAGAGGTTTCGAGGATAGAGCGCAAGTATTCCAGATACCGGGCTGATAGTGTTGTTTCCAGAATTAATGCCGCGGCAGGCCAAGAAAGTGTTGCGTGTGATGATGAGACGATTTCGTTGTTTCAATACGCTGATACGTTGTATGAAAGCAGTAATGGACTTTTTGATATTACTGCGGGTGTATTGCGCAATGCCTGGGATTTCGGAAATCATGTTGTGCCTGATAAAGCCATACTTATAAAGCAATGCAGTTTAATTGCCTGGTCGAGTGTCGAACGGCAGGGAAATTCCGTTCGCCTGCCTGTTGTGGGTATGGAGCTGGATTTTGGTGGTTTTGGTAAAGAGTATGCTGCAGATAGGGCTGCAGCTTTGGTTTATGGGAAAGGGGTTAGGAATGGCTATGTGAACCTTGCTGGGGATATAAGGGTTGTGGGTCCGAAGCTTGACGGTTGTCCATGGATGATTGGAATACAGGACCCGCGTTACAAAGATCGAATGATTGCTTCAATTCCTCTTTATACCGGCGCTTTGGCTACAAGTGGAGATTATGAACGTTATTTTGAAGTGGACGGTCATCGCTATTGCCATATTATTCATCCCCGGTCAGGGTATCCTGTAACTTTCTGGCGTTCAGTAACTGTTGTAGCTCCTTTAGCCGTTACGGCGGGTAGCTTTTCAACTATAGCAATGCTGAAAGAGGCAGATGGATTAGCTTTTCTGGAAAATTCAGGGATGGGATATTTTGCTGTCGACCAGCTTGGAGAGATTTATCATAAGAGTATATAAAGGGATTTCCGCGTAACTCAATAATTATTTTGTGTTGAAATATGAATCATTCTTCTGTCCGGCGTGCCGTTGCTTTTGTTGTGATTCTTGTTGCACTTTTTCTTAGAGTGAATGCATGTTTTGCCGCCGATTTTCTTAACCCTGAAGAAGCTTTTCAGATAAAGGCTGAGCTGAAGAATGCCCATTCAGTTTTTTTGCAATGGGATATAGCCAAGGGGTATAAGTTGTATAGAGACAAGGTTAAAATTGGCCTTGTAAATGGTAAGGTTCAGTTGCAGATACCAGAATTGCCCAAAGGAATAAAAGTTACTGATCCTTCAACAAGTGAGACGGTTGAAATCTACCATGACAAATTGACCGTGGAAGTGCCGTTTGTAAAGGCAGAAGGTGTATTTACTCTCAATGTTGAGTACCAGGGGTGTGCTGAGGATGGCCTGTGTTATCCACCAATAAACCGTTTTTTTAAGGTTGATCCGAGCAAGCCGGGGATACTGTTCCCAGCAGCTGAGCAGGCAGGTAAAGGTTCGATTGACTTAGAAAAACCAGCACAACCTGTTCAGAAAAAGAATTCTGTGCAGAAAGAGAGCTCAACTGACAATGATCTTTCTCTTGCTACAGCTACTCTTGCTGGTGGAAGTTTATGGAAAATTTCTCTTGCTTTCCTTGTATTCGGTCTTTTGTTATCATTTACGCCTTGTGTTCTGCCGATGATACCTATTCTTTCTTCTATTATTGTCGGAGAGGGGAATGTTACCAGACGCAGAAGCTTTTTAATGGCAGTTGCTTACTGTTTTGGAATGGCGTTAGTATATACTGCGCTTGGTGTAGCGGCAGGATTGGCTGGAGAGGGCTTGGCCGGTGCCTTGCAAAAGCCATGGGTACTTGCGGTTTTTGCCTTGTTGCTTGTGCTCCTTTCCCTGTCGATGTTCGATGTTTACCAGTTGCAAATGCCGGTGTCCCTTCAAAACAAACTTAACCAGACTTCACGCAAGTTAAAGGGTGGTCGTTTTGCAGGGGTATTTTTTATGGGTGCTTTATCAGCACTTATTGTAGGCCCTTGTGTCGCGGCACCGCTGGCTGGCACCCTTGTCTATATCAGTCAGACGCGTGATGTCCTTCTTGGTGGCCTCGCACTCTTTTCTATGGCAATGGGGATGAGTCTACCTCTGTTGCTTGTCGGTTTGTCGGCTGGCAGTCTGCTGCCGAAGGCAGGTGCATGGATGATCAGTGTTAAATATGTTTTTGGGCTTTTGTTGATTGCTGTTGCTATTTGGATGGTTGCACCAGTTATTCCTGCTCTTGCTCTTCTACTTGCCTGGGGTGCTTTTGCTATCCTGTGCGGTGTATTTCTTGGAGTTTTCAATAAGGTACCTGAAAAGCTTACTATCGCTCAACGTTTTGGAAAAACCTTTGGTATCGTCTGTTTAATTATTGGGGTTATCGAGATTGTCGGGGCAGCTTCAGGCGGGAATAACGTTCTTGAACCGCTTTCAAGGATTCATTCCGCCTCGACCGCTGGTACAGGAGAAGAAAAGAATGTTGCTTTTACGCGTATACGATCGGCAGAAGATCTTGACAGTGCCCTTCAATCAGCCAAAAAGCCTGTGATGCTTGATTTTTATGCGGACTGGTGTGTGGCATGCAAGGAGATGGATCGTTTTACCTTTCATGACTCGAAGGTCATTGAGGAGTTCAAGAACATGACGTTGCTTCAGGTTGATGTTACAGGCAATACGAAGGATGATCGGGAGTTAATGAAGCGATTTGGTCTTTTCGGGCCTCCTGGAATAATTTTCTTTGATAAAGCCGGTAAGGAAATACCTGACAGTAGAATTGTTGGTGTCGTTGATGCTAATAATTTTCTTGATCATGTTGCCAAGTATGTAAAGGGGCATTAATCGATCATCGAAGGAATAAGATTAGTACGATATGTCTTTTTATTCTGATTTCGCGCCTTATTATGATCTTGTCTTTCCGGTCAGAGAGCAGGTTTATTCTTTTCTCAGAGAACATGCTGGCAAGTCAGGTGGTGCAGTACTTGATGCTGGATGTGGCCCTGGTCACTATTGCGGTTTATTTTTGCGTGATGGTTTCCGGGCTACGGGGATTGATCTCGATCAGATGATGATTGATGAGGCGTTCGCGGCTTATCCGCAAGGATTGTTCCATTGTATGGATATCGCCGGGATAGGCTCACTTAAGAGTTCGTTTCAGCTTATTTATTCGATAGGCAATGTATTAGCTCATCTTCCGCTTGCAAGCTTAGAGCCTTTCCTGTGTGATGTTTATGCTTCTGTTGAAACTGGAGGCTACTGGATCGTTCAGGTAGTTAACTGGGACTATCTGATGACATTGAAGGATTATACCTTTCCGGTAAAAACAATTACAGGGGGGAATGTGACGTTTCATCGCCGTTATTCTCTTATCTCGCCAGAACAGGTAACTTTTGAAGTGCAGCTTGTTTCAGAAGGAAAAACAGTGTTCAGCGAGCACTCTATGCTTTATCCCCTTACTTCCCAGGCTTTTATTCGGTTACATCAAACAGCGGGGTTCTTTTTGGAGGGTATTTACTCTGGTTTTGATAAGTCGGAGTTTATGAGTGACGTTAGTACCGGGCTTATCATGGTTTACAAAAAACCGTAAAGGCAATTTAATCGTAAGCTTCTATACGAACGTTTGCGGTTCCATTGCCCAACAATCCAATTTCTTTAGCTGCAGCAGGAGAAACATCAATTATTCTTCCTTTCAAGTGCGGGCCGCGGTCGTTGATGCGCACTATAACATTTTTTCCATTGTCAAGATTGATGACTTTGACGCTGGTACCGAAAGGAAGGGTTCGGTGGGCGGATGTGA